>JRHI01000565.1_pt1 | contig 38882 bp, 38 predicted proteins | sample 215371 | NCBI WGS metagenome assembly JRHI01 (sample SAMN02929681, study PRJNA255918) | sediment metagenome | biome: cave system; feature: Ice Cave; material: Sediment; isolation source: sediment from deep within a dark volcanic ice cave with no known source of... ... | reverse complement strand
GCAGTTCGTCGCCTCTTGACAACGGCCGGCTAATGGGTGACCCCACTAAACATAAGCCTGTGGCGGGCGGCTGCTGCCCAGCATCAGGCGCTTACTCGCCGCGCCGGGCGACCAGTCGGGCGACTCGTTCCTCCTCGCCCTTCGGGATCTTGCCCGCTAGCGCCACTGCGGCACCTGCGTCGAGCATTCGCGAAAATGCGTCGCGCACCTGGGCCTGACTGACTGCGGCGATGCCGGCCAACAGTTCCTCGCGCGAGCGCACGCGACTCAGGGCGAAGAGGTCAAGGGCGGCAAGCTCCAGCCGTTGCTCGGGTACTTCTCGAGCGCACAGGCTGCGGACCACGAGCTGGTTGCGTGCGCGCTCGAGTCCGACCGGATCGGTGGCCTCGACGTGCTCGCGCAACAACCGGGTGACCTCGACGAAGTATTCGTCCAGGTGCTCGGGCAGGGTCGACGCCTCGATCACGAACTGACCGTACAGTTCCCGCACGTCGGCCGAGCAATCCGCGTGATACACGAGGCCGCGCCGTTCGCGCAGCTGGTCGAGCAGCGGCGAGCTCATGCCTTCACCAAATAGGGCGGCGGCGACGACGACGGCATGGTGCTCGCCCGGCAGCGCGGGGATCGGGAAGCCAAGCACAACATGCGTCTGGCTGCAGCCCGGTACCCGGCGGGAGCGGATGCCGCCGACATAGTCCGGCGCCGCAATTCGGTTGTCGTCGCCGCGGGGCATGTCACCGAACGCCGCCTGTGCCGCGGCAACGACCTGGTCGGGATCGACATGGCCGGCGATGCCGACGACGGTATTGGCGCCGGTGTACCGCTGTCGCACATAGGCCACCAGATCGGCGCGGGTAAACCGCCGGATGTTGGCGCGGCTGCCGATCACCGGGCGAGCGGCCGCGTGCTCGCCATAGCATGCCTTGTCGAACAGCTTGAACGCCGTCGCCATCGCATCGTCCTCGTCCTCGGCGAATTCGTGCAGGAGGACCTGGCGCTCGCGTTCAAGCTCGGCTTCGGGAAAGGTGCTCTGGCGGACGATGTCTCCCAACATGCGGAGGAAGGCCCCGGCGTCACTTGCGAGGCCACGCATGTGGAACGCGGTGTGGTCCTTGTCGGTGTGGGCGTTGACCTCGGCCCCCAGGCGCTCGGCATCGAGGTTGATCTGCTGGCAGTCGCGCGAACGCGTGCCCTTGAAAGCCATATGCTCGATAAAGTGGCTGATGCCGTTAAAACGTGCGCTCTCGTGCTGGCAACCGCTGCGCACGAAGACGCTGACCGCCGCCGTGGCCAGATGCGGCAGGCGGAAGACGACGACACGCACGCCGTTGTCGAGGGTTGCGACCGCGGCGTCTTCATCGCTCGCCTGGGCACCTGCGTGCAGCATGCTGCGATTCAACGGGGGGCCACCGGCGCGTGTGACCGCAGCCAGCCATCCGTCGCAGCCGAGCAGGCGACAAAGGACATGCAATGATTGGTCAACGTACGACCGCTTTCGCCCAAGCTATTGCAATTCACCGTTTACGAGTTTTCGGGATGTTCTTCGTGCCAAGTTGCTCCAAATGCCTCCGCACTTCCCGCTTGCCAACACTACGGAGGGTTGCAATCTTGTGGACTTGCTCTGGGCGGGGAGTGGCGTGTCCTTGTTCCCAGTTGTAGACCGAGTTCGCGCTCACGCCGACTAACCTACCGTACTCGGCGGCCGAAAGTCCAAGGCGATCCCGTTGCGACTTTAGGCCCTTGGCGACAAAGCGCGCTTTGGTGGTGGATGCGATAGCCGGAGCTGCCGGTGACTTATCCAGTACCTGCCGCTGGACCAGGGCGCCCTGCCGCTCAAGCGTTGCCACTTGGCGCTTCAATGCGGCGATGTCGCGCCGATACTGTGCCGAAGCCTTTTGTATTGGCTGTACCTGGGCGCGAATTTCGCGGCGAGCGAGCCGCACAATTTCCTGTTTCAGTAGAGCGCCGATATTCGGCATAAGCATCCCCCCTATTTTCACATCAGAAGTTTATTAAACGGACGGAGTGTAACTTGGGCTGGCGTCCGAACCCATCCGGTGATGGTCAGGAGGCCGGCGTTTGACTGAAGTGGAAGCGATGGGCTACTCCCCAAAGTTCACCAACTTTCGCCGCTTAGCCCTTCCTCAAGGATGGTCAGTCGTGACGAGGCGTTCCGTCAGCTGCGACCAGCGCCTTTCTTCAAGCTTAGCGGGCAATGCCGAGCGCATCCCAGAGAAACGCATATGAAATCTCGCGTCGTCCCTGCTGTTCCGCTTGCTCCTTTTCGCTGCCCTCGTACCCGCGCAACAGCCCCTTCACCCGTTCCAGCCCGGCGGGTGTTTTGACAGCCTGCCGAGGGGTATTGCCATCGAGCGCCTGAATTGGCTCATCGACCCAATTGACGTACATCCGATGGATCGCCGTTTCGATCACGCCGGCCACCACTTCAGGCGGCAAATCGGGTTGGGCCGCTCTTGGTTTCGCTCGCTGCTTGGCTGACACGGTGGCCATCATTCCCCTGGGGTCGGATAACTCCCGCGAAATGAATTGAACCGCCTTGTTCGCCAGTGCCTCGAACCAGGGGCGACCTTGGTCGGCATAGCCCTGCGTCCGACAGAACAACGCAATCCGGTCCGCACTTTTCCCGAGGTTTATCGTCACGGCCACGCGGGTCTGTCCGTCCGCGCAGGCGATGAGACGATTCCAGCCGGACTCGCGGTCACCATCAACGTCGCCCTGGGTGGACAATGACTTCAGCAATACCGTCCACTCCTTGACACGGTAGTGGTCCGTGATCAGCAGCATCGGCTCGCCGCTATAGGCATCCATCATGGCTGGCATCGGCATCGGTGCAAAATATTGCGCCAGCCATTGGCGCCGAATGATGGAGCTCAAAACACCCGGCAGGTCCTTTTGCCGTTTGCCGAGCTGATCCATGGCCTCGCGCATGCTGTGAGCAACACCAGGTCCCACCAGATGCGAAAACGGGTAGGCGGCTCCAGAGAGCTCGTAATGACCATCGACCTCCATGATCCGAAAGCCAATTTGCGTTCCTGCCACGGATGCCTGGCTGCCAGATTTCTCGCGCACGATGATCGGCAACGCTTCGGTGTCGAGCGCGTCGCACAACGTCATTTGCTTTCCTGGAAGCACGTCAGTAACGTCATACAAGCGCAAAGGACGCTCGGCCAATTGCGTAATCCAGCGGCGTTGACCACTCGTGAATAGCGGGCCGCCTTGACCGAGTAGATATTCCGACACTGGCTTGGGCTCGCCCTTGTTCAGAATCTGACCTTCGGCCAACAGCCATTCGGTCGCGTTGAGTTGAATGCTTTGCCAGGTGTGCTGGTCCTGCGCTTCAAGGGCAGTGCGCTCCTCGTCGCTCAAGCCATCGAACAGCACTTCGTCAAGGGCAACGCCGACGGCCTTCCGATGCTTGTTCATCAGCCAATCGACAGCGCGCTCCACCGCGCCGTCATGACCTTTCATTTCTGGTTCAACAAGCGTTGCGCCGGTGTTCTCACAGCACTGCTTGTACTTCTTGCCACTGCCACACGGGCAGGGATCATTACGTCCGGTCTTCGCGGTCATGCGTTGGTGTCCACTCTCGCCCGTAGCTCCTTGCCCGCCTTGAAGCGGGGTATGCGTTTCGCATTGACCAGCACGATCTCACCCGTCTTTGGGTTGCGTCCCTGGCGTGGTAGCCTGTGGTTCAGGCCAAAACTCCCAAAGCCGCGTATCTCAATCCGCTCTCCCTGGACGAGAGCGTGGCCCATCGCATCAAGAATGACCTTCACCGCAAGGGCACTGTCTTCTGCGGTGAGCTGTGGATGTTGCGCGGCGAGCCGGACGATTAATTCGGAACGGGTCATGCCCGCATTTTACGCGGTGGTCTGGTTGATGTGCGCTCAACCCTTCGCAGCACGACAGCGGTTGCCTACGACGAAAAGCTGGAATCGAAGGCCGCCAACATCCATCCATGGCAGACGATCGAAACAATGGGGGCTGGTGGCTGTACGTGCTGCTGTGCCAGAGCGACAAGCTGTACGTCGGCATTGCCAAGGACGTAGAAGCCCGCTTGGCGCTGCATTTCTCCGGACGCGGCGCGTTCTACACCAAGCTGAATCGACCTGTGCGAATCTTGGCGCGTGAGTGGCACCCGTCTCAGAGTGCCGCGCTCAAGGCGGAGTACGCGCTGAAGCAACGCAAGACCGAGGAGAAATGGGCATGGACGCGCCGGCAGTGAGCCCGGCTAATTGGTTTCATTATGTGTGGGAGAAGGCGGGACATCGATGCGCATGATCGGCAACTTTCTCTGGTTCGTGCTCGGGGGAGTCTTCATGGGCCTCGCTTGGTGGCTGGTCGGCCTCTTGGCCTTTGTGACCGTTGTCGGCATCCCCTGGGGCAAGGCGTGCTTCGTCATCGGGCAATTCACCTTTTTCCCCTTCGGCCAGGAAGCCATTGACCGCAAGGAGCTCAACCGGCAGGGTGACATTGGGACAGGCGGTCTGGGACTGGTCGGCAACATTTTATGGTTCATTTTCGCTGGCCTATGGCTTGCCATCGGCCATGTCGCTTCTGCTCTGCTGTGCTTCGTCACCATCGTAGGCATCCCGTTCGGGATTCAGCATTTGAAGCTGGCCGGTATCGCGCTCGCTCCAATCGGCAAGACGATAGTCACCAAGGAAGTAGCTGCGGCCACAAGAAGAGCGAATGCGGAGGCGACGGTGGCTGCATCGCGGAGCAACAAATAGCTGGGGGCGCACAGGAAGCGCCGTGCCGCTTTCAATATCGCGCCGCTTTGTCGCCAGTCCGTGCACCATACGCCGGAACCTTGGGCGCGAGCCATTGCAGTCCGAAAGCCGAAGTCCGCAGCGACCAGACCGGCAAAAAAATGCAAGCCCCCATTGCTGGGGGCCTGCGATTGCACAGCTCCAACTCCAGCTGGTCAGAATGACCTCCACCCCCAGTCGAAGCGATCAGGCGGCTTCCGCGAGTTCTACCCATTCCCTGGAAGACAGTTCGATCAACTTGCCGCCCAGCGCTTCGAACTCCGTCGCCCGGTCGTAATCCTCGACGTCATGCGAGTAGTGCGTGACGGCGTTGACCAAGCCGTAGGCAGATAGATCGCCTGCGACAATGAGGTGACGCAGTACGCCGGCACGTTCCACCTCGTTGAGGATGTAGCGGTTGGCGAGCACCTCGACGGCCTGCACTGGATCGCCGGTGAGCTTGATGGCGAGTGTCTTCTGCAGCTTCTGCGCCACCTGGCGGAAGGTCGCCTCTGAAACGGCCGCCTCGACGACATCCCGGACCTTCAGGAAGAAGGCGCGGTCGTCCGCCGCCAGCGTATCGTCCCGAAAAACGGTGATCGCCTCCTCGCCTGTTTGCAGAATGCGACCGACATGGGTCTTGCGCAAGGCGCGGTCAGACGCAATCAGCCCGTTGCGGCACACCAGCCGGTACACCAAAGGCTGCACCGACAGCGTACCGTGACCAACTTCGGAGTTCGTGATCACGATGCCGGCTTGCACCACGTCCCCTGGAGCGATCTCATACTCGACCCGCGGCGTGACGACCTTGAGATACATCTTGGTCTCGGTCAGCTCGACCGACTCGAAGCGCGCATCGGGAAGCCGTTGCAGAAATGGCAGGACATGCTCTGCCAGATCATAGTGGTCCAGGCGGCGATAACGTTCGGACAGCACGGCACGCACCTGCCCATCCAGCGTACGCAGCATCCTCCGCTCATCGTCGGTCCGCAGCCAGGTGTTGACGTTGCGGTCCAGGAGGGCCGGCTGTTCCGACCGCATGCGTTCGAAATACGCGAACGGAATCTTCAACTTTTCGGCCAATTGCCGGCGCGCGAGGTCGGTAATGCCGTACTCCCCGCCCCCGTCCTTGGCATCGATCAGCATCCGGCAACGGCCATCATCCTCGGTGCGGCAGCGCAGAAGAGACGAAGGCACGACCAGATCCTGCTTGGTCGCCAGCTGCCGCTCGAGTTCCTGCGCGAGATTAACGAGAGAACATCCGCTTTTCATGGTGAAACCTCCCAACGAAAGGCGGGGACGAGGGACCCCTGACGGGGCTGCACGGCCCCGCGGGGGTCAATGAACCGGCACGGAGAATTCCGAGCCGGACTTGCGGCGCGAATCGAGTCGCGCCCGCTACTGGGGTGACCTGGAGGGAATGCACCCCCTCCAGGTCATGCTGCACAGACCTACAACAGGCCAAGTTCCGCAAAAGACACCGTGCGGCCGCCTGCCACGACAAAGTGATCCAGCACCCTGACGTCGATCAGGGCCAGCGTCTGCTTCAACGTTTGCGTCAGCAGCTCGTCGGCCCGGCTCGGTTCAGCGACACCTGAAGGATGGTTGTGCGCGTTATGTGCCATGGCTCGTTTTGTTGCGGCGGCGGTCTGGTGCATTGATTTCCCGGAGGGCTTCTGTCGTCGCGGTCACATAACGGCGTCCGATGACCACATGGATGCTGGATCCGCCAACCTTGGACAGGTGGTTGTCGGCTGGCTTGCACCGGTGCCGCCGACATCGCCGAGAGCGATGACCAGGGCACCGGCCCTGGCTTCTAAAGCGATGCCAGCCAACTCATGAGTGCGGTGTCGTCATGCCATGCCGGCTTGCGAGGCCGCCCCGCAGTTGAAGTTGGAGGTTCACAGAACTTCAAAGCTTCCTCTTTCATTCGCAGTGTGATCTCGGCGTACCGGTTGGTGGTGTTCAGGCTCACATGCCCGAGCCAGCCGCGGATCACATTGACCTCGACGCCCGCCTCGAGCAGGTGGACGGCCGTCGTGTGCCGGAACACGTGCGGTGTGATCCGCCGTGATTGGGGCGCTGATGGCGTCTTCTCGATACTGGCGGCGCGCTGGCGTACTCGCTTGTAGATTCCGAAGCGTGTCAGGGGCGCGCCATTCGCAGCAGTGAACACCGCAGCTTGCGGATTGCTGGCACTGCGCTCGGCAAGCAGCTGGTGCAGTGCGCTGGCGGTCTGCTCCCATAGCGGGCAGGTTCGCCATTTGCCGCCCTTGCCCAGAAGCCGCACCTGGGGTTGAGCCGTCAGGACGAGCTGCTCAACCCGCAAGTTCGCAACCTCCGTCACCCGAGCGCCGGTGTTGTAGAGGAACAGCAGGAGCGTGCGGTCGCGCAATGCAAAGCGACCACGATCAGGCAACTGATCGAACAGCGTCTGGATCTCTTCCCGCGCCATGAACCGCGTCTCCGGCGGGGCTGATCGCTTCATGGGAATGGCGGCAACTTGACCACACACATGGAGCATCTCGGGCACGCGCCGTGCGACGTACTCATAGAACGTGTGCAGCGCCGCCAGACGTTGGTTGCGAGTCGAGACCCTATTGCCGCGCGTCTGCTCGAGTTCCCGAAGGAAGCCGAGCACACGCTCGAAGCCCAAGTCCCCGAACCGCAGTTGGCTGACGCCGCGCTTGGTTTGCGCCGACGCGAACGTCATGAACAGCCGCATGGTGTCGCGATAGTTGCGTATCGAAGTCGGCCGCAGACCCTTCTGCTGAGGCAGATAGTCGAGGAAGAAGCTGTAGACGATGGACCCGAAGGTCGGGGCTGTCATGGCTTCACCTCCTTCACGACCGGCATGAACTGCTCAAAGCGTTTATTGGCTTCCTGGAACAGCTCGCTCGTGATCGTCAGGTAGACCGCCGTGCTCGTCGGGTTGATGTGTCCGAGGAAGGTCGAGAGATGATTGAGCTTGGTGGCCGGAGCCACGCCCTCGCGGTACCAGCGCAGCAACGTCCGCACGGCAAAGGTGTGGCGCAGCCCGTGCACGCGCGGACCAGAGGTTCCAGTCGGCACATTCAGCGCCAGGCGCGGTAGCAGATCATCACGAAACGTATTGCGGATCGTGTTGGTGCTGACCGGGCTTCTGCCGTTCCAAGAGAACAGCGGCGCGTTGCCCGTGCAGGAGAAGCCCTGACGTTGCCGCAGCTCCAGATAGGCGCGAACTCGCGCCGCCAGCCGCGGCCCGAAAGGCACCAGCCGGCTCTTGCCGAACTTGCTGTCGCGAATCTGGAGCACATCGCGCTCCAGCTCGACGTCACCACATTGCAGACGCGAGACCTCGCCGATGCGCAGACCGAGCCCGGCGAGCAGCGCGAAGATGGTCTCGTAGGTAGGCCCGCGCATGAGGCTGCGGGGGTTGTCCGGTAGCAGCGCGGCTTCCGCCAGCAACCGCTTGATGACGGCCGGCTCGTACAGGAACGGCAATCGCCGGGCTGTCTCCCGCCGTGGCCGTGATCGCAGTGGCGATGCGGGTATGGCCTGCTGGCTGACGATCCAGTCGAAGAGTCGGCGCACGACACCCAGCAGGTGGTTGTAGCTCCTGGGGTTGACTCGTTCACGTGAGGCCAGGAACTGCTCCAGGCACTCGCCGGTGATGTCGTCCATGCACGCGATGCGCTGCTCGATCAGGAACCGGTCCAGCAGACGCAGCATGCGATCCTCGCAGGCGAACTTGCAGCCCAGGGCACGCTTGGTGGCCAGGTACTGCTCAATGTGACCGGCCAGAGGGCTGCGAAATCCATTCCATGTCGCTCTCATAGCGCCTCCTCCGCATCACCGATGACGAGTTGGCGCAGCCGGTGCAAGGCGACCTTGGCGTAGACCAGAGTCGACTCCTCGCGTCGATGGCCGATGTAGTCACCGATGACCTTGAAGGGAACGTCCGACTCTACGAGGCGTTGCACGCACGTGTGGCGCAAGGTGTGGGAACCGGCTCGCGGCACTTGGATGCCTGCGGCGTGCAAGCGTGAAGCCACCTGGTGAGAGACGGTCCAATGGGCCATCGGCGAGTAAGGCGTCCTCGTGACGAGAAAGAGGTGGCGATCATCCATCGGCGGGCGGCCGACGCGAAGATAGTCGATGATGGCTTCGCCGACCGTTGCAGACAGCGGGTAGATGGTCGAATGCCCGCCCTTACGGGTCGGCACGCGCAGTTGCGCCCGCTTCCAGTCCAGGTCGTCCAACTGCATGGCAGCGACCTCACGTGCGCGCAGACCGTAGCTCACGAGCAGAAGCAGCAGCGCGTAGTCTCGCTTGCCGATAGGCGAACGGCGATCCACAGCTTCGAGCATGCGCTGGACATCGGTCCAGGCGATCGCCCGTGGGATGGAGGCCTGCTGATAACCCCGTCCTCGGGTTACCGCCCGGCTGAGGTCCGTCGGGATGAACCCCTGCCGGTGGATGTAGCGCAGGAAGACGCGCAGAGTGCCGGTGCAGCCTTGCATGCCCAGCGCGCTCAAGCTATGCGCGCGCTCGGTCAAGAAGGCACTGATCAGCGGCGGCGTGATTGCAGGCAAATGGCTGACACCAATTCGCTGGAGGTAGGTCTCGAACACTCTGAGGTTGTGCACGTAGCTGTGAATCGTGGTCTGCCGCAACCCTCGTTCTTCGCTGAGGTGAGGGAAGAATCCCGGAGCGACGTCGTGGAATGGCAAGACCACGCGCCGGACCGTTCCAGCGAAGCCTGGGATCACCAGCCTGAGCATCTGTTCGACGGGCACACGTGCGTTCGCGTGGACGACGGCTCTGTCTTGTTGAGTTCGGCACCATGTTCCGCGTCGACTCATCCAGTGCTCGACGAATGCGTCGATCTGGGCAGGCAAGTCCTCCCACGCGCTCGCACCACGTGCGACAGCGAAGTCATTGAACTGAATCAGCGACTGAACGTGTCGCTTAATGGTCACCGTCGCAGCTCGTCGCTCGTCGAGCCAGTTGACATAGCGATCGATGGCCGGACCGAGCCATAGGGCACGAATGCGGTCGGCCGTCCGTGGAAGAGCAAAGTGTCGTTCCAGCATGACAATCTCCTGTCTATGAAGTGGAAGGAGACCAGATGCTGTACCACCTGGTGCCGTTATGTGTCCTCGGCCCGCGACTTGCCATACGAAATCAACGCATCAGACCGCCATCGCAACAAAACAAGACAGGGCACATAATGCGCACAACCACCCCTCCGGCGTCGCCGAGCCGAGCCGCGCCGACGAGCTCCTGACGCAGACGCTTAAACAGGCGCTGTCGCTGGTGGAAATCAAGACACTGGATCATTTTATCGTCGCCGGTTCGAAGACCATTTCCTTCGCGGAGCGCGGATTGCTGTGAGACATCCATCTCGATCAATCGAGTCGCTGGTCACAGTTTTTGCAGTAGATAAAGTCGACCGGCAAGTGAATTGCCCGAATCCATTCGAATAATCGCGGGATCGGCAGCGACGACCGCGAACGCCGGTTGCGCCAGTCGCCTGATGTACGCCTCGGACTGCGCATAGCGGCCGGTCGGCAGCAGGGTGTAACCGGCTGACTCGCACTCCTCGGTCGAGAAGGCAAACCAGCCGCCGGGCCTCAGGCTGCGCGCGGTCTCATGGAATAAATCCTCAAGCGCGCCGATGTAGATGAATACGTCGGCGGCGATCACCAGGTCGAAGCGTGTCGCGGCGGCGCCGCGCAACCACGTGTGCACTTCGGCCAAGTGCAACTCGTCATAGACGCCGTGCGCGCGGGCTTGCCCAAGCATCTTCTCCGACAGATCCACTCCCACCAGGTAACGCTTTTGTTGCGCCAAGGCGAACCCGCACTGGCCGGTACCGCAGCCCAGATCCAGCACATCGAGCGCTTCGTCAACATGCGATTGCACCATCGCCGCGAGCATTCGCGGTGCGTTGTAACCTAGCGACAGCAAGTGCGCATCGAAGGTCGGAGCAAAATTGTCGAAGGTGGCACTGACCCAGCGATCGGGGGCGCGATGAGTGACTTGGCCGGACGCAGCGGCGAGATAATGACTGAATAAGGCCGGATCCAGGCCGCGCGCGGTCGCCCGTTCGTAAAGCTTTCTCGCCTCCTGTAACTTGCCTTGCTGCTCCAAGAGATGCCCGAGGTTTATATAAGGGATCTCGAGGTCAGGACTGAGATCGAGCGCGCGTTGGAACGCTTGCTCGGCTTCCGATGTGCGGCCAAGGAGCTGCAACGCCGAGCCGCGATTGTTGTGCGCGCGGGCGTCGTCCGGCTGCAGGCCGAGCGAGGTGTCCAGCGCCTCGAGCGCCTCGGCGGGTCGGCCGGTGTCGCTGAACAGAAGTCCCAGGCGGTAGTGAATCAGCGGATTGTCCGGAGCGAGCGCACGCGCGCGTGAAAGCAGGGCATGGGCTTCCTCGAACCGGCCAGCTTCGAGTGAGGCGTATCCCTCGCCGCAAAGACGATCGGCTTCGGTGGATGCGGAGGGAGGATTCACCGGGGGATTGAGTTTTCAGCGCTTCAAGGCACTTGAATAGTCAACAACTTAGCAGTAAAATCAAAGGCTGTTCAAATTTTAACGCCGGGAGCGAGCGATGGCTCGAGTCTGTCAAGTCACGGGCAAGGCCCCGATGGTCGGGAACAACGTTTCCCACGCCAACAACAAGACCAAGCGCCGGTTCTTGCCGAACCTGCAGCGTCGCCGCTTTTGGATCGAAAGCGAGAACCGATGGATCAGCTTGCGGTTGACCAATGCCGCGCTGCGCACGATCGACAAGAATGGCATCGACGCGGTGCTGGCGGACCTTCGTTCGCGCGGCGAGCACGTCTGACATACCGCTGACCTACGGAGCACCTCATGCGCGAAAAGATCAAGTTGGAATCGTCGGCCGGTACCGGTCACTTCTACACCACCAGCAAGAACAAGAAGCTGATGCCGGAGAAGATGGAGATCAAGAAGTTCGATCCCGTCGCTCGGAAACACGTCATGTACAAGGAAACCAAGCTTAAATAGTCGTCGGCAAGATCCAATAAAAAGCCCGCCATCCGGCGGGCTTTTTTGTTGCAATGCTGCGGTCTTGGAATTACGCGTAGCTCCGCAGCCGTCGTGAGAAGTTCTGCAGCGGAACGATACCGCTCTCTTCCGCACGGTGACACCAATCCTGCAAACGCGCCAACAGTTGCTCGCGCGATTCGTTGGAACGCTCCCAAAGCGCCGCGAGCTCCTGGCGCATGGCATAGATCGTACGCAGCGCTCTGCTGCTTTCGAGCGTCGACGCCAGCTTGGCGCGATCGGGCTCGGGCAACGCGCTCTCCGATGAATGGAACCACTGGCGCACGCGCCGGAAGCTCGGTACATCGGGGGTCAGCTCGCCACGCCGGGCGCGCTCGCGCAAGCTCGCGACTTCATGGGCGTAGGTCTCTTTGAACGAACGTGCGTAGCTGGTAAGCACGGCGTAGCGGTGGGTGATCACCGCCTGCAGCGTCTCGAAATCGGCATGGAGCTTGGCGCTGTCGAATTTCAGGCGCGGCGCGACCTTGCGCACCGTTGCGAGGCCGAGCATTTCCAGTACGCGTATGTACATCCAGCCGATATCGAATTCGTACCAGCGCGAGGACAGTTTGGCCGACGTGCCGTAGGCGTGGTGATTGTTGTGGAGCTCTTCGCCGCCAATCAGGATGCCCCAAGGCACGACGTTGCGGCTCGCGTCTTCGCACAAGAAATTGCGGTAGCCCCAGTAGTGCCCGATGCCATTGATGATGCCCGCGGCGGTCACCGGAATCCACGCCATCTGCACTGCCCAGATCGTTGCGCCGATAGGACCGAAGAGCGCGAGATTGACCACCAGCATCAGGCCGCAGCCCTGCCAGGAAAAAGGCGTGTAGACATTGCGTTCTATCCAGTCGTCGGGCGTGCCGAGACCGTATTTCTCGAGCGTTTCCGGATTCTTCGATTCGTCGCGATACAGCTCGGCACCCTCCCAAAACACCTTGTTGATGCCTCGGGTCTGCGGGCTGTGCGGGTCTTCGTCGGTCTCGACCTTCGCATGATGCTTGCGGTGGATGGCAACCCACTCCTTGGTCAGCATGCCGGTCGTGAGCCAGAGCCAGAAACGGAAGAAGTGACTGACCGTGGGGTGGAGGTCGAGGCCGCGGTGCGCCTGGGAGCGATGCAGGTATATCGTGACCGACGCGATGGTCACGTGCGTCAGCACAAGGGCGACGACGACATAGCCCCACCACGGCAGTGACACCAAGCCGGTGGCGAGATAAGAAGGGATATCAAAACTCATTGAAGGGTGATCCTTGCGATCCGGGATGCCTTTTCGACACCCCTGGTAGGGGGAAGTTTTCGAGCCAGGGGGGATTCTACACGGTCTTGTTTCGATGTATTGTGCGGTGGCGTATACAGTGAACTATGTGCAATATAATCAATATGTTAATCATGACGACCGGGTTGCATAACGCCCCCGTCAGGGCCGGTTTCGGTAGCAGCGGGGCCCGCCCCCAATAATCGGACTCACGTTGTGGGTAAGCAATCTTGATGCCATTGGCTTGAAACGCCTTCCAGATGCTGACGTTCATGGCTGATATCAAGTTGCCCTGACCATTTTCGGGGTCGTTGATCCACACCGCAAGCTCGAGGTTGATGCCGTTGTCGGAGAAGCCGAGAACGTTAACCAGCGGCGCGGTGGAAGCGCCACGCAGCGTGCGCGATTCGCCGAGCGCGACCTGCTCCATCAGCTTCATCGCGAGGTCGAGATCGCTGTCGTAGCTGATCTGCACCGGCAGGCCGATCTTGATTTCCCTGTTGCTATACGAGTGGTTGAGCACGGTCGTGGTCACCAGGGTCTCGTTGGGCACGATTGCTTCCACCCCGTCAAGGCTGCGCACGACGACATAGCGCGCGGTGACCTCGCCGACCACGCCGAAAGCGGTTGTCGACGGTGATCATGTCGCCGACGCGGATCGAGCGATCGAGCAATATGGTGAAGCCGGCGATGTAGTTGCTGGCAAGCTTCTGCAGGCCAAGGCCGATACCCACACCGACGGCGCCGCCAAACACCGACAGCACCGTCAGATCGATGCCGACAAAAGAGAGCGCGATCAGCAAGCCGATAAGGATGAGGAGGGCGCGGAACAGCTTGGCGATCACCACCCGGACGTTGTTGTCGAGGTGCGACATCCGCATGAGCCGCTGCTCGATCAGGCTCGACGCCCAAAGCGATAGCACCACCGCCACGATGACGGCGATGCCGTCGCGACCGAGGTCGAGCAGGCTTACGCTGGTCTTGCCCACCGGCAGCTTGGTTTCTTCCAGCGACGCGGCAAGCTCCGGCAGAACGCCGACGTAATAGAGCAGCAGTGCGCCCCAGATGGTGAAGCTGACCGCGCGCTCCGATGCCGACGCGGTGCTCCTTACGCCGAAGAGGTTGCGAAGCGCGTAGACGCACAGGCGGATCAGCGCCAGCGCGACGACCAGCGGTATGGCGATCGGAAATAGGACCGGCAGATGCCAGCGAAGGACAACGGCGCGAATCAGAAGCAGCAGAACAAGCGTCGTCAGCGGAAAGATCAGCCGGTTGATGCTGCCGGCGCCGATGCGGGCGACGCGCGATTCGCGGCCGCTGCCGACGCGCACGCGACGATCGACAGCCCAGCCGATGACGAAGCAGCCGACGATCGCGGCAAGCTCCAGGATCCCATCGCGGGTGCCGAGCGACTGCTGAATGAGGTCGAGATTGAGCGGCGTCAGCATGGGTGCAATTTTACGGAGGATCGGCACGTAGCGCCGGAATTGGGCGATAGCCAGCGCTGAATCGAACGACGAGCTCCGGACGCGGTACTTTCACGACGCGCACTCGAGAATCGCCGCGAAGAATCCGTCGCAGCCATGCACATGCGGATAGAGTCTCAGCATCGTGCCGGTGTCGAGCGCGACGTTGGCGCGCTTCAATTCCGCGGATGCATCGCCCTGTGTGAACTGCGGATGCGACGCCAGAAAGTCGTCGACGATGGCCTCGTTTTCATCGCGCAGCACGCTGCAGGTTGCGTAGACAAGTCGTCCGCCGGGTTTTACCAGCGAGCCCGCCGACTTGAGAATGCGTGCCTGTTTGGCCGCAAGCTCGTCGATGCCTGCGGACGATTGACGCCACTTGAGGTCCGGATTGCGACGCAGGGTGCCAAAGCCGCTGCACGGCGCATCAACCAGAACGCGGTCGATCTTGCCGGCAAGACGCTTGACCTTGGTGTCGCGCTCGTCGTTGAGCAGGAACGGTTGCACGTTCGACAGCCCGGATCGCGCCAGGCGCGGCTTGAGCCTCGCGAGCCTTCCGGCAGAGACGTCGAAGGCGTAGAGGCGCCCCTGGGAGTGCATGATCGCGCCGAGCAACAGCGTCTTGCCGCCGGCGCCGGCGCAAAAGTCGACGACCATCTCGCTGCGCCTGGGCGCGACGATCAGGCCGAGCAATTGACTGCCCTCGTCCTGGACCTCGATGGCACCGGACAGGAACAGCGGATGGTGCCGGATCGCGGGCTTGCCTTCGGCGCGAAGCCCCCACGGCGAATACGGTGTCGGCTCTGATGCGATGTCCGCTGCGGCGAGCGCGGCACGCGCCTCGTCGCGAGTGGTCTTGAGCGCGTTGACCCGCAGATCGAGCGGGGCGGGCGAAAGCCACGAGCGGACCAGCGCATCGCGGTCGTCGGCGGCAAAGGTCCGGTCGAGCTTCGCCCACAGCCAATCGGGGAGCTCGGCGGCTTCGGCGGCGCTAAGCTCGGGCCGGTAGGCTTTGAACGCTTTGGCCCAGGCTCGCTCGTCGCTCGTCAGGACCGGCTCCAGATCGCGCAGGCTGATGCCGAGCTCGCGCAACGTGACCGCGATCGCCAGCGAGCGCGGCGTCGAGCTTTTCGCGTGCGCGGTCAGCGAGCGCAGTCGCCGCAATGTGGCGAAGGTGCCTTCGGCGACGAACGCGCGATCGCGCTGACCCAGGCCCGGGTGACGCCGGAAAAAATTGCGCAGCGTGGCGTCCGCGGGTTCGGCGAGCGGCAGTACCAAAGCGAGCGCATCGGACAGCGCGCCGAGCTGGCTCGCGCGGATCATTGTTGCGCGATGGTTTCGTCGACGTGAATGCTGTCGAGCAGAGCTTCGACGGTCGCGCGCTCATTGGACAGCCGCACCTTGACCGCCACGTAGTGCAGCGAGGGCGCCAACCATATCTGCGCTTCGATGCCACCGTCGCCGGTCTGTCGCCGCCAGATCTGGGCTTCGACCTCGCCGAAGGGCAGCGTCACCGTTTCGTTTCCGATGCGATGAAAGATGTAATGGTAGATCTTGCGCGTGGTGGCGATGTTGAACTCGGCGTCGTCCTGCCCGGGCGGTGCGAAATAAAACTGCCATAGCACTGCCAGCGGGTCGAACGTCGGCAGCTCCAGCGGCAGGGCCTTGTCGTCATTCAACGTGACCATGCCGGTTTCCCAGTCGAAAGTCGCCGATTCGCGCCGGTAATTGTTGGTGCGTTCGATGCTGTAGGTATTGGGCTGCAGGCCGCTGGCGGTGATGGCGCCTTCGCTCGTGGCCTTGCCTTGGCCGCGAAACAGGATCGCGGCCAGTCCGCGCGCTTCGCCGACGGTCGAGATCTTGTATTGATTTGCGGAATGCTCGAGCCTGTACACGGCGTCGCCGATAAAGAATCCGCGGGTGCCGAGAAACGCGCGGTAGGCAAGGTCGATACGCGGTGGAAGTTGCTTCGGCAGCAGCGGAAACTCCGTCGCTGCGGCGACCGGCTCGTCGAGTGGCGCGGAAGCCGGCGACGGATCGGGAGCTGCGACCTCGGGCGCCGTCATGACCTGTTCGACGGCCGGTTCTGCTTGAGCAACGACCGCAGGGGTGGGGACGGCGGCAACGCGAACGCTGCGCTTGGGCTTGGGTTTCGGGCGAGCAGCTGGCGCGAGCGCCGGCGGGGGTGGCAGCTCCGTAAGGGTCGCGGTGAGCGGCGCCATGGCCTCGACCGAGTCCGAAAAACGCACGTCCCATTGCGTGATCGCAACGTGCAACAAGAGCGACGCGGCAAACGCCAGCAGCAATATGCCGCGCGGTCGAAAGCGCGAGGACCAGAGCCTGCCGAGCATTGCGCTAAAGCGTGACACGGGGATCCTTAGTATCGTCGTTCCGGCGGCAGCGGGAACCCAGTGTCTTTGTCGGACGCCGCTGGATCCCCGATTTCGCGGGGATGACGCGAGTTTTGCGGATGCAATCGCCCAAGTCGTTAGTCCCAGATAAAGTCGGATAACACTATGACAGGTCCGGCGCCGGAACGATCTGTGGCCGCAGATCGGCGCGTTCGTTCTTAACGCGTACCCGGGCGCCGTCGATGACCAGGCGCCCGGCGCAGAACCAGCCGACGGCCGCGACCAATGTCCGGTGCTCGGCTTCGAGCACGCGCGCGGCGAGCGTCTTCGCATCATCGTCGTTGCGCACCGGCACCGCCGCCTGCGCGATGATCGGTCCATGATCGACGTCGTCGGTCACGAAATGCACCGTGCAGCCGTGAATTCTGACCCCGTCGGCAATCGCGCGGGTGTGCGTGTCGAGGCCGGGATACGTCGGCAGAAGTGAGGGATGGATGTTGATCATCCGCCCTGCGTATCGATCGACGAATGCTTCCGACAGAATGCGCATGAAACCGGCAAGGATGATCAGGTCAGGCGCTTGTGCGTCGATCGCTGCCGCGAGCGCATTTTCGAACGCATCGCGGTCGGGATACGCTCGATGGTCGATCGACACCGTTGCTATGGCTCGACCGGCGGCGATCGCGAGGCCCGCCGCGTCGGGCCGGTTGCTGATGACGGCCATGACCTCGCCGGCGATCTTGCCGTCGCCAACCGCGTCAAGTATCGCGGTCATGTTCGAGCCGCGGCCGGAGATCAGGATGACCAGCCGTTTCATGGCCGTGGCCGCTAGATGACGACGGTGCCGGGCGAGCCGGATTTTCGCTGCTCGACCGTGCCGATGACGTAGGCCGCTTCGCCGAGTGTCGCGAGCCGATCGATCGCTGCTTGCGCAGCGTCGCGATCGACGACCAGCACCAGCCCGATGCCGCAGTTGAATACGCGGTGCATCTCGGCGTCCGTAACGTTGCCGGTACGCTGCAGCCAGTCGAAAATCGGCGGCCGGGGCCAGCGCGTCGAATCGATGCGCGCGGCGAGCTTAGGATCGAACATGCGATGGGTGTTTTCGCTCAAGCCGCCGCCGGTGATGTGCGCCATACCCTTGATTTCAGTTTGCGCGAGCAGCGCCAGTATCGGCTTGACGTAGATGCGCGTGGGCGCGAGCAAGGCTTCGCCGAGCGTGGCCTTGCCGGTGACGCCCTCGACGGGACGCATCAGATCCACGCTGGAGGAATCGACGATGCTGCGGATCAGCGAAAATCCATTCGAGTGTGGCCCGCTCGAGGCGAGCCCGATGAGGACGTCGCCGGCGGCGATGGTCCTGCCGTCGATCGCCTTGGATTTCTCGACCACGCCCACCGCAAAGCCGGCGAGATCATATTCGCCCTCGGTGAATGCGCGCGGATGCTCGGCGGTCTCGCCGCCGATCAAGGCGCAGCCGGCGATTTCGCAGCCGCGCGCGATGCCCTTGATCACTTCGGTGGCCACGTCGACGTCGAGCCGCTCGCAGACATAGTAATCGAGGAAGAAAAGCGGCTCCGCGCCCTGAACCAGAATGTCGTTGACGCTCATTGCCACCAGGTCGATGCCGATAGTGTCGTGCTTGCCGAGCGCGGAGGCCAGCTTGAGCTTGGTGCCGACGCCATCGGTTCCGGCGACCAGGACCGGCTCGCGAAAGCGCTTGGGCAGCTCGACCAATGCGCCGAAGCCGCCGATGCCTGCCAGCACTTCGGGCCGCAACGTCCGCTTGGCGTAGGGCTTGATGTTCTCGACCAGCCTGTCACCGGCGTCGATGTCGACGCCGGCCTCGAGGTACGACAGGGGGCGGCCGGACGATGGCATGGGAAGGGTCGGATTGAGTCGCCGCGTCGCGCGCGGTAAAGTGAGCGACTTTTCAGGCAACGGCTTGTTCGCCGATTTTACCGTAAATGACTCCTAGCAGCCCGCGGCCAGACGACGTTCCGGCCTCATCGTCGACGGTTATTGTCGTCGCGCCCGCGCCGCGTCTGAAGGCGCAGCACTACGTGTGGGTGGTAGGGGTTGTGGTCGTCGTCGGGGCATTGCTGCATTGGCTCGGACCGATCCTGACCCCGTTTCTCATCGGCGGCATGCTGGCCTACGTCGGCAAGCCGGCCGTGAGCTGGATGGAGAAAAAGCGCGTACCGCGAACGGTGGGAGCGCTGCTGGTGATGCTGGTCGCTCTGGTGCTGGTGCTGGCGCTGCTGCTGGTGCTGGCGCCGCTGGTCCAGAACGAGTTTTCGCAGGTGGCCAAGCGCGTGCCCGAGCTTGCCGCGAAGCTGAATGCGCAACTCGCACCGTGGCTTAACGATAAATTCGGCATTCAACTGCAGTTCGATCTTGAATCCATCAAGCAGCTCATCGCCGACAACGTCGACAGCGCGCAGGCGGTGTCGCTCAAGGTGTTGACGGGGCTCAAGGCGGGCGGCATGTTGCTGATTGGCATCCTGATCAATCTGGTCCTGATCCCGGTCGTGATGTTCTATCTGCTTCGTGACTGGAGCCGGATCGTGCGTCGCTTAGACGAGCTCACGCCGCGGCGCTGGCTCGCCAAAGTGCGCACGATCGCGATCCAGATCGACAACGTTCTGGGAGAGTTTCTTCGAGGCCAGCTGTCGGTGATGACGGTGCTGGCGATCTATTACGCGGTGGGGCTGACGCTCGCCGGCCTGCAATTCGCGTTGCCCATCGGCATACTCACCGGGCTCCTGGTGTTCATCCCTTACGTCGGTTTCGGGCTTGGCCTCATTCTCGGGGTGCTCGCCGCGCTGCTGCAATGGAACGGCTGGCCCGGTTTTGCCGCGGTGCTCGCGGTGTACGGCATCGGCCAGTTGCTGGAAGGCTACGTGCTGATCCCATGGCTGGTCGGCGATCGCATCGGCCTGCATCCGCTGGTGGTGATCTTCGCACTCCTTGCCTTCGGACAGCTGTTCGGCTTCGCCGGGGTCCTGTTGGCGCTGCCGGTGAGCGCGGCATTGCTGGTAGGCCTGCGTCACTTGCGGGCGGAGTATCACGAGTCTCCGCTGTATCGCTGACGCTCTTCCAAGTGGAACAGCTCGTCTTCGAACTCGCGGTGCCCGAGCCGCCGAGCTTTGCCAATTTCCTTGTGGGCAGTAACGCCGAGCTGGTGAATGCCTTGTCGGCGTTCGTGACCGGCGGCCGGGACACGGGAATGCTGATCTGGGGCGGCGCTGGCGTCGGCAAGACGCATCTGGCGAGGGCTGCCGTCGCCTTGGCACAAGAGCGCGGGCTCGGAGGCAGACTGTTCGCGCATCCGCGCGAGATCGACGACGATGCGCTCGCCTCGGTGCGCACTATGACAGAACGGGTCATCGCGATCGACGCCATCGACTTGGCCGACGAAGCCGCGGCGGGGCGCCTGTTCACGCTCTACAACGCGATCAAGGAGCGTCAAGCGCGGCTGATCGCGACCAGCCGCACGCCGCTGGCCGCTCTTCCCCTGCGCGAGGACTTGCGCACGCGTCTGGGTTGGGGGCTCGTCTACGAGCTGCTGGCGCTCGACGACGATGCCAAGCCGGCGGCGCTCGCGGTCTACGCCAAAGGCCGCGGAATCGTGCTGTCCGAAGACGTGATCGATTATCTGCTGCGGCACGGCCGACGCGACATGCCGTCGCTGCTCGCGACCCTTGCGGCGCTGGACCGCCAGTCGCTGGCGACCAAGCGGCCGATCACGGTGCCGCTTCTCAAGGGCTGGCTGCAACGGGAGCTGGAATGGAAACCGGCGGCCGCCGACACCTCCCACAGCGCCTGACGCTCTTCGATCTGGACAACACGCTGATCGCCGGTGACAGCGATTACGGTTGGGCGCAATTTCTGATCGAAGCCGGCGTGGTCGACGCCGAACGCTACGAGCGCCGCAACGCAGGCTTCTTCGCCGATTACAAGGCCAGCAGGCTCGACATTCATGCCTTTCTCGAGTTTCAATTGCGGCCGCTCGCGGAGCACGATCCTTCCCGGCTCCTTGCTTGGCGCGAGCGCTTCGTCGCCGAAAAGATCGTCCCCATGCTGCTGCCTGAAGCGAAAGCGGTAGTCGATGAGCGGCTCGCGGCGGGCGACCTGGTCGCCGTCGTGACCGCCACCAACAGCTTCATCACGCGTCCGATCGCGGGGCTCTACGGCATTTCCCATCTGGTCGCGACCGAGCCGGAATCAATCGCGGGCCGCTTTACCGGCCGGACGACGGGCGAACCGTGTTTTCGCGCCGGCAAACTTTCTCGGGTCGAGGATTGGCTGGCCACGATGGGCCGCAGCCTGGGAGACTTCGACGAATCGTGGTTCTACAGCGACTCGCACAACGATCTTGCCTTATTGTCGGCGGTGACGCACCCGGTTGCGGTCGACCCGGATCCCCAGTTGCACGAACATGCCAGCGCTCAAGGATGGCCGGTGATGACGTGGCGCCGGGGTGCAAAAGTGACTGCGAAATGATGGAGCGACAATGGCCCTGTCAACCATTCGAGAAAGGGTCGCGTTAATGGCGGCGACACGCATTTGCGTGTCGGCTCGCAAACCTAGAGGACAGGACATGAATAAGCTGTTGACTGCGCTGAGCGCCAGCGCCCTTGCCATTTCGCTGACGGCCGTCGCGCAGACGACCCCCCCGACGGCCCCGACTGCGACGGCGCCATCGGCGACCGTGACGCCGACCCCGCCTGCCGTCGCAACGGCAGCTACACCTGCCAAGGCCGCGACGCCGGTCAAGGCCGCCGACGCGACCAAGGCTACGTCGATGAAAGCCAAACCAAAGAAGCGCAAAATTGTTGCCAAGCCGGCGCCGAAGGCAGCAGCAATGACCAAGGCCGACACGACACCGAAGGCCGCAGCAACGCCCAAGGCGGATACCCCGCCGAAAGCGGGCACCTACAAGTAACGCGTCACTGCAAGGATGCAACGAGCTTACTCAAGCACCGTGGTCTCGTTGCAATCTACAGCAAAAGTCAATATAATCATTGGGCTCTGCGATTTGCCGGCGTTCCGAGCTCTCAACCAGGTAGGTTCGTGGCAAGCAGAAGATGACTTGCGTGTGCAAAGGCAAAAAGGCCAGTAGGCCTGATCTGGCGGCGGGACCTGCGTTGCATCCCGCTTTTTGACTGTTTAACCCAACTCGCGAAGCCAATAGCGGTCAGACACTGAAGCTACTGTCGAAGCCCGCATCGGCTCGTACAAGCATCCACATTTCTCTGAGGACAACACATGAACAAGAAATTGATTGCTGCTCTGTTCGCCGGCGCTTTTGCATTCGCTTCCGCGTCGGCAATAGCCGATGACAAGACCCCGTCGGCTCCCGTCGACCAGGCGAAGCTGAAGGCCGAGCGGGACGCGGCCAAGGCCAAATGGGGCGCGATGAGCGCCGAAGAAAAGGCTGCCACGCGCAAGGCGATGCAGTCAAAGAAAGTGTCGGAACTTTCGGCGCTGGAATTGGCCGGGCAAGAAAGCGACACCCACACCGCGCCTGCCGGCGATGCGGCGAAGTTCAAGTCCGAGCGCGACGCGGCCAAGGCCAAATTCGACAAGATGACGCCGGAAGAAAAGGCCGCCATGAAGAAGAGCGCGCAGTCGAAGAAGCTGTCGGAGCTGTCGATGATTGAAAGAATGTCGGTAGGACAATAAGTCCGATCCGAACGCCGGAACTCGCACCATCCGGCGTGGTTGCAGAAAGGCAGGGGCCGTCGGTCTCTGCCTTTTTTGTTAATGTACGCAGTTACCAGCCAGTGACCCAAAAGCATCGCATCGTCGTAGGTCTGTCCGGTGGCGTCGATTCATCGGTCGCCGCGTGGCTGCTCAAGAAGGCGGGCCACGAGGTCATCGGCATCTTCATGAAAAACTGGGAAGATGACGATACTGACGAATTCTGCGCGTCGAGACAGGATCTGGTCGACGCAGCATCGGTCGCCGACGTCGTCGGTATCGAGCTGCAGGCCGTGAATTTCGCCGCCGAATACCGCGATCGCGTCTTCGCCGTCTTCCTGCGCGAGTACGCCGCCGGCCGCACGCCGAATCCGGATGTGCTTTGCAACAGCGAAATCAAGTTCCGCTCGTTCCTGGACCACGCGCGCACTCTCGGCGCGGACCGCATCGCCACCGGCCATTACGCGCGGCTGCGGCTCGCGGGCGGCGACGTCGAATTGCTGAAGGCGGCCGACGCATCCAAGGATCAAACCTATTTCCTGCATCAACTTGCGCAGGACCAGCTCGGCAGCGCGTTTTTTCCGCTTGGCGACATGACCAAGCGCCAGGTACGCGCGCTGGCGCGCGAACAGGGCATTCCGACCTACGCCAAGAAAGATTCGACCGGCATCTGCTTCATTGGCGAGCGACCGTTCCGCGAGTTTCTCGCCCGCTACCTGCCCAAGGAAACCGGGCCCATGCAAACGCCGGAGGGTGTCGTCGTCGGCCGGCACCAAGGCCTCGCTTACTACACGCTCGGCCAGCGGCAGGGCCTGGGCATAGGCGGCACGCAGGGTGGAAAGAGCGAGCCATGGTTTGTCGCTGGCAAGGACCCGGCGAACAATGCCTTGCTGGTCGTGCAAGGACACGCCGACCACCGGCTATGTTCGAGCATTGTCGAAACCGGACCGATGCATTGGATCGCGGGCATGGAGCCGCGAACATCGAGACTAGCGGCGAAGACGCGCTATCGGATGCCCGACGCGTCGTGCGTTCTCGAGCCGATAGACCCAACGGAGCCGATGGGGTCAGGCTGGCGCGCCCGGTTCGACGCTGCGCAGTGGGCGCCGACTCCGGGCCAGTACCTGGTGGCGTACGACGGCGACGTGTGCCTCGGCGGCGCGGTCATCGAGTCCGCCCGAAACGCAGACGAGATTGGCGCCGACCATCGCGCGGAGGGTGTCGCGGGGAGGACAAGTGGCACGCAGCGAGACATGGCAGCTCTTTCGTGAAGTTTTCATTCGGGAATTTGTTGAGGCGCGGCAGCGCGGAAGTGCCGGCGTCCGACAACCGGCTGGCGCAGGAGCTCGTGGACCGCGGCATTGCCGCTGAGACATCCGGCGACGCGGCAAAAGCGCTTCAGTGTTACCGCAAAGCAATCGAGGCGGACCACACATTCGCCCCAGCCCACATGAATCTCGGCATCGCGCTGCAGGCTGCAGGTGACTTTACCGCCGCGATGGCGTCTTACGAGCGGGCGATTGCTGCCGACACAGAATACGCTCCCGCACACTACAACCTCGCCCTCACGCACTTATTACTTTTGCAATATTCGGAAGCCGAATCTGGCTTTCGTACTGCACTGCGGTTTCGCGACAGTTTTCCGGAGGCTTGGGTGGGCATGGCTGACGCACTGGAGGCCCTCGGGCGCGATGAAGAGGCGCTGTCGGCGCTGGACAAGGCGATCGCCCTGCGCAGCGATTACGTGGGCGCGCTACTCAATTCGAGCAGGCTGCTGCAAAAGATGGCGCAACTCGAGAAGGCCGTCGCAACCAGTGGGCGCGTACTGGAGCTGGAGCCGGACAACGACCTGGCGCAGTTCTGGCTCGGAGTCAGCCTACATGGCCTTGGCAGACTGTCCGAAGCCGAAACCAGCTATCGCCGCGTACTGGCACTCAAGCCGGATTATCCCGACGCCAAGGCCAATCTTGCATTGGTCCTGCAAGCGAAGGGCCGCATACAAGAAGCACTCCCGTTGCTTTTTGAAGTGGTGGCGAAAGCGCCCACCGATAAAAGATTGCGCAGGATTCTGGCGGAGGCGCTCCGCCGGGTCGGGTTCGACAATGCCGGAGAGAGTGAGCGAAGCATTCTCTTGAGCCTTTGCCTGGATGACAACATATCCATGCTATGTCTCAACACAGCGATTATCGAAATGACGAAAAACAGCGAAGGCTTTCGAATCCTGCAGAGCAGCGCTCGGCGAGGCGAAGACCCCTTCATTTCGATTGTTCCCGCAGTTGCGGCTTTCTTACGCGAGCCCCTTCTGCTCGCAGGATTGCCACGCATGCCGATACCGGACGCGGCAATGGAAGAGGTCTTGACGCATATACGGCGGTGCATTCTGATCCGATCCGGAGCGGTGTCCGGTTTGGCGAGTGCCGATCCGATGGTACCGGCAGAATTCATTTGCGCTATGGCGCGACAGTGTTCTTACTCGGGATATGCTTTTTTCGCGGATGAGACCGAACTGCAGCGAGTGGCGAAGTTACGCGAAGCTCTTCAAAACGCGCTACAGGAACGGATGGCGAGTCCTCGAACCCTTGAATCGTCGTTGGTCGTAGCCGCACTTTATGATTTCTTGCACACTTTGAAAGGTTGCGAGCGACTGCTTGAATATCCAATGACCGAATGGAGCGGGGCGTTCCGGCCCCTCGTCGTAGAGCAGATCGGGAATCGAAAGCGCGAGCGTGAGATCGTCATGCAACTTGCTTCCATCACGGCCATCGATGACGAGATTTCCCGAGCGGTGCGCGCGCAATATGAGGAAAATCCGTATCCTCGATGGACTACGGTGGAGAGTCCCAACATCGAGACGATCGAAAAGCTCTCGAGCCGACTCCGCCCGCTTGAAGAGGTTCGGATCCGTCCGCGCCCGGTGCCAATGCTCATCGCTGGCTGCGGCACCGGCCACCATCCCATTCAGGTCGCCAGGACCTATCCCGATGCCGAAATCTTGGCGGTTGATTTGAGCCTGGCAAGTCTGGCCTATGCCGCACGGATGACGGACCGGCTCGGCATTTCCAACATTGCCTACCGCCAAGCCGACATCCTCAATCTCGGCAATCTAGATCGACGTTTTGCAGTAGTCGAATCTGTCGGGGTGCTTCATCACCTCGACGATCCGATGGCGGGATGGCAGATATTGGTCGACCTGTTGGAATCCGATGGGCTAATGAAGATCGCGCTCTACAGCGAGAAGGCGCGCAGTTCCGTCCGGGCCGCAAGGAAATTCGCCAGCTCTCGGGATTTCCCGCTGACTCGGGAGGGAATTCGCGATTGCCGCCAGGCCATCATGGGACTCCCAGACGACCATCCGGCAAAAGATGTTATGACTTTTACTGACTTTTTCACGCTAGACGAATGTCGTGACTTGATCATGCATGTGCAGGAGCATCAGTTCACGTTGCCGCGAATAGCAGATTGTCTGGATCAGCTGGGTTTACAGTTCCTTGGGCTTGAATGTTCCAGAGTAACGCGGGATCGATTCAGGGAAATGTTCCCTGCCAGCGGTGCGGAAACCAGGCTTGAGGCATGGAATCAGTTGGAAGAGGCCTACCCTGAGACGTTCAAGTCGATGTATACGTTTTGGTGTTGCAGGAAGTAAAACGAAATCGTGAGACGTTGTAGTTTCGGTGAATCTACGACGGCCGCCGCGAAGATACAGAGCGTGCAAAAGACGCACCTGTTAGCAAGCGATCGCGGGAAAGGAGCGCAGCGACCGGTCAAAACGGTATGTCGTCGTCCAGATCGTCGACGTTTTTCTTGGACGGCGCGGCACCGCCCTTCGCGCCGCTCGGGGCCGATGCCGACGTGGCCGCGCCGGCTGAAGCGCGCTCGCGGTCGGGCGGCTCGTCGGCGGCGTGGACCGCGCCGCTGCCCTCACGGCTGCCGAGCATCTGCATGCGGTCGGCGACGATTTCGGTGGTGTAGCGGTCCTGCCCTTCCTTGTCCTGCCACTTTCGCGTCTGCAAGCGTCCCTCGACGTAAACCTGGCGGCCCTTTTTCAGATACTCGCCGGCGATTTCCGCTTGCCGGCCGAAAAAGACGACGCTGTGCCACTCGGTCTTCTCCTGCTTCTCGCCCGCCTTGTCTTTCCAGGTGTCGGTGGTGGCGAGGCGAATATTGGTGACGGCATCGCCGCCGGTCGTATACCGGGTCTCCGGATCGCGGCCCAGATTGCCGATCAGAATCACCTTGTTGACTGACGCCATTTGCTGATCCCCTTCGAATAGTTCGTCGATTGTATCCGGCGCGGGCGAGCGCTGGAATCGGCTGTTTGGATGATGCGGCGGTTCGAGTGTGTCGGAGGGGCGCCTCATGAGCCGAGGCAACCGCGGCAACCAAAGCGACGCCGAATGGTGCGGAGCAGGTCGGCTTAGAAAGAGCGACCGAAAAGGAGTATATTAGCAGGTTGTCCACCGCTCCTGCATCGGCATGGAATACATCCGCATTCGCGGCGCACGCACGCACAATCTAAAGAACGTCAATCTCGATCTGCCGCGGCACCGGCTGATCGTTATCACAGGCCTTTCCGGCTCGGGCAAGAGCTCGCTCGCCTTCGACACGCTCTACGCCGAGGGCCAGCGCCGCTACGTCGAGTCGCTCTCGGCCTATGCGCGGCAGTTCCTGCAGCTCATGGAAAAGCCCGACGTCGATCTGATCGAAGGCCTGTCGCCGGCGATCTCGATCGAGCAGAAAGCGACGTCGCACAACCCGCGCTCGACCGTCGGCACCGTCACCGAGATCCACGATTACCTGCGCCTGCTTTTCGCTCGGGTCGGCGAGCCGTATTGCCCCGACCACCCGGAACAGAAGCTGATGGCGATGACCATTTCGCAAATGGTCGACGCGGTGTTGATGATGCCGGAGGAAACGAAGCTGATGATCCTGTCGCCGGCGGTCGTCAACCGCAAAGGCGAGCAGGCAGAGCTGTTGGTCGAGCTGCGCGCCAAGGGCTTCGTGCGGGTGCGCATCGACGGCACCGTGTACGAGATCGATGCCACACCGCGCCTGACCAAGAACCAGAAGCACACCGTGGAAGTCGTCGTCGATCGGCTGCGTGTGCGCGACGATCTGAAACAGCGCATCGCCGAGTCGTTCGAGACCGCGCTACGCCATGGTGACGGGCGCGCGATCGCGGTCGAGATGGATTCCGGGGAGGAGCACCTCTATTCGGCCAAGTTCGCCTGCCCGATCTGCAGCTACTCGCTGCAGGAGCTCGAGCCGCGCCTGTTCTCGTTCAACAATCCGATGGGCGCTTGCCCGCGCTGCGACGGTCTCGGCGCCATCAGCTTCTTCGATCCCAAGCGGGTCGTCGCCTTTCCGCAGCTGTCGCTGGCCTCGGGCGCAATTAAGGGCTGGGACCGCCGCAACCAGTTCTATTTCCAGATGGTGCAGAGTCTCGCCAAGCATTACGGTTTCAACCTTGACAAGCCGTTCAACAAGCTCTCCGAACGCATCCAGCAAATCGTCCTGTACGGCAGCGAAAAGGAGAAGATCGCTTTTCAGTATCTCTCCGATCGCGGCAAGACCGTCGTTCGCGAGCACGCCTTCGAGGGCATCATTCCTAATCTCGAGCGCCGCTATCGCGAGACCGACTCGATCATGGTCCGCGAGGAGCTGGCAAAGTACCTCAACTCGAAGCCGTGTCCCGAGTGCGACGGCACGCGCTTGAAGCGCGAGGCGCGTCACGTGAAGGTGGGGCCGGTCGGCAACGAGCGCGCGATCTTCGAGGTCAGCAGCTGGCCGCTGAAGCGGACGGGGGAGTTTTTTCGCGGGCTGAAGCTCGAGGGACAAAGGCAGGCGATCGCCGACAAGATCGTCAAGGAGATCATCAGCCGGCTGCAGTTCCTGAACAACGTCGGACTCGATTACCTTTCGCTCGACCGCTCGGCGGAAACCTTGTCGGGCGGCGAGGCGCAGCGCATCCGGCTTGCGTCGCAGATCGGCTCGGGCCTCACCGGCGTGATGTACGTGCTCGACGAGCCTTCGATCGGCCTGCACCAGCGCGACAACGCACGTCTGCTCACGACCCTGAAGCACCTGAGGGATCTCGGCAACAGCGTGATCGTGGTCGAGCACGACACGGACGCGATCCTCTCCGCCGACCACGTGGTCGACATGGGACCCGGCGCGGGCGAGCACGGCGGGCACATCGTCGCCCAGGGCACGCCCGACGACATACGGAACGCGGAACATTCTCTGACCGGACAATATCTCGCCGGGCGGCGCGAGATTCCGTTTCCGGCGCACCGGCACAAGGCCGACCTCAAGCGGACCCTGACCATTACCGGGGCGACCGGAAACAACCTGCAAGAGGTGACGCTAAACCTGCCGGTGGGACTTTTCGTCTGCGTGACCGGCGTCTCCGGCTCCGGCAAATCGACGCTGATCAACGACACGCTGTATCACGCGGTGGCGCGACATCTGTACGGCAGCAGCGCCGAGCCCGCGCCTTATGTCGAAATGGAGGGCCTCGAGCATTACGACAAGGTGATCAGTGTCGATCAGAGTCCCATCGGCCGCACGCCCCGGTCGAATCCAGCGACGTATACCGGCTTGTTCACGCCGATCCGCGAGCTTTTTGCGCAGGTGAAGGAATCGCGCGAGCGCGGTTATGGGCCGGGTCGGTTTTCCTTCAACGTCAAGGGCGGACGCTGCGAGGCCTGCCAGGGCGACGGGCTGATCAAGGTCGAGATGCACTTCCTTCCCGACGTCTACGTGCCGTGCGACGTCTGTCACGGCCAGCGCTACAACCGCGAGACGCTGGAAATCCAGTACAAGGGCCGCAACATCCACGACGTGCTGTCGATGACCGTCGAGCAGGCGCACACGTTTTTCGAGCCGGTGCCGGTGGTCGCGCGCAAGCTGCATACGCTGCTCGACGTGGGCTTGGGTTACATCACCCTCGGACAATCGGCGACGACCCTTTCCGGCGGCGAGGCGCAACGGGTCAAGCTGGCGCTCGAGTTGTCCAAGCGCGACACCGGCCGCACGCTGTATATCCTCGACGAGCCGACGACGGGCCTGCACTTTCACGATATCGAGATGTTGCTGACCGTGCTGCACCGTTTGCGCGATCATGGCAATACGGTGGTTGTGATCGAGCACAACCTGGACGTGATCAAGACCGCCGACTGGATCATCGATCTCGGTCCGGAAGGCGGAGCGGGAGGCGGGAAGATCATCGCCCAGGGACCGCCGGATCACGTCGCCGGCGTCGCCGAAAGCTATACCGGACGTTACCTGAAACCGGTGCTGAATCGCCGCGCGAGCAAGCGCACGCCGGTCCCGATCGTTCCTCCGGTTCGTAACGAGCGCGAAAGAAAGCAAGCGGCCGACCTGCTCGGCGAGTAAACGAATTTCGCGGGAATGGCGAATTTAGGATGCGGGTGCCGGTACTTTTGTAATGCTGCTTGGCGGACAAAAAAGCGCGGCCTAAAGCCGCGCTTTTTTGTTGCTGCGATTATTACTGGATCGTGATCTGCTTCGCGTTGGCCTTGGCGATCTTCGGCAGCGTCAGTTGCAGCACGCCGTCGACATGCTTGGCTTGCGCCGCGTTGGCATCGACTGCCTCGGGCAAGCGGATCGACCGGCTCGCCTTGCTGAAGGCCCGCTCTCTCCAAAGCGTCTTGCCGCTCGCTTCGACTTCATCGAGGAACTCGGCACCGATGGTGACATCTCGGTCTTCGACATTGACTTCGATCTTGTCCTTGGCGATGCCAGGGAGCTCTGCCTTGACGATGTACGCGTCCGGCGTTTCGACAACGTCCAGCGCGATGGCGCGGCCGGCGCCGTTGTCGGCGTTCACCGACGGCAGCAATGCACCGAGGGCGCGATCGAACGCCCGGTCCAGCGGGTTGTAGTAACGAATCAGGCTGCTCATATCTCTCTTCTCCATGGGTTGGGGCGATTCGGTCGCCATGCACGAAAAGAAGATGGAGATATCGCCGGACATTTCAAGGGGGGTCGCCGATCCGCGCCGGCAGGTCTCCGGCCCGCGCGGGCGGCGGCTCGGCGGCAGTTCCGCCCACCCCGTCCACCCCGGTTTCCATGGTCGGCTCTACGTTTGGGGCGCCAACGGTGATCGCGGCGAGGATTCCTTGCAGCAGCGTGACGGGCGCAGGGGGGCAGCCGGGAATCGCGACGTCGACCGGGATCACGTTCGATACCCGCCCGAGGCTCGCATAGCTCTCGCCGAAGATGCCGCCACTGCAGCCGCAATCGCCGACCGCGACCACCAGCTTCGGATCCGGTGTCGCATCGTAGGTGCGCTTGAGCGCGATGGCCATGTGCTTCGACACCGGCCCGGTCACCAGCAGCAGGTCGGCATGGCGGGGGCTGGCGACGAACCGGATGCCAAGACCCTCGATGTTGTAATAAGGATTGGCCAGCGCGTGAATTTCCAGCTCGCAGCCGTTGCACGAACCGGCGTCGACGTGGCGAATGGTGAGCGCGCGTCCCAGCACACGCAGGATTTTTTTCTGCAGCCTGGCGACGAGGACCATCTCGTCCGCGGGTGGCGGCGGCGGCTCGGTCTTGATGCCGCACTTGGCGATCTGGCGCAGGATGTGAAGCACTAGAGATCGTGGCCCGAGTACGAGAGGTTGAACGACTTGTTGATCAGCGGAAAGTCGGGAACGATGTTGCCTATTACCGCGTGCTCGATGACCGGCCAGTTTTGCCACGATGGATCGTGCGGGTGGCAGCGGCGAATCGTGTCGTCGGGTCCGCTTTCAAGGGCGAGCCATACCGGTCCGCGCCAGCCTTCGACGCAACCGACGGCGGGCCTGAAATCGCGAGTGCGCGGCAGCGCGGTCATGATGTCGCCCTCCGGCAGCGCATCGAGAATGACATTGATCAGGCGCAGCGACTCCAGCGCTTCGTCGAAGCGCACCGCGACCCGCGCGGCCACGTCACCGTCGCGGCTGCCCGCGCGGCGCACGGTGAGTGCGTCGTACGGCGCAAGCGGGAAATCGCAGCGCAGATCGTCGGGAATCCCACTTGCGCGGGCGGCGAATCCGCACAGTGCGAGCTTGGCGGCCAGCTCGTTGCTAACCCTGCCGCAGTTGCGAAATCGGTCCTGGAGGCCGGCATGGTCATCATAGATGTCGCGCAGAAGGCGAATCTCGCGATCGAGCGCGGCGCATTGCGTGCGCATCTCGGCAGCGAATTCAGGCGCGAGATCGTGTGCGACGCCGCCCGGAACGACCACGTCCATCAGCAGGCGGTGCCCGAAGGCGCTCCGGTTGAGGCGCAGCAAGTCCTCTTTCAGACGTGAGAATTGCGCGAGACCGAACGCGAATCCGCCGTCGTTACCGAGATAGCCCAAGTCGCCCAAGTGGTTGGCAACGCGCTCGCGCTCGAGGCACAGCGCGCGCAGCCACGTGGCGCGCTGGGTAAGCTCGAGGCCAGCGACAGCCTCGACCGCTTGCGCGTAGGCCCAGCCGAAGGCAACGGTGCTGTCGCCTGAAATCCGTCCGGCGAGACGGGACGCGTCGTTGATCGACAACGCCTCGAACCGCTTTTCGATGCCTTTGTGCACATAGCCCAGCCGCTCCTCCAGCCTAAGCACCTTCTCCCCCACGACCTGGAAACGAAAATGGCCGGGCTCGATGATCCCGGCATGCACCGGTCCCACGGCGATTTCGTGCACGCCGTCGCCAGCGACGCGCACAAAGGGATAGTCTTCCTCGCCCGGCTCCCATTTCGGCGACGCGGCGAAGTCTCGCCGCAGTGGAAATTGATCGATCGGCCATGCTGCCTGCCACGTCCAGGGGCGCGGGTCGTCGGTGTCGCACTGGGTGCCGACAAGGTCGAACGCCGCGCGTTGCATCCGATTTGCCACCGGAAAAATAGTCGACAGGTCGGGATAGCGCGCCTCGCCATCCGGAAGCGTGTGTTCGAGCAGGGTCAGGCCCTCGCGGTCACGCAGCAGAACGTGCACGCAAAAGCCTCGATCGCGGTCGCGCTCGTCGCTTGCCCAGAGCGCCGCCAGTTGCCCGCCTTGTTCCCAGGCGAGCCGGCAGGCCGTCAGCAACTGGCCCGAGCTCACGGGACAGCGCTGCGCCGGAATCGGAGAGGCCAGCATCGCGGAGGAAATACCCAGAGGCGAGACGTTCATCAAGAGCTCGCGGTGTCCGATCAGCCGATGAGCTTCGCTGCCTGGCGGTACCAGTCGGCGAGGAACGGTGGAATCCAGAGGCCCAGCATGAGCACGATGGCCAGATGCACGAACACGGGACTCATCGCCGGTCTATGCGGCAATCGCTTGGCGTTGGTTTCCCCGAACACCATCGGCTGCACTTTTGAAAATACCGCGGCGAACGCGACGCCGAGCGAAAGCAGCAACAGCGGCGTCGCCCACGGTTGATCGTGTATCGCTGTGGTCAGGATCAGAAACTTGCTGGCGAAGACGCCGAAGGGCGGCATGCCGAGAATCGCGAGCGTCCCCAGGACCAATCCCCAGCCGATGGTGGGGCTTATGATGATCAGCCCGCGAATGCCGTCCATGAGCTGGGTGCCGGTCTTCTGCGTCGCGTGACCCACGGCGAAAAAAATCGCCGACTTGGTCAGCGAGTGCACCGTCATATGCAGCAGGCCGGCGAAATTGGCGACCGGGCCGCCCATGCCGAAGGCGAAGGTGATGATGCCCATGTGCTCGATCGACGAGTAGGCGAAGAGCCGCTTGATGTCCTTCTGGCGCGACAGCAGGAACGCGGCGACGACCACCGACAGCATGCCGAAGCCCATCATGAGCCCCTTGGCAAACGAGGTCTGCAGCGAGCCGTCAACCAGAACTTTGCAGCGGACCACCGCATAGAGCGCGACGTTGAGCAGCAATCCCGAGAGCACCGCAGATACCGGCGTCGGGCCCTCGGCGTGAGCATCCGGCAGCCAGTTGTGCAGCGGAACGAGCCCGACTTTGGTTCCGTAACCGATCAGCAGGAACACGAACGCGAGCGAGAGCACGGTCGGCTCGAGTTGGCCCTTGACGGTGTTGAGCTCGGTCCACAACAGTGCGCCGCCTTCCGCGCCAAGGAGCTTCTCGGCGGCGAAATAGAGCAGGATGGTGCCGAACAGCGCCTGCGCGATGCCGACCCCGCAGAGGATGAAGTACTTCCAGGCGGCCTCGAGACTTGCCGGGGTGCGATATAGCGACACCAGCAGCACCGTCGCCAGTGTCGCCGCCTCCATCGCCACCCAGAGGATGCCCATGTTGTTGGTCAAGAGCGCCAGCAGCATGGTGAAATTGAAGACCTGGAACATGCTGTGGTAGAGCCGCAGTCGCGCGGGCGTAAGGCGTCCGCTGTCGCGCTCGATTCTCATGTACTGCCGGGAGAAGATCGACGTCGTGAAGCCGACCAATGCGGTGAGCGCTACCAGAAAGACGTTGAAGGAATCGACGAAGAACAGGCGGTCGAGCACCAGCAGCGGGCCGTGAGAGATCACGCGCACCGTCAGCGCGGCCGCGGACAGAAACGTCGCCAGACAGACCACCATGTTGACCGTCAGTGCCTGGTCGCGGTGGCCGATGGCGGCGAGCACGAGCGCGCCGGCGACGGGGAAGCCCAGGACGACAAGGATCTCGATCACCTCTCTTCCTTCAATTGCTCGAGATGCTTGAGATCCAGGCTGTCGAACTGCTCCCGTATCTGGAAGAAGAAGACGCCGAGAATCAGCATGCCGACCAGGACGTCGAGCGCGATGCCGAGCTCCACCACCATGGGCATGCCGTAGGTCGCGCTGGTCGCAGCAAAGAACAGCCCATTTTCCATCGACAGGAATCCGATCACCTGCGGGATCGCCTTGCGCCGCGTGATCATCATCAGGAAGGACAGCATCACGCTGGCCATGGCGATCCCCAGCGTGGCGCGGGTCACCGTGTTGGCAAGCTGCGAGATGGGCAGCGCCAGGTTGAATGCAAACACGACCAGCACAATGCCGATGAGCATGGTCATGGGAATGTTGATCAATCCCTCGACGTCCCAGCGAACGTCGAGCTTGCGGATCAGCCGGTGCAGCAGCCACGGCAGCAGCGCGACCTTGAGGATGAGTGTCAGTCCGGCCGACCAGTAAAGATGTCTCTGGCCGGTGGCGAAGGCGACGATGGCGGTTGAGCTCGCGAGTGCCAACCCCTGCGCCGCGAACAGATTGATCAGCGTCAACACGCGCCGCTGCGCGAGCATCACGAACGCGAGCAGCAGCAGCACAGCGGCCAGCAGGTTGATAAGCTGCGCCCAAAGCGGGGTTGCGGTCATTTGTTCGCTAGCTCCCCAACAGCAGGTTGACCAGCATCGCCAGTACCGCGAACAGAAACGCTGTGCCCAAAAACTCCGGCGCGCGGAAGATGCGCATCTTCGCCGACAGGGTTTCGATCAGCGCAAGGGCGAAGCCGCCGACGGCGAGCTTGGCGATGAGCACCGGGGTGGCGCCGAGAATCGCCAGCCAGTCTGTGCTGCCTTGCACGATTCCGAACGGCAGGAACAGCGCCAGGCCGATGCACGAATAGTTGAACAACTTCAGCGCCGATGCCCATTCGATCAACCCCAGGTGGCGCGCGGAGTATTCGAGCGTCATCGCCTCATGAATCATGGTGAGCTCGAGGTGCGTCGCAGGGTTGTCGATGGGAATGCGCGCATTCTCGGCCAGCGACACCATGGTGAACGCGACACCGGCGAAGGCGAGGCTAGGGTAGATCGCGAGTTCGCGATGCGCCAGCGTCTCGACTATCGTCGGCAACGAGGTCGAGCCCGAAAGAAGCGACGCGGTGAACAACACCATCAGCAGAGCGGGCTCGGCCAGGAAGCCGACAAACATCTCGCGTCGCGCTCCCATGGTTCCAAACGCGGTACCGATGTCCATTGCCGCAAGCGCGATGAAGACGCGCGCCAGCGCGAACAGCCCGACCAGCGCGATGGCATCTGCCGCGCGTGCGAACGGCAGGTCGGTTGCAAGCGATGGAACGATCGCCGCCGCGAGCGCCATGGCAGCGAACACGATATAGGGCGTCAGGCGAAAAATGGGGGACGCATTTTCGGCCACGACCGCGTTCTTGTGGAACAGCTTGCGGATGGTCCGGTAAGGCAGAAACAGCGATGGCGCGCTCTTGTTCGCAAGCCACGCCCGGCATTGGTTGACCCAGCCCACAAGTAGCGGCGCGAGCAGCAGCGCGATGGCAAGCTGCAGCGTTTGCGAGAGAAGACCGGTCGCTGTCATCGTTTCGTCACTGCGCAGACATCGTTCGGGTCATCGGACGAAAAACAGCAGTGCGAGCAGCGTGCAGAAGCTGTAAGTGAGGTAGATGGAAATGCGGCCCTGCTGGATTCGTCCGATCAGCCGCGCCATCGCGTCGGTGCCGTGCGCCACCGGCAGATAGAGCCAACGCCAGAAATGATCCTCGAGCGCGACCTTGTATTGCGGCTTGACGTCGAACGGCGACGGCAGCGTCCGCTCGATGCGGAAAAAGGGCTCGAATACCTGCCGGATCGGCTGGCCGAAACCCTCCGCCGTATCCTGCATCCGCGGCGTCTGCCGGGAAAAGCCGCAGTCCCACGCCGGGCCTTTGCGGGTCTGGCCGCGATAGTGGCGGTGCACGATCTGAATCGTGAGCATCACGACCGCGAAGATGACGGCGAGGAAGACGATCGGGCTGTAGCTCGACCGATCGGCATTCACCGGCGCCAGGAGCATCCAGCTCCCGCCGCGCCCGCCGACGGTCGAGCCGACGAGCATCGCGTCCACCGGATCGATAAGCGCGATGACGTTGACGGGAAATAGACCCAACACCACGCAGCCGAGCGCGAACCAGACCAGCGCCGCGCGCTCGAGCCGACCGGGATCCTTGGCATAAGCGAGGTTGGGCTCGCGCGGGCGGCCGAGAAAGACCACCCCGTAGAACTTGACCATGACATACGCCGCTAGTGCCACCGCGAGAACGAGCGCCGCAGCGGCGAGCGGCACCAGCATGTTGACGAACGACTGCGGCAGGCTGGGCGTGAACAGGAAAGCCTGCAGCAGCAGCCATTCGGAGACGAAACCATTCAAGGGCGGCAGTCCCGCCATCGCCAGCGTTCCGACCAGCGCCAGCCAGGCCACCCACGGCATGCGGTGGATCAGCCCACCGAGCTTGCCGAGGCTGCGCTCCTTCGTCGCGTGCAGCACTGCGCCGGTGGCCAGGAAGAGGAGGCTCTTGAAGAAGGCGTGATTGAGTGCGTGGTAAAGCGTTGCGGTGAGCGTAAGCGCGGCGAGCAGAGTCTTGTCGTAGGATTTGAACAAGATGCTCAGGCCGATTCCGGCGATGATGATGCCGATGTTCTCGATCGACGAATAAGCGAGAAGCCGCTTCATGTCGGTTTGCGCCGTCGCGAAAATGACGCCGAAGAGCGCGCTGGCAAGCCCGAGCACCAGTGCGACGACGCCCCACCACCACAGTTGGCCGTTGAGGAGATCGAAGGTCACGCGCAGTAGCCCGTAGATGGCGGTCTTGAGCATCACGCCACTCATCAATGCCGAGACCGGCGAGGGCGCCGCCGGATGCGCCTCCGGCAGCCAGATATGCAGCGGCAGCAATCCGGCCTTGGCGCCGAAGCCGAAGAGCGCGAGCAGAAAGGCGATCGATCCCCACGCACCGGGAAGCATGACCGAGCGCATCGAGCCAAACGTGTAGTCGCCGCTGCCGCCCTGAAGCACGCCGAAGCACAACAGGATGGCAATGGCGCCGATATGCGCGATCAGCAGGTAGAGGAATCCCGCACGCCGGACTTCGGCAAGGTGGTGGTCGGTGGTCACCAGAAAGTAGGACGCGAGCGCCATGGTCTCCCACGCAAGCATGAAGACGTAGGCGTCGTCGGCGATGAGCACCAGTGCCATGGCGGCGAGGAAGCTGTGATATTGGAGACACAACAATCCCGGCGCGACGCCTTCGCTGTCGCGGAAGTAGCCGGCCGAGAAGATCGAAATGCCGGCGGCGGTCGCCCCGAGCAGCAGCAGGAAAAACGCGGACAGGGAATCGAGGCGCAAGTGAAACGGCAGGTCAGGAAGTCCCAGCGGCAACTCCATGCTCTGGGCAACCTGGCCCATCGCCGTGAAGGCGGCGACTGCGAGCAAAAGGCCCACGCTGGTCCCGACGATGAACAGCAGCCGGATGATGCGCGAACGGTCACGCACGCGGACGAGGCCCAGCACCCCTATCGTCACCCAAGCGGCGATGGCTGCGACGATGAGGTGAAGTGCGCTGAACACCGAAACTAGTTTTGCATTGGCGGACGCGGAATGCGCGCTGACCGCCTTGGCACGCCGGTCATTTGACGCGCATGCCTGGCAGCGCACCCGAATCGGGTGCGAGCAGGAAGATACCGGGGCCGTCTCCGGACGCGGCAAGGACCATTCCCTCCGAAAGTCCGAACTTCATCTTGCGCGGTGTCAGGTTCGCGACCATCGGCGTAAGGCGTCCGATGAGATCCTCCGGCTTGTACGCCGACTTGATGCCGACGAAGACCGTGCGCTCCCGCCCATCGCCGACGTCGAGCGTCAGTCGCAGCAGCTTGTCGGCACCGTCGACGTGTTCGGCGTTGACGATTTTCGCGATGCGAAGGTCGATCTTGGTGAAATCGTCTATCGTGATTTGCGCGGCATCGGCCGCAGAAGCCGCTGCGGCGATCTCGGTTGCGGAGGACTGAGGCTGAGGTGAGGGCGGCGCGGCCGCCTTGGGCCCCTCGAGCAGCGCGTCGATCTGCTGGGTGTCGATTCTGTGCATCAGATGCGTGTATGCCTCGATCTGATGCGGCGGAGTCCACCAGTCATTCCACGCACTTGCTTCACTTGCGCGAAGGAAAATGGCCGACTTCCTGGCGGTCTCCGGCAGCACCGGGCTGAGCCATATGGTCAGCGCCTTGAACGCCGCGATGCAGATCGAGCAAGTCTGATGCAGTTGTTGCCGGACTTCCTCATCGCCGGCTTGCTTGGCCTTGGCCCACGGTTGTTCCGCGTCGAAGTATTCATTCACTCGATCCGCGAACGCCATCGCCGCGCGTATGGCCTTTCCGTACTCGCGGTCGGCCCACGCTGCGCGCACCTCCGCCCCTACTCTCTCGGCATCGAATATCCGGATGAAGTCCGTCGCGCCCGGGTGCAGCTCGCCGTCAAAAAACTTGATCAGGAACCCTGCCGCCCGGCTGGCAATGTTCACGTATTTCCCGATCAGGTCGCTGTTCACCCGCGCGACGAAATCGTCCGG
>JRHI01000564.1_pt1 | contig 38885 bp, 30 predicted proteins | sample 215371 | NCBI WGS metagenome assembly JRHI01 (sample SAMN02929681, study PRJNA255918) | sediment metagenome | biome: cave system; feature: Ice Cave; material: Sediment; isolation source: sediment from deep within a dark volcanic ice cave with no known source of... ... | reverse complement strand
ATGCTGACCCTTGTGGAACAGGCTCTTACACCCTCAACACGAAAACCAAGGGGACGCTCTCGGGTAACACGATTGAAATTGACTATTTCGCCGGCAGCGGTGCAGATACGCTGACCTTCACTCCAAACTCCGTGATCCCCGCGGGGCAGGACGTCACGATCGCTATTATCCTGCCGGATTCGGGCAACAAGTCTTTCACGGGCAGCTTCGGGACACCTGTGGTTGCTGCAATCCCGGGCAGTCCGGGCACGCCGGCCATACCCGTGGTGCCGGCCAAGCCGGTCGATGTCGCAGGCAGTCTGCACGTGCGAATCAGCGGCAGCACACTCAAGGACAACGTGAAGCTGACTTATGCCGGCAAGGACACTGGGCTCCTTTCCGTTCGCTATTCCGAACGGACAACTCCGCACCATTCGCACGCTCATGGGGCGGATGGAGATAAAATCAATTTCAATCTGAACATGCTCCCAGGCAGCAATGGCCGGCTCGACGCCAAGCTCAAGGGCGGCATCGGCGACGACTCGCTGACCCTGTTCATCAACAAGTCGAACCGGAAGGACAGGCTGAAGATTATCACGCCTCAGCCGCTGATCGATGGCGGCGCAGGCAGCAATACCTGTCTGAGTGCGCTGCCGGTCACCGAGAAGAATTGCTAGAGATGGAACCTGACAGCCCGCAGCGCCAGCAAGGGTGTTTCTCCGCCCTTGCCGGCGCTACGGGCTGATGCTGCGACTTCCTTAGAACGCCAGCTGCAGCTGCGTTCGTACCAGCCAACCGTCCAGGCCGGGGACGAAGCCCGCGGGCGAAGAGCCGCCGCCGGCCGGGTTGCCGCCCTGGTAGACGCCGACGTCCGTCTGCCACTTCAGCAGCTGCCGCCTGAAGTAGTAGTTCAGACCGACGGTGTACTCGTTCGACTCATGGTTGTTCGTGAACGCACCGGGGTTGATCTGCACGCGCGTCAGCCCACCCTTCGCAACTGCCGCTCCTGTTCCACTGGGAATGTTGATCTCGGTCGGCGTCTTGCTCGTGTTGCCAAGGATGTCGCCGCTGTCGCCGCTGATCCACGACCAGCGCGCCACGACTTCCAGTTTCTTCGGCACGATGAAGTAACCGCCCTGCAGTTGCATGCCGTAGTCGAGCAACGCCTTATTGGGGAACAAGGCAGTGACCGTACTCTTTGTGCGTGGATCGATGTAGGTGTAAAGGATCTGATCGAAACCGTTCGGGGCGCTGTGGAAATTGTTCAGGTCGCGCAACCACCACTCATTGCTGATGCTGAAGCCCCGCCACTTGGCTCCAAAAAAGGTCTCGTAGGTGTACGAGTCAAACTTGTCCACGGCGTGAGCGCCCTTCAAGCTCGTCTGCGCGCTACTACCGTCGCCATTGAGCAGGTTGATGAGGCGCGTGCCGCCGGCCCCGGCACCGGGTACGACGAACACGCGGCTCTGCTCGTCGTCGCCGTACAGGCTGCGCCGGTCCATTGGCACAATGTTGGCCGCGCCCGCGACGCGGAAGACCGGCTTGCAGCTGTAGTCGATATCCGCGAAAGAATCGCCCCACAGGTCAAACTTCTTCTTCTGTTCGTTCCAGCTGCCGCCGAAGTCGTACCACATGCCGAAGTTGAAGCCGGGCAGCTGGTCCATCTGCGTATTCGGGAATTGCGACTCGTTGCCGTTAGTGATGAGGGCCTGGAGATAGAAGCGATCGTCGAAGGCCTTGATCTGGGTGCCGGCTGCCATCAGCAAGTTATCGTCGTCGGCGTCGAAGAACCAATCGGCCATCGAGAACTCGACGAACTGCTCGTTGGCGCTGCCCGACATCCATTCCTCGGCGGAGATGGCTGGCTTCATCTTGCCGGCGATGAGCGTAAAGGTTGGAGCATATTTGTAAGTGCCGTCCAGGCAATCCGGGCCGCAGCCCTTCTGGCTGGCGCAGCCGTGGAAGTCGTAGGCGACGTAGGCCGAGAACAGCCGGACCGCGTGGTCCACCGTGACGCCGCCGCCAATCGGCGAGGTTGGCGACGTATTGGGGTCGAACGCGCCGGACCCCTGGATGACCTTGTTGTTCGATACGCCGCCCAGGCCGCGCGTGTTACCGTCTAGCTGGAGGTGGTAACGCAGATCGGGGTCAAAGGCCGTCCCCTCGAAGATCAGACGCATGCGCTTGACTTCAAGCTGCGAGAAGTCGGCAAAGCGGTGGGAATTCGCGTTGGCCGATTGCTGGTGGGCGCCGGTCTGATGGTTGGCGTCGTCCATGACCTTGTACAGGTAGTAGTCCAGCTGGACACGGCCACGGATGCGCAGCTCGAAAGGGATCTTTGATTCGTCCTCCCACTTGACGTAATCGGGATTGGGCGCGCTGCGGATGACGAAGCCCTGACCGAGGTAGAAGCCGGTCTGGACGCTCGGCGGCATGCCTGCACCCGGGTTGTCCTTCAGGTAATCGCTGACGATCTTCTTGACCGCATCTGGATCGGGCGAACCCGGCGCCGGAGGTGCGGGCTTGCTTGCGGGCGGAGCCTCAAGGGCGTTCAACCGCTTTTGTAACTCCTCGAGCTGCCGGCTTTGCTCCTGGATCTGCTTGCTCTGCTGTTCGAGGAGGGCGCGCAGCTCGGCGTCCTTGTTGTCCTCGGCGCGGGCGGCGCCGGTCGTCACCAGCAGGGCGGCGCCCGCTCCAAGGAGCAGCTTGCCTAGCCGTCTACGCTTTTTGCCCAACATGTTCGATCTACCTCCTGTAGTGCTCTATACCGTGGCCTTCATGGCCGCGATCCTGCGAGGTTTCTCTCCCGCGAACTGGGGATAAGCGGTTACTTCTTCTCCGGTACTGTCGGGGTCGGCGGCACGGTCAGGCGCTCCGGGACCGGGCCGGGTGGCACGATACCAGGCGGGGCGGGCAAGGTCGCAGGTGCTCCAGGCAGCACGACGCCATGGCAATTCGGGCACGCCGGGCCTGGGCAGATGTCTTCCACGATGTTGATCGGGATCAGGCACACTTCCGGCTTTGGCGGCTTCGGGGCTTCTACCTTCTTGCAAACGTGGATTGTGAAGCCACAGCCTTCCTCGATAAGGTGAACGCACTGTCCGGTCGTCGGCTTGTAGTACGGCTTCAGCTTCTTGGCTGACGCATCAGCGGAATCGAAAAGGTCCTTGTAGCAATCGCGGCGGCAAACGAGCATCACGTCGAGAGCCTCCTTGGCGGCCTCGCGGACCATGTAATGTGGATCGACTTTACCGGCCAGATAGAGTGCCATGACGCCATAACGAGTACGGGCATTCTGGTGGCCGATGCTCCAGGCGGCCGCCTTGCGGACCTCCCAGCACGTATCGCATTCCAGCGCCTCGACCAGTACCGTCAGCACCTCAGGATCGCAGCGCCAGTCGGCGAACAGGCGGCAGCCGAGCTTCTCGGCGGCCTTGATGCGCTCACAGCAGCAATTGCCCTGGGAGAGTTGGGCAACGAGTTTTTGGGCCTGCTCGGACTTCCATTTCGAGCAATGGTGAGGACAACTCGGCTCGCTGCAATCGGGGCAATAGGTTGGCGGCTCGATGCAATGGATGCCAAGATTGCAACAAGAGAACAGCCAGCCGGCGTGCGCCGTCGGTGCGGCAACCAGCAAGACCATCAGGGTGACGTACAGGGTCCGTTTCACGCGACGCTCCTCCTTGTAGGGTTGCCGGCGGGTGGGCCGGCCTTCCATGGCTTGCCGTCCTTCCTTTTATCGAGCCGGCCTATCTTCACAATCCGTTCATTGACGCAGACTCGGCGCCCGATGAAGAGACCTTCACACGCAAGGGGAGCAATTAGAGCACGACCGGCGGGACCGGCAAGGTCGCGCCAGACCGCGAGCAGCTTGCAGAGTGGCCCTCCGCCGTACCCCACGATACAGTGATTGGAGTTTCACACCGGAGCCCACCTTGCAATGGATTTGGTTCCACGAGGGCGACCCGGCCACGTCGGCCCTGGCGGAACCCCGCTACTTCCGCAGGGGCTTCACCTTCGACGTGAAGATACTTCTTGTCCAGGGAAGAGATCGCCGACCTGTTCGTCTTCCTGGAATCGGCACCGGCGAAGTAGAATGGGGTGTACTTCTTGTTGCGCGAGGAAATACCTGATGGCAAACCCGGCCAGTTCGATTCGACAGGCAGCGGCAATCCCGATTCGCGAAGGGCGGATCTGTCTTGTGACCTCCAGCAGCGGCAAGCGCTGGGTCATTCCGAAGGGATGCCTGGAACCGGGAAAGACCGCAGGTGAACTGGCGCTGCAAGAGGCGTGGGAAGAGGGCGGCCTGACTGGGGTGCTACTGCCGGACCCGGTGGGCAGCTACCTCTACGAGAAGTACGACAACAGCTATTTCGTCACCGTGTTCCTCATGCAGGTCACCGCGGAGGCGGAGAGCTGGCCGGAAGCCGGATTGCGCCTGCGGAACTGGCTGACGCCGGCCCAGGCCCTGACGCGGATCGACGACACGGGCTTGCGCGAGTTGTTGCGTGTCGTCATGAATGATCGGGCGGAATTGCGGGCGTGATTGGTTCCGCCTGCGGCCTGGCGGTCCAAACCGCCATGCCGCAAGCGGCAGGAAGATCATTTTCCCACCTTCGGCAGCACGTTCTTATCGATCGCCGCCTCGTCGTGGAAATCGTGAACGCCCTTGTGCAGTTCCCAGTGTTCGGTGTGCTCGATGTGCTGGCCGGGCGCCAGTTTCACCATTGGCCCCAGCGTTTCGATCTCCTGCATGTCCTCATTGCTGAACGTCTCGAAGTTGCAGCCGCCGTCCGGGTAGTGCATTCCCTTTTCGTAGCCGAAGCGTTTGACGAAGAGGGTGCCGTCGTTGAGGTAGCCGACCCAACCCAGGCGATGCGCCACGCCGATCTTCGTCGGGCCGCGCCTGGCGTCCTGGCGAAGCGTAATATACTTGCTGCCGAAGCTCCAGCGCGGGTCCTTGAAGTCGAAGTACGGCCACAGCACCAGCTTCTGGTCCGCCGCGAAGTCCTCCGGTGAATGGGCATTCTTGGGACTGCCGGGATGCGGCTTCTTCGGCGGCAGCGGAATGATCTCGACGCCGCCGGGCGCCATCATTGTCAACGCCCACGGCGCCAGCTCGGCCGCCTTCTCGCCGACGTTGCTTATGCGATGCACCACGGTCGCCCGGCCGCCGCCTGGCGTCAGGTAGACGTCCATTTCACGTTGCACGCCATACGGCGTGTCCGGCGGTTGGGTGAAGCGCACGCCGAGGACGCCCTCTTCCTTCTGCGGCAGTTCCTGGTACTTGATCGGCCCATTGTCCGGAGCATAGGTGCGCGTCAGGTCCTCCGGACCGACCCAGAGGCGATGGCCGCCGCGCGCCACCCATTCACTCTCGCCACTCTTGCCGAGTTGATCGGTGAATTCCTTGAAGACGTTCTTGCCGTCCTTCAGCCGGTAGCTGAGGATGCGCGGCCCGACGTCGAGGGTGACCAGCAGTTCCACGTCGCCGTTGCTCAGCCGCAGATTGTTCTTCCAGCCGTGATACTCGACCTTCTCCATGGTAGGGTCCTTCGTCTCGGCGGCCGTGCCGGCCGACAGCAGGCCGACGGCCGCCAGGGCGACAGCAGCGCCCGTCAGCGCTCGGCGCAACCACAGCACAGGTGCATTCATGACGTTCGATCCTCCCAGGAGTTTGCGAGGGGAGAGCAAGATAGCTCGACTCAGGAAGCGCTTCCCGACGACGGCGACCCGGCGTCCTGCGGCAGTTCCTTGCTGCCGACGATGGTCAGGTTCATGCCGATTTGCACGGTCACCGGGATGCCATCGATCTCGACCGTGGTCTTCTCGTTGATGTTCCAACCGAGGGAGCCCGTCGAGAACTCCTTGACCACGGCCGTGTAGGGCCGGCCGCCAATGGTCACTTCCACGGGTTTGGCCTTGGCCCGAAACTGGGGACGGGTGATCGGGCAGTTCGACTTCTTTGCCATGAGAATCTCTCCGGACTACGCTCGGGAAACGGGCCCATGCTGCCGACTGGGCAGCATCATACCATCCCCAGGGGGGCGGGCAAGGGCGCACCCGGAGAATTGCCGCACGCCTTGACCCAGCCCGCAGCGCCGGCAAGTGGAGACGAAGTCGCTTGCGGGCGCTGCGGGCTGGTTGGGATTTTGCCGGGGCGCGAGTAGAATGGAGTTATTCGTCCTCGGAATGATTTCCTCCTGCTGAGTTCGCCATGACCGCCGTTGCTTCCGCTCGACTGTCGCTGCCGCTCTGGAACGAGCGCCACGCCGCGCCGCACCTGCCGACGACGGCCGCGGAAATGGCGGCGCGCGGCTGGGACGCCGTCGATGTCGTCTTCGTCTCCGGCGACGCCTACGTCGATCATCCGAGCTTCGCGATGGCGCTTCTCGGCCGTGTCCTCGAAGCAGCGGGCTACCGCGTGGCCATCCTCAGCCAACCGGACTGGCACTCCTGCGCCCCGTGGCGGCAGTTCGGCCGGCCCCGGCTGTTCTTCGCCGTCAGCGCCGGTAACATGGACTCGCTCATCAACCACTACACTGCCAGCCGCAAGGTGCGCAACGACGACGCCTATTCGCCGGGCGGCCGTATTGGTCTGCGCCCCGACCGGGCGACGCTGCCGTATTGCCATCGGGCGCGCGAGGCCTTCTCCGGTGTGCCGATCATCGCGGGCGGCGTCGAGGCATCGCTGCGCCGGCTGGCCCATTACGACTACTGGAGTGACACCGTCCGCCGGTCAATCCTGCTCGACTGCAAGGCGGATCTGCTCGTCCACGGAATGGGCGAGATGATTATTGTAGAAATCGCCCAGCGCCTGGCAGCCGGTCAAACGGCGCGCGATCTGCGCGGCCTGCGCGGCGTGGCCTACGTGCTGGGGGCGAAGGAGTCGGAGGAACTGGCGCGCACCGACTACTCCATGCTGCCAGCTCAGGACTCCGGTGTTTGTGTCTTGCCGAGTTACGAACAGGTCAAGGCCGACAAGTTCGCCTTCGCCGAGGCGACACGGCTCATCCATCTGCATACGAATCCCTACAACGTCCAGACACTCGTGCAGTGGCACGACCGTCAGGCTGTCGTCGCCACGCCGCCAAGCTTGCCGCTGACGCAGGAGGAGATGGATCGCGTCTACGATCTGCCGTATACCCGCCGGCCGCATCCGTCGTATGCCGAGCCGATTCCTTCTTTCGAGATGATTAAAGACTCGGTTACGATCATGCGTGGCTGCTTCGGCGGCTGCACTTTCTGCTCGATCACCGCCCACCAGGGACGCATCGTCCAATCGCGCTCGCAGGAATCGGTGCTGCGTGAGGTCCGCAAAATGGCGGCCGATCCGGAGTTCAAGGGCGCCATCAGCGACATTGGCGGTCCCACGGCGAACATGTACGAGATGCGCTGCACGCGGCCCGACGTCGAGGCGAAGTGCAAGCGGCTATCGTGCGTCCATCCGACGGTGTGCAAGTTGCTCGGCACCGATCACGGCCCGCTCGTGCAGCTGATGCGCCGGGCCCGCGAGGAGCCGGGCATTCGCAAGGTGCTCGTCGCCAGCGGCGTCCGCATGGATCTAGCTCAGCGCTCGCCGGAGTACATGCGCGAACTGACGGCGCACCACGTCGGCGGCCATTTGAAGGTGGCGCCGGAGCACACCGACCCGGGCGTGCTCGAAATGATGAAGAAACCGAGCATCGACGATTTCCAGGGCTTCGCCAGGGAGTTCAAGAAAGGCTCCCAGGAAGGGGGCAAGCCGAAGCAGTATCTGGTGCCGTATTTCATTGCGAGCCATCCGGGGTCCGACGTGCATTCGATGATCGACCTGGCGGTGTTCCTGAAGCGCAACGGTTATCGACCCGACCAGGTGCAGGACTTCATCCCGGCGCCGTTCGACGTGGCCACCTGCATGTATTACACCGGGCTCGATCCGTTCACGAAGAAGGAAGTTTACATCGCTCGCAACCTCCGCGATCGCAAGATGCAGCGAGCGCTGATGCAGTTCTTCAAGCCGGAGAACTACTTCCAGGTGCGGGAAGCCCTACTTCAGGCGGAGCGACAGGACCTGATCGGAGGCGGGTGCGACTGCCTCATCCCTGCCCGACCGCCGGAGGAGGCCATCGAGGCGCGGCGGCGGCGGGCGAACGCGGGCGGGCATGACCATTACCACACGGTGGCCAACCCGTCCAAAGGCGAGATGCCTGGGGAGCAGGGCTTGCCGAATCAGGGCTACCGGCCGGGACGGAAGTCCGCGCGCCGACAGGACACGAAGCGCAAACGGAGAGGCGGTTCAGGCCTGGGACAGTAACCAAAGTTAGGGCGCACGGGGGTCGGGAGCGGGCGTAGCGATGGCTGAACTGTCAGAAGAGATCTGTCAGGCTTACGAAGAGGCCCAAGCCGCTGAACTGCTGGCCCGCCAGCATCCTGAGCACCTTGAGCACTCGCTCAGGGCGGCCAATCATTTTGAGCGCGCCGCAGTTCTTTCCCAGCGTCAAGCTGAAGACGAGGAGTACGTCGAAGAGGTCAGGCACGTCGCATTGGTGCTCGCCAAATACTACTTTGCGCAGATGCACAAGTCCCGCGGGTGGCATGCCTACGAGCGCCGAGATTGCGGAACTGCGCTTGCGGAGTTGGAGCAGGAGAAGCAACACCTCCAGTGCGCCGTTCGGGATGCGGAAGGTCTGATGCCGGCGCTGTCGGAAGAGGGAAAGGCGTTTCTCGGCCCGCAACTACAAAGCTGGAAGGTCAGCCTGGCGGCACTCCCCTCGACAGAGTACGCCTGTCGCGCCCGGCTGGCGTGGGACCAGGGCAACACTGTGCAGGCCATCGACTGGTATCGGCACTCGGTCGCAGACGCGGAGAAGGTGCTTGAGTTGGAGAAGCAGGTGCCGCCCGCGGTCAATCCAGCGAGCCGCAGGGTGATGCGGGGCAACATGTATTCGACGATCGCCAATGCCTCCCAGACGGCGGCGAAGATCTTGCTCGATCAGGCGAAGAGGGATAGGCGCAGCCTTTACGATTTCTCTCGCGAAGAAGGTCTGCAATTCCTCGGGCACTTTCTCGATGCGCACCGAGCCGGAATGGCTGCTATGACCGAGAACCCGGAATGGGAGCAGATCGGCATGGCGACTCAGGCCTGCCGCGGAAACATCGAGCAGTTCCTCCGCGACACGAAAGAGCATTGGGCCTTGATCTATTCGCGGTATCAGGGAAACAGCACTCTCGAAATGCTGATGAGACACATGGACCCGGAGCGTTACGCAAAAGCGAGCAGCGGCGTGGATGCGAGCGCGGGGGCGGCAAAAAGTGTTCCAAGATCTGAGGCTGGGAGGGCAGTTGGCATGATCAAGGTTCTGCTGTTGTCAGCGAACCCCATCGATGCCCCACTGAGCATCGAGGAGGAGTTCCGGGCTATCGACGCGAAAATGGCTTTTCGCACTGCATCCACTGACGTGGCCACCTGCAGGTATTACACCGGGCTCGATCCGTTCACGAAGAAGGAAGTTTACGGCGCGCGCCACCTGCGCGATCGCAAGATGCGGTGGGCGCTGAGGCAGTTCTCCGAGCCGGAGAACTAGTTCCTGGGGCGCGAGGCGCTCGTGGAGGCGGGGACGGCAGGACTTCATTAGCGCTGGCTGCGACGCGCTGATTCCGGAACAACGGCCCACGGAAGCGCTGGCCGTTCGGCGAGAACGAGCCAACCAGCCGATGCGGGGCGAAATCGTGCATACCGTGCCGAATCCGAAGCAACAACGCGGCTATCGACCGGGACGGAAGACAGAACAACACAGGCCAGAGAAGGATTGTCGCTGAACCGCAATCGGCTCAGGCAGTGTACCATGTCGTTGCAGCAATGGTCCGTCACCACCGAGCACGCCGAAAAGACCCTTGCTGCTCTCCTGCGCGTGCTGCTACCCGGCCAATCCTGGAACCAGGTCCGCCGCCTCGTCGAGACCCGGCGCGCCAGAATCAACGGCGAACTTTGCCTCGATCCGGCCCGCCGCGTCCATGAAGGGGAGACGGTCGAGTTGCTCGGCCGGCCCGCCGCACGGCCGCGCCAGCACGATGCCATCACGCTGCGCCACGTCGATGAACACGTGGTCGTCGTGGAGAAACCGGCCGGCGTCTCCAGCGTGCGCCATCCTACCGAGCGCGATTGGTCGGCGCAGCGCAAGGCTTTGTCGCCGACGCTGGAAGACCTTGTGCCGCCGCTCGTCGCTCGCCAGGAGGGCCGGGTGCGCAAGGGGCCATTGCCACGCCTGCGCATTGTGCAGCGACTCGACAAGGAGACGAGCGGCCTGATCGTCTTTGCCCGGTCCGTCGCTGCCGAGCGCGGTCTCGGCCGCCAGTTCCACGCGCACATGGTCACCCGTCGGTACCTCGCCGTCGTCCCCGGCTTCCTGGCGTCGCAGACGCTCGCCACGCATCTCGCCCGCGATCGCGGCGATGGCCGGCGCGGCAGCACGACGTTTCCCAGCCTCGGCAAGGAGGCAATCACGCACATCGAGGTGGCGGAGCGTCTGCTCGGCTACGTCCTGTTGTCTTGCCGTCTGGAGACGGGACGGACGCATCAGATTCGCATCCACCTGGCGGAAGCAGGCCACCCAATCTGCGGCGACAAGGTCTACCGCGGCCGGCTGGGGGAAAACGTTCCCGATGAGAGCGGCGCTCCGCGGCTGACCCTGCACGCGGCTGAACTCGGCTTCGTCCATCCGGTCAGCGGCGCCGCGATGCACTGGACGATGGACCTGCCCGCCGACTTGCAAGGGTTCCTCGAGCGCCTGCGGCGGCGTGGGGCGATGACGGAAGCAAATTCCGACAATACCGATGGAAATCAAGTGGAATGACACCGATCCGGAGACCGCCCAGCGGCGCTACCTCCGCGCCGCGCGGTTCGCCGGCGTGTGGCGATTCTCCTATCGCCTGACACGGCGCGACGTGCGTTGGCTCCCGCTGGAGCCGACGCGGGCCATGTGGGAACACGTGCTCGACAGCCTGCGACGCCGCTATCGCCGCGATCAGGGGGCTCGCAACGAAGATGTCGCGCAGGTCGAGCGCGTGCTGCGGGACTGGCGCAAGCCGCCGGACGAGGAAGAATGAGCCGCGGTCGGGTCTTCCCACCGTCGTAACCGTTACCAATCTATCTGCGAAACCTTTCGGGGCGTGCCGCGCCTGCCGGGCCTGCGTTTTATGCACCGGGCCGTTCCGCCGATTGCCGCTCTTGCCGCTTGAAGATGTGGTCACCAACCGGCGGACTGGTCGAAATCCCTAAACGGAGCCACGCTGGTGCGCCCACGGAAGGGGCATCCTCCTAGAACTGCCCACCTTCCCGACGCCTGCCTGCGATCGCCCAATTTCGTCCGATGTGCAAACGCCTGCCGCCAAGGGAGAGTCATGCCATGAAAGGCGTGTTGAAATACAGTTTGGGCCTGTCGCTCGGTCTGCTGGCCGGCGGTGCCTGGGCCGACGACTTGCCGTGGCGGCCCGCCGGCGCGCCGCGGCCCATCGCCGCCGCCCAGGAGACCCACGTGTCCGTATGTCAGCCGGCGGCCACCCTGGCGCGCCCCGTGGCACGGAGCGCGAGCGCAGAACCGAGTCCGGCCGTTGCCCTGCAAAGGCCAATCGCGCTTGGGACGCCGGCGCCCATCACCGACACACACCTGCAGCCTACCTCGTTCAGCTTGTCGGTCAGTGGCGCCACGGGGTTGCTGGCGCGCGGCTTGAATTCGGACGCACCCAGGCCGCTGCCTCCGGGTCCGCCGCCCACCGGCGACGAAACCCTCAAGATGCCGACCCCGATCACGCCCAAACCTGTGCCGGTGACCGATCCCGGCGCCACCGTGATGCCATTCGGCGCCGGAGTGGCCCCGGGCATTTGCGGACCGATCGACTGCAGCAGTCCCTGCTGCATTGAGGCCGACTCCACCTGTTGCTGTGGTGGAGGGTGCCTCGGCTCCGGCAATATCGTGTATTTCGATGCCGAATACCTGCTGTGGTGGTTCAAGGGTGCGCCGACGCCCCCTCTGGTTAGTCGCCTCCAGTCCCCACAGGCCGTCGTGCCTGGCATCCCTCCCGGCAGCCTCTTCGACCCCAATGCGTCGGTGATCTTCGGCGGCGCCAGTGTCGATACTCAGGCCCACTCCGGTGGGCGCTTCACGGTTGGCGCCTGGTTCGACGACGAGCAGACCTGTGGCCTGGAAGGCAGCATCATGTTCCTGAGCCAGCGCAGCGCTCACTTCCAGGCCGGCTCCAGCGGCGATGTCGGAATCTACCGGCCTTACTTCAACGCGGATCTCGGAGGCCTCCCGGACGCCGAGGAGGTATCCGGCATCGCGCCCCGGCCGCTAGGCGGTTTGGTCCGCGTGGACCTGGCCAGCCGGCTCTGGGGCGCGGAGGTCAACTTCCGGCAGGATCTGCTCTGCTGTCCGAACTGGCGCCTGGACCTGATCGAGGGCTTCCGCTTCATCGACCTGGATGAGTCGCTGAAAGTTACCGAGAACCTGATCGCGCCCACGACCCCTGATCTTGCCGGCGGAAGTTTCCTGATCTCGGACCGCTTCCGCACCGAGAACCGTTTCTATGGCGGCCAGATCGGTCTGCTGAACCAGTTCCGCTGCGGCCCCTGGACCCTCGATCTCCGGAGCAAGGTCGCGCTTGGCTGGACCCACCAAGTGGCAGACATTAGCGGCTCAACCCTCATCAGCAGCCCTGGCGCTGCCGGCGGTGTGATGGTGTTCCCGGGCGGGCTGCTGACGCAGCGGAGCAACATCAACCGCTTCAGCCGTGAACGCTTCTCCGTGGTGCCGGAGTTGGGTATGAACGTGGGCTACCAGATTTGCGATTCGTGTCGACTGTTCGTCGGTTACAACTTCCTCTATATGAGCAGCGTTGCTCGCCCCGGGAACCAGATCGACACCATGGTAAGCCCCTCGCAGCTGCCAGGGGCAACGCCGAGTCTCATTTCGTCCGCGGGAGGCTCACCCGGCCGCCCGAATCCCACGCGACCGATGTTCGCGTTCAACGGCACGGACTTCTGGGTCCATGGCGTGAACGTCGGGCTGGAGTTCCGCTACTAATCGGCGTCGTGCTGCCGCGAGGCACAGCGGAGCGTGAACCCCCACGCTCCGCTGCGTCCCGCACTTTCTCCCATTAATCGCTTCGCCCCGTTTCCCCCGTACTCCCCAACTGCGTATCTGCTAGCCGACTGCGAACACGCGTCAACCCGACCCCGAAAAGTGCCGATGAAGAAACTGTCGGCTGGTTCCGTCGCTTCCCCAGCCCCAGGAGTCGCACACGCATGAACCTTTTGTACCTCATTCGCCGCTGGTGGGGCCACCACCACCCGACCCCGACCCGCCGGCCGCGCAAGACCCGGCTGTCACTTGAATCTCTGGAAGACCGGCAGCTGCTCTCGTGCAATACAATCAGCGGCTTCGTCTACCAGGATGCCAACAACAATGGCCTGTACGACCCCGGTGAACAACCGTTGGCCAGCGTGCCGCTCGCGCTGCTCAACTCGGCCGGAACCGTTGTCGGCACCGCCGTCACGGACGGCAACGGCTATTACGCCTTCTCCACCGACAGCACCATCGGCACCGCTACCCAGACGGTTTCAAACGCGCTCTCCTTCCCCGCGCAGAGGACCAACTGGACGAACGCGCAGAGCATCCCAAGGTTCGACCCAAGCCTGGGGCAGTTGACCGCCGTCGAGATCATCAACCACGGCGTACTCACCGCCCAGATCCAGGTGGAGAGCCTCGATCATGCGCCCCAGACGATCACTGCCACGGTGGCCGGCTCGCTTACGCTGACCGGTACCGGTGTATCGTCTCTCGTGGCCAGTAGCACGCATTCCGAGACCTTTTTCGCCACGGCCTATGACGGCAACAGCGATTACGGCGGCACCAGCGGCCACAACTTCGGTGCCCAGTCGGTGGACGGCTCGCGCTCGACCATACTTACAAGTCCGAGTATTCTCGCGCAGTACACGGGCAGCGGCTCAATCTCCTTTACGGAAAGGGCGACCGGCAGTTCCTCGGCAACCAGCACCGGCGGCAACCTCCTCAACCTGATCAACAGCAGCGCCGAAGGCGACGTCACAATAGTCTACCATTACACGCCGAATAACTGCCTCCGTGCCGGCGATTACACAATCGTCGAAACCCAGCAGCCCCCCGGGTACATCGCCGGTGAGGCGACGCGCGGCAACCAGGTGCCGTTGCCCAACAGCCTCGGCAGCAACGTCATTCCGGTCCATCTCAGCAATGGCGACTTGCCCAACAACGACTTCGGCAAGTTGTTGCCGGCCAGCGTTTCGGGCTACGAATACTACGACATCAGGAACCACGGCGTCCGAGAGCCGGTCGACCCGCCCATCCCCGGCACGCTGATTACCCTCACAGGCACCGACGTCTTCGGGCAGGGCGTTTACCAGAGCATGCAAACGTCGGGCGACGGATCCTATGCGTTCACCGGCTTGCGGCCCGGCAGCTACACGATTACCGAGACGGAACCGGCCGGCTACGTGGACGGGCGGAACAATCTCGGCAGCCTGGGCGGCGGCATGGGCAACGACCAGTTCTTCATCGCATTGGGACAGGGCGATGCGGGAGTCCAGTACAACTTTGGCGAACTGAAGCAGATCGCCGTAACCAACGGTGGACCGCCGATCCATCGGAGACTACCGCTAAGCAAGGTCTTCTTCCTGTCCTCCGATATCCTCGGCTTCTCCAACGGTAAGATGGGCCGGTTCCAGCGGCACGGCCGGGGACACGCCCGTCACCACCACGATCAACACCATCACCACCATCGCTTTTTTTGGCTTCGGGTGCCGTTTGCGGTTTGACGTCTGCATCGCCAAATCGCAAGCGGCCTAACCCCTCGGCGCGCACGTCCAGAGAAGAGTTTCCGGGTCTGCCGGGTCTAGCGGCGGACCGCTCCGGAAAACCGATTCCGCCCCTTTCGCCTCTGTGGCACGTGCGGCCGGCTTGACGAAGAATGGATAATGTCCGGAAGCAGTCGAGAGCTCAGCCGCCGTCCTGCGACGTCTGCTTTCTGGACCGAGGAGAAAACCATGAGAGCCAGGTGGACCATCAGCCTGAGCGCCGCGCTTGGGTTGTGCTTGACCGGCGCCTACGCGGACGAGGTCCGATGGCGTCCGGTCGCGGACCCACCAGCTGTCGCCACGCCAGGCGCGGCGGCCCGTCCGCCGGCGGTGACCCTGGGACGGCCGATCGCGGCCCTTGGCCGACCCGTGCCGCTCGACGCTGCCGGCAACGCCGGCCCGCCGGCCACGCTCGGCCCCATCGTCCGCTGTCAGGCTCCCGATGCCGGCCCGCCTCCCGTGCCGCCGCCGGGAGTGCCCGCCGTGCCGGGGTTGGCGCCGCCGGTGCCGGGCGATGACCTCTACAACCACGGCCCGGTCGGCCCAGGACCAGCCGGCACCGGCGGGTTCTGGACCAAGACAGGCGAGATCTTCGGCTTCGGCAACGCCAACTGCGGCCGCAGCTACTTGCAGAGCGACCACGCCTTCGACGGTTTCAGCTCGCCGGTGACCAACCCGTCGGAGTTTGAGGATCCGCGGGCCCTGACCGAGTTCCGGCCAGTCTTCATCTATCAGAAGGTGCCGGGGAGCAATCCCTTCGTCCCCAAGGCCAATATCGAGACGATGAACTTGCAGGGGCGAGTGGCCTTCACCGATAGGCTGTCCCTCGTGCTGAACCAGTTCGGCTTCATCCATCTCGATCCGGGCAGTGGCCACACCTTCCAGGATACGACCGGACTGACTGAGATCGAGCTGGGCCCGAAATTCACCTTCTGGCGCGGAGAGAGTACGGGCACCGTTGGCGCGGTCGGCCTGACGTTTGACCTCCCGGTCGGCCCGCGGAAGGTGTTTCAGGACACAGGCACTCTGACGCTACGCCCCTATGTCAGCCTCGCCCAAAACTTCCTGCACACCTCGTATGGCAGCTTCGATGCGATGACGACGTTGGGCTACAACTTCTCGACGGACAGCTCGCGCTCCGACAACCTGTTCAGCAGCTGGCATCTGGATTTCAACGTCGCCAATGCGAACAAGATCTATCCATTCTTGGAACTGAACTGGCGGCACTACACGGCCAACGGCAAGGTCCGCGACATCAACTTCGAGGGTGGCGACCTGTTCAACCTCGGCGCCGAGCACGTTGCCGGACATGACACCGCGACCATCGGCCCCGGCGTCCGCTACAAGTTCACCGAGTGGGCGCAGATCGGTACGGCGGTCGAGTTCCCCCTACTCAAACGCAAGGACCTCGAGGACTTCCGCTGGACGATCGACCTGATTTTCCGCTACTGACCCGTGTAGCCGCGACGCGGAGCGTGCAGCCCGCGCTCCGCGTCGCCGCTACACGGCTGCTGGGATATTCTTGAACCGCCGCACGCAGTCTGTGATCGCCACCTCGGTCGGCAACCGCTCGATACTCGACGCCCCGAAAAAACCGACGATGCCGCGCGTATGGCGCAGGACATACTGTGCATCTTCCGGCTCCGAAATCGGGCCGCCGTGGCACAACACGAGGATTTCGGAATTGACGGACTTCGCTGCATCGTGCAGCGCCTGCACGCGCCGCGCCGCCTCGTCCAGGGTCAGCGCGGTGCTCGCACCGATCGTCCCCTTCGTCGTCAGACCCATATGCGGTATGAGCACGTCGGCGCCAGCTTTTGCCATCGCCCGCGCCTCGTCCTCGGTGAACACGTAGGGGCAGGTCAGCAATCCCAGGGCCCGGGCCTCGCGGACCATGTCCACTTCCAGGCCATAGCCCATGCCGGTCTCTTCCAACCCCTGGCGGAAGGTGCCGTCGATCAGGCCGACCGTCGGAAAGTTCTGCACGCCGCTGAAGCCGAGCGCCTGGATCTCGCGCAGGAACAGCTTCATGATGCGGAAGGGGTCCGTGCCGCAGACACCGGCGAGGACCGGCGTCTTCTTCACAACCGGCAGCACCTCGCGGGCCATGTCGAGGACGATCTGGTTGGCGTCGCCGTAGGGCATCATGCCGCTGAGGCTGCCGCGACCGGCCATGCGGAAACGGCCGGAGTTGTAAATGATGAGGAGGTCGATGCCGCCGGCCTCGGCGCACTTGGCGCTGATGCCCGTGCCGGCGCCGCCGCCGATGATCGGCCGATCGGCGGCGACCTGAGCGCGAAGACGCCGCAAACATTCCTCGCGGCTGAAAAAGCTCATGACGGCTCCTTCTGGGAGAGCAGTGCGGCGGATACAATCGCCTCCGCCCAGACGTTCAGCGATTGTATGCGAGGCCCCGCCCCGCGAGGAGGTCCGCCGTCATGCCCGTGCTGATCATCGGCACCCTGGACACCAAGGGGACTGAGATCCAGTTTGTCCGCGACCTGCTGCACCAGGCCGGCGTCGAGACGCTGGTGCTCGACGCCGGGGCACTGGCCGCGCCCGCTTTCGCCGCGGACATTCCGCGCGAAGAGGTTTTTGCCGCCGCCGGCACGAGCCAGCCGCCGTGCAGAAGGCGCGCGACCGGGGTCAGGCCATCGCTGCCGCCGCGGGTGGCGCGGCGCGGCTGGCCCGCGATCTCTGCGCCGGGGGTAAGGTGGCCGGCGTCCTCTCGCTCGGCGGCTCCGCCGGCACGACCATCGGCACTGCCGCCATGCGGGCCCTGCCGTTCGGCGTGCCCAAGCTGATGGTCAGCACCCTCGCCAGCGGCCAGGTCCGGCAATATGTCGGCGTCCGCGACATCCTCATGCTCCATTCGGTCGTGGATATCAGCGGTCTCAATCGCATCAGCCGCCGTGTCCTGGCCAATGCCGCCGCCGCGATGATCGGCATGGTGGCGGCGTTCAAAGGTCATGGATCAGCGGTTAAGGAAGGCGAAGAGAAGCCGCTCATCACCGCCACCATGTTTGGCGTGACGACGCCGTGCGTCGAGGCGACCCGGAAAGTAATGGAGGCGAACGGGTACGAAGTGCTCGTCTTCCACGCCACGGGCACCGGCGGCCAGACGATGGAATCGTTCGTCGCCGACGGCCTGATCAGCGGCGTGCTCGACCTGACGACAACGGAACTGGCGGACGAACTGGTCGGCGGCGTCCTCACGGCGGGACGCGATCGGTTGACGGCGGCGGCGCTACATGGGGTGCCGCAAGTCATCGCGCCGGGCGCCCTCGACATGGTCAATTTCGGACCGCCGGAGACGGTGCCGGAGAAGTTCCGCGAGCGGCGTTTCTACCAGCACAACCCGACCGTCACCTTGATGCGCACAACCCCGGAAGAGAACGATCAGCTCGGCAAGGAGATCGCGCAGAAGGCCAGCGCGGCGCGTGGGCCGACCGCGGTGCTGGTGCCCCTGCGCGGGGTGTCGGCGATCGACCAGGAGGGACAGCCGTTCTGGTGGCCGGAGGCGGACGCGGCGCTCTTCGCGAGCTTGCGTCACTGGATGAGTCCGCACGTGGAGCTGCTTGAAATGGACCTGCATATCAACGATCCGCGCTTCGCCGAGACGGCAGCGACGACGCTGCTGCGGCTGGTGTCGAAGTAGCCCGCTTGCGGGTTCGCCATCGGCGCGTTAACCCGCAAGCGGGTCTCGGCGGCTAGCGCGGCGGTTCCGCCTCCTCGAGGGCGCTCAGCGGCGATTTCTGCGTGTCGGTCTTCTTCTCGATCAGATTCTGCAGCTTGTCCTTGCCGTGGTGCAGGACTTCTTCCTTGCCCTTTTCCACGTCGTCGGTGACCTTGTCGGTGTTGAGGTCGATAGTGACCTTTTGGTGTCCGCCGTACGGCGTGCTGAGGTGGATCTGATACCAGCCCAGGTACCAACCGGCGCCTGCGGCGGTCAGGACCAGCGCTGCCAGGAATGCCAGCCAATTTCGCATCGGAAATGCCTCCTTGAGATTCCCGGGGAGCGGGCCGAGCTCCCCTGTGCTGCCCTTAGCACGAAGACGGCGGCACGGTCCAGAGCAATCCGCAAGCTCGAGTTCCCCAAGTGTCCAATGTCCTTGGCAAAAGGCGCGGAGGTGGACTGGGCAAACCGATCTTGACAATACCCCGCCTCAGCAGCGTATGCTGCTGGTAGTGGGACAAGGCCTCTGCCTGACGAACCTAGTTCTTTCCAACCCAAGTAAACCAGCCGGCTCGCCAGCGTAAAATGGGGAATGGATGAGGGCGACACCGGAGCGAAGGGCCGAGAGGCACCCAGACTCGGGCGCATCGCGAGCCTTGCGAAGTTTGACGGGATTCGCTGACCCTGGTAAGATAGAGAAACAGCCTTGAGGCAGCAAGAAGGGGCCAGGGCGTGTATCCCCCCCGAACTAGTCCATCCGGTGGTTTGACCGTACCCCTGACGCTTTCCGTTCGCCTCGATCCTCATCCCTTTTCGCATCACGGACCCGGGGCATTTGCACCGCTTCCGACGCGCCGTCCAGGATGGAGGGGAGCGCCCCTTGACAGAGGTCATGCGCCCGCCCTTCCACACCGCTCGGCGACTACCCGGCCCCTGTTTTGGGGTTCACCGAATGTTCGGGGCGGCGGTCTGACCGCGGCCCTTTATGGAGGTGACACTGATGTCTACCGGGAAGACCATCCTGGCTGCCATCCGCCAGCAGATCAACCTCAGTGACTATCGCAAGAAGCACTGGGAAGGCACGTTCGACGAATACCTGGACATCGTGCGCGAGCACCCCGAGGTGACCCGCAGCGCATACCAGCGCCTTTACGATATGATCCTCTCGCACGGCACCGAAACGGTGTACGAGAACAAGGAGAAGATCACCCGTTACAAGTTCTTCACCGAGTTCGCCGCCGCGCACGGTGACGCCATCTTCGGCCTCGATCGGCCGCTGATGCACCTGGTCAACAGCTTCAAGTCGGCCGCCAAGGGCTACGGCACCGAGCGGCGCGTCCTGTTGCTGCACGGCCCGGTTGGCTCCTCCAAGAGCACCATCGCCCGCTTGCTCAAGAGGGGACTTGAGCTGTACTCGCACATCGACGAGGGCATGCTTTTCTCGTTCTCGTGGAAGGGCGATGGCGCCGCCTGGCACAAGTGCCCCATGCACGAGGAGCCGCTCCACCTGCTGCCGGGCGAGCTGCGTCCGGCCGTGCAGTCCCGGTTGAACGAGGACCGCAACCCTGGCGACGTCATCGTCACCATCCAGGGCGAGCTCTGCCCCTTCTGCCGGCAGATGTACAACGAGCGCCTGGCGAAGTACGATGGCGACTGGAACCGCATGCTCGAGGAGATCAAGGTCTACCGCCTGATGCTCTCCGAGCAGGACCGCATCGGCATCGGTACCTTCCAGCCGAAGGACGAGAAGAACCAGGACTCGACCGAACTGACCGGGGACATCAACTATCGCAAGATCGCCGAGTACGGCACCGACAGTGATCCGCGCGCCTTCAATTTTGATGGGGAATTGAATATCGCCAACAGGGGTTTGGTCGAATTCATCGAGGTCCTCAAGTTGGACGTGGCTTTCCTCTACGACCTGCTCGGCGCCTCGCAGGAACACAAGATCAAGCCGAAGAAGTTCGCCCAGACCGACATCGACGAGGTCATTTTAGGCCATACCAACGAGCCGGAATATAGACGATTGCAAAACAACGAATTCATGGAGGCGCTCCGCGACCGCACGGTGAAGATCGACGTGCCCTACGTCACCCGTCTCAAGGACGAGGTCAAGATCTACGAGAAGGACTTCAACGCCGAACGGGTCAAGGGCAAGCACATCGCGCCGCACACGATCGAGATCGCGGCAATGTGGGCGGTGCTGACCCGACTGGTGCAGCCCAAGCACGCCAACTTGACGCTGCTGCAAAAGCTAAAGTTGTACAACGGCAAGACGCTGCCCGGCTTCACCGAGGACAACGTCGTCGAATTGAAGCGCGAGGCGATGGCCGAGGGCATGCACGGTATCAGCCCGCGCTACATTCAGGACAAGATCAGCAATGCCCTCGTCGCCCATCCCGAGGAAGGTTGCGTCAATCCGTTCATGGTGCTGCACGAGTTGGACGTCGGTCTACGGCACCACTCGCTCATCACCAGCCAGGAGCAGTTGCAGCACTGCCGCGAGTTGCTGTCGGTGGTGAAGGAAGAGTACGAGGACATCGTCAAGAATGAGGTGCAGCGCGCCATCGCTGCCGACGAGGACGCCCTGATGCGGCTGTGCTCGAACTACATCGACAACGTCAAGGCGTACACGCAGCGCGAGAAGGTCCGCAACCGTTACACCGGCAACTACGAGGATCCCGACGAGCGCCTGATGCGTTCCGTCGAGGAGAAAATCGACATCCCGGAGGGGCGCAAGGACGATTTCCGCCGCGAGATCATGAACTACATCGGCGCCCTGGCCATCGACGGCAAACGCTTCGATTACAAGACGAATGAGCGGTTGCAAAAAGCCCTGGAGTTGAAGCTGTTCGAGGACCAGAAGGACACGATCAAGCTGACCAGCCTGGTCTCGAGCGTCGTGGACAAGGTGACGCAGGAGAAGATTGACGTGGTCAAGAGCCGTCTGATCCGCAACTATGGTTATTGCGACGTGTGCTCGACGGACGTGCTCAGCTTCGTGGCGAGTATCTTTGCGCGGGGCCATGTGAAGAAGTAGGCGGTTCAGGGAAGGACCATACCCCCGCGGTTCATAGGCTTGAACCCTCAAGAAGAGGAGATGCCCTGGCTCGCTTGCCGCCATTGTGGTTTTTCCTGTCGTGCCCAAAACAACGGCCAGCCGTCGTTTAATTCCCCGGAGCGCGATCGGACTGGGAAAAAGCTTGTCCGCCAAACTGGAGCCGGGCAAGCGACAGGAAACCGGGAGGGGGGTTCGCCGTGGGACAGAAAATCGAACGCGATCATCAGCGCTTCCGCAGGCTCGTCCGCGGCAAGGTGAAAAGCAATTTGAGTAAGTACATCAGCCGCGGCGAGATGATCGGTAAAAAGGGGAAGGACCTCGTCAGCATTCCGCTGCCGCAGATTGAGATCCCGCAATTCCGCTATGGCCAAAAAGGCTCCGGTGGCGTTGGCCAGGGTGAAGGCGACGTCGGTCAACCGCTCGGGCCGCCGCAGGGCGAGGGTAACTCCGGCGCCGGCGACCAGCCCGGCGGCCACATCCTCGAGGTCGAGCTGACCATGGAGGAATTGGCAAGCATCCTCGGCGAGGAACTGGCCCTGCCGCGCATCGAGCCGCGCGGCAAGAAGAACGTCGTTTCCACCCACGACAAGTATTCCGGCATCCGGCAGGCCGGTCCCGAGTCGCTGCGCCACTTCAAGCGCACCTTCAAGCGGGCCCTCAAACGGCAGATCGCCTCGAAGGTCTACGACCCGGAACGGCCCATGGTCGTGCCTATCCGGGAGGACAAGCAGTATCGCAGCTGGAAGGAAGTGCAGCTGCCGCAGAGCGTGGCCGTCATCGTCTACATGATGGACGTCTCCGGCTCGATGACCGACGAGCAAAAGGAGATCGTCCGCATCGAGGCGTTCTGGATCGACACCTGGATCAAGGCCCATTACAAGGGCGTCGAGACGGCATACATCATCCACGACGCGGTCGCCCACCTGGTCGATGAGCACACCTTCTATCACACGCGCGAGAGCGGTGGAACAAAAATCAGTTCGGCGTACGAGTTGTGCACGAAGCTCATCGCGGCGCGTTACCCGGCGGACCAGTGGAACATCTACGCCTTCCACTTCTCCGACGGCGACAACTGGGGCGACGACATCCCCCATTGCATCGAGTTGCTGACCGAGAAGTTGCTGCCGAAGCTGAACCTGTTCGGCTACGGCCAGGTGGAGAGCCCGTACGGCAGCGGCGAATTCTACGAGTACATCCACGAAATGCTTGGCGAACGCGAGAACGTCGTATGCAGCCGCATCCCGGACCGCGAAGCCATCCTGGGATCGATCAAGGAGTTCCTGGGAACGGGACGGTGATTGACGTGACAGCCTAGCGCGGAGCGACCATGCTGACCCCTTACGATACGCGATTGCCGGCGGACCTGCGGGCCCTCAAGGAGGAGATTGAGGGCTATGCGCGGCAGTATGGTCTCGATTTCTACAACACGATCTTTGAGGTGATTGACGCCGACGACCTGAACGAAGTCGCGGCCTACGGCGGTTTCCCGACGCGCTATCCGCACTGGTCATTCGGCATGGCCTACGAGGAGCTGCGCAAAGGATACGATTACGGACTGTCGAAGATCTACGAAATGGTCATAAACAACGACCCGTGTTATGCATACCTGATGCGCTGCAACCACACCGTAGATCAGAAGCTGGTGATGGCGCACGTTTTCGGTCATTCCGACTTTTTCAAGAACAACGCCTATTTCGCCCACACCAGCCGCAAGATGATGGACGAGATGGCCAACCATGGCACGCGCGTTCGGCGGTACGCGGAGAAGTACGGCGAGGACGAGGTCGAAGGCTTCCTTGATCGCTGCATGTCGATCGACGACCTGATCGACGTCCACTCGACGGCCATCCGGCGCCGGGAGGATTCCTCGCGCTATGATTTCGCCAAGGGAGAAGAAGACGAGGAAGGCTTCAAAGGGACCCGCTTCAAGAGCAAGGGGTACATGGATGCTTACATCAACCCCCGCGAGGCGCTCAAGGCTGAAGAAGATAAGCGTCGCAAACTCAAGGAGCAGCAATCGCGCAGTTTCCCCGAGCGCCCCGAGAAAGATGTCCTGCTGTTCCTGATCGAGAATGCGCCTCTGAAGGGGTGGCAGCGCGACGTGCTTTCCATCGTTCGCGACGAGGCGTATTACTTCTCGCCCCAGGGACAAACCAAGATCCTCAATGAAGGTTGGGCGAGTTACTGGCATTCCAAGATCATGACGGAACAGGCGTTACAACCCTGGGAGTGCATCGACTACGCCGACCACCATTCCGGGACGATGGCCACCCACGGCGCCCGGCTCAACCCCTACAAGGTCGGCATCGAACTGTTGCGCGACATCGAGCGCCGCTGGAACACCGGCCGGTTCGGCAAGGAGTATGACGACTGCGACGACCTGGAAAGACGGCGAACCTGGGATAAGCAGGTCGGCCTCGGCCGGCAAAAAATCTTTGAGGTTCGGCGCGTCCACAACGATATTACCTTTATCGACACCTTCCTGACCCCGGAGTTCTGTGAGGAGCACAAGATGTTCTCCTACGCTTTCCAGGACCAGGCGGGACAGTATGTCATTGAATCGCGGACGTTTCAGCAGGTAAAACAGAGGTTGCTGCTAAGCTTGACCAACTTCGGGAAACCGTGGATCTACGTGGTCGATGGCAACTACCGCAACCGGGGAGAACTGCTGCTGAAGCACGAACACAACGGAATTGACCTGAAATTGAATCATGCGGCGGACACGCTGGCCAACTTGCAGTTCGTGTGGAGCCGGCCGGTTCACCTGCAAACCATCGTGGACGGCAAGCCGACCTTCTTGTCGTTTGACGGCACCGACCATAGCATCCGAAACGGAGGAGAATCCGATGACGCTCGCCGAACTAATCCTGGAAAAACTCGCTGACTGGCGCCCTGCCAGTCGCGAAACCTTGACTGTGAATGCAGATGGGGCCGGCTGGACGGTGGCCCTCAGCGCCGATGGTTCCGATCGGCTGGGCTGCCTGGTGTGGGAACTGGCGCTGCAGCGCGCCAGCCCGCCGGCCCTGGAAACCCTGCAAACCCGGGCGGAGCGCTGCGCCGCCCGCATCAGCGGGTTGCTCGAACCGCTCAAGATTGTGGAAGTGGACGTGCCGGGCAGCCGGGCCATGCTCCGCAGCCAGACGCCCGCCCGCCGCGGCGATGAACTGTTCTATTATGAACTGCTCCTCGAAGCGAATGGAGCGGCGCAGCTGCGCCGTTACCACGTCTCCGCGCGCAGCAAGGCCCGGCGTGAGCAGGTCGCCTTTGCCCTGACCCACGAAGCGCTGGCCAAGCTGGTCACCGATTTGACCGCGACAGATTGAGCGCCGGACCGTGGTCCGTCTCCTACCGGAAGCACATCTGGCTGCTTCCGCTACGGATTGAAACATTTCGCCGGCCCGCATAGTGTGGCGTGCTGGTTCGGTCGCGCCTCGTCACTCCGGTGAGAACAAGGATGTGCTCATGGGGTCGTTGCAGCCCATTTCATCACCGCCACCTTCGGTCTGGCCCTGGCGCCTGCTGGCTGTCCTGGTGATCGTTGGCGCCGCCTGCCTGCATCTGGTGTATCTCGCCAACGCCTGCCCGCTCGACCTGGCACCTGACGAGGCGCATTACTGGGACTGGTCCCGTCATCTCGATTGGAGCTATTACAGCAAGGGACCGCTCGTCGCTTACCTGATCCGCGCCGGTTGCCTGCTCGCCGGTCCCTGGTCGGAACACCTCATGGCGAACGACATGCTCGCGGTGCGCCTCCCGGCCGTGCTGTGCGGCGGCTTGCTGCTTGCCAGCCTCTACATCCTCACCGTACAGATCTTCGGCAGAGAACAGCTGGCTCTAGCAGTGGTGGCGCTGGCGCTGACGCTGCCGATGATCGCGGCCGGCTCTTCGCTCATGACCATTGACGCTCCCTACACCTGTTGCTGGGGCTGGGCACTTGTGCTCGGGCACCGTGCTATCTGGCGGCATTCGGCCTGGGCCTGGCCGGCGGCGGGTATTGTCGTTGGCCTGGGCATCCTGGCGAAATACACAATGGTCCTGTGGCTGCCGTCGGTCGGTCTGTTCCTGCTGGCGTCGCCGTCGCAGCGCCGGCTGCTGCTGCGTCCGGGTTTCTGGATCATGACCGCCACGGCGGCTCTCCTGTGCCTACCGATCCTGCTTTGGAACGTGCAACACGGCTGGGTTAGCTTCAAGCATGTCGAACACCTGGCAGGATTGAGCAGCGGTCCGAAAATCCACTGGGAAGGGCCATTGGTTTTCGCCGGCACGCAGGCGGCCCTGCTCCTGGGCTTCTGGTTCGTCGCCTGGACGGGGGCAATGATCGCCCATCGGCCGTGGGCGGAGACGGACGATCGGCTGCGTTATCTCTGGTGGCTGTCGGCGCCGATGTTCGGTGTGTTTCTCGCGTTCAGCTTCAAGACGGGCGGCGGCGAACCGAACTGGCCGGTTACGGCCTACATCTCCGGACTGGTGCTGGCGGCGGGTTGGCTCGAACGCCAACTACACTCGCCCTGGCCCTGGTTTCGCCGGCTGACGCTGGCGAGCGTGGCAACGGCCTGCATCCTCGGGCTAGGCCTGACGCTGCTGATCCATGAAAGCGAGTATTTTTATCCTCTTCTGGCGCGGCTGAGCGGCCCGCCGACGGCAGCGTGTCCGCTGCCCTTGCGGCGATACGATCCAACCTGCCGGCTACGCGGCTGGCGTACCACCCTGGCGGCGGAGGTGGATCGGCTGCGGGGCGAACTGGCGGCAACGGGCCAGGACGTGGTGCTGACCGGGGCAAGCTGGGCACTCCCGGGCGAACTGGCGTTCTACTGCGCGGGACATCCAACGGTGTACTCGCTCGGACCGGCGCTGGGCGACCGCCGCAGCCAGTATGACCTGTGGCGGCCGAATCCGCTCGCCGACAGCAACGCTTTCAGAGGTCGCACGTTCATCGTCGTCGGCGCCGACGCTCTCTGTTTGCAAAACGCTTTCGATCGTGTGGAAAAGTCGCGCGTGGTGGTCCATGAGGAGGGCGGCCAGCCCGTGGCAACATGGACAATTACCGTCGGCCACGGCTTCCGCGGCTTTCCACCTACGGCGGGCCGAGATTACTGAGAGGCGCGACCAGAATTGCAAGAGTGCCGGTCACGGCTTCGCTTCCAGTTCCGCCGCCAGTTTCTTGAATTCGACATGGTCCTTCAGCGCCGTGAAGGCGGGGTCACTCCGCAGCGGCGGGTCGTTCTTCCAGCCGCGCGCAACGGCCTCGCGCAGGCGCTGCACCGCCTGGTCGGCGTAGGCCCGCGCCCGCGCATGCCGTTTCTCGGGCTGCAACGTCTCGTCCTTCTCCGCGACGGGTGCACACCGGGCCAGAAATTCCGCTGCATAGAAGCGCTCCTGCCAGCGCCCCGGGAAGACGCCAATCATCTGCGCGGTGGCCGTCACACATGCTGGATGCTTGCCCTCCTGCAGTTCGAGCGAGGCCAACACCCAGTAGTCGTCACTGAGCGCCTGGCTGTAGAACTCCACCGTCGGACTGGCCTGGTGCGCCTTCGTCTGGGTTGTGATGGCGTCTTGCAATAGTTGCCGCGCTTCGGCGAAATGTCGCTGTTCAAGCAGCAGGTCGGCTCGGTTGTGCAAGGCCATGCCAAGCTCGGACTGGAGATCGGGGACCGGGCCGAAATCCGCTAGCAATTGCGCTACCACGTCCGCTGCGCGCCGATACGATTGGTCGGCCTCCGCAGGATGCTTGTTGGCGCGCAGCGCATTGCCGCGGTTGCTGAGCATGTTCCCGAGGTGCTGGCGGTACTCGCGCACCATCGGGAAGGCGGCGGCCAACTTCTCTTGAACCGCCACAGCTTGCCCGAGAGCCTTCTCGGCGTCCAGCGGCCGGCCGGTGGCTTGCAGCAGGTTGCCGAGGTTGTTGTGGGCAGATGCCAGGTCGGCGCGGTGGTCGGGAAAGGCCGGGAACTCCGCCGCCAACTTCTCCTGGACCTCCAGGGCCTCTCGATAGGCTTTCTCTGCTTCGTCGAGTCTATTGCTCGCCTGCAGCCAGCCTCCAAGGTTGTGGTACGCCCTCGCCCGGAACTCCCGATATTCCGGGTTGTCCGAGTACTGGTCCACGAGTTCCCCGGCCAAACGCAGCGACTCCCGAAAGCCCGCACCCGCCTCGGGCAGCTTGCCCGTGTACTTCAACCAGTTGCTCAGGTTGCCGTAACCGGCAACCAGTTCCTGACGATACAGCGGCTTGTCAGGAGATGCCGCGACCAGCTGTTGCCGTAGCTCCAGGGCCTTGCGAAAGGCGATCCCGGCATCGTCCATGTGACCGCGCGTGGCCAGCAGGGTTCCGCGGCTATCCTGGCAGGCCGCCAGCATGCGCTGGTAGTCGAGATTGTCCGGAAACTCCACAAGGAGTTGCTCCCACAGATGCTGTGCCTCGCCATAGGTTTCCTCCGCTTCATCGCCCTGGCCGCGAGCGGCCAGCAACAAGCCCAGGTCGTGCCGGCTGCGGGCCAGTTCGTATCGATACAGAGGTTGCCGTGGGTATTCTCCGGCCAGGGCGGCGAGCAAATCGACCGATTCCCGGTATGCCTTTTCCGCCTCGGCGTACTGACCCATGAGGAAGTGGATCTTGGCTACCCGCTGCGTTGCCCGGCCTGTCTCCAGGCGGATGTCGGGGTCGGTGCCCTTCTCCTTCAGAAAGCCCTGGTAGAATGCCAGGGCCTCGTCGAGCAACTTTCGCCGCGCCCGTTCCATGCCCGGCACGTGGGCCAGCCGATCCTGACCCACGACCGTCAGCATCTGATCGACCGCCGCCAGGGCCTTCGTATAGTTGGCCTCGGCCCGCCTCCTAGCCCTGTCGGTTTCCGTCTTTTCCCGAGCAATCAGCACGGTGCTGACAGTCAAAGCGACGACTGCCGTGGCCAGCAGCGCGCCGGCGCCGGCGACGAGGGACCGATGCCGTCTGGCCCAGCGCCCCATGCGCGCGGGGAGTCGCTCGCGATGTGCCGACACCGGCTCGTCGGCCAACCAGCGCTGCACATCTTCTGCCACTTCCAGCGCCCCGGCATAGCGCTCGTCCGGCTTCTGCGCCAGGGCACGCAAACAGATGGCCTCCAGCGCCGGCGGTATCGTCGCCTGGAGCAGGCGCGGCCGGACCGGCGTCTCTTCGCGCACCTGGCGGAGCACGTCGGCAGCGTCCTTGCCGGCGAACGGCGGCCGGCCGGTAAGGACCTCGTAGAGAATCGCCCCGAGACTGTACACGTCTGTGCGACAATCGAGCAGGTCGAGGCGGCCCGCTGCCTGCTCCGGGGCCATGAACGCGGGCGTGCCCAGGACCTGGCCCTGCACCGTGTCCGCCGAGGCATCCTGTGTATCGAGTACGATTGCCGGCGTGTCGCTTTCACCTTGGAACCGGTTTACAAGACGGGCCAGGCCCCAGTCGAGGACGATGACCTCGCCGAAGTCGCCGAGCACGACGTTCTGCCCTTTCAGGTCGCGGTGAAGAACGCCGCGCCCATGGGCATAGGCGACCGCATTACAAACGCCGACGAAGGCGGTGAGCAGCGCCTGAAAATCGAGACGGTTCGTCGAACCGCCGGCCTGATTGCGGTGATACGCCTGAATTGCCTCGCTCAGAGTATGGCCCTTGACGAAGCGCATGACGTAGAACGGCTGACGGCTGCCGGTCTGCCGCGAGAGTTCGTAGATCGGCACGATGCCGGGATGTTCGAGCTGGCCGGTGATCTGGGCCTCTTTCCAGAAGCGCGACCAGAGGGCCGGGCTGTCGCCGCGGTCGGGACGGAGTTCCTTGAGGGCCACCTCGCGGCCGATGCTGCTGTCCCAGGCCAGCCAGACCCGGCCGATGCCGCCGGTGGCGTGTAACCGCCGCAGTTCGTAGCGTCCCGTCATTTCCTGGGGTGGCTTTTGCCGCGCGCCAGGCTCAACGAAGACCTCGGGACCGGTCGCGTCGGTCAGGCCGGCGAGGGAACTCTGGATCTCCGAATCGCCGAGCGCCGCGAGCACACAGCGGACCTCCGCGTTAGCGGCCGCTGCCAGACTGGCCAGTACGTCGCCCTCGTGTTTCTGCAAGCGACGCTGGAGCAACTGGTCGATGAGGGAGCGGTCGGCGGCGGTAAGCCAGCCGCGTTCGACGAGAAGGTCTGCAAGGGTGACGTTCTTCCGCGCCGACCAGGCGGCGCAGGCCTCGGCGAACTGGGCCGCATTGAGAAGTTCGGCCTGCTGGGCCAGTACACCGAAGAGAAGGTTACGGTCCGTATCCATGTGGAGACTCATCGGAAGCCAGGGGTATGGAAGGGCCTGGATGGCGCCGGGCACCAGGCTCCCCGTACAGCCGCGACGCCCAGCAGCATACCGGGCTTGCCTGGCCGCCTCAAGCCACGCACAGTTTGCTTGCCCGGCGGTGGGACGCGAATAGCCGTACCCCCTGGCACCCCTCACATGACCCGCCAGAACCGCTTTGGCCACTCTCTGGAAGCTTCAGAGGGCCGCAGTCCAGGAAATCATTCCTTGATTACTTTTTCGCAACGCTTGCCCAGTTCGTCGATTCGCAGTTTTTGTTCCTTCAGCACCTTCTCATCTTGAGGAGTGCAGTCCTCGCCCGCCTTCAAGCAACGAGACGCCAGTTCGCACCACCTGTTCCATCCGTCCAGGTAGTCAAGGCACGCCGCGCGCATTTCCTCTGCCCGCGCCGTTGCATAATGGACACCCCGCAGACGTTGGGTGACCTCGTTCAGTTGCGTCTGGGCCCCATCCAGTTCAGCGACCGCCTTCTCCACCTGGGCCGGCGGACGGCGTGTGGCGTGGTGATTGTGGATGAGATCCGCGGCGTCCGCATAAGCATCCTCCGCAGCCTTCTCGGCCCGGCCAGCGGCGGGCAGAATATCACGCTCCGCCATGGTGAGTTCCGCGATCCCCCAGCGCGGATCCACTTTGCGAGCATAGACCAGGCCGCCAACTCCCAGGAACGGCAAGGTCAGCAGAGCGAGCATGGCAAGGATACGCCCCACCGGACTACCGAAGCGCTGCACGTTCAGCAGCGCCGCGGCCACGAAACCGAACACCGCCCCGCCCAGGTGCGCCGACCAGCTGACTCCAGGAAACATGCTGACGATGACGAGGAGGACCGCATTCGTGACGAGGTAGCGCTTGAGACTCGCAAAGAAAGGAGGTGGCAGGAAGGCGCGGTTAAGGATGGCCCAGGACGCCAGGGCGCCCAGGAGGCCGCAGATCGCTCCCGAGGCGCCTGCCAGCAAGCCCGGTTGCGCGATAATGCCGACGCAACTGCCGCCGAAACCCGCAATCAGGTAGAGCAGCAAGTAACGCCACCGCCCCAGCAGGCGCTCAAGGAGCGGGCCGACATTGTACAGCGCCATCATGTTGAAGCCGAGGTGCAGCGCGCCGAAGTGAACGAAACAGTTCGTCAGCAGCCGCCACCACTGGCCGCGCACGACGTCGGCGGTAGAAACCGCTCCAATCAGGTTGAGAATCCGCGGATCGCCCTGGGCCAGGAAGTTGTTCAAAGCGTTGTGCTGCGCGGCCTGGTACAAACCAGCCAGAAAGACGAGGACGTTTAGCGCGATCAGGACATAGGTCACAACGGGGTCGGCCTGTCCAAGCAGGGCCGCGCGGATCGCCTCGCCCCGGTCGTAAGCCGTCGCCCCACGGGAACGCGGGCCCGGCTCCCGCGGCTCCACCTGGGGCATGGCCGGCACGCTGCCTGAGCGCAGCTGCCTAAGCAGCCGGGGCTCGCGCAGGACATGTTCTCCCTCCAGCGTCAGGGCGTAACCCTGACCGGGTCCCTGGACCCAGTCGGTCAGGTGGATGAGGCCGGCCAGGCGAAGGCGCTCGAGGAAGGGATCGAGGTCTGCGCGGGGCGTGCCGGTCGCCTCGGCATAGTCGCGCGGATACCACGGCCGCGGCGCCGAAGTGGCGCACTGCCGCAGGATCGTCTCGAGCATATCAGTACCAGGAGCGCTCATGTTCTCTTCCATTCGGTAAGGTCACCAGGACCGGCGTGTTGCTTCCTTGCTATTATCGGGACAGGCGAGCGGCCGGTGTTAAGTCGCCGGTTGACACCGGCCGCTCGCCCAAAAGCTCGTGCCTCAAAGGTCCTTCCCGCTCATTTCGCCGAATCGCAAGCAACGGAGTGTTTGCCCACTCCGAGGCCGTCCGCGACCCGGTTGATGTAATTGAACCAGCTGGCAATGAGATTGATCTGCAAGATGCCACGGTCGTCGAAGCCCACCTGGCGCAGCAACTGTAAATCGTCCGGCGTGACCTGCCCGGCGTGCCGTGTCAACTTGGCGGCGTAATCGAGCATGGCCCGGTCCTGTTCGTTCAGCGCGGCCTGCGTGTAGTCCCGCCGCAACGCGGCGGCGAGTTCCTCGTCCAGAGACACCAGACGCAGGAACTCGGCATGACTCTCCGTTCAGTAAAAGCAGCGGTTTAACGCTGAAACGACCGTGGCGATCATCTCGTGCTGCCGGCGCGTCAGTGGCAGGTTGGGAGAGAGGAGCGCGCCATAGGCCGACATGGCGTGGCGCATTGCTTCGGGGATGAGGCTGTGGGCGGCGGTAATACTGTCGCTGCCCCCCTCCGGCCGCTGCAGCGCGGGGACCTCCGTGGCGTACTCCGGCGGATAGTGGGGATAGATCGCCTCGTAGCACTGCCGCAGCACGGCGTCGGCCGCCGCGGGAGGCACCGTGCGGATCCAGGTCATGTCGCCACCTCGTCTGTTCGGGACGAACCGGTTACCCGCCGCTGAGCGCGGGCAGGAAATGGACCTCGCTGTTGTCGCCGACCGGCTGCAGCAGGCCGCGGCCGGCGAGGTCCGTGTCAATCGCCACGGCGATGCCGGGGCGCAGCCCCTGCGCGTCGCAGAGCCGTGCTTTGATACCGGGATGAAGACGCTCCAGTTCGTCGATCGCGGCGCCGACCGTGGCTCCGGGTACGCGCACCTTTTCCTGTCCGCCGGTGAGCGGACGCAGCGGCGCGGGAATCCAGACCAGGGGCATGACTTCATCCTTTCGCCGCTGTCCGGAGCGCGTGGAACACCCGTCCCGGCGACATCGGCAGTTCGCGCAGCCGGACACCAATGGCCCGGTAGATAGCATTGGCCAGTGCGGCCGGCGGCGGCACGATTGGCACCTCGCCGACACCGCGCACGCCATAGGGATGGCCGGGATTTGGCACCTCCACCATGACCGTGTCGATCATCGGCAGGTCGAGGCAGGTCGGCATGCGGTAGTCGAGGAAGCTGGCGTTGGTCATGACGCCGCGTTCGTTGTAAACGTATTCTTCGTTCAGGCCCCAGCCAATGCCCTGCACGACGCCACCCTGCATCTGCCCCTCGACATAACTCGGGTGGACTGCCTGGCCCACGTCCTGCACGGCCGTGTAACGCAGCACGGTCACTTTGCCGGTCTCCGGATCCACCTCGACGTCGACAAGGTGTGTGGCGAAGGCGCCACCGACGCCCTCTGGATCAACGCTCGCCCGGCCGACGATCGTGCCGCCCGTCGCGTGCAGACGTGCCGCCAGTTCCTTGAACGTGAAACGCTTGCCTGGATCGCCGCGGCACTCCAGACAGCCGTCGCTGTAAATCACGTTCTCCGGTGAGACGCTCCAGATTTGCGCGGCGCGGGCGATCAGCTGGCGCTTGATGTCCTGGGCGGCCTCGTAGGCGGCCCAGCCGGTGGCGAAGGTGACGCGACTGCCGCCGGTGACGTCAGTGTAACCCACCGCATCGGTGTCGGCGACCTGCGGCTTCACGTCCGCGACGGGAATACCCAGCGCCTCGGCGAATTGCATGGCGATGCCAGTACGGCTGCCGCCGATGTCGGTGGAACCTTCGACGAGACTGACGCTGCCGTCTGCGTTGACGCTGGCCGTGGCGCTCGACTTCAGACCGGCGTTGAACCAGAAGCCGGACGCCACTCCTCGGCCTCGGTTCGGGCCGGCGAGCGGTGCTTTCCAGTGCGGATGTTCTTTCGCTGTCTGCACCGTCTCGAGCATGCCGATGCGGGGGTAGACCGGCCCGTCGGCGCGCCGGGTGCCCTCGCGCGCGCCGTTCTTCAGGCGGACATCGAGAGGATCGAGACAAAGCTGTTCGCAAATCTCGTCGAGCACCGTCTCCACGGCAAAGGCGGCGTTGGTCGCGCCCGGCGCCCGGTAGGCGGAGGTCGCCGGTTTGTTGACCACCACGTCGAAGCCGTCAACACGGACATTCGGGATGTCGTAACAGGCAAAAACGCACATGGAACCGGCGCCGACGGGCGAACCGGGATAGGCACCCGCCTCGTAGGCCAGGTACGCCTCGGCCGCGGTCAGCCGGCCAGTCTTGTCGGCCCCCATCTTGACCTTGAGGTACGAGCCCGGCGTCGGGCCGGTGCCCTCGAAGACCTCGGCGCGGTTCATGGTGAGCTTGACTGGTCTGCCCGTCTTGCGGCTGAGCACGGCGGCCACGGGCTCCAGGTAGACGCGGATCTTGCCGCCGAAGCCGCCGCCGATTTCCATGGGCACGATGCGAATGCGGGCGAGGGGCAGATGCAGCAGCTCCGCTACTTGAGCCCGGACGGTGAACGCGCCCTGCGTGCTGCACCAGATGGTCAAGCTGCCGTCCGGGCTCCAGAGAGCCGTCGCGTTGTGTGGCTCGATGTAGCCCTGATGGACCGTCGCCGTTTGAAACTCGCGCTCGACGACGACGGCGGCCTCGGCGAAGGCTTTTGCCGTGTCGCCCAGCTGGAACTGAATGTGCTTGGCAATGTTGGACGGTTTTCCGTCAGCCTGGCCAAGTTCCTCGGTGCGCAGCTGGTCGTGCAGCAGCGGCGCGCCATCCCGCATGGCGGCGCGTACGTCGAGGAGCGGCGGTAGCGGTTCGTACTCGACGGCGAGGAGGCCAAGCGCCTCTTCGGCGAGGAGCGGGCTGGTGGCGGCGAGAGCTATGACAGCGTGACCCTTGTAGAGAACCTTGCCGCGCGCCAGGCAGTTGCTGCTCAGGTGCGCGAGATTGATTGCGCCCTCACCCAGTTCCGCGATCTTGTCGCCTGGATCCGGCAGGTCGGCGGCGGTGACGACTGCCTCGACCCCCGGAAGAGCCAGGGCCCTGGTCACGTCGATGGAACGGATGCGGGCGTGAGCGTGCGGGCTGCGCAGAATACGGCCATGAAGTAGGCCGGCCAGCTGAAGGTCGGCGCCGTAGAAAGCGCGGCCGGTGACCTTGTCGACGCCGTCGTGGCGTACGGGGCGAGTGCCGAGGACCTTGTAGTTAGTTGATGCGCTCATGAGGCACCTCTTGTTTGGCCGCGCCGCGGCTACGCGGGGGTGTTTTGCACGGACGCTGCGTCCAGCACGGCCCGGACGATCTTGTCATAGCCCGTGCAGCGGCACAGGTTGCCGGCCAGCCAGTGCCGCACCTGTCCTTCGGTTGGCTGTGGGTTGCGTTCGAGCAGTGCCCGGGCCGCGACGATGAAGCCGGGCGTGCAGATGCCGCATTGTAGCGCAGCATGTTCCAAGAACTTCTGCTGTAGCGGGTGCAGGCCCTGTGAACCGGCGACGCCCTCGATGGTCGTGACCGCGCGGTCCTGCACTTCCACCGCCAGGACGAGGCACGAATTGACAAGCCGCCCATCGAGGAGGACATTACAGGCGCCGCAGTTGCCGTTGTTGCAGCCTTCCTTGCTGCCGGTCAGGCGCAGCTCGTCGCGCAGCACCTCCAGCAGACTCTGCCGCGGCTCGCACAGGAATTCGGCGTCCTTGCCGTTGATCGAGGTCTTGACATGGACTTTCTTGGCCATGGCTCAGTTCTCCTTTGCCCGGTCCAGAGCGCCGTGCAGGGCACGCTTCACCAGAACGCCGACCAGATGCCGCCGGTATTCGGCGTCGCCGCGCATGTCGCTGATCGGCTGTGCCGCGGCCTGCGCCAGCGCGGCGGCCCGTTCGAGGTGTACCTCGGACAGATCCCCGTCCACCAGAGCGGCCCCCGCCGCGGGGACCAGCAGCGGCGTCGGCGCAACAGCTGCAAGCGCGATTCGGGCGGCAAGGCAGCGCGTCCTTTGTTCGTCCATCGTCACTGCCACGCCGGCGCCGACCACGGCAATGTCCATCTCGTTGCGTGGGATAAAACGCAGGTACGCCGCGCCGGAGTGTCGTTGTGGCGCTGCCAGGCGCACTCCCACGAGCAGCTCGCCTCGTCCCAGGACCGTCCGGCCCGGAGCGGTGCAGAATTCTTCCACCGGAACCTCGCGTACCCCTTCCGGCCCGGCGATGGCGCAACGGGCCTGATAGGCGATGAGGGCGGGGATGGTGTCGGCAGCGGGCGAAGCGTTGCACAGGTTGCCGCCGAGACTGGCCCGGCTCTGGATCTGGATGCCCCCAATCAGCGACACAGCGTCGATCAGGCCGGGGTAGAAGCGGGCCAGGTCGGCGTGTTCGTAGATGCGGTAGCAGGGCACGGCGGCGCCGATGCGCAGTCCCTGTTCGTCGTGGATCAGTTCATTCAGATCGGGAATGTGCTTGACGTCCACCAGCAAGTCGAGGTCGCGGCGGCGTTCACGGAGCTGGACGAGAATGTCGGTGCCGCCCGCCAGAACACGGGCGCGCTCACCTCTCTCCCCAAGCAAGGCAACGGCCTCTGCAAGCGTGCGCGGCGCAACGTAATCGAAGGCTTTCACGGGATTCCTTTTCAAGTGGAAGGACCGCGGAGACCAATCGGGCGGCGTTCCCCGCCCGGGACGTTTTACGCATCCCGCAGCTTGAAACTGACGTACTTCGTCTCCAGGTACGCCTCCAGCCCCTCGTGCGCCAGTTCGCGGCCCAGGCCGCTCTCTTTCATGCCACCGAACGGGCACTGTGGCGTCGAGGGCACCGGATCGTTGATACCGATGATGCCCGCCTCCAGGCCCTCCGCCATCTTCCACGCCACGCTTAGATCATTCGTGAACACGTAGGCCGCCAGGCCGTAGCGCGTGTTGTTTGCTGCCCGGATAACGTCGTCGATCTTGCTGAAGTCCAACAACGGCATCACCGGCGCGAACGGCTCCTCCGTCATGATCTTCGCGTCGCTCGACAGGTTCGCCAGCACCGTCGGCTCGAAGAAGTAGCCGTGCTCAAAGCGATCGCTGCGCTTGCCGCCGGTCAGCACCTTCGCCCCGTGCTTGCGCGCGTCCTCGACCAGCTCGACCGTGGTGTCCATGCCCCGCTGTTCGAACATGGGACCGACCTCGACACCCGGCTCCAGGCCGTTGCCTAGTTTCAGATCGCGTGCGAACGCCACCGCCGCTTCGGTAAACTTCTTTTCCACGTCCTTATGGACGTAGAAACGGCTCGGCGCAATGCACACCTGACCGTTGTTGCGGAACTTGCCCAGCACCGCGATCTTCGCTCCGACCTCCGGATCGGCGTCCGGGAAGACGATGAACGGCGCATGGCCGCCCAGCTCCAGGCTCAGGCGCTTGAGCTGATCGGCGGCTCCCTTCATGAGCTGCTTGCCGACCTCGGTCGAGCCGGTGAAGCTGATCTTGCGGACAGCGTGGTTCTCCAGGAACTCGTCGGCAATCTCCTGGGCGCTTCCCATGACCATATTCGCCACCCCGGCGGGCAGGCCGGCCTCAATCATGCACTCGAAAACCTGCACCAGGCTAAGCGGTGTCTGGCTGGCGGGTTTGCAGACAATCGTGCAGCCGGCGGCCAGGGCCGGGGCAATCTTGCGCGATTGCAGCGTGATCGGGAAGTTCCACGGGCTGATCGCCGCGACGACGCCGACCGGGTGCTTGACCGTAACGTGCCGCTTGCCGGTCACCGAGTTGGGGATGACCTGACCATAGGCCCGCTTCCCTTCCTCGGCGAACCACTCGAAGGTATCGGCGGAGTGCAGGATTTCGGCCTTCGACTCGGCTAGCGGCTTGCCTTGCTCCAGCGTCAGGGTACGGGCGATCGCCTCGCAGCGCTCGCGCATCAGTTCGCCTGTCTTCTTCAGGACCTTGGCCCGATCCCACGCGGTCAACTTCATCCAGGCTGGCATGGCTCTGGCCGCCGCCTCGATGGCTCGGCGCGTCTCCTTTCGACCGCCGTAAGCAATTTCGACGATCACTTCTTCCGTGGCCGGATTGATGACGCCGAGCGTCCGGCCGTTTTCGGCGTCGCACCATTTGCCGTCGATGTACATGCGCTTCACGGAAGCCGTTGCCGTCACCATGGAAGTCTCCTTTGGCTGGGGAGCCAGACGCGACTCGCTCTGCCGGGTGGAACCGCCGCTGTTATTCTCGCAGGGATCAATCTAGACCGCTTCACCGGACAGGGCAAGCAGGAAACACGGTCTCCCTCCGAGTAAACGACGAAATGACGAAGTTGAAGGCTTTTCCAGTGGACAGGCCACTTACGAGAGGAAAGAATACACAGGAGAAAATCGACACCCTTGGCTCACGTCCCTGCGGGGTGGCTCCGTTGAGGTTGCCTCTCCAACCGGCAGGTGCATCATGCGTACGCCCATTGCCTGTCCTCGGTGTGCGTTCCGGGGTTCCTCCCAGAATGGGAGCACGGTGCCGACGCATTGCCCGGCCTGCGGCTTCCGCATCACCTGCTCGCGCTGCGGTGTCCGGCTACAGCGCGGCCCCGGCAGCGACGAGCTCTTTCTCTGCCCGAGCTGCGACTTGCACCTGGACGGCAGCGCGACGTCGGCTAACTCGGAGTTGACGCAGGTCCGTACTCCGACCCTTGGCTCGATTCCGGGCTTCACACTGCTCGGCGAGATCGGCCGCGGCGGCATGGGGATCGTGTATGCCGCCCTGCAGCACAGTCTCAATCGCAAGGTCGCCCTCAAGGTGCTGAGCCCGGCACTGGCCAGCCAGCCGCTCTTCCTGCAACGCTTCCGCAACGAGGCCCTCGTCGCTGGCAGCCTGTCCGGCGCCCACCTTTTGCAGGTCCACGATGTGCTTGAGGTTGAAGGGGTGCCTGTACTCGTGCTACCGTTCATCGAGGGAACGGACCTGGGATGCATCCTCCGCGATCGGCAGTCTCTGCGCAGCGGTTCACCGCCGCCTCAGCCGCACCCCTGGGCCACGCTCAACGACCGCGCTTTCCTCGAACGCCTTTGGCCGTTCCTCGATCAACTCGTCGAGGCGGTGGCGGCGATCAATCAAGCCCATGTCTTGCACCGCGACATCAAGCCGTCGAACGCGCTTCTCGAAGAGCGCGGTCATCTCTGGCTGTCGGACTTCGGCCTGGCACGCTTCGAGATGGAGGGAGCGGGAACCACTGCTGTCAACATGATTCACTTGCCTAACTGCTTTTGTATCCAT
>JRHI01000563.1_pt1 | contig 38887 bp, 31 predicted proteins | sample 215371 | NCBI WGS metagenome assembly JRHI01 (sample SAMN02929681, study PRJNA255918) | sediment metagenome | biome: cave system; feature: Ice Cave; material: Sediment; isolation source: sediment from deep within a dark volcanic ice cave with no known source of... ... | reverse complement strand
CAGCCGCCGCACCTTCCTGGCCGCGCTCCTGGCCACCGGGGGGGTGCCCTCGCCGGTCCTGGCCTCGAGCCGGATCGAGCACGTGGTGCTGATGATGCAGGAGAATCGTTCGTTCGATCACTACTTCGGCACCATGCCCGGAGTGGATGGACTGAAGGGGCACTGTGAGCTGCTCCACCACGCCGGCACTCTCAGCCTGCCGGACACCCCGCACAGCGGCCAGACGGAGGCGCTGATCGCCGCACCCCAACTGCTCGGCCATACCGCTCGGAGCTACTACCGGGCGGCCGACGTGCCGGTGCACCGCGCCCTCGCGGCCCGCTTCACGCTCTGCGACAACTATCGGGCGGCGGTCCCCGGCGGCACCTTCCCCAACCGCCTCTTCAGCGTCGCCGCCACCGCTGGTACGTTCACCGAGAACCCCGCTTCGATCGACCCCGATCGGTTGCCGAAGGTCAACCTGGTCGACCGGCTGAACCAGGCCGGCCTGGACTGGGCCTGCTACCAGGCCAATCGGCTCGATGCCCACTACAACCAGGTCGCGTACTTTCCCGCCAACGCCGCTGACCCCCGATCGAATCGGTCGATCGAAGAATTCTTCGAAGTGGCGGCGGCCGGCCGACTGCCACCGGTATCGTGGGTGGTCAGCGAGGATCCCCTCACCGAGCATCCTCCCGCCTCGCTGGCGTGGGGTGAGCGGCTGATCGCCCTGGTCGCCGGCGCCCTCCAGGCCAGCCCGGCCTGGAACCGATCCGCCCTGATCATCCACTACGACGAGCCGGGCGGCTTTTTCGACCACCGAGGCCTGCGGGTGCCCTGCCTGGTGATCTCCCCTTACGCCCGGCGCGGATACGTCAGTCACCGCCGGTACGACCACGCCTCGGTGCTGGCCTGGGTCGAGCGGAACTTCGGCCTGGCGCCGATGACGGCGGCTGACGCCGCCGCCGACCCTCTTTCCGACTGCTTCGATATGGCCCACCCGGATCCGGCTCCGGCCGACCTGCGGGTGGCGCCGGTGCCCGACCTGGCCGGGCTGCCCGGGTGGGCCGCGGTGCTGCTCAGCCGGCCGATCCCGGGTGCGGCCGCGGGCACGGTTTCGCCGCCGGCCGACCTCGACGTCTGCGCACCGACGACCCCCTGGTGGAAGTCGACCGCCGCCGCCATGGTTGGCACGGGCCTGGCGGCGGCGGCGCTCGCCGTCGCCGGACTGATCCGCTTCCGCTCTCGCCGGGCCCCGACCGCCAGGCTTTGAGCCTGGCCGCCAGCCACCTGCAGGTGCGCCGGGCCGGCCGAGCCGGAGAACATCGATCCTGGACCCGGCCGGCGTGCGCGAGCCCCTGAACCTTGAAGGTGGCGCCGCCCGCGGCCTATGCTGTTGCGCATCCCCGCCCCCGCCATCAGAGCCGGCCTTTCCTCCCTGCTCGGGCGTGTAGAGCGCACGGCCGCCATCCTCGACCGCCGCGGATATGCGGTGAGCCCGGAACGGCTGGCCGGCTGGTGCCTGGGCGGACCGATCCCGGTGGAGCTACTGGAAACCCTGGTCAGGCAGAACTCGCACCGGCTCGAATTGAGAGAGGGTCTGGTGATCCTCCCGCAACGGGCAGGAGCCGCGGCCGCGATCGCCACCCGCGCCCGGGAGCATGCTCGGGCCAGCGCCCGGGTCTGGCCGGAAACTTTGCGCTTCGTCGAGGCATTGCTCACCCTCTGCCCCTACGTGCTGGCGGTGGCGGTGGCCGGCTCCCTGGCTTCGGGCGGCTTCCGGGAGACCGACGACGTCGACCTCAACCTGGTGGTGGAGGACGGCCGCCGCCATCTCGCCTACGTGGCCCTCAACGGCCTGGGTGTTCTGCACGCGCTCCGCCACCGGGACAAGCCGGTCGACACCCACACCCGGCGGCCACTGGCACCGCGCTTCATGACCGCCAACCTCATCCTGGAGCACCGGCAGCTCTTCCCGCTGGTCAGGCGGGACGAGGACATGGCCTTCGAGTTATTGACCTCCACGCCGGTCGCCGGGGCCAGCCTGTGGCATGCCACGGTTGCCGCCAACCAGGAGTTGACGGAACACTTCCCGCAACTGGCCGAGCGGGTGGCCACCGATGCCGTCAGCGCTCGCCGCCGCCTGCCCGGATGGCTTTTCCCGGCCTGGCTCGACCGACCCAGCCGGGGCCTGGGCGAAGCTGCCTGGCGCCTGATGCAGTGGACCCGCCGCGACCGCCCCGAGGCGCTGGCCCGGGTTGCCTTCGTCCGCTCCACCATGCGCCCATACGCGCTCTTCGACGACCGGTGACCATCCTCACCCTGGCCGGAGCGGCGGCCCTGACGGTGACCAGCCTGTTCCTGCTGATCTACGGCGGCAACCTGCTCCTGCTCAGCGCACTGGCGCTGCGACTGGGCGCCGCACCGGTGCCCCCCGCCCTGACCGAAACCACCGCCCGGGCCCGAGGTTGGACGGTCTGTGTGCAACTGCCGATGTTCAACGAACGTCACGTCGCCCGCCGGGCGATCGACGCCGCCTGTGCCCTGCGCTGGCCGCGGGCGCTGCTGGAGGTACAGGTGCTGGACGACTCGGACGACGACACCAGCCGCATCGTCGCCGAAGCGGTCGCCACCCACCAGGCGGCCGGAGTGCGGATCAGCCATCACCGCCGCGCCGCCCGGACCGGCTTCAAGGCCGGGGCTTTGGCCGCCGGCACCGCGCTGACCGGCGCCACCCATCTCGCCGTCTTCGACGCCGACTTCGTGCCGCCCCCCGACTTCCTGCTCCGGCTGATGCCGCACTTCGCCGATCCCGGCGTTGCCTACGTCCAGGCCCGGTGGGGCCACTTCAACCGCAACCACTCCCTGCTCACCAGGCTGCTGGCGGCGATGATCGATTTCCACTTCCTGGTCGAGCAGGCGGTGCGAACCAGATCGGGCTGGCTCAGCAACTTCACCGGCTCGGCCGGGATCTGGAGGCGGGCGGCGATCGAATCGGCCGGAGGGTGGGATCCGCGCACCGTCACCGAGGACCTCGATCTCAGCTACCGGGCTCAGCTGGCCGGCTGGCGCGCGGTACTGCGGGAGGACGTGGTGGTACCCCAGGAGCTGCCGGTCTCGATCGACGGCTATCGCGGTCAGCAGGCTCGGTGGGCCCAGGGCTCCTTCCAGTGCGCTGTCCTGCTCCTGCCCGCAGTGCTCAGATCCCGGTTGCCCCTGATCGTTCGCTTCCAGGCGGCCATGCACCTGCTCGGCTACGTGGCCCCGTTGATGATGCTGCTCCAGGTTTCGGCTTATGCCGGGCTGGTGCACTCGCCATTCCGCGCCGCCGCCTGGGCCTGGGGCGTGATCCTGCTCTTCAGCCTGTTCAGCCTGGCCCCACCGGTGTGCCTGCTGGTGGGCCAGTTCCGGGAAGGTGGTAGCTGGGCCACCCGGATGCCAGCGATTTTCCTCTGGCCGGTGCTGGGAGCCGGCACCTCGCTGACTGTCCTGCTCGGGCTGCTGCGAGCTTTGAGCGGCGATCAACGCTTCGACCGCACCCCCAAGTACCAGGTGGAAGCACCGGGCGGAGCCTGGTGGCGCTCGGCCTATACCGCTCCTGGCATTCCGGCGGCGGTGGTCGAGGTGGGCGCCGGGCTCGGCTGCCTGACTTTGGCCACCACCGCCATCCGCCAGCACCTGGCGCTGATGGCCTTTTTTGCCGCGCTCTTCGCCGCCGGCTTCCTCGCGATGGGCCTGGGTAGTCTCGCCCAGGGCTTCCGCGCCGGGCTGTCCAGAGTGCAGGCGGCGGGCCTGCCCGGGCTCGGCCGGCCGGCCGGGCCGGCCGCCATCTCGATCCTGATCGCGGTGGTGCTGGCCGCTTTTACCCGCCTGCCGGAACCCTTCGAGGACTCCTATCATCACTGGCTGATCGCGGCCAACCTGCTCACCACGGGGCGCCTGGTCGACCCGCTGTTCCAGATGCAGGACACCTGGCTGCCCGGCTATCACCTGCTGGCGGCGGCGGTTCTGGCCCTCAGCGGGGTCTGGCAATTGACCGCGCTCAGGCTGGTCAACGCCGCCCTTGGGGTAGTGTCGGTGGTGATCGTTTACCGGCTCGCGGGCGACCGGCGCCAGGGCGTCTTGGCCGCCCTGCTGCTCGGCCTCAACCCGATCTTCGTGCTCACCACCACCTCGGCGGTGGCAGAGCCCCTGCTTCTGGCGCTGCTGCTGGCGGCGGTGGCCGCGGCTTTAGCCGGGCACTGGCCGGCGGCAACCGTGCTGGCTGGCGCCGCCTGCTTGACCGGCACCAAGGCGTGGCTGTGGCTGGCCTGCCTGGTGGTCGCGACCATGGTGGCGGCCGCCGCTGGGCGTTGCCCGGCTGGAGTCATCCGCCGCACGCTGATCTGGGTGGCGCCCGCGCTGGCGCTGGCCCTGACCCTGGAGGCGGGGTTTGGATTCGGCCTCCATTCTCTCCACCGGGCCAGCGCTGAAGCCGCCTCCRCGAGCTTGCGCGGATCCCTTCCCGGGGGCCCCGCCGGTCGCGGCGTTCACTTTCTCGGCTACTTCCTGCTCGCCTCACTGCCGGTCGGGCTGATCGCGCCGCTGGGGCTGATCCGGGGCGTTGGCGACCGGCGGCTGCTCTGGCTGCACGCCCCTTCTCTGCTCTATTTGGCCGCCGTGAGCCTGTTGGTCGAGGTCGGCGCATACAGCGGGAGCCACCGCTACTACCTGCTCGCCCTACCCTCCCTCGCCCTGCTCGCCGCCCGGGGCGCCACCTGGCTCTGGCGGCCCTCGGCGATCCTGGCCGCGGCCGCCGCGGCCGCCACCCTGATCGCCTTCATCCCGGTGCTGGCCGGGCTGGCCGCCGGCGGTCGTGGCCTGAACGCCGCCGGCCGCTCAGCGGCCGGCCTGCCCGGCCGCCTGCTCACCGACTCACCGGCGGTCGCCTTCTGGAGCCACCGGCCACCCGATCAGATCGTAGGCTCGGCCCAGATGCCCGGCGACCCGGTGTCGGCGCTGACCTGGCTCCGGCGCCACGGCGTGAGCACCCTGGCCCTGGAGGACATCGACTACTACCGGGCCAGCTTGGTCTTTCCGTCGCTCGCCCGGGGCCGCGCCCAGCCTCCGTTCATCGAGGTCGGCGGCGACACCTTCAGCGTGCCTGGGGGCAAGCCCGTCCACCTCTACCGGCTGGCCCCGCCCCAGGTCGAGGTGCTGCCCGGGATCGCGCTGGCGGCTCCCGACGACGCGGTACCCGGCACCGGCCGGACCGCCTCGCTGGCGCGCGGACCCCACCTGGTGGGTCAGACCGGCTCGATGGCCGGTGAAGGTGCCGGGTTCGGGGTACCGATCGCCCGCTTCGACGACGGTTGGTGGTTTCCCGGGCCCGGCTCCAGCCTCGCCGTCGACGGCGCCGGAACCTGGGTCCGCGTGTACCAGCTGACCCTGCGGGAGCGCGAGACTTCGGGCGGCCGCTTCGCCGGCTTCGAGACCGGTCCCAGCCATGGCGAAATCCGGGTCAGCTACCGACCCGGCCCGGGCACGATCGGGATCGAGCTGCGGGCTCAGCACTGGCGGCCGGGCCTGCGCGAGGTGGTCATCCTCCACGAGGAGTCGGCCGCCTTCGACGACCTGGCCGATCCCCGCCGGAGCTTGCGTGGGGACGGCATCGGCAGCTGGAACCCGGTGCCGGCAGCCTGGGCACGGCTCCGCTCCGGCTGGCTGGGGGTGGAGTGGGAGCTGCCGGCGCCGCCGGCCGGCGGCACCATGTACGCGGCCCGCGAACTGCAACTGCCGGACTTCGACTTCAGCGGCCTGGAATGGGACCTCCCGCCCGGGCTGACTTCCGCCGATTACACGATCAGCTTGAGGAGGGCGATGTGAGCAAGACGGTTGACGTGGTGCTGATTTACCCTCAGCGCCTGCCCCGCCACGGCCGACACTGGATCATGCCCTCGCTCGGGCTGATGTACCTGGCGGCCCGCCTCCGCCGAGCCGGCTATTCGGTGCGGCACATCGACCATACCTTCATGGAACGCCGCGAGGTGTTGGCGGAGGTGGAACGGCTCCAGCCCCGGGTGATCGGGGTCTACTGCATGATCACGATGCAGGATGAGGCGTTCGCTCTGGCTCGCGACCTGCGCGGCCGGGCGCTCACCGTGGTCGGCGGCCCTTATCCCTCGGGTGACCCGACGCCATTTCTCGACCACTTCGACCTGGTCGCGGTCGGGGAGGGTGAAGAGACCATCGTGGAGATCGTCGAGCGGGTCGATTCGGGCCGCTTCGAAGACGTGAAGGGCCTGGTCTTCAAGCGCGACGACGAGGTGGTGCAGACGCCGACCCGCACCCGCGGTCGCGACCTCTCCGGCCTCCCCTTGCCCGACCGCAGCGACCTCCCCCACGCTCAGTACCAGGCCTACTGGCGCCGTCACTGGGGCAAGGCCACCACCCCGATGATGGTCACACGCGGCTGCCCGTTTCGCTGTGACTTCTGCCACAAGCCGGTGTTCGGCGACCTCTTCAGCTCGCGCAGCCCCGAGTCGGCGATCGAAGAGATGACGCAGATCGCCGGGCTGGGCTATCAGCACGTGTGGATGTCGGACGACCTCTTCACTCTCAACTACCGGCGCACGATGGAACTCTGCCGGGCGATCGAGGCGGCCGGGCTGCCACTCAGCTGGGAGTGCCTGAGCCGGGTGTCCAACGTCGACCACGAACTCTTCACCCAGATGCGGCGGGCTGGCTGCGATCGGATCTTCTTCGGGATCGAGTCTGGTGATCAAGGGGTGCTCAAGCAGATGAACAAGGGCATCTCCCCCGAGCAGGCCCGGCAGACGGTCGAGGCCTGCGTACGGGCCGGGGTCAGGGCAGCCGGCTTCTTCATGGTCGGCTACCTGGGCGAGACCGAGGAGAGCCTCTTGAAAACGATCCGCTTCTCATCCCGCCTGCCCCTCGACTACGTCAGCTACACCATCGCTTACCCGCTTCCCGGAACTCGCTTCTACGCGCGCGTCAAGGAGCGCCGCAGTCCCGGCGAGTGGCATCACGTGCGTCACAATCGTCTGCTCTTCGACTCCGGCTTCTCGCAGCGCAAGCTGCGCCTGGCCATCTACAAGGGCGCCATCCAGCACCGCCTCCGGCGGCTGCGCCTGGGCCCGGTGGCGGCCGCCTTCGAGATCGCCACCGACCCGATGCTGCGGCTGGTCCGGTGATCGCCCGGCTGGCCGGCCGGAGGCTGCGTCCCTGGTGGGACGGCCTCTTCCGGATCTTCGTCGGCAGCTTCTGGCTCTACTTCGCCGCCCAGAAGTGGCAGAGCCTCGACTGGGTGAGGCCGCTGCTGGAGGCTTCCGCGCGCACCAACCCGGTGCCCGGTCTGCACCAGCTCCTCGAGTTGCTGGTGCTGCCCAACTGGCACTTCTTCACCATCCTCCAGACCATCGGCGAAACCCTGGTCGGAATCTTCCTGATCCTCGGCATCGCCAGCCGGGCGGCCGCCGCGGCCGGCGTGCTGCTGGCCCTCGACCTGGCTCTCACCATCGGCCTGCTCGAGATGGACGCCAACGCCCGCTGGCTGTACTGGTTCGCGCTTGCCACCAGTTCGGCCGTACTGGTAGCCGGCGCTGGGCGGCCGGCGGTGCAGAACTCGAGGATGGCCCCCCGTTGGCTTCGCTCCTGAGAAGTCTGTCCGTGCTCCTCCTGAGCCTGGCCTGCTTCCTGCCGGGTCTCCTCCTCCACGAGTGGCTGCACCTGCTCACCTTCCAGGCCCTCGGGGAGCCGGCCCACCTGTTGATCACCAGTTGGCGGTTCTCGCTGATCGACCTCTCCATACCCGGGCTGCACGTCGCCGCCGACCACGCCACCGGCTTCGATCAACTGATCGACAGCTTCGCCGGCCCCGCCATGGCCGCCATCGTGGTGTTCACGGTCGGCTCCCTGCTCCCCTGGCGCCTGCTCCGCTCAGCTCTCTTCGCCAACGTCGCCGCCCTCGAGTTCTTCGTGCTGGTCGAAACCCTCGACGCCGCCCTCGATCTGTACCGGGGTTCCGCCTACCCCTGGTTGGCCTCTCCCGAACTTGACTACGGCGCGGTCCTGCTGATTTTCCTGGCGGCGGCGGCGATCTCCGGCTTGCGCACCAGCCGGCCGTCCGCGGGCGGGCTCAACCCTCCGCTCCCGCCAACCCGGGTCCGCCCGGAGTAGGGGTCGCCGGGCGCGAGTCGTGACGGGGATCGGGGCTGCTCACGCTCCGGGCCCGGCCAGCAGCCACCGCCTGCTCACGCTCCTCGGTCTGGAACTCCCGCCGGCAGCCGGGGCTCCGCTCGAGGGGCGTCCTCGCCCGCCGGTTTCAACCCTGAGCCAGCCCGGTGAGGAAGTCGGTTACCAGCCGGTTGAACTCCTCAGGCCGCTCGAAGTAGACCGAATGCCCGGCCCGAGGCACCAGTTCGTGCCGCCAGGCCGGAAACTCCCGGCGCAACGCTGCCTGTGCCGCGGCCGGGAAAAGCGGCTCTTCGTCGCCGAATACCGACATGATCGGTGTCGGGATCTGCCGCACCGCTTCCGGCGGCCAGCGGCGCCGCCGGTATAGTTCGAGCCTGAGCGCCTCTTTGTCGGCCACCGCACCGATTCGATCGATCAGGGTGTAGAGATGATGCAGCGCGGGCTGCTCGACGTACATCCGCTCCCCCGCCGCCTGGTGCACCCCGGGCGGCGACTGGTAGGTGGTGGGACCGGTAACCGACCCTTCCAAATGGATCGAACCGGTGGTGGAGGCGAGTACGCAGGCGCTCACCCGGCCGCCCTGGGCGAGCATGAAGTCGATCGCGGTCCAGCCTCCCATCGACTGGGCGACCAGGGCGAACCGGTCCAGGCGGAGGTGGTCGACCAGCGCCAGCAGGTCGCCGCCGTACTCCTCCGGGATCGGGGTGCCGGTGGAGGGATGGAAGCCCCGGTGCGCAAAGACGACACAGGTGTGCCGGCGGCTGAACTCCGGCACCTGCTGCCACCACGACATGTGGTTGCCGCCCAGGCCGTGGGCAAAAACGATCGCGGGGCCGCTCCCGGCCACCTCGTAGTAGAGGCGAGCGCCGCCCGCCAGTTGCAGATGTGGCATCGGCCAGAACTCTAACCTGTCCTCTCCCCGAAGCCACCGCGTACGGTAGGTGATCGCCTGATCAGCCGCCGCTTACTTCCGGGAGTCGCCTCCAGGTTTCGCGTCCGCACGGGGATAGGACACTCCGCCGGAGCCCGAACGCCGCTAGCACTTTAGATGGCGGTCGAACCATTCCACGATCACCCGCATGTGGTTGGCCCGGTTCCACGGCCGTCCGACAATGGCCAGCGCGTGGGGCTCGGCGTGGAAGTACATCAGGTCGGTCTCCTTGCCCATCAGCTTGAGGCGCACGAACACCTGCTCGGCCTGCTCGACGTGGGTGCGCAGGTCGCCGTCGGAGGCGATCAGCCTGACCGGAGTGTTGATCCGGTCGAGGTAGTTGACCGGAGAGAGCTCCCGGTACCGCTCCGGGTTCTCCCATGGTAAATAGCCGACCGAGGCCACCTGGAAGCTCCAGCCGATGTCCGAGGATCCGATCATGCCCAGCAGGTCGCTGACCGGGCGCATCGACACCGCCGCCCGGTAGCGATCGGTGTGGGAGACCATCCAGAGGGTCATGAAGCCGCCGTAGCTGCCGCCCGCCACCCCCATCCGCTCGGGATCGGCGAAGCCGGCCTCGACGGCCCGGTCGGCCAGGCGCATCTGGTATGGGAAGTCGTACTCGCCCCACCGTCCCGAGAGGGTGCGGGCGTACTCCTCGCCGAACGACTGGCTTCCGGGCGGATTCGAGTAGACCACCGCATAGCCGGCGCCCGCCAGCACCTGGGCGTAGAGGGGGAAGGCCCAGCTGTAGGCGGCGTGGGGTCCGCCATGGATCAGCTGCACGGTGGGCACCCGCCGTCCCTCGCGATGGCCGATCGGAAGCATCATCCAGGCCTGCACCCGGCGGCCGTCATGCTCGAAATCGAACTCGCGCAGCTCACCCAGGTCGCGCTCCCGCAGCCACGGGTTGGGCTCGAAGAGCACCCGCTCCTCGCCCGTGACCAGATCCAGCGAGCGCAGGCTAACCAGGTCGTCCGCGCTCGACTGGACGAAACCCGCCACCCCACCGGCCACCGTGGCCTGGACCACCCGCCGGCCGGTGATCACCGGCTCCGGAGTCCCGGTCAGGCTGACCCGGTAGAAATGACCGCAGCCCTGATCGGCGAGATCGAAGTAGAAGTGGCCATCCATCCACTGAGGATTCCGCGCCTCTCCTCCACGCAGGCCCTCCGCCATCGGCGCTCCGACGGTTCGATCAAGGTCGCGGGTAACGCATCGATCCCCGATGTAGGCCCACTGATGGCGACCGCCGAAAGGGTCCTCGGCATCCGCCCGTACCACCATCAAGGTGCCATCCGGAGCGAACCCATAGGCCGACATCGCCCTGCCGTGATCGGTGATCTCGGCCACCTGCGGTAAGGCGGCGTCCGGATCCACCGCGCACACTTCCCGGGCCAAGCGCGCATCGGCAGCGGCGTCGAGCGAGCCGATGAAGGCGATCCGGCCGTCCGGCGTCCACGTCGGACGGGTGAGCTCGATCGGCAGCTCGGTGAGGCGGCGGGGCTCGCCGCCCTCAGCGGAGACCACCCAGATCTGGGCCGGCTCCTCGTCGAGCTGGCCGCGCCCGTCGGCGCGGTACCGGAAGTGGGAGATGCGGCGCATTCGCTCGAGGTAGCGCCGGTGCGCCTCCTCGGCGTCCCGAGCCGGTTCCCGGTCAGGCTCCGGCGGGAACTCAGGCCCTCCGGTCAGGCAGAAGCGAGAGCCGTCGGGCGACCACTCGTACTCCTCGATGCCGCGCGGCAAAGAGGCGATCAGAGCCGGCTCGCCTCCGCCCATGTCGAGCGTGTAGAGATCCTTCGCCCATTCCCTCGACCGGGCCGAGAGAAAGGCCAGCCGGCGGCCGTCGGGAGCCCAGCGCGGACGAACGTCGCGGGTGCCGAAAGTGAGGGCCCGGGCGGGTGAGGAACCGTTCGACGGAACCACCCAGATCGAAGTGTGCTGGCGGTTGGCCGTGCGGTCGGGGCTGACCAGGACGAAGGCGATCTGGGTGCCGTCAGGCGAAACCTGGGGATCGGTGAGCGTCTTGAGGTCGAGGAAGTCGAGCGGAGCAAGCGGCGCGGGCATGAACTTGACTATAGGCAAGGCCGGTAACCCGCCCGCTGGCGGCGGCGTCTGGCGGCGGCGCCTAGACCCGGCCTGGGGAAAGTCGCTCCGGGTGCATCGGGATTCGCTCGATCCTCGCCCAGATCGGTAACTGGTCGGCGAAGTGCGGGCTCCGTGGATCAGCGCTGGCGCCTCCGGGCACGATCCACGAGGCGGCCGCCGGATCTGAGAAATCGACCACCTGCCGGTAGACGGAGAGCCCGGTGATGTTGAACTCCGCGCTTTCGAGCAGCCCGTAGGCGGCCGCCTGCACGGTGTCGGCGTCGCCCCCGATCCCGACTCGGGGTGGATTCAGCCAATGCGCCTCAGGATGTTCGGCCGCCAGCGGATGGCGGGCATCGGTCCGGTGGCAGGTGTCCCAGCGCCACTGCTCCGGCCGGTCACCGAGATGGCGCACGCATTCCCGCCAGGCCTCCCCCAGCGACGCTTCGACCGCCGCCGTCAGCCGGGCTCGGCACTCGGGATCGAGATCGGCGGGCGGCGGCCACAAATACGGTGTCAACCACCACCGGCGCAGGATGGCGGCGGTGTCCGGGATCACCGCCGAGGCCATCCAGTCGTAGAGCTCGACACCCACCTGGGGCTGGAACAGCTGCCGGTTGAAGCGGCGCCGGAAGAACCCGTAAAGGGCAGCCGCCGGCAGCTCGGGGAGAAGCTCCCCATCCCAGGCGGCCAGCATCGCCCGGGCCGCCTCGGCGTCGGGGTCGACCAGGGGCGGCATCGTCCGAAGCATGGGGATGAAGCGCTCCCGGGCCGGCCACGAGACCCGGTCGGCCTGGATCGAGATCACCTGTTCAGGGGTATGACAGGGCCGTTCGGTGAGCCGGCTGACCACCCGCTCGGCCCGATAAGGGTCCGCATAGAACCACCCCAGGTAGGGCTCATCGCCGTCGATGATCGGTTGGTTGGAGGTCACCACGAAGCCGGCCTCGGGGTTGACCGCCCGGGGCATGGATGCGGTTGGTACCGAGCCGGTCCACCGGTGCTCACCGGTCCAGCCCGGCACCGGCAGCAGCCGGTGTCGGGGGCCGCCGGAGCGGACCGGTACCTCGCCCCGACACAGGTATCCGATGCTCTCGGAGTCGGCGCAGACCAGGTTGTTGACCGGATCCACCCAGGCTTTCTGGGTCTCGATCAGCTCTTCCACCGAGCCCGCCCGGAGCATCGGCAGCAGCACCTCCCACTGCTGACATGGCCGGTGGGAGGCGGTCCAGCGCATAGCCAGCGCCACACCTTCGCGCGGGTCACCGTGCACCACCGGGCCGTTGGCGGTGACCCAGGTTTCCAACTCGATCGGGGTTCTGCCCCGCACTTCGACGAGTTCCAGTCGGGGGCGCACCACCGTCCATCCCTCCGGCCCCAGCCGGCGCACCTCGGTCCCGGCCACCTCGAAGCGCTCCACGTACAGGTCCTGGGTGTCGGCCATCCCGTGGGTGATCGCCCAAGCCACCCGGCCGTTGAAGCCGAAGTGAGGAAAGCCGGGCAGGCCCGAAAAGGTCGCGCCGGCGACCTCGAACTCGGGGCACGCCACCCTCACCTGCCAGTAGGCATTGGGCACGTCGAGCTGACGGTGAGAGTCGTTGCAGATCACCGGCCGGCCGGTGGTAGTGAGCGAACCATGCACCGCCCAGGCGTTGGAGCCGGACTGGTCGAGCGCCAACCAGGCCAGGTGGTGGGCCGACTCCAGGTCGGCCACCGCCCGCTCCTGCAATCGCTCGATCCGCGCCCCGGGCGGAACATGCTTCAGGGCCCCGATCGGTAGCCCAGGAGCCAGCCGGTTGAACCGCTCCGGCCCCAGTTTGTGCAGGATCAGGGCCAGGGCCAGCTTGGCCTGCCACATGCCCATCAGCACGTGGCGCACCTTGAAGACCGCGATCGAGTGCCACGCTTCCCAGGGTTCGGGTCGGGTGCCGGTCAGAGAATACTCCGGGGGAAGCTCCGGGGCCGCCGCCAGCCACGCATTGACACCGGCGGCGTAGGCCTCGAACATCGCCCGGGTGCCGGCCGACATCGCCTCCACGTCCGCGCGAGCGGCGTCAACCAGCCGCAGGCGCCGGGCCAGGAGGTCGGACGGCACCGCGCTGGGGCCGGCCGCCTCAGCCAGGCGCCCGGCCGCCCGCAAACGGTCGTAGTCCATCTGCCAGAGCCGGTCCTGAGCGCACACGTAGCCCATTCCGAACCAGGCGTCGGCGGTAGTGCCGGCGGCCACGCGAGGGATTCCGTAGCCATCCTGGGTGATCGTGATCCGGCCGTCCAGCCCCGGCACCTGGGTCGCTCGCATATCGAGAGTCTAGGCAGCGGCGCGGGGTCAGCCGGTGGCGACCGGCATCGACCTCATCCCGCGGCTGATCAGGGTGCGGTGCCAGATCGGCTCGCCGGCCAGGCTGAGGGCGGGCACCCGCGCCACCACCTTCTGAATCGCGATCCTGCCCTCGAGCCGGGCCAGGGGAGCCCCGACGCAGTAATGGAGCCCAAAGCCGAAGCCGACATGGCGGTTGTCGGCCCGGCCGATGTCGAGCTGCTCGGCGGCCGAAAACCGCGAAGGATCGCGATTGGCCGCGGCTTGCATCAGGGTGACGCGCTGGCCAGCCCGGAGCTGGCGGCCTCCGAAAACCAGGTCCTCCAGAACTCGCCGGTCCGACCCCTTGGCCGGGCCATCGTAGCGGAGGAACTCTTCGACCGCGGGCTCGATCAGGGCCGGCTCACGCCGGAGTCGGTCGAGCTGGTGAGGGTGGCGGAGCAGAGCCAGCAGGCCGTTGCCGATCAGGTTGGTGGTGGTCTCATGACCTCCGAAGAGCAACAAGGTACCCATCGCCACGATCTCGTCATCGGTCAAGCCGTCACCATTCGGGTCGCCGGCGACCAGGCCCGACATGAGGTTGTCGGCGGGCCGGAGACGGCATTCCCGGATCAGGTTGCGGAAATAGCCGTCCAGGTTGTCGAAGCCGCGCCGCGCCCGCTGGTGACGGGTGGGGTCGGAGGTGTCGGCGAACACCATCGCCATGATGTCGTCCGACCACTGCTTGAAAAGGTCGGCGTCGGCGGCCGGCACCCCCAGCATCTCCGCGATCACCACCGCGGGGATCGGGAAGGCGAAGTCGAGGATCAAATCGAAGCGCTCCCGGTGCCGCAGATCTTCGAGCAGACCATCTACGATCCGGGCGATCCGGGGCCTCAGCCGCTCCACCTGCCGGGGCGTGAAAGCCCGGGTGACCAGCCGGCGGAGCCGGGTGTGCTCGGGAGGATCGTTGAACACCATCCACGCCTGCAGGTTGGCGTAGGCCAGGCGCAGGTCGTCGCGCAACTGGTCGGACAGGTGGCTCCGCACCACCGGGCCGATCCGGTCGGAGGAGAGCCGCGGCTCGCGGAATCCGGCTACAACCAGGTCGTAGCCGGTGACCAGCCAGGTGCGGTGGACGTCGCTCCAGTGCACCGGTTCGGTCGCCCGCAGCCGCGCCAGCGCCGGGTAGGGATCGGCGACGTTGGCGGGATCGAGCAGGTCGATGGGACCGGCGCCGGTGTCGAGCACGCATCGATGCTAGCGCGGCCGCCCCGCGCTACCCTGCTGGTACCGCCATCACCGGGAGTTGAATCGATGCAAGCGACCCGAAGCCGAACCCCCGCCGACCGGATCTCCGGCTACCAACGGTACTGGGACGAGGAGCGCGAGACCATGCCCAAAGCGGCTCGGGAGCAGCTGATCCTGGACCGGATCCGTCATCAACTCGACTACGCCTACCACCGTCTGCCCTTCTACCGCCGCCACTATGACGCCCACGGGTTCCGGCCGGAGATGGTCCGCTCGCTCGAGGACTTCACCACCAAGGTGCCGGTGATCACCAAGAAGATGCTCGTCCAGGACCAGCTCGAGAACCCTCCTTTCGGCTCCTATCTGGGAGTCGACCGCTCCGAGCTGGCCCGGATCCACGGCAGTTCGGGGACGATGGGTACCCCCACCCTTTATGGAGTCTCGGTCAACGACTGGAGGCGGGCCGCCGAGATCTCGGCGATGGGCCTGTGGTGCGCCGGGATCCGACCCCACGACGTGGTCCAGATCACCTTTCCCTTCACCCTCTTCTTCGGCGGCTGGGGCGTGCTCCAGGCGGTGGAGCGAATCGGCGCATGTGCTTTCCCTACCGGCTCCATGATCCCCACCGACCGGCAGATCGAGTTCATCTACAAGCTGGGGGTGGACGTGCTGATCGGCACCCCCTCCTATCTCGTGCACCTCGGCCACCGAGCCGTCGAACTCGGATACCGAACCGAGACCGCCTCCACCACCCTGGCCATCGTCGGTGGTGAGCCGGGTGGCAGCATCCCCTCGGTGCGGGCGATCATCTCGCAGCTGTGGAACAAGATGGCGATCACCGATGTCGCGGCCGGCTCGACCAGCGAGATGTACCCTTTCATCTCCAACCCCGGCTGCCTGCTTAACCAGGACGGAGGCGTCCACCTGTTCATCGACGAGAACTACACCGAGGTGGTGAGCAAGGACGACCCGAACCAGCCGGTTCCGCCCGGTACTTCGGGAGCCACTGTAGCCACCCACCTGTGGCGCGAGTCCCAGCCGATGATCCGGTTCTGGATGGGAGACGAGGCGGTTCTGGACGACTCGCCCTGCCCCTGTGGCCGCACCTACCCCCGTCTGCCCAAGGGGGTGTACGGGAGGCTCGACGACATGATCCTGGTCCGCGGCGCCAATGTCTACCCGAGCGCCGTGGAGGCGATCATCCGGGCCACCGAGGGCTGCGGCGGGGAATTCAGGATGATCGTCGAACGCCCGGTCGACCTGGACGAGCTCAGGGTCGAGGTGGAGCGGGCGCCGGGATGGCCGGTGGAACGCAGCCACGAACTGCGGCTCGAGCTGGAAGACCGGCTCCGAACCGGCCTCCAGGTGCGGGTGCCGGTGACGATCGTCGAACCGGGCACTCAGGAGGTGCAGACTTTCAAAGCCCGGCGCGTGATCGATCGGAGACCGGCCCGTTGAGTGCGGGCGAGGACGCGGTGGGCGCCCGGGTGCCCGGGCTCCGCTGCACGGGCTGCGGGCATCCCACCGCCTTCTGGGCGCCATGCTGCCCGGTTTGTCGGGGCGAGGTGAAGCCGGCCGCCTTCGGGCCCCGGGGGACGGTGTGGTCGTCGACCGTGGTGCGGGTTCCGGTGGCCGGCCTCGAGCCTCCCTACGGCCTCGCCTATGTCGATCTCGATGACGGGCCGCGAGTGCTGGTGCGCACGATCGCCCCCAGCCCGCCACCTGGCGCCCAGGTGCTGATCACGTCGGTCGAAGGCGATTCCGTGCAGGGGAGGCAGGTGTGAGCACAACGGTGTCGATCTACGGCACCGGCAGCTCGAGCTTCGGGTATCAGCCCGAGCGGTCGGAGGCCGAACTGGCCTGGCAGGCGGTGTCTGAGGCGCTGGCCGACGCCGGAATCGAGAGCGTCGACGCCGTTTTCGTGGGCACCGTGTTCGGCCGTAGCGGGGTGGCCCAGCGCTGCCTCCACCTGATGGGAATCACCGAGGTGCCGGTCGTCACCGTGGAGAACGCCTGCGCCAGCGGCACCACCGCCTTCCACGAAGCGGTCACCGCGGTTGCCGCAGGCCGCTACCGGCGGGTGCTGGCGCTCGGCATCGAGCACATGACTTCGAAGATGAAGGGCGCCATCCAGCCCGACCGCGACGACGTCGAGGGCAGGGCCGGGATGGCCATGCCAGCTCTGTACGCGATGGCCGCCAGYCGGTACCTGGCGCTCGGCCTGGCCACGCCCCGGCAACTGGCGATGGTCGCGGTCAAGAACCACGGCAACGCGCTCCACAACCCGCGCGCCCAGCATCGGGGCGACTACACGGTCGACGAGGTGCTGGAGTCGCGCATGATCGCCGATCCTTTGACCCGGCTCCAATGCTGCTCGATCAGCGACGCGGCGGCGGCGGTGGTGGTCGGGCCAGCCCGACCCCAAGCGCGCGACGTCAGGGTGCGCTCCAGCGCGCTTCGCTCGGGGGCGCTCTGGGATCACCGCTCGGAGCACGTCTGGGGATTCGGCATCATCCGCGACACCGCTCACCAGGCGCTCAGCGCCGCCGGAGTGGAGATTGCTGACATCGACGTGCTCGAGTGTCATGACGCCTTCACGATCGGTGAGATCGTCACCACCGAAGCGCTCGGCATGGGCGAGATCGGCCAGGGCGGGCACCTGGTCGAGACCGGTCACACCGCGCTCGGCGGTCGCCAGCCGGTCAATCCCTCAGGCGGCCTGCTCGCCCGTGGGCACCCTTTGGGTGCCACCGGCTGCGCCCAGATCCACGAGATCACCACCCAGTTGAGAGGCGAGGCCGGCGCCCGCCAGGTGGCCGGAGCTCGCCTCGGACTGGTCGAGACCATGGGCGGCGGAACCAGCGGTATCGACGGCAACGCCTGCGTGGTGACGGTCCTGGAGCGCTAGCGTGAGCCGCTCACGGCCGAGGTCGACCCAGGAGCTCTCCCCAGCCGGCGCTTCACCCGATCCCTCCATCGGAGCCCCTGCCGGAGCCGTCAGACCGGGCTGGGGCCGGCTTCCAGGAGGCGCCGGTAGTCCTCCTCGGTATCGACATCGACCGGACGCGACCAGTCGTGGTCAGCATCGATGGCGGCCACCAGCTCCCAGCGGAGCCGGATCAGCTTGCGGCACCCTTCGTCGCCGCTGGCCGCCATCACCTGCGGCCACAATTCGCGGGCGACCACCACCGGAGGCTGCATGACGCCTCCGAACCGGTAGGAGGCGGCCGGCAGTCCCGACTCCTCGTGGAGCCGGAGGATGCGGTCGATCATCTCGGTGGAGACCGAGGGCTGGTCGCCGAGCAGCACCGCCGCCCGCGCCACCTCCGGGCCGAGGGCGACCAGACCGGCCCGCAGTGACGTGCTCATGCCCTCGGCGAAGTCAGGATTCACGACCAATCGAGCCCGCCCGATGTCGACCTTTCGCCGGATGGCCTCGGCGCTGGCGCCCAGCACCACCACCACCTCGTCCAGCCGGGCGGCGTTGACCTGGCCCAGCACGTACTGGAGGAGCGTCCCGCCCCGGTAGGGCAACAGCTGCTTGGGCCGGCCGAGCCGGGAGGACGTGCCCGCGGCGAGCACGATCCCAGCGGTTCTCATGGGTTCAGGGTACGCTCGCGAACTCCGCCGGGCCGGCCAGAAACCGGTCCCGGCATCCGGTGCAGCAAAAATGGAAGGTTCGGCCCTGATGTTCGACGCCAGGGGCGGCGGCGGTGTCCACCGCCATCCCGCAGACTGGATCGGTGACGAACCGGGAGCTGACCGCTGGCGCCACCATGAGCGCCAGCGGACCCTGGCTCCGGCGCCGCCGGACGATCGACGCCAGGACCATGAGCGCGATCTCCTCCTGGCTGGCGCCCGGTACCCGGTCGTCCGAGCTACGCACTCGCTCCAAAGCGGCGCGGTCGATGCCGCGCGCCTGGAGGTTGGCCAGCACCGCCGCCAGCCGGCGCCGGCTGGCGATCAGTGTGACATCGAGGCTGGGCTGGGCGAGCGCGGCGGCCAGCGCATCCTCGTCGTAATGGCCCATGGTCGCCACCACCGCCCACGCGTCCCGGGCCGGACGGGCTGGGCCCAGGTCCAGGCCGCGCAACGTGAGGTCGGCTCCATCGAGGTCGGCTCCGGCGTCGCGGGTGACCGCGCAGGTGCGAAAACCGGCCACCGAGCCGTACTGGACCAGCGCGCGCGCGGCCGGGCTGGAGCCGAAGACCACGAGCAGGGGCGCCGGAAGCACCGGTTCGACGAAGATCTCCAGAGTGCCTCCACCCGGACAGGTGGTGGTCAGGGTCAGCTCTCCGGGACGGTCGATCTCCTCGGCGGTGTCCGCGGGCCTCACCCGGAGGATGCGTGGGCTGCCCTGGGCCAGAGCACGCAGCGCCTCCCGGCGTACCACCGGTTCGGAGCAGGAGCCACCGACCCAGCCGCGCAGCCTCCCATCGACGGTGATCACCGCCTTGTCGCCGGGGCGCGCCGAGGTCGGCGGCTCCACCCTGACCACGGTGGCGAGGACGAATGGCTCGCCAGCCGCGGTCAGCTCCGAGATCAGGCCGCGGAGCTCCGGTTTCAGTCCTCGATCCCTGCCTCCCGAAGCGCCCTCCAAACCTTGTCAGGCGTGATCGGCATGTCGATGTTGCGCACCCCGTACGGGGCCAGGGCGTCGATCACCGCGTTCACGTAGGCGGCCGGCGAACCCACCGTGGCCGACTCGCCCACGCCTTTGGCTCCGAGCGGGTGGTGGGGAGACGGGGTGACGGTGGCGAAGGTCTCGAACCTGGGCGTCTCCCAGGCGGTGGGCAGCAGGTAGTCCATGAAGTTGGAGCCGATGCAGTTGCCCTCTTCGTCAAAGGTGATCAGCTCGGTGAAGGCGATCCCCCAGCCCTCGGTCAGGCCGCCATGGATCTGACCCTCAACGATCATCGGGTTGATGCGCACGCCACAGTCATCGACCGCCACCATCCGGCGGACCTTGACCTGGCCGGTACCCCGGTCGATGTCGACCACCACCAGATAAGTGCCGAAGGGGTAGGTCATGTTCGGCGGATCATAGTAAGTGACGCCTTCGAGGCCGGCCTCGATGTCATCCGGGATGTTCGTGTAGGCGGCAAAAGCGATCTCCTGGATGGTCTTGGCGCGGTCGGGCGCGCCCTTCACGAAGAACCGGCCTCGCTCCCACTCAAGATCCTCCTCGGCCGCCTCCAGCAGGTGGGCCGCGATCTTCCTGGCCTTGGCCCGGAGCTTGCGGCTGACCATCGCGGTGGCGGCGCCCCCGACCGGGGTCGAACGAGAGGCGTACGTGCCGAGCCCGTATGGCGTGTTGTCGGTATCGCCTTCGATCACCTGCACGTCGGCGGCCGGGATGCCGAGCTCCTCGGCGACGATCTGGGCGAAGGTGGTCTCGTGGCCCTGGCCCTGCGAACGGACCCCCAGCTTGAGGATGGCCTTACCGGTCGGGTGTACGCGCAGTTCGGCAGAATCGAACATCCGCAGACCCAGGATGTCGAACTCCGAGCCTTTGCCGGCCCCCACCACCTCGGTGAAGGAGGCCACCCCGATCCCCATCAGCTCACCGAGGGCCCGGCGCTCCGCCTGCTCCCTGCGAAGTTCCCAGTACCCCAGTTTCTCCAGCGCCAGATCCATCGCCGAGTGGTAGTCACCGCTGTCGTAGACGAAGCCGGTGGCCGACTGGTACGGGAACTGGTCGGGCTTGATGAAGTTGAGACGGCGGAACTCGGCCTGGTCCATGCCGACCTCGATAGCTGCGTTGGTCACCAGCCGCTCGATCAAGTAGGAAGCTTCGGTGACCCGGAAGGAACACCGGTAGGCGACCCCGCCGGGCGCCTTGTTGGTGTAGGCGCCGTCCGCCACCACGTGGGCGGTGGGGACGTCGTAGGAGCCGGTGACGATGTGGAAAAGCCCGGCCTTGAATTTGGTCGGCTGGGCGTCGGCGAAGAAGGCGCCGTTGTCGCTGAGCAGGTGAGTGCGCAGGCCGATGATGCGATTGTTCTGATCGAGCGCCAGTTCACCGTGCATGTGATAGTCGCGCGCAAATCCGGTGGAGATCAAATTCTCAGTACGTTCCTCCACCCACTTGACCGGCCGCCCCAGCACCAGCGAAGCCGCGGTGGCGACCACGTAGCCAGGGTAGACCGGGACTTTGTTGCCGAACCCGCCGCCGATGTCGGGTGAAATGATGCGGATGTTCTGCTCGGGCAGGCCGGCCACCAAAGCGAATACGGTTCGGTGGGCGTGTGGCGCCTGGCTGGTCATGTAGAGAGTCGCCTGGCCGGTGGCCAGGCTGACGTCCGCGACTATGCCGCAGGTCTCGAGCGGCGAGGGGTGGCACCGCGGATAGTGGGTGTCGATGCTCACCACCCTGGCCGCCCGGGCAAAGGCGGCATCGGTGGCGTCGCGGTCGCCGCTCTCCCAGTGGTAGATGTGGTTGTCAGTCTTGCCGGCCAGGTCGTCGCGAATCAAAGGCGCGGCCTCGGCGAGAGCCTGCTGAGGGGTCACCACCGCCTTCAGCACCTCGTAATCGACGTTGATCAGGCCGACCGCATCCTCGGCCTGATACCTGGTCTCGGCGATCACCGCGGCCACCTCCTGGCCCTGGAACCGCACCTTATCGGACGCGAGTACGGCCTGGGTGTCATAGGACAGGGTGGGCATCCAGGCCAGCTTGTACTGGGCCAGCAGGTCGGCGGTGACCACCGCCACCACGCCGGGCGCCTCGGCGGCGGCCGAAGTGTCGATCGAACGGATGCGGGCGTGGGCGTGGGGGCTGCGCAGCATCACCATGTGCAGCATTCCGGGCAGGCTGACATCGTCGACGTAATTGCCCTTGCCGCGGATGAAGCGGGCATCCTCCTTGCGCAGCATCGACTCGCCGACCGCGCCGATCATCGGGGGTTGGGTGTCGCTGGGCACTAAGCACCTCCTGCCGCCGGCGAAGCCGGCCGGGCGCGCTCCGAGTCGGCCATCAACCGGCCCGCGTGCTGAATCGCTTTGACGATGTTGACGTAGCCAGTACACCGGCAGATGTTGCCGCTGATCGCCCAGCGCACCTCGCTCTCGGTCGGGTGCGGGTTCTTCTCCAGGAGCGCCTTGCCGACCAGCATCATGCCCGGGGTGCAGTAGCCGCACTGCAAGCCATGCTCCTCGTGGAACCCGATCTGGATCGGGTGCAGTTGCGCGCCCCGGGCGAGGCCTTCGACCGTCTCCAGCGAGCGGCCGTCGGCCTGGACCGCGAGGACCGTGCACGACTTGACCGGCACGCCATCCATCAGCACCGTGCAGGCGCCGCAACTCGAGGTGTCGCAGCCGATGTGGGTTCCGGTCAGACCCAGGTTGGTACGCAAAAAGTCGACCAGCAGCACCCGGGGCTCGACTTCCGCCGAGCGCTCGACACCGTTGACGTTGACCGTGATCTTCATCACCGCTCCTGGTTAGCGCCGGCCACCAGACGGTCGCGGACGGTGCGGAGACCGCGCTTGGTGAAAACGCGGACGAGGTCTCGCTTGTACTCCGCCGGCCCCCGGATGTCCGACTTGGGCTCGGCCGCGGCCGCGGCCAGCCGGGAAGCGCGATCGATCGCGTCGTCGGAGAGCGGGCCGCCGATCAGCGACCGCTCCGCTTCGTGGGCTTTGAGGTTGCTGGCTCCCACCCCGGTCAACCCGATCCCGGCCGAGACCACCTGCCCGGCCGCCATCTCGATCTGCACCGCCACCGCCGCGGTGGCGTAGTCGCCTACCTTGCGCTCCAGCTTGAGGTAGGTGCCGCTGGCGGGATTGGCGGGCATCGGCACCAGCAGTTCGGTGACGATCTCGTCTGGCTCCAGGGCGTTGGCGAACGGCCCCAGATAGAAGCCGTCCACAGCGATCACCCTCTCTCCCCGTTTGGACACGGCTCGGAGACCGGCCCCCAAGGCCAGCATCACCGAGCCCCAGTCACCCTGCGGATCGGCGTGGCACACGGATCCGCCCACCGTGCCTCGCTGGCGGATCACCGGGTCAGAGATCTGGGGGGCGGCGTCAGCCATCAGCGGGCAGAGCGCGCGCATTTCGGCCGAGATCTCGACTGCGCCATGGGTGGTGAGCGCTCCGATTCTGAGGTGCTGGCCGTCGCGGCTCCATCCGCTGAGTCCGGAAAGCCTGCCGATGTCGACCAGCAGGCCGGGAGTGGCGAAGCGCAGCTTCATCAAAGGAAGCAGGCTCTGGCCGCCAGCGAGGACTTTGGCGTCATCGCCGTTGGAGGCGAGCAACTCCAGAGCTTCTTCCAGAGAGGTGGGAGCCCGATAGTTGAATGCGGCTGGAAACAAGTGCACCTCCTGAATCGAGCCACCGACAATCCGACCACCAGGTGGATGCGACAGGATAGTACCACCACCAAAAGCCGTGTGTTCAGGAAACCTCGGGCAATTTATGACGCCACTCGGTCATCGCGCCGAGCTTGCGTCAGCAACTGACGGATCCCCGCCGGTCGATTTCAAAAAGGCCGGGAAACCTGATGGCTCCCGGTCTTCTCACTGGCGGTTGTCGCCTGGCCCGGTCAGTGCCCCCACTTCTCCGGCGCCGAGTGCCGCACCACGTCGGGTCCGCGCTCCAGGCTACGGATCCTGATCGCCTCTTCGACCGGCAGGATGAACACCTTGCCATCACCCACTGAGCCGGTCGAGGCGGCCCTGGCGATCGCCTCGGCCAGCGCCATCGCGATCTCCTCGGGGACCACCGACTCTACCTTGATCCGCGGGCGCAAAGAGATGTGGACCGGAGTCCCGCGATACGTCTCGGTGTATCCGCGCTGAGTGCCACAGCCCTTGACCTCGCTGACCGTGATCCCGGAGATGCCCATCTCGTCGATCACGTCCTGCACGGCCTGGAGCATCTCGTGCCGGATGATCGCCTCGATCTTCTTCATACCCTGGACGCCCCTTTGACCACGGCCGCGGTGGCCGGCGAAGGATGGTTGGTGGTGGGCTGGTCGGGCGGGAAGTAGGCGCCACCCGGCACCGGCATGAACTGCTCCGGATAACCCCACATGCCGTGCTCGGAGATGTCGAGGCCGTCGATCTCCTCACCGGGGTCGACCCGGAGCCCGACCGTCACCTTGATCACCCAGAAGATGATCAGGCTGCTCAGGAAGACGAATGTGAAACTCGCCACCACCGCCGCCACCTGGGCACCGAGCTGCCTGAAGCTGCCGGTGTAGAAAAGACCACCTTCGCCGACGCCGTTGAACCTGGCCAGGGTGGGAGTGGTGAACAGACCGCAGGAGAGCGTGCCCCAGATCCCGGCCAGGCCGTGGGCGGAGAGGGCGCCGATCGGATCGTCCCAGATCTTGTCGATGGCGAAGATCCCGAAAACCACGATCAGCCCGGCCACCGCGCCGATGATGATCGCCGCCCAAGGAGAGACGTAGCCGGAGGGCGCGGTGATCGCCACCAACGCCGCGATCACGCCGTTGCCGATCATGCCGACGTCCAGCGCCCGGGTTCGAAGGTAGATCGCGGCCAGGGCGGAGATGCCGCCGGCGGCGGCGGCGAGCTGGGTGGTGACCACCACGTCGGCAAAGTGGAGGTTGGTGGCGTTCAGGGTGGAGCCTGGGTTGAATCCGAACCAGCCGAACCACAGAATCAGCACCCCGAGTTGGGCCAGCGGCATACTGTGCCCCGGGATCACGTTGGGAAGCCCCTTCCGGGTGTACTTGCCGATCCGCGGACCGAGCAGCAGCAGGCCGGCGAAGCCGGCGGTGGCGCCGGTGAGATGCACCACCGTGGACCCCGCGAAATCCTGAGCGCCCAAGGTGGCCTGGAGGAAGCCGCCGCCGAACAGCTGGTGACTGACCACCGGGTAGATGAAAGCGGCGAAGGGAATCGCGAACAGTACGTAGACGATGAACTTGGTGCGCTCCAGCATGGTTCCCCAGACGATCGCGAGCGACACCGCGCAGAACACGAACTGGAACATGAACTTGGCGGCGGCGGGCACGGTCGATCCGGCCATCGCCGGCAGCACCAGGGAAGAACCCGGGGTGAAGTCGGGAGCGAACCCCGAAAAGCCGATCAGCTTGAACAGAGCATCGTTGGTGCCACCGAAGGCGATCGCGAACCCTACCGTCCAGTACACGATCGAGGCGACCCCGAAGTTGGTCAGCACCTTGGCCACCACCGCCCCGGTGTTCTTCATCCGGCTGAATCCGACCTCGAGCATCGCGAAGCCGGCCTGCATGAACATCACCAGCACCGCGGCCACCACCACCCACACGGTGTCGGCGGCGATCGCGGCCGGTCGGGTCAGCTCGGGGTCGGCATCGGCCAGCACGGCCAGCGGTACCAGCGCCCCGGCCACCGCCAGCCCGGCGGCCAGCAGGGTGCGGCGGCCGAGCCCGGCCCTGACCGCGACCAGGAACTCGCGGAGCCCGGGCCCGGACGCCTTTGATCCCGGCGGCGCCTCGACCGCGGGCGCAGCCCCGCGGGCACAGTTCGACAGACGGTCTATGGTGGCCAATCGCTTACCTCCACACTCGGCTCCGGGGCTCCGCGGCTGGCGGCGGAGCCCGGTCAGGCTGAAACCGAGCCTATTGGCGCCGCCGAGTCATATCCCACGTAGCGTTGAAACGTACGATCTCGAGATCGTTCGTATGTTCCGCACAATCGGTAGAACCCGGCCAGCTGGCCGAGAAGCTCCAGCTGGCCGAGAAGCTCCAGCTGGCCGAGAAGCTCCGGCTGGCCGAGAAGCTCCACTCAACCCAGAAGCTCAACCCGGCCCCGAATGAGGTGCCAGTGGTCTTACCGCGCTACCAGGGCCGCCTCAGCCGCGCGACCGCTGAAGGCGCTGATCGACTTCCCTGGCCCCGCCTGCCATCAGCCCCCGCCGGCCGTGGGCCCTGGTTGATTCGATTCCGGCGGAGGGTCTGGTCAGGAGGGGTGCCTCCACCCGGCCCGGCGGCGCCGGCCCTCTGACCCTCCGACTCCGATCAGCGCGGAACCAGGCTGATGAAAGTGCGGCCGACCGCGATCAGGTAGGAAGGGATCTGGAGCAGGTCGGTGAGCAGCACCACCGGCGAGAACAGAACGGCCCCGATTCCCAGGGCGCCGGTGAAGAGCACCACGAACAGGATCAGCGTGATCCATCCGGCCGCCGCCCGGGCTTTGATCACGAAATCGTAGGGGAGCCAGGGCTCGATGATCCCCCAGCCGTCGAAGCCAGGGACCGGCAGCAGGTTGAAAACGAAGGCGAAGGCCTCGATGAAGGCCAGGAAGGCCACCGCTGCCCAGAACTGGAGGCTGCCGGTGAACTCCTGGAAGCGCAGCAAAAACGGCAGGCCGAGCAGGATCAGGAAGCCGAGCGTGGCGAGCGGGCCCGCCGCCGCCACCAGCGCGGTCCGCCGCCGGCTCCGGATCGACCCGAGGTTGACGGTCACCGACGCCCCCGGCAGCGGGATGCCGCCGATCAGCAGGAAGACGACCGGCATCACCAGGGTGAAGAGGGGGTTGACGTACTCCAGCGGGTTGAGGGTCAGGTAGCCGAGCAGGGCTACGGAGCGGTCACCGCTGTAGAAGGCGGTGATCGCATGCGCGAATTCGTGGATGCAGACCGACACCAGCCAGCCGCTCAGCAGGAACAGCAGGCCGAGGGGAAATCGGGGCAGGCCGACGGCCAGGCCGGCCCCGCAGGCCACCCACAGCCCGACCAGGCCGAGAAAAATCGGGTGCACCCGCCAGTTCAAGTGGGGCAGCGCCAGCTTCGGCCGCTCCAGCCGAGCGGTGCCCATCGCCGATGCCGACGGGCTCTTGAGCCACATCCGGAGTTCATAGATGCTGAGTCCCGCCGAGCCCAGAGCGGCCGAGGTCACCGGCGAGTCGCGGTACAGAAGGCCGAGGACGATGTGGACCGCGTCCAGCCGGCGGTGCCCAACCAGCTCCGCCTCCCGCCGGCCCGAGGAGAGAATGGTCTGGACGGCGGGACCAATCGGTATCCGGTCGGCCCCCTCCACCGGGAGCGGCACCGGGGCGGGATCGAGCCGGGCCCCGACCTCGGCCAGAGCTCGGTGGACGAGCATGCCTCCGGTCGATCGGAGCGCCTCCAGCACATGCGCGGGCAGCACCTCCTGGTCGCCCCAGGTGGCGGCGTGGCGCTGCGCCCGCTCCAGCAACTGCCGCGCATCATTCGTGAATTCGTACTGGGTGGCGACATCTTTCAGTGGCCGCGGCCGCAGCAGCGAGGAGCCGGGCTGATCTTGAGCTTCTGAACCGGACACTCCATCCGATGGTAAGCGAAGCCGAGCCGGCTTACCGCCTGGGCCCGGCTTCGGCGCGGCGACCGACGGAGGAGATAAGGCGCAGGCGGGTGTCGGGCCGCCTGCGCCCCAAAGGTGGAGAGCCGGATATGGAGCGTTCTGGAATCACCTTCACCGGAAGGAGAACACGCAAGACTAGCCAGGGCAGATATCGATGTCAAGCCCCGGTTGAGGCTCACAATCGGCGGGTGATCATGCGTTCAAAGGACGCCACCATCGAAGTGGATCCGCTGGCCGGTGGACGGATCGCATCAATCGTGGTCGGCGGCCTGGAGCTGCTCCACCAGAACCGGTCCGCGCTCACCGACTGGGGTATGTACGTCATGGCGCCCTGGGCGGGCCGGGTTCGCGACGGCAGCTTCAGGTTCCAGGGCACGCGGTACCGGCTGCCTTTGACCATGCCCCCCCACGCCATTCACGGCACCGCCCTCTGGTCGCCCTGGGAGGTGACCGGCGCTGGCCAGCTGGAGTGCCGCCTGGGCCCCCCCTGGCCGTTCGGCGGCAGCGTGCGGCACCGGCTGCGGCTGGGCGAAGCCAGCCTCGCCCTCGAGATCACGGTCGAGGCCGGTAGCCGCCCGATGCCCGCCGTCGCCGGATGGCATCCCTGCTTTCGCAGGCGGCTGGAGCGGGGCCAGCCGGCCGAGATCCACCTGCCGGCACGGGCGATGCTGAAGCGCGACCCCGCCGGAATCCCGACCGGGGAGCGGGTGCCGGTACCCTCCGGCCCGGTGGACGACTGCTTCGAGGGGCTGGCCTGGCCGGCCCGAATCACCTGGCCGGGCGCGCTCGAACTCCAGGTGATGTCGGATTGCGATTACGCGGTCATCTACACCGAGCCGGAAGCATGGTTCGGCCTGGAGCCCCAGAGCGAGCCACCCGACGCGCTCAACCACGAGTGCTTCGTGGCCGAGCCGGGCCGGCCCCTGGTGATCAGATCGAACTGGGCCTGGCGGCAGCTATGAACCCGGAGCCCCGAGCCAACCGGTCAACTGTGTGAAACAGCCGGGGCGGGATCGACTCCAGCCCCGGCCTGGGTGAGGAGAGAGGGCGAGCTGACGTGCTACACGGGCGATGCCGGGTCTGCCGACGTCCCGATTGGCTCCCTGTTAAGAGTTCTTCGGCGCCCACCTGAGGCAGGTGGGCGCTCGAATTCTAAACCGATTCTTACAGAGCGTGCGCGGCCGGCCGGGGCTTCACTGCTTGGGCTTGAGCTCCAGTGCGGCGGAGTTCATGCAGTAGCGGAGACCGGTGGGGGCGGGGCCGTCCTCGAAGACGTGACCCAGGTGGCCGCCACACCGGCTGCAGACCACCTCCGTCCTGACCATGAAAAGGCTCCGGTCCTGGTGCAACTCGACCGCCGACTCGTCCACCGGCTGCCAGAAGCTCGGCCAGCCGGTGCCGGAGTCGAACTTGGTGCTGGAGTCGAACAACTCGGCCCCACAACCTGCGCATAGATAGGCGCCGGGCGCCTTGGTGTTCCAGTAAGCGCCCGTGAAGGCCCGTTCGGTGCCGGCCTCCCGTAGCACGTGATACCGGTCAGGGCCCAGTTGGGAGCGCCACTCCTGTTCGCTCTTCTGAACCTCGCGGGGTGATTCGGTGCGTCGTGCCACGTGTGATCCTCCTGTTCCAGCGGCGGGGCAAGCCGCCCTCCCGAACAGTATCCCCAGCCGCGTGACCCGGCCGCGACGGATCAGGAGCGCCGGCGCGGGATCTCGGTGATGATCCTCCCTCCGGGCAGCCGGTGAACCGGCCGGGTCGGATACACCTCGGGAAGATGGATGTGGCTGCGGCCTCCGGTCCAGGGCGCGTGCGGCGCCAGCACCAAGTCGGCCAGGCTGTAGGCCGCCAGCTCGTAGTTGACCCGCCAGCCCCGAAAGTCGGGCCAGGCCTCCTCGGCGGTGCGCTCCAGCGGGAATCCCACCTTGTCCAGCATCGCCACGGCGGCGGCGAACTCCTCGTAGCTCAAGCTGAGGGGGGAGAGGTCAGGGTGGGGATCCCGCTCGTAGGGTAGGTCGAGGATCTGGCAGATCTCCCGCAGACAGGTGAAGCCCATCCGCAGGCACAGCCGGGCCTGATACGGAGCGGTAGCCGGCGTCACCGCCAGGTGGAGCGCGGCCGCGTCGAGCACCGCGATCAGCGCCACCACCCACGAACGCCAGCGGCTCGGCGAGCGCAGGAATATCAAAGTGGTGTAGTTGGAGTGGCTCTCCATCACCTCCGCGGCCCAGCGCTCCCAGTCGGCATACAACCCGGCCAGCCCGTCGGTCAGATCGCTGAGGTGGGCCCGGGCCAGGATCTCAGGACCCCAGGCCGGCGATCCCGCCCGGGCCTCGAGCATGGTCACCTCGATTTCACGGCGGTTGAAGGAACCGTAGATGGTCGGCAGGTACGAGATCTGAAGGGCGATCACTACCGGGCCGGTCAGGCCGGCCATGAAGTCGACCACGATGCTGGCCACCGCCGGGCTGTGGACGAAGCCAAGGGTCAGCAGTGACGATCCGGTCTCCAGCAAGGAGCCGCCCAGGCTGCCCAGCAGCGGCCAGTTGATCAGGCTGTAGCCGAGGAAGAAGACCAGCATCCAGTAGAAGAGCCGGATGATCAGCAGGGCGGGACCGGCCAACGCCATCACGCCGTCCACGCCCTCATATGACCTCCAGAGGTGGGCGATCCCCACGAACAGCCAGTACACCCCGCGGTTCAGCCAGCGGTCCGACGCCGGCGACGTCGCCCGGGGTAGCACCAGGACCAGGATGACGCTTGTGAAGTTGAGCACGACGATCGCCAATCCGATCGGTAGGGCCAGCCAGATCAGCCAGTTGGGTGCCATCTTCCAACGAGGGTAACCGGGGCTTCCGGCCTGGCTCGAAGGCTAACGTTGACTCATGAGCGCAAACGTCTTGCCCGCGATCTCGTCGCCGGTTTCCAGGACCGCCCAGGGCGGTATCCGCGAGGTGGGGGCTCGAATCAAGCCCGGCACCAGTCCGATCCGCCTCCACGTGGGCCAGCCCGACTTCGCGACCCCTGCCCACATCCAGGCGGCTGCGATCCAGGCGATGCGCGACGGCTTCACCGAGTACACGCCTTCGATCGGCTTCCCGTCACTGCGCGAGGCGATCGCCGAGAAGGTCACCCGCGTCAACGGGTATCCGGCTACCGCCGACATGGTGATGGCGAGTCCGGGCGGGGCGGGCGCCATCCACGCCGCGCTCAACGCTTTGCTCGCACCGGTCGACCAGGTCTTGATCCCGGATCCCGGCTGGCCGACGTTCGAGATCCAGACCCGGCTGGCCTTTGCCGAGCCGGTGCTCTATCCCTGCCCCAAGCCAGGCGGTTTCCAGCCTGACCTGGATGCGCTGGCCGGCCTGATCACCGATCGGACCCGGCTGATCATCGTGAACAACCCGAACAACCCCACCGGCGCCGTCTACCCTGAGCAGACCCTGCGCGCGATCATCGAGCTGGCCCAGCGACACAACCTTTGGATCCTGGCCGACGAATGCTACGACGAGATCCTGCTCGACGGCGACCCGGTGCGGTCGATGGCCTCGCTCTGCGACGACGGCCGGGTGGTCTCCATCTACACGTTCTCCAAGACCTACTCGATGACCGGATTCCGACTCGGCTACGCGGTGGCGGCGGCGCCGGTGATCAGCCAGATGCAGAAGGTGATCGAGGCCACCTCCTCCTGCCCCTCATCGATCTCCCAGAAGGCCGGGGAGGCGGCGCTGGGTCAGCCCCACACCGAGTTGCCGACCTGGATCCAGGCCTATCGACGCCGCCGTGAAATCGCGCTCGACCTGCTCCGGGATGCGGAGATGATGACGATCTCGCCCCGCGGCGCCTTCTACCTGATGGCAGATGTCTCACCCAGCGGCCTGAACTCCCGCGACTTCGCCTTCCGGCTGGTCGACGAGCGCGAGGTGGTGGTCGCCCCCGGCACCGCGTTCGGCAACCTCGCCGCCGACTGCGTCCGGATCAGCCTGGCCAGCTCCGACTCCGACGTCCAGGAGGGGATCACCCGCCTGATCGATTTCGCCCATCAGGGTCGCTGACCCCCGGCCGCCCCTGGTGGCCGCCAGCCACGGGGTGATGAGCCAGGCCGCGCCGACCCTCAGCCCTCTACCTGCACCTCGACTTCGAAGTGGACGTAGCGGGTGTCGGCACCCACCCTTCTGAAACCGGCCTTCTCGAGGACCCGGATCGAGGCCTCGTTGCCKGGCTCGACCCGAGCGGTGACCAGCCGCACTTCGGGGCGGCCGCGGGCCAGGTCGAGCATGGCCAGCAGCGCCTCGGTGGCCAGCCCCCGGCCGCGAAAGGGAGCGGCCACCCCGTAGCCGACCTCCACCCGCTCCGGCCCCTCGGGACCGCTGAAGAAGCCGATCCCACCGATCACCTCCCGGCTGGCCCGCAGGACTATCTGGCGGATCCCCAGCACCGCCTCCAGATACGTTTGCGGCGGATGCTCGAGCAGCGCCCGAGCTACCTCGCGGTCGCCAGGGGCAGGGTACCCGGGTGCCCAGCTCCTTCCCACCGCCTCGCCCGACAGCACCGCCTCCGCCTCCTCCCGGGTGAGCGGCCGGAGGAGCAGCCGGGCGGTGGCCACGCTTCTACCTTCCATTCCGTCTTGATACAGGCTCTGGACCCGGTCCGGCCAGCTTGCGGCCCGCGCATACCATGATGAGTCGATGGGCGACCCTCGCCGCACCGGTCAGACCCCACCCTCGTGGATGGCGATCGCCGCCGGACTCGGCATCTGGATCCTCGCCACCCTGGCACTGCACCAGGTCATCCGGCCGGTCTTCCCGGATACCACGACCCGGGGAGCGGTGATGGTGCTCGCCGGCCTGCTTTTGGGCCCGCTGCTCGCGATCGGCCTCGGCCGCCGGCTGGGCGGCACCGGTGCCGGCGGCCTCTGGTCCCGGTACGTCGCGCAGCCGCCAGCGATGCTGGCGGCCGGCCTCGGCGCGGTGGGGCTGCTCACGGCCGGCGGAGTGGTGCAACCACTGCTCACCCCCGCCGACGATCCCGCTCTGGCCGGACTCGGCGCCGGCCTGACCGGGGCCGGGGTTCCGCTCGGGATCTACTTCGCGCTGGCCGCCGGCACCCATCCCTGGCGGGGAGGTCGACTGGTGCCGGCCGCGGTGGCCACCGTCGGGTGCGCCGCCGCGGTGGCGGCCTCCCTGCTCCAGGCCACCGGCAGCCTTTTTAGCGGCCTTGTGCACCGCCTGGCCGGAACCGCCGGGCTGATCGGCATGGTAGCTATGCTGGGCGGCATGATCTGGCTGGGCGCGGTGAGCGGCGCCCTGCGCCGTCCCTCTTCGAGACCCCCCACCCCTCCGGCCAAGCCCAAGCGGCCGGCTCCGAAGCCACCGCTCAGGCCTCGCTGAACAGGCCCGGCCGGGCGGTCGGCTCGGCCCCCGCCCGGGCCGCCTCGATGTCCCGGACCACCCGGTAGGCAGAGCGGATCGCACCCTCCATGCCGCCCGGACCCACCCGATCGTCGGTGTGCTCCCCAGCGAAGAAGAGCCGGCCGCCGAGCGGCGCCGCCAGCACCGGGAGTACGGTCTCCCGCTGATCCCCAACCGGCTCCCGGACGATGCATCGGGTCAGGGGATCCCCGGACCAGTCGTAGACGATGCCGTGGAGGCGGGTGACCGGAGCTCCGGCCAGCGCCCGGATGGTGCGGTCGGCCGCCTCCAGCACCTCAGCTTCGGACCTGAGTCGGGGCTCGTGGTCACCCCCCAGCACACTGCTGAGGATGGCCGCTTCGCCCTGGCGGCGGGCCGACTGGTTGAGCATCCAACCCGGAGTGCGGTCGGTGAACGCCCCGCCCGCGATCGACTCCTCGATCAGCTCGCGCTCCGCGTACTGGAGCACCAGCCTGGCCCCGTTGCCATACCGCAGCGAGTTGCCGGCGATGATCTTCGCCGGCGGCAGGGGCGGATCGAAGCCGAGTTCGGTGGTCAGCGGTCCGGGCACGGCCACGATCGCGATGTCGGCCTCGTGCTCCTCTCCGGCCGTGGTCGTCACCTTCACCGCCGGGCCCGACCAATCGATGCGGGTGACCCACCGGCCCAGCCTCACGTCCAGCTCCTCGGCCAGCCGTCGAGGCAGCTGGTCGTTGCCGCCCCGCATCTGCCGGTAGCCCTCCCCCCAGCTGATCTCCGGGTTGAGTTCAGCCGCGTCGGCCTGCCGGATCGGGGTGACCGGAGTGCCCTGCACCACCGCCTCGAGCAGCCTGTATCCCCAGTCGGAAACCCGCGCCCGGCGCGCCCAGGCGGCGATGCTCTCGAACGGGGCGGGCGGGACCGACGAGTGGCGCTCCTGCAACTCTCGCGCCACCGCTTGCGCCTGCTCCGGCTCCAGACGACGGCCGTCGAAGAGCAGGGTGGGAATGGCGGTACCCAGGCTGGTCGGCGGGGTCAATTCGATCCCCAGTTCCTCGCAGAGTCGGACGATCTCGGTGTTCCAGCTGTAGATGATCTCGGCCCCGACATCGGCGAACATTCCGCCAGCGAATCCCTCGCGCACCGTGTAAACCCTGCCCCCCACCCGGTTCCGCGCCTCCAACAAGACGACCTGGTAGCCGCGCCTTTGGAGCTCCCGGCCCGAAACCAGTCCGGCCAGGCCCGCGCCGATGATGATGACCCGCATGTCCTGCTCCTTCACCGGGATCGGTTCCCCCCTGGTCGGCCCCAGCAGCCGTCGCCGCGAGGGCGATGGCCGGAGGATACCTCATCAGCAACCCATTAGAGAAACGGTTGCGGAGGCGCGGAACCGGACCTGGGCGGAGGCTTGGGCGGCTCGCCGGTCAGGCAGTGGCTTCGGCCAGGATCTCCAGTCGGGCCGGCTCCACCCAGATCGAAGGCTTGCGGTCAGGTAGTTCGACCCACTCCGTCCTGGTGGCGAAGACCCTGAAACCGCGGGCCAGATAATTGGCCAGTGCGTTGGGTCCGTCCAGGCTGCAGGTATGCAGCCAGACCCGGCCGTTCCCGATCTGCCGGGCGCGCTCGACCGCGCGGCTGAGCAAGTAGCCACCCAGGCCGCGGCCGATCGCCTGCGGCAACAGGCCGAAATAGGCGATCTCCACCCCGTCCGCCTGGAGTTCCAACTCGAAATAGCCGGCCGGGGCGCCCGCCTCATAGAGGACCCAGGTTTCGACCTCGGGTCGTTCCAGCCAGTCCAGCCACTGCTGGCGGGACCAGCCCAGGCGATCGACCCAGTACCATTCACCGCCCACTGCGGAATAGAGGAAGCGGTTGTATTCGGGGGTCGGGATCTCGACCTGGCGCACCGCCACGCGACTGGTGGGAGCGGGTCTCGGAGCCAGCGGCTCTCCAGCCGGCAGTTCCAGGCTCCAGGTGGTCACCGTGGTCCAGGCCATCTACCTCATGCAAGAGGTGGCACCAGCTCTACCACCACGTGTCTACCACACAACCGAAACACGTTTCCAGTTGTGTGTTCAGCACGACTGGAAACCCGGACCAGCCGGGGATGACTGGCCACGCCGGCGCTTGAAGGCCGCTCCCCATCGTCAATTCCCCCATTTGAGACTGAGCATGGTAGGGGGTGGGAACCTGGTCTGAATTATGGGCAACGACTTACATGACACCTACATCTTGTTGACCTATTTTTGACAATTGGCCTTTACGATCCTTACAGTCACCCGGAATCGGATCATTGGTCCAGGCCAGATAGCCCAGGCCAGATCCGGTGGACCTTCATAGCTGAATACGTGATCGCGCGGATCGAATAATGGGATTTCAACCTCCACCGGAATCTGAGTCGGACCAAAGGCGGAGAAGAGCACCGACACCTCTTCTCCGCCTCCGGCCAGTCTTCCGCCTGGCGCCCAGCTGGTGAGGGGCGCGGTTCAGGAAAATCAGCGCGACCAGATCCGGACAGATCCGCCCCTGATGGCCAGAACGTGAAGGGGTCGATCGCAGCAGGGTTGGGGGAGCGGGGCGGTCTGAAGGGATCGAAGGCGAATGACCTGCCGGCAGGTCACCGCGAACCGGGTGGGGGTGTACATGCATCGCCACCCGGTCACCTCTGAAGGCATGAGCCGGGGGCCGAGTTCGCGGGGGAGCTCGGCCCCCGGCTCATGCCTTCAGCTTTTTCTGCTGGCCGCGGCGGCCTGGAGAGAGCGCACCTCGGCCCGCAGTTCGGCCAGCCGGCCGGCGCTGATCGCGTCACGAATGCTCGCCGTCAGCTTGGCCACGAAGTGCAGGTTGTGCTCCCCGATCAGCCCGATCGCCACCGTCTCCCGGGCTCGGATCAGGTGGTTGAGGTAGCGGCGTCCATAGCGGGCGCAGGTGCGGCATCCGCAGCCGGGATCGATCGGGCCGTCGTGGTGGCGACACTCGGCCTGACTGAGATCGAACCGGAAGCGAGGACGGTCCATGACCAGGGCGGTGCCATGACGGGCCAGCCGGGTCGGCATCGCGCAGTCGAAGTGGTCGATGCCGCGAATGGCGCCCTCGATCAGGTCGTCGGGCTCCCCCACCCCGAGCAGGTGCCGGGGCCGGGCTTCGGGCAGATGCGGCCTCACCTGGTCCAGCACCCAGTACCAGGTAGCCTTGGTGTCGCCCAGGCAGTCCCCGATCCCGAAGCCGGCAAAGCCCATCGCCGCGATCTCCCGCGCGGATTCGGCGCGCAGATCGGGATAGATCCCGCCATGGACGATCCCGTAGAGCGCCTGGTGCCGGTCATGGCCGAGGTCATGGTGCGCCTCCAGGCATCGCCGGGCCCAGCGCAGGTTGCGGGCCGCCACCTGCCGCGTGTAGGCCTCGGGTACGTTGAACGGCGAGCACTCATCGAAGGTGAACGCGATGTCGGCGCCGATCCGGCCCTGGATGACCATGCTCACCTCCGGGGTGATGCGCCGCCAGCCGCCGTCCCGGTAGGAGCGGAAATCGGCGCCCCGCTCGTCCAGGCGCACCATCTCCAGGCCGCCGGTACCGCCTCGCAGCCGGCGGCGCCCCTTGATCTCATCTCCGACATGCCCGAAGCGCAGGCTGAAAACCTGAAAGCCGCCCGAGTCGGTCGCCAGCGGCCGCCGCCAGCCCATCAGGCGGTGCAGGCCGCCGGCCGCCTCGACCGCCGCTTCTCCAGGCGAGAGGTGCAGGTGGTAGCTGTTGCAGATCATCGCTTCGACTCCGGCCTGCTCGGCGGCGGCCAGGTCCATCCCCTTCAAAGTGGCCTGCGTGGCGACGGCAAAAAAGCCCGGGGTCTGGAAGGAGCCATGCGCTGTGTGCACGATCCCCCGCCGGGCGTGGCCGTCCCGGGCGACGATCTCGAAGCGCAGAGGCGGCTTCAGGCGCTCACCCCCCGGGCTCCCGGGAGGTTCAGCCGGCAAGCAACCGGAGCGCCGCTCCGGCCAGCGCGGCGGCTCCGATCGGCAGGGCGTCCTCGTCCAGTTCGAAGTCCGAGGTGTGCAGGAATCGAGGCGGCCCGCCCGGGCGCTTCACACCGAGGTTGAGCATGGCACCTCTGGCCCGCTGGGTCATGTAGGCGAAGTCCTCGGCGCCCATCGAACGCTTCTCCGGCGCCACCCCACCGGTCCCGAGCAGGTCGACGGTCACCTCCCGAAAGAGGGCGCTGATCTCAGGGTCGTTGTGCAGGCTCGGATAACCGCGCTCGAAGACCACGGTGTGGTCTCCACCCAGCGCCCGGGCCACGCCGAGCGCCCGCTCGACCTCGTTGATCAGCTGTTCTCTGACCTGTGGGTCCATGCTGCGGAGCGTGCCCGCGATGCGCACAGTGCGCGGGATCACGTTCTTGGCGTCGCCGGCGTGGATCATCCCGACCGTGATCACATTGGGCTGGAGCGGGTCGATCCGGCGGGAAGGGATGGCATACAGCGCCGAGAGCACCTGGCTGGCGAGCCAGATCGGATCCAGGGCGAGGTCGGGATGGGCGGCATGGCCTCCGGCCCCGATGATCTCGGCCTCGAAGTTGTCGACCGAGGCGAGGGCGGGACCTGGTTGAGACCTGAGCTGACCCCGATCGAGAGTCCCGTCCACGTGCAGGGCGATGACGCTGCTCACCCCGTCCAGGGCGCCATCTTCCAGCATCGCGGTGGCGCCGCTGACTCCGTCGGCGTCGAACTGCTCCTCGGAAGGCTGGAAGAGCAGGCGCACCTGGCCTGCCAGAGGGATCTCGCGGAGCATCATCGCCACACCCAGCAGGATCGCGGTGTGGGCGTCATGGCCGCAAGCGTGCATGCGTCCGGGCACGGTCGAGCTGAACTCGAGGCCGGTCGTCTCGTGGATCGGCAGGGCGTCCATGTCAGCCCGGATCGCGACCACCGGCCCCGGCCCGCCCCCCAGGATCCCGACCACCCCGGTCCGGCCCACCCCGGTCATCACCTCGATTCCGAGTCCGTTCAGGGTCTCGGCGACCAGGGCGGCGGTCCGGTGCACCTCGAAACCGAGTTCCGGCTCCCGATGGATCGCGCGCCGGAGCGCGACCATGCGGTCCCGGTGGGCCTGGGCTCTGGCCAGTAGTTCGGCTCCGGCGATGTTGATCTGGGTCATGGTGCCTCCTCAGATGGATCGATCTGTTCTCCACCATAGTCAAGCGCCACCGGCTGGACCGGCCGTCAACCGCCGTACCCGGCTCCCACCGCCGACGCGGGCATAATGCGTGCGATGAACCGGGATCCGCTGGGGGTGCTGGCAGCCACCCGCCAGGTGGTGGAGAAGGCCGGACACGTGGCCATCGATCCGGCCGCCATCGCCCGGTTGGCCGAGCGGCTGGGACCGCGTCCTCCAGAGCCCTGGGATTCTCGCCGTCACCTGAGCGGGGACCCCGAGCTGACCGCTGCCTACATCCTGGTGCTGGACACCCTCAACTTCTGCTTCTGGGGAGAGCCAGCCGGCTATTGGGAGCTGGCTGAAAGGCTGCGCGACACCTTCCAGGACGGGGTGGAGTTGTGGCAACCGCGCCGGCTGAGCACGGTGAGCGAGGCCGAGTTGAGATCCTGGATCGGGAGCTTCCCGCTGATGCCGGAGCGGGTACGGGCGCTCCACGAGCTGGGCCAGCTGGCCCAGGATCAGGCCGGTGGACGCCTCACCGGCCTGATCGCGGAGAGTGCGATCGCCACCGCCGCCAGGCTGGCGACCCGCCTGCACTCCTTCGCCGACGTGGCCGACTACCACGGGCTGCGGGTACCGCTGTTCAAGCGAGCCCAGATCGCGGCCGCCGACCTGCACGGATCCGGAGCCAGGAGCTTCTCCGACGTCGCCCACCTGACCGCGTTCGCCGACTACAAGCTGCCCCAGTTGCTTCGCCACCACGGCGCCCTGGTTTACTCCGCCCGGCTGGCGGCGCGGGTGGACAGGCTCGAAGAGCTGGCCCCCGGGGAGCCGGCCGAGGTGGAGATCCGGGCTGCCACCATCCAGGCGGTGGAGCAACTCCGGGCCGCCCTGTCCACTTCCCGGAAGCGGGCGGTCAGCGCGGTCGAGGTCGACTGGGCCCTGTGGGAGCTGTCTCAGCACGAACCGGGGATGGCGCCGCATCATCGCACCCGGACCTGGTTCTACTGAAGATTCCGGGGCAGCCCGGGGCCAGGTAGCGTTGACGGTATGGATCCGGAGCTCACCAGGCATTCGATCGAACGCGGAAGACGCAGAGCGGCGCGACGCGATCGCAAGCGCCGGGGTCCGGCGGTGGTGATGGACAATCCCGGCCTGCGGCGGCTGGCGATGCAGATCGCGGAGCGGGCCCGGCTCGGAGCGCGCCCGCCCGCCCGCACCGGCTCCGGGCGGCGCCGCCGGCGTTGAAGACCACCATGCGGGTGCGGCCGGCCATGATTCACCGCTGAGTCGAGCTCCAGACGGCTTAGACTG
>JRHI01000562.1_pt1 | contig 38892 bp, 40 predicted proteins | sample 215371 | NCBI WGS metagenome assembly JRHI01 (sample SAMN02929681, study PRJNA255918) | sediment metagenome | biome: cave system; feature: Ice Cave; material: Sediment; isolation source: sediment from deep within a dark volcanic ice cave with no known source of... ... | reverse complement strand
CTTGAAGCATGTGTTGCGCTCACCCATTGAACCTGCGGCCATCTACTTTGCGCGGGAAGCGAGGTGAAGTACGCCTTCGTTGAGAAGAATCGACGGCAGTACGGCGTACCGGCGCTGTGCGAAGCGCTGCAGGTCTCGCGCAGCGGTTATTACGCTGCGCGGCACCGGGGTCCCAGTGCTCGCTTGCAGCGCCAAGTCGACCTCACGACGCGCATCAGGACGATCCACAAGGCCAGCCGCGAGTCGTACGGCGCTCCGAGGGTGCACGTTGAGCTGCTGGCCCAGAAGGTGCCGTGCTGCCGCAATACCGTGGCCAAGCTAATGCGCAGGGCGCAGATCCTGCCCAAGGCGATCAGGCGGTTCCGGGTCACCACCGACTCCCGCAAGACCAAGGCTTCGCCGAACCTGATCAACCGGAACTTCGACGCAGAGTACCCCAACGACCTTTGGCTGAGCGACATCACTTACATCCCCACCCGGGAAGGCTGGCTCTACCTCGCTGCGGTACTGGACGCGTACTCGAGGGCCTTGGTGGGCTGGGCGATGAGCCGTACTCTGGACACCAAACTCGCCATGGATGCCTTGACCATGGCGATCGACCATCGTGGCCCACCGGTAACGCTGCACTCTGACCAGGGGTCCACGTACGCCACCGGAAGCTGCCGGGAGATCGTCAGTCGGTACCGGATCAGGCAGAGCATGAGCCGTAAGGGAGACTGTTGGGATAATGCGCCTATGGAGAGCTTCTTCCATACGCTAAAGACCGAATTGGTCATGCACTGCGATTACAAAACGCGTGACGATGCGCGTGCAAGCTTGTTCGATTACATGGAAGTGTTTTACAACCGGCAGCGACGGCACTCGTCGATTAACTACGAGGCCCCGCTACCATTTGAGGGGATGAAGTCGCCTGGCAAGGTGTCCGTCGTTCGTGGGTAAGACCAGTCCGCGACCTTCGTCCCAACGTCGAGAGTCGACCCACACCCGTCATTCGAGTTTCCCCAAAGCAGCCGCCGAGGAGGTGCGGTGGACTCTTGTATCCCTCAGGTATGCCGAGGATCCCGTGTTGAGCGCCGCCGCAGGGCGACGAGACCGCCCACGGCGAGGAGAATCATCAGCGCGAGCAGTGCCCACTGCGAAATGGTGGGAATGTTGGCGGCGGACGGGGGCGGGGGCGGGGGCGGTGGCGGCGGAGTAACACCCGCGGTCACAGCGAGACCCACGGGGCTACTCATCCCGGTCGCTGCGCCGCTCAGTGTTCGCAAGGGCGCCGTGTTGCCGCTCGCAGCCCGGGTGTACACGGTGATCGAGTTGGCGAGGGTGTTCGCCACGAACAGCTCATTGTTGGTGAGATCGAGAGCGAGGGCCTCCGGAATGCTCAACCCCGTCGCCGCGCCACTCAGGGTACGGAGCGGGGCGCTATTGCCGCTGGCGGTTCGGTTGTAGACGGTGACGGAGTTGAACACGTTGGCCACGAAGAGCTCATTATTGCCAAGGTCGAGGGCCAAGCCTATCGGGCCGCCCAACCCCGTTGCTGCCCCACCCAAAGTCCGTAGCGGGGCGGTATTGCCGCTCGCGGTCCGGCTGTAGACGGTGATGGTGCTGTCGTTGTTTCCCACGAGCAGCTCGTTATTGGTGAGATCGAGGGTGAGGCCCAAGGGGGCGGTCAACCCCGTCGCCGCTCCACTCAGGGTCCGGAGGGGAGCGGTGTTACCGCTTGCCGTCCGGCTGTAGACGGTGATGGTGTTTGTGCCTTGGTTCGCTACGAACAGCTCATTGTTGGTGGGATCGACGGCGATATGTATAGGCTGACTCATCCCGGTCGCCGCTCCAGCCAGAGTCCGGAGGGGGGCGGTGTTGCCGCTCGCGCTCTGGCTGTAGACGGTGACGGAGGGGCCGCTGGCGTTCGCCACGAACAGCTCACTGTTGGTGACGTCAAGGGCGAGGTGCAAGGGCTGATTCAACCCCGTCGCCGCTCCGCTCACGGTTCGGATGGGCGCGGTGTTGCCGCTCGCGGTTCTGCTGAAAACGGTGATGGAGTTATTGCCGGGGTTTACGACGAACAGTTCGTTTTGGGCTGCCGCAGGTAACGCGAACATCCAGCCTAGCACGGCGAGAATCAGCGTAAACCCGAATCCGAATCGATTGCCCTTCATCATGCATCCCTTCTGGGGTGGGAACGGAACCGTTCGGCGACAGATATGCAGTGTAAACGACGCTTCTTCGCCCGGTCAACGTAAATGCGATGGTGCCGGAGCGCGGCGGCTCAAGGAGCGTCTGGAAGTCTGACGCTGTAAAGCTGCGGAATCCCGCCCAAGTCTCGATTGCGTGCCCAGAGGACTTGCGCGCGAGCGACCGGCGTAGTGTCCAATTACTCGGTCGAAAGGGCTTTTACGCGGCTCGGCGATCGTAGTAGTTCAGCATTCCGCCCAGTCGCTCGCGCTTCCTGATTGAGCCATGCTGGGTTCCGACGCATTCCCTCGGCATCAGCAACCGATTGCTCATGCCTTGCCGACGCCGGTGAGAGAAGTTCCACTTCGCCGCTACGAACTGACGGTGCCACCGCAGCAGCGTATCCGGTCAGCAGATCGTACCCAGTTCAAGCAGCGCCTTGCGGCCCACAGCGTTAGCCTTCCGAGCAAGGAGGGCGCGCTCAGCGTCGGTGAATCGCAGGCGTCTCCCCTTAAGCCGTTCTCGCAGCGTTGAGTTCTCTGCTTGGGAGGTACTCGACGACGATTAGTTGCTCGCGCTGTACCCAACCGCTGAAGATCATCAGCAAGAACGTGAACGCCGGAGACACAGAACCCATTGCCGAAGTCCGCGAAGGTCGTCCGAATAACTGGACACTACGGCTTGGTTTCATGCGTTTTACGCTCAGAGAGCTTCGTTCATCTGCCCTTCGCACTTCGGCCAGCGGCGATCGAAACCGAAAGAACCACTGTCGCACGATTCGCACCGCCGACTGTAAATGCTTATAGTCTGGTTTTGGCGCCATTATTTGCGTCCAGGGCTCCCCCGTTCGCAGAAATACTTATACGTCGTGGCAATACCGAACAAGCCGATTGCCGGCATAATTTCAAAAGTAGGGTCAGACACGACTTTTGTCGGAAAGGCCCGTTACTGCAGCGCGACGGATCGAAAGCCCACTTTAGGAGGAGACACAATGAACGCAATTGGCACGACCACGCTTGCCACGCTGGTCCTATTTGCCCTCGCCCCGGTCGTGGCTCACGCGCAGGAAACCACGCTGCGGCTCGTGAGCGCTTTCGCCGAGAACGGTATCTACGTCAAGCACCTGACGCCGTGGATACAAAAAGTGAATGCCGAAGGCAAGGGCACGTTGCAAATCAACTTCATCGGCGGCCCCCAAGCGATCCCGGCGTTCGAAGTCGGCAACGCCGTGAAGACCGGAGTGGTCGACATGGCACTCACCACCGGCGCGTTCTATACGAACCTGATGCCCGAAGCTGATGCGCTCAAGCTCGCGCAAATCTCGATTGCCGAACAGCGCAAGAACGGCGCGTTCGAGTACATCAACCAGATCTGGAGCCAGAAAGCCAACATGTACTACCTGGCGCGCGTGGTTGAGCACCAGCCGTTCCATCTCTACCTTAATAAGGAGATCGCCAAGCCCGACTTGACCGGCCTCAAAATCCGCATTACGCCGGTGTATCGCGACTTCTTCCAGGCGCTCAACGGCAACGTCGTCACGACTCCTCCAGGCGAGGTGTACACGGCGTTGGAACGCGGCGTGGTGGACGGCTACGGATGGCCCATCGGCGGAATTTTCGATCTCAACTGGCAGGAGAAGACCAAGTTCCGCGTCGATCCCGGCTTCTACAACGCCGAGGTTTCGCTAGTCGTGAACCTCGACACCTGGAAAAGGCTGACCGTCGCGCAACGTGATTTCCTGCAAAAGCAGGCGGCGGCGTTGGAGGCGCAAAACGACTTCTGGAAGCAATACGCGGACGATGAGACCAAGCGTCAAGCGCAAGCGGGACTCAAGACCATCACGTTCGACGCCGCGACCGCGAAACAATACGTGGATCGTGCCTACGACGTGGGCTGGGCTGGCGCCATCAAGGCGAGTCCCGAGCACGGGGCAAGGCTCAAGCAGCTTCTGGGTAAATAGGGTCAGACACGGGTTTTCATGCCTGGACTGCCTGCAGCGGCGGATCAACAGTCGTGTCTCACCCGATGAACAGCATTGCCGAGCTCTACGGCAAGCTGCTCGCGGGGCTCGCGACGATCGCCTGCGCCTTGCTGTTGCTGCTGATGCTCATGATCTGTGCCGATGTGCTGTTGAGAAACGTCGCCCTCATCCCCGGCCTGCGAGGCCTTGCCTGGGCCACTGAAGTCTCCGAGGGCATGCTCTATCTGATCACGTTACTGGCCGCGCCGTGGATCCTGCGCTGCGGCCAGCATATCCGCGTCGACATCCTGTTGGTCGCGGTGCCCAAAAAGCTCGCCTGGTACTGCGAATGGGCAAGCGACTCGCTGGCGCTCGCTTGCTGCATCGCGATGGCGTTCTACGGCTGGAAGATGACCGCAGCGAGCTTCGAAGGCGGGTCCATGACCATCAAGACCTTGGTGACGCCGGAGTGGTGGCTGTTAGCGCCTCTGCCCATCGTCTTTGCGCTACTCGCCATCGAAGTGCTCTTTCGCATGCGGCGACTGTACGCCGGTGCCCGCGGTCCGCGCGCCGACGCCGTGTCGGCCGGATAGGAAATCGACGATGACCTGGCAGGCCGCGGCGTGGCTGATGCTCGGCGGTTCGACCGCGCTGCTCTTTCTCGGTCTGCCCGTTGCGTTCTGCTTTCTCGTCATCAACTTGATCGGAGCTTGGCTCTTCCTTGGCGGCGAACCTGGGCTCACCCAGCTCGCGCGCAACAGCGTGCAGTCGGTGACCAGCTTTGCCCTGACACCCATTCCGCTGTTCGTGTTGATGGGCGAGATCCTGTTTCATACCGGGCTCGCCGAAAAAGTGATCGACGGCGTCGAGCGTCTGATCAAGCAAGTGCCCGGCCGCCTGGCGGTCGTGGCGGTCGTCGCCGGCACGGTGTTTTCTGCTATTTCCGGGTCCACGATTGCCACCACCGCGATGCTTGGAACGCTGATGGTGCCGGTCATGCTTGCGCGCGGCTATCACCCGACGATGGCCACCGGGCCGGTCATGGCGATCGGCGCGGTAGACATGCTGATCCCCCCATCCGCGCTCACTGTATTGCTGGGCAGTCTCTCCGGCATTTCCATTTCCGGGCTGCTGATGGGAGGTGTGGTGCCCGGGCTGATCCTCGCCGCCGCCTTCGTCGCCTACATCGTCGTCCGGGTTCGGCTCAACCCAGCGCTTGCCCCTTCGAGCGAACTGATCGAGTACCGGGGGTGGGAAAAACTTCGTCCGCTTATCCAGTTCGTGCTGCCGCTGGTGTCGATCTTCACGATTGTGGTCGCATCAATGGCGGCCGGCTGGGCAACCCCGACCGAGTCGGCGGCAATCGGCGCCTTCGCCACGGTGGCGCTGGCTCTCGCCTACCGCGCGCTTACGCTCGACAATTTGCTGCGATCACTGCGTGGCACCGTCGCTATTTCGGGCATGATCCTGTTCATCATCGTCGGCGCCACGACGTTCTCGCAGATTCTGTCGTTCTCCGGCGCGAGCAGCGGCCTGGTGGAAGTCATCACCCAGCAGGGATTGCCGCCGCTCGCGCTCGTTGCCGGCATGATGCTGATTTTGCTTTTCCTTGGCCTCTTCGTCGACCAGGTCAGCATGATGATGATCACGCTGCCGATCTTCATGCCGCTGGTGCAGAAGTTCGGTATCGACACCGTGTGGTTCGGCGTGATGTTTTTGATCTGCATGCAGCTCGGGCTGTTGCTGCCGCCACACGGCTTGCTGCTGATGACAATGAAAGGAGTAGCGCCGCCGGAAGTAACCATGGCGCACATCTTCCGAGCGGTGACGCCTTACCTGGTGCTGAGTCTGTTGATGCTGGCGCTGGTGTTTTTCGTTCCCGCGGTGGCCGTGTGGCTGCCGCGACTGTGGCGGTGACTGGCACTGCCGTCCAGCGGCGCTACCGCTTCATCTCCTGGGTGCTCCAGCGTTTTGCCTATCGCCAACTGGGCCGCGCCGACCGTTCATCCCATCGTGCTACCGATGATCGGCAATGTACCGATTCTCGGTACTGCGCCCGCGGCAATCCCTTGATCGTTTGGTAACCGTAAATATGGTAATATGGTGCCCGATGAAGACTACCATCGAAATCCCCGATCCACTGTTTCGCAAGGCCAAGTCGAAAGCCGCCGAACGCGGCCAGACTCTAAGGCAATTCGTCACCGACGCATTGCGGGACAGACTCGCGTCCAAGGCAGTCAGCACACGCAGTGGCGAACCCGAATGGATGCAGGGATTTGGCAAGCTACGCCGCCTGCGCAAGGAAACGGCGCGCATCCAGAGCAGGATTGACGCAGCGTTCGAGGTCATCGAATCCGAGGATCGAGCGTGATCCTCGATACCAACGCGCTGTCCGCCTTCGTCGATGGCGACGCTGGTGTCGGAGAGATTCTTCGCCGCCAGGCGCGCGCGGCGATCCCGGTGATTGTGCTGGGTGAGTTCCGCTATGGCATCGCGGACTCGAGGCATCGCTTGGCCTACGAAGCTTGGCTCGAGTCAGAGTTGCCTGACTTCGACATTCTCACGATAACGGACGAGACCGCTGTCGCATATGCCGCGCTGCGGGTAGCGCTCAAGCGATCGAGCCGGCCGATCCCCGCCAATGACGCTTGGATCGCGGCGCTCGCGATTCAGCACAAGTTGCCCGTGCTGAGCCGTGACCAGCACTTCGACGTAGTGCCAGACCTCAAACGAAAGAGCTGGTAGCTGCTGGTTCGCCGGCGCCGCTGCCTGCTACGAGGCCTGCGTCGCTGCCGACCGGCTGGAGGCTGCCAAACACGCCTCGAAGCTTCGGCCGCTTTCAGTCGTATCGAAGTGCCGATGCGCCATAATGTGACCGGAGTCTGCCGCGGAGAAACCAATGGCTGAGCGGTCATTCAACAAGGAAGTCGAGTCGCTGAAACTCGGCAACGGACAGGTCTTTCACGGCGAAGGGATTCTCGCCGTGACCAAGGCGCTGCTGCAGTCGGGCGTGTCCTATGTCGGCGGCTATCAGGGCGCGCCGGTGTCGCACATGATGGACGTGCTGAACGACGCGCGGGACATCATGGACGAGCTCGGGATCCACATCGAGACCAACGCGTCGGAGGCAGGCGCGGCGGCCATGCTGGGCGCCTCGATCAACTATCCGTTGCGCGGCGCCGTGACGTGGAAGTCCACCGTCGGCACCAATGTGGCGTCGGATGCGCTATCGAATTTGGCCTCCGCGGGGGTGAAGGGCGGCACGCTGATCGTGATCGGCGAGGACTACGGCGAGGGCGCCTCCATCATCCAGGAGCGAACGCACGCCTTCGCCATGAAGTCGCAGATCTGGCTGCTCGACCCACGCCCCAACCTCCCGACCATCGTCAAAATGGTGGAGCAGGGCTTTGCGTTGTCCGAGGCGTCGAGCACGCCGGTCTTCCTCGAGCTGCGCATCCGTGCCTGTCACGTGCACGGCAGCTTTGCGACGCGGGACAACCAAGCGCCGCTTATCTCGCGCAAGCATCTGCTGCAAAATCCCGACTTCGACTACAGCCGAATCTGCCTGCCTCCCGCCACCTACGCGCAGGAAAAGCACAAGGTCGACGTGCGCTGGCCGGCAGCGGTGAAATTCATCCATGACAACGCGCTCAACGAGCTCTTTGCCGGGCAATACGACGATGTCGGCATCATCTGCCAAGGCGGCATGTACAACGTGACCATCCGCGCGCTGCAGCAGCTTGGGCTCGCCGATGCCTTCGGGGAGACGAAGGTGCCGATGTACTGCCTCAACGTCACCTATCCGCTCGTTCCGGAGGAGATCGTCTCGTTTTGCACCGGCAAGCGCGCGGTGCTGATGGTCGAGGAAGGACAGCCGGCTTACCTCGAGGAGGCGATGCTGGCGACGTTGCGCCGCTTTGAGGTCAACGCGACCAAAGTGCACGGCAAGGACGTGCTGCCCATGGCCGGCGAATACACGGGCGAAGTCGTGCTTACCGGGGTGGCGCGCTGGATCGAAGCGGTCGCGCCCCGCGGGCTCGACCCCGATCCGGTTCGCCAAGCGTACGAACAGTTGACGGCGCCGAAGCACAAGGCCGCCCAGTTGCTCGGTGCGCCGGTTCCCGCGCGCCCGCCGGGATTCTGCATCGGTTGCCCGGAACGCCCGGTGTTCTCGGCCATGAAGCTGGTCGAGCGCGAAACCGGCAAGTTCCACGTCTCGGCCGACATCGGCTGCCACACGTTTTCGACGTTGCCGCCGTTCAACATCGGCAACACGGTGCTCGGCTACGGCCTGGGACTTGCCTCCAATTCGGCGATCCACCCAATGTTTGCCAAGCGCACGGTCACCATCATGGGTGACGGCGGGTTCTGGCACAACGGGCTGACCTCGGGGGTAGCCAATGCCGTGTTCAACCAGGGCGACGGCATCCTGGTGATCATGAAAAACGGCTACACGGCGGCGACCGGCACGCAGAACATCCCCTCCTCCTTGCACCAGGCGCAGGACAAGGCGAAGGATATGGGCATCGAGAAGACGCTTGGCGGGCTCGGCGTGCGCTGGATGAAAACGGTCAACAACTATCGCGTCGCCGACATGGCGAAAACGCTGAAAAGCGCGATGTCTACAACCTATCGCGGCCTCAAGGTGATCATCGCCGAGGGTGAATGTCAGCTCGAGCGGCAGCGCCGCATCCGACCGATCAATGCGCAGAAGCTCGCGGACGGTGAGCGCGTCGTGCGCGAGCGTTTCGGCATCGACGACGATGTGTGCACAGGTGACCATTCCTGCATCCGGCTCTCGGGCTGTCCGTCGCTGACGATCAAGCCCAATCCCGATCCGCTGCGCACCGACCCGGTGGCGCATGTCAACAATGAGTGCGTCGGCTGCGGTCTTTGCGGCGAAGTGGCGCATGCCGCCGTCCTCTGCCCGTCGTTCTATCGCGCCGAGATCGTGCAGAATCCTAACGGCTGGGACCGCCTCATGGCGCGCCTGCGCTCGACGGTCATCGGCTGGCTGGCCCCGGCTTGAGAGCAACTCCTGCCGCAGCATGAATACGATGGCAGAAGCACTTTCGTCGCAGGACGGAGCGCAATTCCCCGCGCGGCCGCTGACGATCCTCATCGCCGCCTTAGGCGGCGAAGGCGGCGGCGTGCTCGCCGACTGGCTGGTGGCTGCTGCCACCGCGCAGGGCTTCCCCGTGCAAAGCACATCCATCCCCGGCGTTGCGCAAAGGACCGGCGCCACCACTTATTACGTTGAGATCTACCCAGTGCACGCGGAGCTTCTCGCCGGCAAGCGCCCAGTGCTGGCGCTCACCCCGTCGCCCGGCTTTATCGACGTTATGGCCGCTTCCGAATTCGTCGAGGCCGGGCGTGCCATGCAAAATGGTTTCACCAGCCCTGACCGCACGATACTCATCGCCTCCACGCATCGCGTTTATTCGATCGCCGAGAAATCGGCGGCGGGCGACGGTCGCTTCGACGAAGACAAACTGTACCAGGCGACGCGGGAGTTGACTCGCCGCGCCGTTCTATTCGACATGGCGGAGTTAGCGCGCAAGTCCGGGACGATCATCAACGCCGTTCTCCTCGGCGCCATGGCCGGGACCGGCGCACTTCCGCTGACGCGCGAAGCGTGCGAAGCCGCCATTCGCAAGCACGGAAAAGGCGCGGAAGCTTCGCTGCGCGGTTTTGCGGCCGGCTATGCCAACGCGTCCGGGCACGTGACCCCCACGCTTGCGGCCTCATTTGCCAATGCGGCCGCTGCGCTGCCCCCCGAGGGGGAGCACCCGCGCCTTGGCCCGGCGGCGCTCACGCGAAAAGAGGCGCGCGCCGAGCAAAAGCGCTGGCCGGGCAATCCCGCTCCACAAGCGGGCTCGTTGACGCAGCGAGTGCGCAATACGTTTCCACCGGAGTGCCAGCGCATAATCGCCGAAGGTGTTTCGCGTCTCACCGATTATCAGGACACTGCCTACGCCCTGCATTATCTCGATCGCCTCGAGCAAGTTTTGCGCGCCGACCGCGCAGGCGGGGGCGGGCCTGGCGGCTACCGGCTCACCAACGAGACCGGACGTTACCTCGCGCTGTGGATGAGCTATGAAGACTTAATCCGCGTCGCCGATCTCAAAACCCGCCGCGCCCGTCTGACGCGCGTGCGCGCCGAAGTCGGCGCCAAGCCTGGGGAGCCCATCGTGCTGGTGGAATTTTTGAAGCCCGGCCTCGATGAGCTCTGCTCGGTGCTGCCGCGCGCACTCGCCCGCCGCGTACTGACGTGGGCCAAGGGCAGACGCTTCAATATCGGATTGCACGTCAAAACCACGACGGTCACTGGCTACCTGTTGATGCGTTCGCTCGCCTGGCTCAAGCCTTGGCGCCGCGGCACGTATCGCTATCACGAGGAGCACCGGCTGATCGAGCGCTGGCTCTCCGCGATCTCCTCTGCCGCGGCCAAGGACTTGGACCTCGCGCTCGAAATCGCCGAATGCCAGCGCCTGGTAAAAGGTTACGGCGATACCCACAAACGCGGTATCGGCAACTTCCTGTCCATTTTCGAGACGCTGGCCGAAGGCCGCCCGGAACTGCGCCCGTCCGAACGCGCACAACAAATTCGCTCGGCGCGCCTCGCCGCGTTAGCCGAACACGAGGGTCCCTCGCTGCCGAAAGACAACGTAAAACCCATCGTGTGGCTGACCGAGAAGCGCGCGGCGATGCTCAATGACAAATAGCGTCAGCCACCACTTCCACACAGAGGGAATATCTGCCTTGAGAGTGGCGTCAGGGCGCGCGTACACCGTGCAGACCCACTTCGCGATCTGGCTCGCGCTCAGGCGCGACGGACTCGCTAACGGCGACGGCGACGCGTTCCGGCGACGTTCAGCGCGAATTCCGCCGCTATCTCCCATGCGGCACCCTCGCCCACGGTCCGCCCGGGACGCATGGGGGTGCAGGCACGATAGGGTCAGATACGACTTCCCTATCCGCCGTTCCGGAAGGCCTTCTAGGCTTCCATTACACGTATTTCCCGCGATGGAACGCTGAGTCGCACCTGCGTGCCTTCCGGAATTCTCTCCGCGCCTCGCACGTGGGATTGGTCGGCGGTCACGATTCCCCGGTTCACGCGAATCTCGTAACGCACGAACTCGCCGAGGAACTCCGCCCCGGCCACCTGGCCTTCGAGTTGCAGGCTCTCGGGCCCGGTCGCCTCGTTCAAACGCACCGCATGCGGCCGGAACGCGAGGTGCACGTTCGACTTCTGCGCATTCGCGCGGACGGCGGCAGCGCGCATTCGCCGAGCGTCGGTGAGGCGAAGCGGCCCGCGCGCAGATCGCCTTCGAACAGGTTCACCGATCCCACGAACTGCGCGACGAACCGGTTCAGCGGATGGTCGAAGAGCTCGATCGGCGTGCCGATCTGCTGGATCACGCCCTGGTCCATGACGGCGATGCGATCGCAGATCGTCATCGCCTCCTCCTGGTCGTGCGTCACGAAGATCGTGGTGATGCCGAGCCGCTGGTGCAGCCGGAGTAGCTCGTGGCGCATCTGCACGCGCAGTTTGGCGTCGAGGTTCGAGAGCGGCTCGTCCAGCAGCAGCACCTGTGGCTCGATGGCGAGGGTGCGCGCGAGCGCCACGCGCTGCTGCTGGCCGCCCGAGAGCTGGCTGGGGCGCCGCGAACCATATCCGGTGAGTCCCACCAGTTCGAGGGCCGCGTCGGTGCGTTGTCGCACGGACTCGCGGGCGAGTTTCCGCTCCTCGAGGCCGAAGGCCACGTTCTGCGCCACCGTCATGTGCGGCCAGAGCGCGTAATTCGGGAACACCATGCCGACGTTGCGCTTCCACGGCGGAATGCCAGTGACGTCCTTGCCGCCGATCAGCAGCCGTCCCGATTGGTGCGGGTTGAAGCCCGCGATGAGCCGCAGCAGCGTGGACTTGCCCGATCCCGAAGGCCCCAGCAGCGCGAAGAACTCGCCCGGCAGGACAGCGAGCGAGATGTCGCGCAGGACCTTCGTGGCCCCGTAGGACAACTCGATGTTGTGCGCCTCGACCTTCACCTTTTCCATGGCGTGCCTCGCTTTAGGGCTGTTCACACTAAAGGCCCTGGTTCACCACTCGTTGTTCGCCGTTCGTCGACCGCCACTGGAGCAGGCGATGGGACGCATTAGGTGCCCAGGCCGACGATCACGACCGCGAGGACGCCGAGCGCCGCACCCGGCCCGCGTCCCGCGATGCTCTGCATGTAGAGGTAAATGCCGTACGACATCGGCGCCTGGCTGGCCGACGACGACAGCATGCTACAAGCGTGGGTCGGCACAGCCCTCGAACGCCGCGAGGACATTCCCGGTGATATTCCACTCGGTATTGTCGGCCATGGTTGTACCAAAACACGACCGCCTTTAAGGACCCTCGAAACGTAGCGTCTTGATGACCTGGTCTTGTACCGGACCGGACACGCGCATTTTCACCGCCCACTCGCCGCGCATTTCCAGTTCTAGCCGTGCCCCATACGTACCCGGTTCGGCGCCAGCCTTGGCCGGCACCGGACGCATACTGTGCGCCATCGGCATCGAGGGCATATCCGCGCCGACCGTAATTTTCGCGCCGCTGATCGGGGTGCCGGAGCTCGCCTCGGTGAGCTTGATCGTGCAATCGTAGGTCAGCTTCCTGCCGGCGGGCTTGCACTCGACGTTGGCCGCCACGCGCTGCGCCAGCGCCGGTACAGCGGCGGTTAACAGGAGTAACGCGAAAAGAGCACGAAGCATAGCGACCTCTCGCACCTTCAATCTTTGATAACGCCGAAAGCGTTCTATTGGCTCACTCACTTGAAACGCCAGCGCAGCCAGTGAACGGTGCGCTCGTCCAGCAGCCCGCGCGGCCGCACGATCAGCAGCAAGGCAACCAGTCCACCAAACGCGATCATCCGGTAACCCTGGAACACGCGCGTCGATTCGAGCAAGCCGATATCGAGCATGACGCCGATCAGCGGGCCGAACACCGTGCCCAAGCCGCCGATCAGTGCATAGGCCAAGCTGTGTACGCCCAGCATGATGTCGAAGTTGCGCGGCTCGACATAGGTGTTGTGATGGGCGTAGAGCGCGCCACCCAACGCCGCAATCGCGCCGGCGGTCGCAGCTACGGAGAGCTTCACGCGATCGACGTCGATGCCAAATACCGCCGCAAGCTGCGCGTCCTCGCCTACCATGCGCAGCTTCACACCGAGCTGCGAACGCTCGATCAGCAGGAAAGCGATCACCAGTAACGCAAGCAACGCGTAAATTATCGCGAGATAAGTGGCGGGCTGAACACCATTTTCGAAAATGTAACGAATGCCGCGAAAGCCCTGCGTCCCATCGGGTCCCACGAGTTCGCCGCCAATTGTGCGTTGATAGTGGAACACCTCGAAGAGTACGCGGATCATCTCGGCGGCTGCAAGTGTCGCCATTGCGAAATACAGCCCGCGCAGACGCAGCGTGGGCAGCCCCACCAACAGCGCCGCGGCGGCACCGAGCAGCATCGCGAGCAGCACCGCAATAGCCAGCGGCAGCGACCACATTGCGGTACCGATGCCGGCGGCGTAAGCGCCGATCCCGAAGAAGGCCTGCTGACAAAAGGACATCTCACCCGAAATCAACAACAGGTAGGCCGACAGCGCGATAAACGAGATCAAGCCGATGTTGGTGAGCACGCCGATCGTGTAATCGTCCATGGGCTTAGGTATAGGCGCGCGTGGGGCGTCCGCCTCGTGCCGGAACGAACAACCCCGCCGGACGCAGCCACAGGCAGACAAACAGGATGAAGTAGGTGAGGAGGTCGCGGTACTGCGGTCCCAGATACCACTGGCTGTGCGCCTCGATCAAGCCGAGTGCCAGACCACCCGCCACCGCACCGGGCAGTGAGCCCAACCCGCCGAGCATCATGGCGATCATTCCCTTCAACGTCGACCACATGCCGAGCATCGGCGTGATCTGTTCGTGCGTCGCGACGAGCAGATACCCAGCCACACCGCCGATGGCCGATGCGAGCGCGAACACGCGCATGAAGAGGTTAGCAACATTGATGCCGACGCAACGCGCGGCGTCGGCACTGTCGATGACCGCGCGTACCCCGAGCCCAAAACGGGTACGGTAGAGCAGCGCATGCAGGCTCACGCAAATCAGCACGGCCACGACGAGCATGGCGACATATTCGACGCGTACGGCGAACGGTCCGAAGGTCAACGCTGGTCCGCCGTACATGGCCGGGAACGCGTAGAGGTGATTAGGCAAGACGATGGTTACGAGTTCCTCGAACTGCATCCACAGCGCGAAGCTCGCGACCATCGACGCGATGGCGATGCCACGCGCGGGGCCCCCACCGGTGCGGCGTCCGTACGGCGCAAAGCACAGTCGCTCGACATAGGCACCGCCGAGCACTGCGCCGGCCATCGTTGCCAAGGCAAGCAGGATAAAACCCGCCTGGAAATGCAGTGACAGGAGTGTCGCACCGTAAGCGCCGAACATGATCGCCGGGCCATAAGCCAGATTGGCGCGGCGCAGCACACCGAAGATCAAGGTGAAGCCGAGTGCGAGCATGGCGTAGGACGACCCCGTCATCAGCCCGTCGATGGTGTTCTGGATGAAATCGACCAACATCCGGAGACGCTTGCGCCGTTACACCCGTGCCGTGCCAAGATAGGCTCGGCGTATCACTTCGTCTTCCGCCAGCGCTCCGGGGCTGCCGTTGAAGCTGATGCGCCCCTGCTCGATCAGGTAGAAATGGTGCGCAAGCTTAAGCGCCAAGTGCGCGTTCTGCTCGACTAGAAAAATGGTGACGCCATCGCGATTGAGTTCGGCGACGAGGCGGAAGATTTCCTCGACCACCAGGGGCGCAAGCCCGAGCGAAGGTTCGTCCATCAACAAGAGGCGGGGACGCGACATCATTGCGCGCGCCACGGCCAGCATCTGCTGTTCGCCGCCGGAAAGTGTGCCGGCATCCTGCCCGGCGCGCTCGCGCAGGCGCGGAAAGCGGTCCAGGATTTTCTCGAGATCGGCGGCAATTGCGTCCTTGTCGTTGCGCTGGTACGAACCCGTGCGCAGATTGTCGAGCACGCTCATCGTAGGAAAAACGAGCCGGTTCTCCGGCACCAGTGCGATACCCGCCGCGACCACCGCGTGCGAGGCGGCGCCGGCAATTTCGCTGCCCGAAAACACGATCGACCCGCGCTTGGGTTTCAGAATGCCGGCAATGGTCAGCATTAATGTGGACTTGCCGGCGCCGTTGGGTCCGAGCAAGCAGGTGATGCTGCCGGGCTGTACCGATAGCGATACACCCTTCAGCGCCTCGATCTTGCCGTAGGCGGTGACGACGTCGCTGACCTTCAGCAGTGCGTCGGTCATGCGCCTTCTCCGCCCAGGTAGGCGCGACGCACCTCGGGATTCGCCTGTATTTCCGCGGGAGTTCCTTCGGCAATCTTTTGCCCGAAGTTGAGCACTGCGATGCGGTCGGTGACACCCATCACCAGCTCCATCACGTGTTCGACCAACAAAATGGTGATGCCGCTTTCGCGCAGTTTGACGATGCGTTGGCGCAACTGCCCTATTTCCTCCGAGTTCATACCTGCGGCGGGCTCGTCGAGCAGCAACAGTTTGGGCCGGGTGGCAAGCGCACGTGCCAATTCGAGGCGGCGCTGTTCGCCGAAAGCCAGGTTCGCAGCGAGTTCTCCTCGCTTATGCGCAAGCCCCGAAAACTCGAGCATCCGGTCGATGTCCGCGTGCGCGGCTCCTGCGAGCCAGCGGCCGAAGAAGTTTTTCGATTGCCGGTCCTGCGGTGAATTCTGAGCCACCCAAAGGTTTTGCCACACGGTGAGCTGACCGAACAGCCGGATGTTCTGAAACGTCCGAGCCACACCGTGTGCCAGGCGCTTGTGCGTGGGCGCGTGCGAGATGTCCGCGCCGGCAACCGTGACGGTGCCGCTGGTGAGGGGGTAGAGGCCGGTCACCAAATTGACCGTGGTGCTCTTCCCCGAGCCATTGGGACCGATCAGTCCGAAAATCGCGCCTTGCGGTACCCAGAGATCGAGGCCATCCAGCGCACGCACGCCGCCGAAGTGCTTGGACAGCCCGCGCAGGTCAAGCACGCGCGTCCCTGGCAAACAGGCGCCGGAGCCGCGCGAGCGTGCCCGCATCGAGCAGTCCGCGCGGACGCACGTTCATCGCAAGCAGGATGAGCGCACCGAACAAAAGATTTCTCCAGTCGCCCAAAAAACGCAGTCCCTCGATCAACACGCCCTGGATAAACACGACCGCAAGCAACGTGCCGAACACACTGGAGAGCCCACCCAGTATCGGATAGGCAAGGGCGAACGTTGCGACGAGAATATTGAAGTTGGAATGCTCGATATGTGTCGTGTAGTGGGCGTAGATGCCACCGCCTATTCCCGCGATGGCGCCGCCGATGGTCATCGCCGAAACCTTGATCGCGATCAGATTGATTCCCACTGCTTGCGCCGCGACCTCGTCCTCGCCCACCGCACGCAGTACGGCGCCGATGCGCGAGCGATCCATCCACCACAGGAGCGCCATCACGATAAACACGATAGCCCAGATGAACAGCATCACGTCGAGCGTCGTCCAGCCGTGCTCCGGAAAGTAACGTATTTGACGAAAGCCCTCGCCGCCCAGTGGGCCGACTTTGATGCCACCCTTGGCGACTTGGTAGTCGAAGTTGAAAAAGAACAACCGCACGCCTTCACCGAAGGCAAGCGTTGCGACGACCAGCATGAGCCCTTTTACCCGCAGCGCGGGAAAACCGACCATGCACGCGATCAATGCGCCGAGCAGCGCAGCGATGAGAAGGGCGGGGATCAAAGGCCATCCAGCAAGGACGGTCAGCATGCCGGCGGTGTAAGCGCCGACGGCGAAAAAACCGGCCTGCGCCAAACTGACCTGGCCCGTCTGCAGCACCACGTACGCCGACAGCCCGAGCAGCGTATGGACGCCGATGATTTGCGCCAGGCCGAAATAAAAATCCATCGTTTGCGACTAGCCGGCTAGTCCCGCCCCGTATGCGCTGCGAACAGTCCGCCGGGCCGAAAGATCAGAAACATGAACAGCAGCAGCATGACGTAGATGTCACGTTCGGTGACGCCGCGCACGTATTGAAAGACGTTTTCGAACGCGCCGACCAAGAGTCCCGCGACGATCGCGCCGGGGATGCTGCCCAGGCCGCCGATCACCGTGACGATCAGCCCTTTCACGGTGAGCGGTACGGTTAGAAGCGGCGAGAGCGTGCCCACCGAGGCGCCGATCATCGCGCCCGCGATGCCGCCCAACACTCCGGTAATGACAAAGGTCAGTGCATTCACCTGATTCAAGCGAATACCGCACAACTGGGCGGCGACCGGCTGCTGCGATACCGCCCGCAACGCGAGACCCAGCCGCGTGCGATGCACGAGTAGAAGCAGGAGCGCCATGCAGACGACACTGACCGCAAGCACCAAGAGATAATCACCGCGCAGCGTAAAGGGGCCGATGCGCAGCATCACGTCATCGAACACCGCCGGAAACGCCTGCGGCATGCCAGCCGTGGTGTGGACGATGATTTCGTCGATCAAGAGCAGCATGCCCACGGTGGACATTAGGGTCGCCAGGGGGTTTGCGAGCGGGATGAAACGGAAGCAGGCGTAATAGACGAAGAGCCCGAGCAGGCCGCCGGCAGCGAACGCCAGCAGGAACACGACCCACGGCGGCACCTGGGCGACGGCCAGTATCAAGAGGCCGCAGTACGCGGCGCCAATGGACGCCGCCGCGTACGACATGTTGATCTTGTGCATGACGCCGAAAATCAGCGTGAAGCCGATTCCGATGAGCGCATAGGTGGTGCCAAAGAGCAGGCCGTCGGCAATCGACTGCAGAATGTCGACCATTGCGCTCCCTGCGCGAGAACGCCGGGCCGTCTTGAACGAGCCGGCCCGGCGTGATTTACGAACGGCTTATCTTATTGTTGCTGCGGGTTGTGCAGCACCACCCATTGGCCGTCCTTGGCCTGCACGAACAGGAACGGCTTTAATGCTTCGCGATCCGGCGTGCGCTTCACTTTGCCCATCAGCCCGTCGGTCTCTTTCAAATTGGCAAGCCCGTCGCGCATTTTGCGGCGGTCGGCTTGCACGGTGTCCGGCTTGGCCATGATTTTTTCGGACTCGATTACATTTTTCAGGATAAAGACGATCTCGTAGGCGGCACCGCTATGCAGATCGAGGCTGCCATTGAACTTGGCGGTACTGTCCGCCGCCGCTTTGGCTTCCGGAGTCACCGGGGCAAAGCTCGTCGGAATAATCACGCCCTGCGCCTGCCTGGCGCAGCCCTGCAACGTTTCCATGCTCGACGAGCTGGTGAGCCCGATGATCATCTTCGGGGTGACGCTTTGCCGCGACATCTCCTTCAACACCCCGCATGTGGTGAACGGATGCGCGGCGATGGCGACGATGTCGGCGTTGGCGTTCTTCATCTCGCGCACCTGCGTGGCAAAATTGGTGTCGGCGAGGAGCCACTTGGTCTCGCCTTTCACGTCGTAACCGGCGGCGGCACCTTTATCCTTCATGACCGAGTACCAGGTCGCTCGGCTGTGCGCGAAATCCTCTTCGACGCCACCGAATACGGTTTTCAACTCAGGGTTCTTCTGCTTGACCCAGCCGAACAACGAGGTGTACATGTCGGCTTCGCTCGGCACATTGCGAAACGCCCATTCGGAGATCTTCGCGAGTCCGCCTTTCGCCGCGACGTCGGAAATGATCGGGAACTGCAACCCGCTGTCGCCCGCGTCGCCGACTTTCTTCTGCAGAATGCCAAACAGCGGCTCGGCGACATTGGAGCACGTGGGTCCAACACCGACCAGCGCGTCGCTCGACGCGATGCGGCGTACCACCGAAATGCCTTCCTCGGCATTGCAGCGGTCGTCGAGAAAAGCAATTTCGATCTTGCCCTTGGCGCCATCGCCCAGCATTACCCCGCCTGCCTTGTTGATGTTGTCGGCCGCGGCCAGGAGCGCCGCTTCACTGTTGATCCCGAATGAGCGCACGACCCCTGACTTGGCGCCGAACCCGGTGATCTTGACCACACGTTCCTGGGCGAAACCGGATGGGGCAAACGAAAACCCGAACGCGGCGCACGCCGCGGTTAAAATGAAGCCACGCTTGTTCATCATTCCTCCTACAGGCGGAAAACGAAGGTGTCAGCGGGTACCATGCGCCGCGCCTGTAAAGCTAGTTTGTGCATCCGGTAACGATGCGTGAAGCGATGTAATAGGCCGCGAAGGGGCTTGTCCGGTATCATCGTTTTTGTCAAGCTTCACGGCGGAACCAGGCAGGATCGAGCGGGAAATGCGCAGCGCGAGTCTGATCGACCAAGAAAGCGTCGCCTGGCACACACTGATGCAGGCGGCCCTCGAGTCGATGGACGAGGGATTCACCGTGTTCGATCTGGAGCTAAGACTCCTCGCCTGGAACAGGCGCTTCCTCGAGCAATACGACTTTCCCGATTCGCTTGCCCGCGTGGGGACGCCCTTCGAGGACTTCATGCGCTATAACGCGCGGCGCGGCGAGTACGGCCCGGGGGACGTCGAAGAACTCATCGCAGAGCGCGTGGCGCTCGCAAGACAGTTCGTCCCGCACTCGTTCGAGCGTAGCCGGCCCGACGGGCGCATCTTCGAGATCCGCGGCAACCCGATCCCCGGAATCGGCTTCGTGACCATGTACAAGGACGTGACCGAGCGCCGGCGCGCGGAAGCGGCGCTCGAGGAAATCCGCCAGCAGCTCGAGGCGCGCGTCCGCGCGCGCACCGCCGACCTTCAGGCAAGCGAGGAGTGGATTCGCCTGGTCGCGGACGCCGTCCCCGTGCTGATCGGCTATGTGGATGCCGAGCGCCGCTACCGCTTCGTCAACAAGCGCTACGAGGAGTGGTTCGGATTGGCGCCGGAAAGAATCATCGGACGCGCGGTGACCGAGGTCCTCGGCGAGGCGCTGGAGGCGAACGTAGAGCGGCACATCGAGGCTGCGCTCGCCGGACGCGAAGTACAGCACGAGTTCCAGCTCGCCGCGCCGGGCGGCCGCAAGATCGAGGCGGCAGTGACCTACCGCCCGCATTTCGGCGCGCACGGCGAGGTGCTCGGGTACTTCGTCCTAGGGCAGGATGTGACCGAGCGCAAGCACGCCGAGGCGATCCTGCGCCAGGGGCAGAAGATGCAGGCGGTGGGTCAGCTTAGCGGCGGACTCGCGCATGATTTCAACAACCTGCTCACCATCATCGTCGGCAATCTCGCGCTCGCGCTGGAGGGCAGCGGGCGCAGCCGAAAGACGCGTGCGCTCATCGAGCCCGCGCTCGACGGCGCCCGTCGCGGCGCCGCGCTCGTGCGGCGGCTGCTCGCCTTCGCTCGGCAGCAACCGATCGATCCGAAGATCTACAACGCGAAGCAGTTGGTGGCCGGAATGGAAGAGCTCCTGCAGCGCACGCTCGGGAGGGCGATCGAGATCGAGATGCGCCTGAGCGGCAGGCCGTGCCTGATCCGGACCGATCCGAACGAGCTCGAGAACACGATCCTCAACCTGGCGATCAACAGCCGCGACGCGATGCCGGCGGGCGGGAAGCTTGCGGTCAGCGTCGAGACCGTGACGCTCGGTCCCAGGAAATCGGCCGTTTCGCCGGACCTGACGCCGGGCGACTACGTGGTTGTCTCGGTCGCGGACACCGGTTGCGGCATGCCGCAGGAGGTGGTGGAGCGCGCTTTCGAGCCCTTCTTCACCACGAAACAATTCGGAGGCGGCAGCGGGCTCGGCCTGAGCATGGTCTACGGCTTCGCTCGGCGTTCGGGGGGGAAAGCGGAGATCGAGAGCGAGTCCGGCAGGGGAACGATCGTGCACATCTCTCTGCCGCGCTTTTCGGAGGACGAATCGGCGATCGCACAATTTCCGCGCGCGGATGCGAAAGCGCCGCAAGGACGAGAGCGTGTACTCGTCGTCGAAGACGAACTCGCTGTGCGCGAGTTGGCTGTGACGTTGCTGCGCGGTCTAGGCTACGAGGTTCTTGACGTGGAGAACGGACGATCCGCGCTGAAGGTGCTTGCCAGAGCCGCGGGCGCGGACCTGATGCTCACCGATGTCGAGTTGCGCGGCGGGATGAGCGGAATTGAGTTGGCGCGCGAGGCGCGGCGCCGTCTGCCGACGCTCCGCGTGCTACTGATGTCCGGCTATCCCGACAAGGCCCTCGAACAGGCTGGAGTCGGCGAGGACCGGTACGAACTCATCGCCAAGCCGTTTGAGAAGGCGGAGCTTGCCAAGATGGTGAGGACAGCACTGGACCGCGCCGCGGAAGGCGCAGCGCTCGAGCGATCCGTGGTGCCCGTCCGGAATGGACGGTCAGCGCGCGCTCGACGCCGGCGCCCTGCGCTCGCGAAAGCATGAAAACGGCCGGCCGCATCCTGGTGCTCGACGACGAGCCGGCGATCTGCGCCGTCGTGGAGCAGTGCCTGCAGCCAGGCGGTTACCGCGTCCAGTCCGCGAATACGAGCGACGAGTTCCGTCGCGCTCTGCGCCGCGAGGCGTTCGATCTTGTAATCCTGGATCTCAACCTGCAGGGTGAGGATGGCTTGGGCTTGCTTCATGAGATCAATCGCGAAACGTCGATTCCAACCATCATCCTGACGGCGCGCGGCGAACCGGTGGACCGCGTCGTGGGACTGGAGATGGGAGCGGATGACTACGTGCCGAAGCCCTTCGAGCCGCGCGAGCTGCTCGCACGGGTGCGCAGCGTCCTGCGGCGCGCGCGGAAGCCGGACTCTGCGGGAGACCTTCCCGGCGGACAGATCTTCTGGTTTGAAGGCTTCAGCCTCAATCCGCACGCGCGCCTGCTCGATTCGCCGAGAGGCGCGCCAATTATCTTGACGACCTCCGAGTTCGATATTCTGAACGCGTTGGTCACTCATCCCAACCGGGCCCTTACCCGCGACCAGATCATGACCCTTGCGCGGCGAAAAGATGCGACGCCGTTCGACCGCAGCATCGACGTTCACATCGGACATTTGCGTCGCAAGGTGGAGAAGGATCCGCGCCAGCCGCGAATCATCAAGACCGTGCATGGCGTCGGTTATATCTTCTCGGCAAAGGTCGAAGCACGGCTTGCCAGGTAGTCTTCGCAATTCTTTGCATCTCTTCATCATATGACTACGGCGCGCACACATCCCTCTGAAGGCGGCAGGCCTACCATCGTGTTAGGAGCAGGTTGCGATGAGACCATCCACCAACCCTTACAAGCAGCACCTCGACAGAAATCCGGCGAACTACGCGCCGCTCACGCCGCTCTCGTTCCTCGAGCGCGCGGCGTACGTGTACCCCAATCGGCCGTCCGTGATCCACGGCGCCCAGCGCTATACCTGGAGGGAAACCTACGCGCGCTGCCGGCGGCTCGCCTCGGCGCTGGCAAAGCGAGGCATCGGCCTGGGCGACACGGTAGCGGTGATGCTTCCAAACATTCCGGCGATGGTCGAGGCGCACTTCGGCGTGCCCATGTCGGGCGCGGTTCTGAACACGCTCAACACCCGGCTCGACGCCGACGCCATTGCATTCATGCTGAACCACGGCGAGGCTAGGCTGCTTTTGACCGACAAGGAATTCTCCGCGGTCATCGAACAGGCTGTGGCTAAAATCAATCGCCCGATCGAGGTGATCGAGGTCGAGGACCTCGAGTACTCGGGTCCCGGTAAGCGGCTCGGCAGCCAGACCTACGAGGAGGTGCTCGCCGCGGGCGACCCCGAGTGGGCCTGGCCGTGGCCGGACGACGAGTGGCAGGCGATCGCGCTCAACTATACGTCCGGCACCACGGGCAATCCGAAAGGGGTGGTGTACAGCCACCGCGGCGCGTACTTGAACGGCGTCGGCAACATTCTGGTCTGGGGCATGTCGCACCATGCGGTGTATTTGTGGACGCTGCCGATGTTCCACTGCAACGGCTGGTGCTTTCCTTGGACCATCGCGGCGAATGCCGGCACCAACGTCTGCCTGCGCAAAGTCGAGGCGGCGAAAATCTTCGCGCTCATCAAGGCGCACCGCGTGACCCACTACTGCGGCGCGCCGATCGTGCACCAGACCCTGATCAACGCCCCCGAGGAACTACGAAGAGGGATCGACTGGAAGGTGAGCTGCTTTGTCGCCGGAGCTACTCCGCCGGCGGCGATTATCGAGGGCATGGAGAAGATGGGCTTCTCGATGACCCACATATATGGCCTCACGGAGGTGTACGGCCCAGCGACCGTGTGCGCCAAGCATGCGGAGTGGGAGCGCCTGCCGCTCGCCGAGCAGGTGCGGCTCAACGGCCGCCAGGGCGTGCGCTACCACGTCGAGGAGGGGCTGGCCGTGATGAATTCCGAGACCATGGAGTCCGTGCCCGCCGACGGCGAGACCATGGGCGAGATCATGCTCCGCGGCAACATCACCATGAAAGGCTACCTCAAGAACCCGAAGGCGACCGAGGAAGCGTTCCGCGGCGGCTGGTTCCATTCCGGCGACTTGGGAGTCATGCAGCCCGACGGCTACATCAAGATCAAGGACCGCTCGAAGGACATCATCGTTTCGGGCGGCGAGAACATCAGCTCGATCGAGGTCGAGGACGTGCTCTACCGTCACCCGGCGGTGATGGCTGCGGCGGTGGTCGCCATGCCGCATGCGCAATGGGGCGAGACGCCATGCGCCTTCGTCGAGTTGAAGCCCGGCGCCACGGTTTCGGAGCAAGAGATCATCGACTTCAGCCGCGGCCAGATGGCGCGGTTCAAGGCGCCGCGTGCCGTGGTGTTCGGCGAACTGCCCAAAACTTCGACCGGGAAGATCCAAAAGTTCGTGCTGCGCGAAAGAGCGAGGTCGGCAGCCGCAATCGATCCCTGCGGCGCTGATCCTTCTTGAGCAGGTTCTTCGTCCTGTGCCGCTTGACGGTGAGGTTGTAGGCTTTGGCGCGCGCGGCTCTGTACGATTACTTCACCATCGCTAACCTGCCCCAGCCGCGCGCAGCTCTGGCATCCCACCGGCACCCGTGCTCGATGGAAGTCCAAAACTAGGGATCGTATGCGCCGATGTGGCGCGCTCAACTCCCCGCGTGCACGGTCTCGCCCGCAAGCTGCGCGACGCGCGCAGCAACCGCGCTTGCGAAAGCCTGGGTGCCAAGCGGCCCATCGAGGTCCGCCGTGCCTGGCGATGGGTTGGCGAGCACCTGATCGATCGCGGTGTGGATCGCCCGTGCGCCAATTCCGATGCGCGCATCGTTGCGGCGCTCGGCACTGGTGAGTTCGTTGGGGAAGGACGTGACGACCGTGATGGTGTCGGCGAGGGCGGGACACGCTACGACGATGGCCGCGACTGCGACACCCAGCCATTTCACTTTCATTGATCTCCTCCTGGAAGAATGCCGAACGGTGCTTGTGGGCCTGATTATTACCTATGCGAGCGAGCTTGCGATATGTCGATTGGGTCCCGCATCGTCAAGGCCAAAAGCGTCTGCTCAGGGTCATATACTGGCAAGGCGCGCGGTCAGCAAAAGTATCCGTCTTTGATATTTATTGCCATTTTGGATAAATAGTAGGCGTGATCGTCTATTGAGAGGGTTCCCATGGGCATGAACATCAATCTCACTCCGCAGCTCGAGGAGATGGTCAGGCAGAAGGTGGATTCCGGAATGTACAGCTCAGCCAGTGAAGTCGTCCGTGACGCCCTGCGGCTAATGGACGAAAAAGACCGGCTGCGCGGCGCGAAACTGGCCCAGTTGCGGCAAGAGATTCAAGAGGGCTCGAGCAGCGGCCCGGCCACGGCCTGGGATCAGGAGGAGATTAAGCGCAGAGGACGCGCGAAACGAGCTACCAAGACTCGCACCGCCAAGGCATAAATGCCCGTCATCCTCAGGCGTCCCCGCGCTGCCGATGATCTGATCGAGCTCTGGGACTACGTCGCCGATGACAGCGTCACGCGGACGGATGCATTCATCGACGATGTTGACGCCAAATTCCAGCTCTTGGCCGAGCAACCCCCGCTCGGCCGCAATCGTGAGGAACTGATATGAAACCCAACGCCCCCCAAGCTCCCGATCTCGCCTCCGAGGGCGACGTCAACCTCTCGCCGCGACGGCGGCAATGGGAGCGCGAGCATCTCGGCCCGGCGACGGCGCAACTGCTGGCGCGCGATGCCGCGTGCTTTCTGCACCAGTCGTTGTCGACCCCCTGCTTCAATGCCGTGAAAAGCGCATCGGGCATCTGGCTGGAGGATGTCGAGGGGCGGCGCACCATGGATTTCCACGGCAACAATGTGCACCAACTGGGCCATGGCCATCCGCGCGTGATCGAAGCGGTGAAGCGGCAGCTCGATACGCTGCCGTTCGCACCGCGCCGCTACACCAACGAAGCCGCGGTGCTGTTGGCCGAGCGCTTGGTGTCGCTCGCGCCCGGCCATCTAAGCAAGGTGCTGTTCGCCCCCGGCGGGGCCGAAGCCATCGGCATGGCGTTGAAACTGGCACGGCTGGCGACCGGCCGCCACAAGACGGTGTCGATGTGGGACTCCTTCCACGGCGCCTCGCTCGATGCCATCTCGATCGGCGGTGAGGCGATATTTCGCCGGAACATGGGACCGCTGCTGTCCGGCACCGAACACGCGCCGCCCTGCGACCCGCACGATTGCCTCTATGGGTGCGGCGGACTGTGCAACGCGCGCTGCGCGGACTATGTCGAATACATGCTTGCCAAGGAAGAAGATGTCGCCGCCGTCATCGTCGAAACCATCCGCTGCACCGATGTGCAAATCCCGCCGCCCGAGTATCACCGCAGGCTGCGCGCAGCCTGCGACAAGCACGGCGCGCTGCTGATCTACGACGAAATTCCCATCTGCCTTGGCCGCACCGGCACGATGTTCGCCTTCGAACACTATGGGGTGATACCCGACATGGTCGTGATCGGCAAGGGCCTCGGTGGCGGCGTGTTTCCGATGGCAGCGCTGCTCGCGCGCGGGGATCTCGATATCGCGGCCGATCGTGCTTTGGGTCATTACACGCATGAAAAAAGCTCGGTCGGCTGCGCCGCTGCGCTCGCCACGCTCGAGGTCATCGAAGAGGAAAAACTGCTTGAACGCGCCGCGGCGCTGGGCACCCGCGCCCGCGAACGGATGCGCGCGATGAAGACGCGGCAGCCGCTGATCGGCGACGTGCGCGGCATCGGACTCCTGCTGGGCATTGAGCTGAACGACCCTGCAACCGGTGCTCCGGCCAAGGCAAAAGCGGAGGATGTGATGTATCGCGCGCTGGCGGCAGGTTTGTCGTTCAAGGTCGGCCAGGGCAACGTGCTCAACCTGTCGCCGCCGCTCGTCATCTCGGAGGTCGACCTCGATCGGGCCTTCGATATCGTTGAAACGGCACTGACTGCGACCGGGGGCCCATGAAAATCGTGCGCACCGATCGCGAGTTGGCGCTGCCGCATGTCGATGCCGCCTTGCAGGCTGCGGGTGCCCAGCTCGTCACTCTGCCCGATACGGTGTCGGAGGATGAATTAGTTGCGGCGGTACGCGAGGCGGACCTGTTGCTGATGTGCTACCGGCCGATCACGGCGCGCGTCATCGACGCCGGCAGCAGGCTCAAGGGCATCGTCAAATACGGCGTCGGCATCGACGCCATCGATATCGACGCGGCCAAACGCCGCGGGGTGCCGGTGGTGAACATCCCCGAATACGCCGAGGAGACCGTGGCCGAGGGCGCGTTCGCGCTGATGCTGGCGCTGGCGAAACGTCTCAAGCCGCTGCAGCACGCGATGGGTCGCGACGGCTGGGCATGGCCGCAACCGCAATGGCTGGGCTTCGACCTCGCCGGCGAGACCGTGGGAGTGGTCGGTGTGGGCCGCATCGGCAGGAGTTTCGCACGGATGGCGGCAGGCTTTCGCATGCGAGTGCTGGGTTTCGATCCGCACGTGTCTGTTGATGCAATGCGCGCCGCCGGTGTGGCGAAGCGCGACGATCTGCAGACGATGCTGCGCGAATGCGATTTTGTGTCGATCCATTGCGTGCTCAATGCCGAAACGCGCGGCCTTATCGGAGCAACGCAGCTCGGCGCGATGAAGCCCTCGGCGTTTCTCCTCAATGTATCGCGCGGCGCCATCGTCGATGAAGATGCCCTGGTATCGGCGCTCACAGACAAACGCATCGCCGGTGCCGCGCTCGATGTTTATGGTGAGGAACCGCTGGCGACCGCCGGCCATCGCCTGAGCGCCTTGCTGGCGATGGACAACGTGATCCTCTCACCGCATCTCACTTTCTACACGCACGAGGCGATGCGGCGGCTCGAAGAAGAAACGATCGCGCGCTGCTTGGAGGCGCTGGCGGGGCGGCCGATGCTGGTCAAATCGCGTGATCCGCGCCTGCGCTCGCAGACGGTTGGCGTATGGTTCGCCGACTGAAGCGGTGGGGCAAACGGAAGCACTGATCGGCCCGAGCCCGCCATGGAATTCCGCCCCGCCTGCACCGGCCTCCGCATTCGCTCAGCGCATGGCCTGGTCGGGAGCGCCCGAGCGCGCCTCGACGGTGGCGACGAAAGCGACGCCGGGCAGGATCGCTACAAACGATACGTCCTCTTACTCGGCGTCCCGCGCCTCGCACTGGCGGGCCTGGTGAGCGGCAACGCAAAGGACCTGCCGTCGCTGCTGGGGTACGCCGCACCCGGGGGCGATCCCGCAGCCTGCCACGCTGCACGCTACAGATCCAGAATTCGTATTTCGGGCTGATCGACCTAAGCGCGGCGGCGGCTTCGGCACCTACTTCGGCAAGCTCGAGCGCGTCCCCGGAGAACGAGGACATCTCCGTGCTTGCCGAGCAGTGGCGCTCGTACTCAGGCGAGAACGCATCGAAGGGACGCGACGGGTTCATCGGCCAGTCATTGGCTTCGGCCGCCGTATTCCGGACCTCGGTTGGAGCATCAAGGACGTGCTGGTCGCCGGCAACCGGATCATCGTGCGCAGCGAGACCTCCGGCCCACCATGGGCGTGGTGCCGGGCGGAAAGACTTTCCGCATCATGACCGACGTTCATACCGTCGAGGGTGGCAAGTTCATCCGCGCGCATCATGTCGAGGACCGGGCGGGAGCGATTCGCCAGCTCACCACCAAGTAGTGGGCGAGCGCCGCCGCGAAGCACGCGGCGCTACATGGCCGAAGCGATATCGTTGCCGGCGGCGCTGCTGCCGAGCCGGGGTGTGCATTAGACGCCCGTCTATGGGCATTGCGGATACGACTTCCCTGATTGCTTTCTCATGGCGTACGTTCGGCCGGCGCGAGTTGTTCGATGACGCTGACGCGCGAGCGATGGGCGCGTGGGCACGACGGCGGGTTTTCGGTGGGACGCCGCAACGTTTCCACGGCCGCCAGGCGTCTCATGCGCCGAGGAGGCGGCGTGCGAGCTTTTAAAGACTCGCCTCGATGAATTCTGCTCGCGGAACGCGGCGTAGAGCATCATGCCGCCATCGACATGGAGTGTGCCGTTGAAAAAAACGGAAGCTCGGTCGTTGTAACGGCCGGGCAAATCGCGATACCAGTACCGACAGGCCTAGCGCGCGTACACGAGGTCGCGCAGTCCGATCGAAATGAAAGGCATGTAGGTGATGACCATCAGGCACGCGAGCACGACCAGCACGAACGGGAGCAGGCGCGGGACGATCTGATCGAGCGATATGCGCGCGACCGTGCAAGCGGCGAACAGGTTAACGCCAAACGGCGGCGTGATCATGCCGAGTGCCAGGTTCACCACCATGACGATGCCGAAATGGACCGGATCGATGCCGAAATGCACGGCGACCGGCGCGAGGATGGGTGCCAGAACAATGATCGACGCCGAGGTCTCGATGAACATGCCGATGATGAACAGCGCGGTGTTTACGCCCAGGAGAAAGAGCGCCGGCGTCTGCAGCACCTCGACTAAAAATGCGCCGATCTTGTCGGGAAGGCCCGCCCGCGTGATCAGGTAGCTGAAAAGCCCCGCGTTGGCGATAATGAACATGATCACCGCCGACGAGATCACGCTCTTGCGCAGCACGCGCGGCAGGTCCGTGAACCGGGTCTCGCGGTAGATGAACACGCCGACGATGAATGCATAGAACACCGCGACCACGGAGGCTTCGGTCGGCGTGAAAATGCCGCCGTAGATTCCCCCCAGAATCACCACCGGCATGAACAGCGCCAGGAGCGCGCGACGGCTCGCCACCATGAATGAAAGCTGGCCTTCGCGGTCGCCCTTGCCGTAACCCTTGATCCGCGCATAGATAATGACGAAGGCCATCAGCGCGCCACCGATCAGCAACCCCGGCCCGAAACCGGAAATGAAGAGCTCGCCGATCGAGACTTCTGCCGAGACGCCGTAGAGGATCATCGGGATGGACGGGGGGATGATCACCCCCAGCTCCGCCGACGTTGCCTGCAGCGCAGCCGCATAGTTGGTGGGATAACCATGCTTGATCAGCGCCGGAATCAGGATGGTGCCGATCGCGAACGTGGTAGCGACGCTCGAACCCGAGACCGCCGCGAAGATCATGCACGTCAATACGCAGGTGGCCCCGAGTCCGCCCTGGATGCCGCCGACGATCGACTTGGCGAAGTCGACCAGACGTGCCGAAATTCCGCCCGACTCCATCAGGTTCCCGGCCAGGATAAAGAACGGGATCGCCGCCAACGGAAACTTGTTGATCGACGCGAACATCTCTTTCACGACCGCCAGGAAACTTAAGTTTGCCTGCCATGCACCGACGATGCTGGCGAGGCCGATCGATACGGCGACCGAGATGCTGAGCGCGAACGCGATCAGCATCGTGGCGAACATGGTGGTGGGCATTGCGGGATCCGATCGCGCTTAGGTTCCTTAGACGGCTGTCTCGAGTTCCAGCCGTCGCGGATCGAGCAGTACCGCGACGACCGCAAGAGCGGAGAAGATCGCGCCGACCGGCACTGCCAGATACGCCCATGTCATCGAAAACGATTCGAGACCGCTGATAGTCTGGAAGCGCCCGCGATAAGCATATTCACTGCCGAACCAGAGCATGAAGCCGACCAGCACTAGGGCGGCGACGGCCGCAAGCGCATCCAGCACCCGCTTTCCGCGCCGTCCGACCTTGCGGTGCGCGAGGTCGACGCAAACCATCGCGCCCTGACGGAAGCACGCGGGCGCGCCCAGGAACACCATCCAGATCAGCGCAAAGCGAGTGAGCACCTCGGACCATTCGGCGGGCTGCTGGAACACGAAGCGCGACAGGATCTGGTACATGCCGAGACACGCCGCGATAACGAGCATCGCACACCCGCAAGCGAGTGCAAGCGCGGTGGTTCGGCGTTCGAACGCGAGAAAGTGCTTACGCACCGGACGATCTCCAGCTCATCGACAAGGCCCGTGCCTGTCCCGTACAACGCGGTTTGCCGCCGTTGGCAGCCGGGCCCGGGTCGGGACGGATGAGGCTTGTCCCAAGCGCACCGTTACGTGCCCGGTGCGCCCGGAATGTCGCATCACTTATAGTTGCGGATCTTGTCGATGTTTTCCTGGCCGAATTTCTTGCCGAACTCGGTGAACGTCGACGCAAGCGCCGCCTGGAATTTCGACTTGTCGACGTTCTCGACGACAGTCATGCCATGCGCTTTGAGCTCCGCGACGACCTTGCGCTCATCGTCATCGATCCGGGCGCGATTGGCCTTGACTGCTTCTTTGGCCGCTTCGGAAAACGCCTGCTTGTCCGCCGGCGACAGCTTGTCCCATTGCGCCTTGTTCATGAGGATCAGCGCGGGCGAATACACGTGACCGGTCAGCGTAATGTATTTCTGCACCTGGTCGAGCTTGGCCGCGGAGATGACGGACAACGGATTTTCCTGACCATCCACCGTGCCTTGCTGCAACGCGGTGAAGACTTCAGTGAATGCCATCGGCGTCGGAATGATGCCGAATGCTTTGTACGCCTGCATGTGCACCGGGTTTTCCATCGTGCGCATCTTGAGGCCCTTCAGGTCGTCCGGCGTGTTGACCGACCGCTTGTTGTTGGTCATGTGCCGGAAACCGTTCTCACCCCACGCCAGCGCCTGGATGTTCTTGGCCGGGAACTTCCCGAGCATTTCCTGACCGATGGGGCCGTCAAGCGTGGCCCGCGCATGCGCGTAGTCGCGGAAAAGGAACGGAATGTCGAGAATCGCGACTTCGGGAACAAAATTGGGAACGGGTCCCGTCGATGTCATCGTGAGGTCGAGCGTGCCGAGCTGCACCGCCTCGATCGACTCGCGTTCGGCGCCCAATGCGCCGGAATAGAAATTCTGGACCTTGTACTTGCCGTTCGTTCGCTTTTCCACTTCCTTCGCGAACGTGTCGACCGCGACTCCGTAGTGAGAGTTTTGGCTGATCGAGATGTTCATCTTCATCGTTTCCTGGGCGCGGACAGGCAACGACGACAATGTCGCCGCCACGGCGATGGCGACGATCGAATACGTAAGGCGCGACAAACGCATGGTTTCCTCCGTCAGGGGACGCTATTGGGCACGTTGTGGTAATTGATCAATGCGCCCGGAGCAGCGATTCTAGGCACGCTCCGGGCCAATGTACACCAGAAGCGTCGTGCCCGGCGCGGCGGCACCGATCTCGGTCGATTTTGCGAGAGATGGATTGCGCCACGCAGCACGCCTTGCCTTTTGCGGCGTTTGCGCATAAGTTTGCGCTTCACACCGCAGCCGCTTCCCTTCACCAGGAAACCCCCATGAAAAGACAACTTGCAGCGCTGGGGTTGGCACTGCCGCTAGCGCTTGGCGCGCAGGCCGCCGACAAGGTAAAAATCGGATTCATCAGCACGCTTTCGGGCCCAAGCGCGGCGCTGGGTGTGGACATCCGCGATGCCTTCAACCTGGCGGTCAAATTAAATGGCGGCAAGCTCGGCGGACTGCCGGCCGAAGTTATCATCGGCGACGACCAGTTCAAGCCCGAAGTGGGCAAGCAGCTTGCCGAGAAGAACATCAAGCTCGATAAGGTCGACTTCCTTACCGGCATCGTGTTCTCCAACATCATGTTGGCCGCGGTGCCGGAGGCGTTCTCCAGCAAGGTGATCTACGTCAGCCCCAACGCCGCGCCCTCTCCCCTCGCCGGCGCGCAGTGCAATCCGTATTTCTTCGCGGTGTCGTGGCCCAACGATGCGTATCACGAGGCCGCAGGCAAGTACGCCACCGAGAAGGGCTTCAAGAACGTCTACCTGATGGCTCCCAACTATCAGGCGGGCAAGGACTCGCTCGCCGGGTTCAAGCGCTTCTTCAAAGGCAAGATCGCCGACGAGGTCTATACCAACTTGGGCCAGCTCGACTACTCGGCCGAGCTCGCCCAGGTCCGCGCCGCCAAGCCCGACGCCGTCTACGTGTTCCTGCCCGGCGGCATGGGCATCAACTTTATCAAGCAATTCGTCGCCGCGGGCCTGTCGAAAGACATGCAACTGGTCGTTCCCGGCTTCGGCTCGGATCAGGACATCATTCGGGCGGTTGGCGAACCGATGCTGGGCCTGTTCGACACCGCGCATTGGGCGCTCGACATGGACAACGCCGCCAACAAGAAATTCGTTGCCGAGTTCGAAAAGGAATACCAGCGTCTGCCCAGCCTATTCGCCTCGCAAGGCTATGACGCGGCGCAGTTGATCGACGCTGCGGTGCGCGACGTCAAAGGCCAGCTCGACGACAAGGAAGCGGTGCGCAAGGCGCTCAAGGCGGCCCGGTTTCAGTCCGTGCGCGGAGCGTTCAAATTCAACACCAACCAGTACCCGATTCAGGACTATTATTTGCGCGAGGTCGGCAAGGACAGTCAGGGACGCCTGGTCAACAAGACCAAGGGTACCGTGTTGAAGGATCATGGCGATGCCTACGTGCAGGACTGCAAGATGCAATGATGCAAAGAGCTGTGACGTTTAAGGGGTGAGGAGTCGTTCCTCATCCCTTTTTGCTTGTATCCGCTGCTTTCTGCGCCTGAAGATGTCCGGAATTCTGATTCTCGAGCAAACGCTGAACGGCCTGCAGTTCGGGTTAATGCTGTTTCTGCTCGCTGCCGGGTTGACGCTCGTGTTCGGCATCATGGACATGATCAATTTGGCGCACGGGTCGCTGTACATGATCGGCGCGTTCCTCACCTCGACCTTGGTCGGCGTCACCGGCTCGTTCGTGCTCGGCGTGCTGCTCGCGATCCCGGCCACGGCCGCCGTCGGCATGCTGCTCGAGATTGCGGTGTTGCGGCAGCTCTACGCGCGCGATCATCTGTCGCAGGTACTCGCCACTTTTGCGCTGATTCTGATCGCCAACGAGGTTGTGCGCATCATCTGGGGATCGGACCAGCCGCTGACCACCCCCGCGGCGCTATCAGGCCCGATCGAACTGCTGCCTGGCATGTACTACGCATCGTATCGGCTGGTGATCATTGCCGTCGGTGTGGCGGTGGCCGCTTTGCTGTACATCGTCGTGACCCGGACCAGGGTCGGGATGCTGGTGCGCGCCGGCGCTTCCAACCGTGAAATGGCGAGCGCAATGGGAGTCGACATCCGCACCCTCTTCACCCTGGTGTTCGGCTTCGGCGCCGGGTTGTGCGCGCTGGCGGGGGCGATGCTCGGGCCGCTCTTCGCCGTGCAGGTGGGCATGGGCGAGAACATCCTGATCCTTGCATTCGTTGTCATCGTGATCGGCGGCATCGGCTCGATCCGCGGTGCCTTGGTGGGCTCGATCATCGTCGGCATGGTCGACACCACCGGCCGCGCATTTCTGCCGGCGCTACTGCGCGAGTTTCTGTCGCCGCAGTTCGCCGGAGCGATCGGTCCCGCGCTCGCCTCGATCCTCATTTACCTGTTGATGGCCGCGGTGCTGTTCTGGAAACCGCAGGGCCTCTTCCCCGCGCGCGGTTAACAACGATGCAACGCTTGCTGGTCGTCGTCGCGCTTGCGCTGGCGGTCGCGTTTCCGCTCGTGGCGAAGGACTACGGCGCGATTTATTACTTGAGCTTCGCCAGCCGCGTCCTGATTTACGCGCTCGCCGCGACCAGCCTCAACCTGATCTTAGGCTATGGCGGCATGATCTCGTTCGGGCATGCCGCCTTTGTCGGCGCGGGCGCCTATGCAGCCGGCGTGCTGCTGGTCGAGGGGGTTACGAGCGCCTGGATCGGCTGGCCGACCGCAATGCTGGTTTCTGCCCTGCTGGCTTTCGCGATCGGCGCGGTGTCGCTGCGCACGCGCGGCGTCTACTTCATCATGATCACGCTGGCCTTCGCGCAGATGGCGTATTACCTCACGGTTTCGATGAAAGCGTACGGCGGCGAGGAGGGGCTCAATCTGCCGTTGCGCGCAACGCTCGGCTTCGGCCTGGAGCTTAAGGACGACGTTACGTTCTATTACACGGTGCTCGCATTGCTGGTGACGGCGCTCGTGCTGCTGCGGCGACTGGTGCACGCGCGCTTCGGCCGCGTGATCCAGGCGATCCGCGAAAATGAAACAAGAATGCAGGCCATGGGTTACCCGACCTATCGCTACAAGCTGATCTGCTTCGTCATCGCCGGTGCATTCGGCGGGTTGGCCGGCGCGTTGCTCGCCAGCCAGAACAACTATGTCAACCCGTCGCTTTTGCACTGGACGCAATCCGGGATGCTGATGATCATGGTGATCTTGGGCGGTGTCGGTTCTCGCTATGGTGGTCTGATCGGCGCGGTGGTGCTGCTTGGCTTCGAGGAGCTGATCGCCAACCACAAGGTCGCTTGGCTGGCGGCGCTCCTGCCCAACTACCAGCAACATGCGCTGCTCGGCGTCGGGCTGCTCCTGCTCGCGATCGTGCTGTTTGCGCCGCAAGGCATCGCGGGCCTATTTGCCCGCGCGCCCCCGATGAAGACCGGCAATCGTGGTTGAAATCCTGCTCTCAATCCGTGACCTTAGGAAACGCTTCGGCGGATTGGTCGCCACCGATGACGTCTCGCTTGAAGTCGCCACCGGCGAGATCCACGCGTTGATTGGACCCAACGGCGCCGGCAAGACGACTCTCGTTGAGCAACTGGCGGGGGCCACGCCGTCCGATGCCGGCGCGATCCACTTCCGCGGCGTCGACATCACTGGGAAACCGCAGTACGAGCGCGTGGGCCTGGGCCTTGCGCGTTCCTACCAGATCACGAGCATCTTCCGCAGGTTCACGGTCCTCGACAATTTCGCGCTCGCGGTGCAGGCGCGCAGCGGGTCGAGCCTTTCTTTTTGGCGCCGGCGGGACAGCGAAACGGCACTGCTCGACGAAGCGCGGCGGCTGGTTGAGCAAGTCGGGCTCGCGGGCCGCGAAACCGCGCTCGCCGGCGCGCTGGCGCACGGGGAGCAGCGTCAACTCGAAGTGGGGCTGGCGCTCGCCACGCAGCCCCTGCTGCTCCTCCTCGATGAGCCCATGGCCGGCCTGGACCCGAACGAATCCGAGCGCATGATCGGGCTCATCGACAGCCTGCGGCAGAGGGTGACGGTGCTGCTGATCGAGCACGACATGGCCGCGGTGTTCCGCCTCGCCGACCGCATCTCGGTGCTGGTATTCGGCCGCATCATTGCCACTGGAACGCCCGTTGCGATCCGCAACAATGCGGAGGTCAAACGCGCTTATCTGGGTGACGAGGTCACACCGACCTGCGCGCGCGCAAACGACACACGAGGGGGGCAGCACACCGTCTCGGTCGAGCCACTGCTCAAAGTCGACTCGCTCGCGACCGCCTATGGTGCGAGCCAAGTGCTGTTCGGCATCGGCCTGGAGGTACGCTGCGGCGAGGTATCGACGTTGCTCGGCCGCAACGGCATGGGTAAGACCACCACGGTCCGCTCAGTAATGGGCATGACACGGCCTCTAAGCGGCACAATCGTGTTCCGGGACGAGCGCATCGAACGGCATCGCTCGGATCGCATCGCCCGCCGCGGCATCGCGCTGGTGCCGGAAGGACGCCAGATTTTCCCCAATCTGACGGTGCGGGAAAACCTGGTGGCCTTCGCCGCCAACCGCAACGGTTCGGCGAACCCTTGGACATTGGAAAAAGTATCGGCATTGTTTCCGTCTCTCGCCGCGCGCGCCGACAATATGGGCAACCAGCTCTCCGGGGGCGAGCAGCAGATGCTCGCCATCGGGCGGGCGCTGATGACCAATCCGTACTTGTTGATCCTGGACGAGGCTACGGAGGGTCTGGCGCCGCTCGTGAGCGAGGAAATCTGGAAATGCTTGAGCGCCCTCAAGCGCGCGGGCCAGAGTATTCTGGTTATCGATAAATCGGTCGAGCGCCTGATCGCGCTCGCCGACCATCACACCATCATCGAGCGCGGTCGGGTCGCGTGGCAAGGCCGCTCCGGCGAACTCGACGCGGACCGCGCGCTTTGGCACCGGTACTTGGGCGTGTAGCGCGGCGCGATCAGCCCTGCGAACGACCAACAACCGGTTCGCTCGATCGCCCGCGCAGCGCAAAACACAAATACACTACCGATTGCACATTGCCTGTTAAGGAGGCCCGCCATGCTGTACGAAAGACTTTCCAGCCTCACCGAGCTGGTCGAGCCCGACCGCGTTCACCGGCATGTCTATACCGATGCGCAAATTTTCGCGCTCGAGATGGAACGCATCCACGAGCGTGTCTGGATCTACTGCGGCCACGAAAGCCAGGTGCAAAAGCCAGGCGATTACTTCACCGTGCAGATCGGGCGCCAGCCGATGCTGATGGTGCGCGGTAATGACCGGAAGGTGCACGTGCTCTATAACCGCTGCCCGCATCGCGGCAACATGATGTGCGGCGACCGCCAGGGTAATACCGGCGAATTCTTCCGCTGCTCCTACCACGCGTGGACTTTTCACCATGACGGAAAGCTCAAGAGCATTCCGATGATGGAGTCCGGTTATGAGGGCACCAAACTCACTCGCGACAATCCGGACTGCAATATGAAGAACGCGGCGCGCGTCGACTCCTACCGCGGCTTCGTGTTCGCGAGCCTGGCGCACGACGGCCCGTCGCTCACCGAGTTCCTCGGGCACTCGAAAATCGCCTTCGATGACATGTGCGACCGCGCGCCGATGGGCGAGGTCGAGATCGTGCCGAATTGTTTTCGGGTGATTCAGAATTCGAACTGGAAAATCTTCCTCGAGAATCAGCTCGACGCACTACACCCCTCGGTGACGCATCAGTCCACAGGCCGTGCCGCCCTCGACGTCGAGAAAGAGATCAAAAAGGCGACCGGCCACGCGCCGCTGTCCTACCACATGCTCTCGGCGTTCGCGTCGGTGACGATCGAAAAGTGGGATGGGTTTCAGACGCTTAACTACCCCAACGGCCATTGCATTCTCACCGGCTACATGGGTCTGCGGCCGCAAGACCCGGATACGCTCGCTTATGAAAAGACCTTGGTTGCGGCGTATGGCGAAAAACGCAAGGAAGAAATTCTCTCGACCAACATCCATCACGTGCTGATCTATCCGGGGCTGTCGGTGCAGTCACCGCTGCAGCAGTTGCGCGCGGTGCGGCCGCTCGGCGTGGACAAGACACTGACCGAGATCTGGCATTTCCGGCTCAAAGGCGCTCCGGAGCCGATCTATCGCCGCTCGCTCGCTTATTACAATCTGGTCAACTCGCCTGCGACGCTGGTCAACGCCGACGACCTAGAGAACTTCTGGAAAATTCAGCAGGGGCTATCTTCCGACGGCGGCGACTGGGTGAATTTCCAGCGCCACTACGGCCGCGACGTGGAAAAAGACAACGTGGTCGAGACGAGCCCCGGCATGGGAACCTCGGAAGCGCCGATGCGCAACCAGATGAAGGCGTGGGCGGAGTACATGAAGACCTGACAGGGGGAACAGGATGGGATGTCAGTTGCCGTTCGCGCATCTCCTCCGTAACATGAACAGTTCGAAATAGAGCTTTAAAAGGTGCGGAGATCCGATGGCGAGCAAGCCCACAAGAACAACCCGTGTGACGACCATACCGAAGAAACAAGTCGAAGTTGCCTCCAAATCCAGGGGACGTTCGAGCGAGATCAACACGCAACACGCAGTCGAGCAGTTCTTGTACCGGCAAGCGGAATTCCTCGATGCGAAGCGCTGGCAGGACTACATCGATCTCTTTGCCGAAGACGGCCATTACTGGATGCCGGCCGCGCCGGAGCAGACCTCAGGCGAAGGCATGCCTTCGATCTTCTATGAGGACAGAAATCTAATGCGGGTGCGCATGAAACGCGTGTTGCATCCGGACGCCTGGTCACAGCGGCCGCTGTGGGGCACGAGCCACGTCGTATCGAACGTCGTCGTCGCGAGTAACGACTTGAAGAGCGGCGAGCTGACCGTGCGCTCGCGCTTCCATATGCTGGAGTTGCGGCGCGATAGTACGCGCCATTTTGCCGGGTCTTATCTCCACCACCTGAAAAAAACCGCGGACGGATACCGCATCAGGCTGCAGCGCGTCGACATGGTGAACGCACAGGCGCCTTACGACTATGTGTTACAGGTGTGGGTGTAGACTCGGCAAGCTCGCCAAGACCTGTGGAAAAAGCGAGCGCGCCATGGAACAGATGGTAGCGGTAGCGCTGGTCTTGACGCTAATAGAGGGCGAACGGGGCTTGTGCTTGGCACTGTAGCGATGCTAGCGATTGTAGTGAATTGATCAGAGCAATACCAACCTATTACGAACGACCCCGAAGCTACCCCTACAAGAAAAGAAACGGCTCGCATTGCTGCAAGCCGTTGATTTGTTGGTTGCGGGGACCCGCAACCCG
>JRHI01000561.1_pt1 | contig 38906 bp, 37 predicted proteins | sample 215371 | NCBI WGS metagenome assembly JRHI01 (sample SAMN02929681, study PRJNA255918) | sediment metagenome | biome: cave system; feature: Ice Cave; material: Sediment; isolation source: sediment from deep within a dark volcanic ice cave with no known source of... ... | reverse complement strand
CGGCCGAACACCTCGGAGAGCGGCAGGTCGAGCCGATGATCGGGCCCCGGCACGCCGACCAGGACCACGGTCCCGGCATGGTCACGCGCATGGAAGGCCTGGGTGAAGGTCGTCGGGATGCCCACGGCGTCGATGGCCACGTCGACCCCGAAGCCGCCGGTCAGCTCCCGGATCGTCGCCACCGGATCGTGCTCGCGCGAGTTGATCGTGTGGGTGGCGCCGAATCCCTTGGCCCACTCCAGCTTGCGGTCGTCGATGTCGACGGCGATGACGATGCGCGCTCCCACCGCCCGGGCGCCGGCCACGGCCGCATCCCCGACTCCGCCGCAGCCGAAGACCGCCACCGTGTCTCCCCGGGTCACGCCGCCGGTGTTGACCGCCGCGCCGAAGCCGGCCATGACGCCGCAGCCGATCAGCCCGGCCAGCTCGTGCGCCATCCGCGAGTCCAGCGGGACACACTGGCCGGCATCCACCAGCGTCAGCTCGCTGAAGCCGCCGATGCCGATGGCCGCGGTCAGTTCGGTGCCGTCCTCCAGGGTCATCCGCTGACGGGCGTTGCGGCTGTCGAAGCAGTACCAGGGGCGCCCGCGACGGCAGGAGCGGCAGGTCCCGCACGGCGCCCGCCAGGCCAGGATGACGTCGTCGCCGGGGGTCACGGTGGTCACGCCCTCGCCGACCGCCTCCACCACCCCGGCCGCCTCGTGGCCGAGCAGGAAGGGGAAGCCGTCGCCGAGGCTGCCCTCGCGGAAATGCAGGTCGGTGTGGCAGACCCCACACGCCCGCGGCCGCACCAGGGCCTCCCCCGGACCGGGGTCGGGCACCACCACGGTCTCGACGCTCACCGGCGCCCCCTGGCTGCGAGCCACCACCCCACGAACGCGATGCGCCATCCCACGTCTCCTCAGGCCTCCGGCTGCGCCCCGGGTCATGATTGCAGACGCGATGAGCCCCACCCTCGCCACCAACGTCCAGACCCTGACCGCCGCCCTCCGCGACGCCGTCGGCGAGGGCGCGCTCCTCCTCGAGCCCGCCCAGCTGCAGAGCTATGCATGTGATGGGCTCACCGGAACGCGGGTGGTGCCCCGCGCCGTGGTGCTGCCGTCGACCACCGAGGAGGTGGCCCACTGCGTCCGCGCCTGCGTGGCGGCCGGCGTCCCCTTCGTGGCCCGCGGTGCCGGCACCGGCCTGAGCGGCGGCGCGCTCCCGGTCGCCGACGGCGTCGTCATCGGCCTGGCGCGGATGAACCGGGTGCTCCATGTCGACATCGAGGACGAGCGCGTCACCGTCCAGCCCGGGGTGACCAACCTGGCGGTCACCCAGGCGGTGGCGGCGCACGGCTACCACTACGCCCCCGATCCCAGCAGCCAGTCGGTCTGCACCATCGGCGGCAACGTCGCCGAGAACAGCGGGGGCGCCCACTGCCTGGGCTACGGCTTCACTGTCCACCACGTCGTCGCCGCGGTCTTCGTCACCGCCGCCGGCGGCGTCGCCCGCCTCGGCTCGGCCTGCGTCGACGCCCCTGGCTACGACCTCCTGGCCGCCGTCGTGGGCAGCGAGGGCACCCTGGGGATCGTCACCGAGGTCACGCTGCGCGTCCTGCCGCGGCCGCCCAGCGTGCTCACCCTGCTGGCCGCCTTTCCCTCCATGGGCTCGGCCGGCGACGCGGTCTCGGCGGTCATCGCCGCCGGCATGCTGCCCGCCGCCATCGAGATGATGGACCGGCTGGCGCTCAGTGCCGTGGAGGCGGCGGTCCACGCCGGCTACCCGGACTGCGAGGCGGTGCTGCTCATCGAGGTCGACGGTGGCGAGGTCGAGGTCGGCGAGATGGGCGCCGCCATCGAGCGCATCTGCCGGGAGCACGGCGCCGCCGAGATCCGGCGCGCCGCCACCGCCACCGAGCGCGCGCTGATGTGGAAGGGGCGCCGGGCCGCCTTCGCCGCCATGGGGCGGATCAGCCCCAGCTACTACGTCCAGGACGGCGTCATCCCGCGGACGCGGCTCGGCGAGGTGCTCCAGGGCATCGCCGCCCTGGAGCGCGAGCTGGACGTGCGCGTGGCCAACGTTTTCCACGCCGGTGACGGCAACCTGCACCCCCTGGTCCTGTTCGACGCCGCCGTCCCCGGCCACGGTGACAAGGCGGCCGAGAGCGCCCGCCGCATCCTCGACCTCTGCCTCGACGCCGGCGGGTCCATCACCGGCGAGCACGGCGTCGGCACCGACAAGGCATGCCACATGCCCCGCATGTTCGATGAGCCCAGCCTGCGGGTCATGGGACGGTTGCGTGACGCCTTCGACGCCGCCGGTCTGTGCAACCCGGGCAAGGCCCTGCCCACGCCCCGGCTCTGTGGCGAGGTGCCCGGCGTCTACCGTCCCCACTGGGCCGAGCTGGCCGGCCTGGCCGAGCGGGGTTAGCCCGGCCGGCGACGCGGCAACCAGGCCCGTTCGGGTAGCGTCGTGGCAAGCGTAGGGTCCGATCTGACCGGCGCCACGTGGGGATTCGCCACCAGGAGAGATCTGTGTCGCTGCGCCGTGCCTTCGTGATCGCGACCGCGCTCGCCGGCGCCCTGCTGGCCCCTGGCGTCACCGACCCGCATGCGACCGTCCACGCGGCCTCGCCCGGCTACACAGTGACCGCGTCCACGCTGACCGTGCACGGTCTGGGCCACGCCGGCGACGCCAATCACAACTGCACGGTCGAGTACGACCTCTACCGGCCCAGCCCGCCGGTGGCGCTGCACAGCGCGCCGGCCATCCTCTTCACCAACGGCTTCGGCGGCTCCAAGTCGGACGGCGCCGCGGCGGCGAGGTACTTCGTCCCCCGGGGGTACGTGGTGCTGGCCTACAGCGGACTCGGGTTCGGCAAGAGCACCTGCACCATCGAGCTCGACGACCCCGACTGGGACGGGCGCGCCGCCGCCCAGCTGATCGATTTCCTGGCCACGGTGCCCGAGGTCAAGCTCGACGCCCCGGGCGACCCCCGCGTCGGCATGCTCGGCGGCAGCTACGGCGGCGCGGTCCAGCTGGCGGCGGCGTCGGTGACGGACAAGCTCGACACCATCGTTCCGCAGATCACCTGGAACGACCTCGCCTACAGCCTGACCCCCAACAACGACTCCACCTCGCTGACCTGGACCGACCAGGTCCCCGGAGTGCCCAAGCTGACCTGGGCGGGCTTCTTCTTCCTGGAAGGGCTGAGCGAGCCCTTCCAGCATCCGACGACCGGCACGGCGCTGCCCAGCACGCTGGCGGGCTGCCCGGGCTTCGATCCCACCGTCTGCCTCTCCCAGGCCACCACCGTCACCACCGGCGCTCCCTCGCGCTCCACCATCGACCTGCTGCGCCACGCCTCCATGGCCTCCTACGGAAGCCGGGTCCACATCCCCACTCTGCTGATGCAGGGCCAGGGTGACACCCTGTTCAACATCGACGAGGCGGTGGCCAACCGGGCCCGCATCATGGCCAACGGCGCCGAGGTCAAGCTGGTGCTGCAGAGCTGGGGCCACAGCTTTGGCGGCTACCCGGGCGACAACGCCAGCTTCGCCGACCCGGCGCACCCGACCTACGACGAACTGCTGATCCAGCGCTGGTTCGACCACCACCTCAAGGGCCTGCCGGTCGACACCGGTCCTGGGGTCGAGTACTACCGCGACTGGGTGCCCTACGACAACAACCCGAGCTCGGGGAGCCGCTATGGCTCGGCGCCGGCGTGGCCGATCGCGCCCGACCAGGCGCTGGCGCTCTCCGGCACCACCGACCTGGTGCCGCGAACGACCAGCGCAGCCATCGCACCGGCGCTCGTCCCTCGTGCCGGCCAGGTGGCCACCGGCTCCCAGACCTTCGTGAGCACGCCGGTGGCGACCTCGTACACCGAGATCGCGGTGGTCCAGGCGGCCATCTCCGCGCTCCACCCGCCCGCGCTCGACGCCCCCGGGACCTTCGCCAGCTGGACCACGGCTCCGCTGGCGGCGAACCTCGACATCGCCGGCGTCCCCACGCTGCGCTTCGCGGTGAGCGCGGTGCCCGGGGCGGCGGCAGGCTCGGCGCTGCCCGGCACCGACCCCGTGCTCTTCGCCAAGCTCTTCGACGTCGCCCCGGACGGCACGGCCTCGCTGCTCTTCCCGCGCCTGGTCTCGCCGATCCGTCTCGGCGACCTCTCACACCCGGTGTCGATGACCCTGCCAGGGGTGGTCCATCGCTTCTCCCCCGGCCACCGGATCCGCATGACCCTGGCGGCCGGCGACCTCAGCTACGTCAACTCGCGGCTGCCCCAGGTGATCACCGTGAGCACCTCGGCGGCGAATCCGTCGATGCTGACGCTGCCCGTGGTCGCCGGCTCCCTCCCCGCGGCGGTCACCGCCACCGCCCCACCGGCCGTCACCGCCGACCCCACCCTCGCCGGGCTCAGCAACACCGCCGCGGCGCCGGCCGCCGGGATCGCCGCGCCGGCCGCGCTGCTGGCCTTGCTCTGCCTGCCGCTGCTGGCCGGTCGACGCCGCCGCACCCGGCGGTAGATCATGGGCGCGTGACCGCCCCGGCGACGTCGTCCCCTCTGGCGCTGATCGTCGCCGCCGTCGGCGAGGCACACGCGCGGCCGGGTGAGCCCGCCGACGTGGCGGGCGGGATCGTCCCTGCGCTGGTGGTGGCGCCGGCCGACGCCGGCGAGGTGGCGGCGGTGTTGCGAGCGGCGACGCGCGCCGGGCTGGCCGTGACCCCGCGCGGGCTGGGCACCGCCTCGGACTGGGGCACCCCACCGGCGAGGTGTGAGGTGGTGCTCTCGACCGCCCGCCTCCGGGGCGTCGTCGACCACGCGGCCGCCGACATGGTGGCCGTGGTGCGCGCCGGGACACCGCTGGCCGAGCTGCAGGCCCAGCTCGCCGCCGGTGGCCGCCAGCGCCTGGCCGTCGACCCACCGCAGGCGGGAAGCCTCGGCGGCCTGCTGGCGACCAACCGTGCCGGCGGCCTCCGGCAGCAGTACGGCACCCCACGCGACCTGCTGCTCGGCGCCCGCTTCGTGCTGGCCGACGGCACCGTCGCGAGCAGCGGTGGGCGGGTGGTCAAGAACGTGGCCGGCTACGATGTGGGGCGCCTGCTCTGCGGCTCGCTGGGCACTCTCGCCGTCCTGGTCGAGGCCACCGTCAAGCTCCATCCCCTGCCCGCCGCCCGGCTCGACGTGGTCCTCGAGGACGCTCCGCCGGCCCGGCTGGCGGCGGCGGTCGAGGCGTTGCGCGGCGCCGCCGCCCGGCCGGCGGCGATCGACGTGCACTGGCCCGCAGGCCTGCTGCGGGTGCGCTGCGAGGGCACCGAGGCCGGCGCCATCGCCGCCGCGGAGGCGGTCGCGGCAGTCACCGGCGGCCGCGTCGTCGACGCCGGCGAGGAGCTCGCGCGCCTCGACTCCGGCCTGTCGAGCCGCCCCTGGGCCGGCCCCGGCGCCGTTGCCGGCATCGCCGTGCCGCGCAGCCGCCTAACCGCGCTGCTGGAGGCCTGCACCGGCCTGGCCGTCGAGGTGGTGGTGCGGGCCGGGGTGGGCGCCGCCGAGGCGCGGCTTCCCGAGGACGCCGCCGCCGTCACCCGGCTGCGCGCCGCCGTCGAGCGGCTCGGCGGCCACCTCGTGCTGCGCCGCGGCGGTGGCATCCTTCCCGGTCTGGTGTGGCCCCCGGGCGATCCCGTCGCCGTCGACCTGATGCGCGCACTCAAGCGACAGTTCGACCCTGCGGGCACCCTCTCCCCCGGCCGCCACCAGGGCGGGGTCTGAGGCAGATGGCCGTCTCCGGCTTCGACGCCCACCGGCCGCCGACGCGCGAGCTCCTCGACGACTGCGTCCACTGTGGCTTCTGTCTGCCCGCCTGCCCGACGTACCGGCTCTGGGGCGAGGAGGCCGACTCGCCGCGTGGGCGCATCCTGCTGATGGACCAGGTGGCGCGTGGGACGCTGCCGCTGGACCGCGCCACCATCGCGCACTGGGACGCCTGCCTGGGCTGCATGGCCTGCATGCCCGCCTGCCCCAGCGGCGTCCAGTACGACCGGCTCATCGAGCGCACCCGGCAGCAGGCGGAGCGGCAGGCGCCGCGCACCCCGGCCCAGCGGGCGCTCCGCGCCACTCTCTTCGGAGTCCTGCCCCACCGCCGCCGGGTGCGTGCCCTGGGGTTGCTGGCGGTGGCCTGGAACCGCGGCGGCGCCGGCGCCCTGGTGCGCCGCACCGGCCTGCTGCGGCGCCTCCCGCGGCTGCTCGCCCTCGACGCCGTCATGCCCCGGCTGCGGCTCCGCGACCTGCGAGGCGGCGCGCCCTCACTGACCTTCCCGGCGGCGGGCGCCACTCCGCGCCGGCGCGTCGCCCTGCTCGAGGGCTGCGTCGCCGGGGCCTGGTTCGGGCGTGTCAATGCCGCCGCCGCCCGGGTGCTCGCCGCCTGCGGCGCCGAGGTGGTGGTCCCCGACGACCAGGGCTGCTGCGGCGCCCTGGAGGTCCACAGCGGCCGCGAGGCGCCGGCGGCGGCGCGCGCCCGGCGCCTCATCGACGCGCTGGAGCGCGGCGGAGCCGATGTCGTCGCCGTCACGGCCGCGGGCTGCGGCTCGACCATGAAGGACTACGGCGACCTGCTCGGCGACGACCCCGCATGGCGGGAACGCGCCCAGCGTTTTGGAGCGCGGGTGCGCGACATCACGGAGGTGCTGGCCGAGCTGGGGCCGCCGCCGGGGCTGAACGCCCTGCCGCTGCGCGTGGCCTATCACGACGCCTGCCACCTCGCCCACGCGCAGGGGGTCCGCGAGGCACCCCGCACCATCCTCGGCTGGATCCCCGGGCTGAGCGTCGTCGAGGTGCCCGACGGCGACCTCTGCTGCGGCAGCGCCGGGGTCTACAACCTGCTCCAGCCGGGACCGGCGGCGGAGCTGGGCCGGCGCAAGGCGGCGGCGGTCCACTCCACCGGCGCCCAGGCCATGGCGGCGGCCAACCCCGGCTGCCTGGTCCAGATCGGCGGCTGGCTCCATGCCACCGGCGCGCCACTGCCCAGCCTCCATCCGGTCGAGCTGCTCGACCTCTCCCTGCGCGGCGTCGGCATTGCCCGCGCCCTCGAGGAGGCGCGCCGATGAGCCGGCGGAACGCCGACCCCCGGCCGGCTGGGGCGGCGGTTGCCGGGCCGGGTTGCACGAGTGATTCGCGGTCATGCGCGCCGTCCTGAAGACCGCCGCGGCGCCCGGGTTCACGCTCGCCGACGTGCCCGACCCGTCGGCAGGGGAGGACGAGGTGCTGGTGCGCGTCGAGGCCGCCTCGATCTGCGGCACCGATGTCCACCTCTACGACTGGAACCCCTGGGCGGCGGCGCGGGTCCGGCCGCCGCGGGTGATGGGCCACGAGATGGGCGGCGTCGTCGAGGCGGTCGGCCCCGGGGTGACGGCGGTGCGGCCGGGCCAGCGGGTCGCGGTCGAGTCACACCTGGTCTGCGGCCACTGTCCCGAGTGCCTTCGCGGCGACTTCCACGTGTGCGCCCGGACCCGGATCCTGGGCGTTGACGTCGACGGGGTCTTCGCCCGCCGCGTCCGGCTGCCGGTGCGCAACGTCTGGCCCATCGGTGGCGAGATGGACTTCGAGCTGGGCGCGCTCATGGAGCCCTTCGGCAACGCCGTCCACTCCTGCAGCAAGGGGCCGCTCCGCGGCCAGGTGGTCGGCGTCTTCGGCTGCGGCCCCATCGGCTGCGCCGCCATCGCCATCGCCCGCGCCGAGAATGCCGGCCGCATCGTCGCCGTCGACCGCAACCCCTACCGGCTCGAGCTCGCCGAGCGCATGGGGGCGTCCGCTGTGATCGACGCCTCCAGGGGCGATGTGGAGGCGGCTGTCACCCGGGCCGCGGGGGGCTCGCTGGACTGCGCGCTGGAGATGTCGGGCGCCGAGTCCGCCATCGTGGCCAGCTGCCGGCTGGTGCGTCCCGGCGGCTGGGTCAGCCTGCTCGGCATCGGCGACGCCCCCGCCACCCTGGACCTGAGCAACGACGTGGTCATGAAGGGCCTGACCCTCCACGGCATCACCGGCCGCCGCCTCTTCAGCACCTGGGAGCAGACCACCGCCTACCTGAGCAGCGGGCTGGTCGACCCCGCCATCCTGCTCACCCACCGCTTCGCGCTCGACGAGATCGAGGGGGCGATCGAGCTGATGCGCAGCGGCCAGTGTGGCAAGGTGGTCCTGACACCGGCCTGACACGTTGAGGTCACCAACGACATGATCACGCAACCCACGTCCGCCGCCGTCCAGGCCCTCGACGCCTCCCTGCGCACCGATCTCGACCGCATGCGGGAGGACGGCGTGTTCCGGCCGCTGGCGGTGCTGCAGACGCCGCAGGACGCCGAGGTCGAGATCGGCGGCAAGCGCCTCATCAACCTCAGCTCCAACAACTACCTGGGCCTCAACCGGCACCCGCGGCTGGTGGCGGCCGCCATCGAGGCGGCGCGGGAGTGGGGGGCGGGCAGCGGCGCGGTGCGCACCATCGCCGGCACGCTGGCGCTGCACGAGGAGCTGGAGCGCCGGCTCGCGGTCTTCAAGGGAACCGAGGCCGCACTGACCTTCCAGAGTGGCTACACGGTCAACCTCGGCGTCATCGGCAGCATGCTGGAGACCGGCGACTGCGTGGTCAGCGACAAGCTCAACCACGCCAGCATCATCGACGGCATCAGGCTCACCAGGGCCAGCCGCGTCCTCTACGAGCACGCCGACGTCGAGGACGCCGAGCGCGCCCTGCGCGAGGCCCGCGACGCCGGGGCGCGGCGGGTCCTGCTGGTCACCGACGGCGTCTTCAGCATGGACGGCGACATCGCGCCGCTGCCCGGGCTGGTGGAGCGCGCCGAGAAGTACGAGGCCGCGGTCATGGTCGACGACGCCCACGCCAGCGGCGTCCTGGGCCGCAACGGCCGGGGCACCACCGACCACTTCGACCTCCACGGACGGGTGGCCCTCAACATCGGGACGCTGAGCAAGGCCATGGGGGTGGTGGGCGGCTACGTGGCCGCCTCCCAGGTGGTCCGCGACCATCTCATCCACACCGCGCGACCGTTCCTCTTCAGCTCCTCGCACCCGCCGGCGACGGTGGGGGCCTGCATCGCCGCCATCGACGTGCTGGAGCAGGAGCCCGCGCTCATCGAGCGGCTCTGGGAGAACACCCGCGTCTTCAAGGCCGGGCTTCGCGACCTCGGGTTCGAGACGGGGACGTCAGAAACTCCCATCACCCCGGTGATGTGCGGCGAGGCGGCGGCGGCCATGGCGCTCGGTGAAGCGCTGCGCCAGCGTGGGATCTTCGCGCAGGGCATCGGGTTCCCGACGGTGCCGCGGGGGCGCGCCCGGGTGCGCACCATCGTCACCGCCTCGCACACGCCGGCCCAGCTGGACGCCGCGCTGGAGGCCTTCGGCGATGCCGGCAGGGCGTGCGGCCTGATTTGACTGGTGCGCGCCCCGGCGGGCGCGCTCCGGGCTCCGGCTCAGGCCGGGGAGGTCACCCCGCCGAGCACGATGGCCCGCCCGTGGGGGCCCAGGCGCTGCAGCGTGGCCTCGCCGGGGCGGGGCAGGCCGCTGCCTCTGATCGCCGAGCGCCGCGCGAAGTGGACGTTGACCACCCGCCGTCGCCGCCCGTCGCGGTTCTCGGTGCCCGAGTGCCAGACGTGCGAGCTGACGATGACCACGTCACCCGCCGCCGCCCGCACCACCACCTCGTCGCGATGGGTGGCTCCGGGCTGGGCGATGGCGCCGCGTGGCACCCGGCCGATGAGGTGGGTGCCCGGCACCAGGCGGGTGGCGCCGTTGCCCGCATCCATGTCGTCGAGCACCCAGAAGGAGTTGACGATGAGGTGCGTGCCCGCCGGCACGGGGCCGTTCCAGTCGGCGTGCAGGCCCTGACGCCCATGGCCCGCGGGCGGGTCCCTGCCCTCCACCGACCACAGGGCGACGTCGCCGTCGAGGAGGTGGGCCACCGCCGCCAGCGGCCGCGCCGCCAGGACCATGAGCGCGCCCGCGGGCTCCTCGAGCAGGCCGGGAGGCCCGCTGTTGGCACCGCGCGGCATCCCGGGCGCGTCGGCGACGCGGCGCGCCTCCCACGCCTTCCGCAGAGCGGCGACCTCGCCGGGCGTCGCCACCCCGGGGAGCAGCAGCCAGCCCTCCTCGTCGAGCCGGCGGAGGTCGGCGATGGCGAGCGCGCCGGGCCCCGCGCCGAGGGCGGCGAGCGCGGCGGTGACGTCGGCGGCGGGGGATGTGCCGGACATCCAGGAATCGTCCCCGATCCGTCGGGCGCGCCGCCCAGGTCCGGACGCGGGTGGGCGCGTTGTGACCACAATGCCCGCGTGCCCCCGTGTCGACCTGATAACCGCGTGCCGCGCCCTGGCTTAGGGCGGTGGGACGCGTCCGCGCCGGGACGCCGCTGATGCCGCATCGCAGCCCAGCGGAGCTCGACGAGGAGCGCGCTCTGGTCATGGCCGCGCAGCGGGACCGGGCGGCGTTCGGGCCGCTCTACGAACGCTACGTCGACCAGATCCACGCCTATGTGCTGACCATGACAAGGGACCGTGAGGTGGCCGAGGAGATCACGGCGGCGACATTCGCGCGGGCCATCGAGGAGCTGCCCCGCTTCGAGTGGCGCGGCGTTCCCTACTCGGCATGGCTCTACCGCGTGGCCGCCAACCTGGTGCACCGGTCCCGGCGGCGCCGTCCCGGTCTGGAGCTCGACGGCGGCCACGCCGACCCCTCGCCCGGGCCCGCGGAGCTGGCCGAGGCGGCCGACCGTGCGGCCGAGGTGCGCGCCGCCGTCGCCACCCTGCCCGACGACCAGCGCCAGGCGGTGCTGCTCCGCTTCGGCGGCCAGCTCCGCAACCGCGAGATCGCCGAGATCATGGGCCGCAGCGAGGGAGCGGTGAAGCTGCTGACCTTCCGCGCCCTGACCGCGCTTCGCCGGCGGCTGGGCGCGCCGCTGCCGGCCGAGCGGACGGCGGGGCGCGGCGCCGCCGCGGTGGACGCGCCGCCCACCGGCAGCGAGGTGAGCCTGGCCGGAACCGCCCGGCATGGCGTCCCCAGCGGGGCCGCGGTGTGATCGAGGTGGAGCTGCTCGACCGCCACGCCGACGCGGCCACGACCTCGCTCCTGCCCCGGCGGCTGGCCGAGCTTGCCGTGGTGGCCACCGAGGTGGCCCAGGCGCTCCGCGCCCACCAGGTCAGCCCCCAGGAGCGCGAGCGGATCCTGGCCCGCGCCACCGCCCTGGCCGGGCTGACTCCGCGACGGCGGCGCCGGAACCGCCTGCCCATCTCCGGCCGGGCGGCGGCCGGGGCGGGCAGCGCCGCGGCCCTGACGCTGGCCCTGATCGGCGTGGCGTTCCTCAGGCGCACGCATCTCCGCGGTGGCGCCACCGCCCTCGGCCGCGCCGTGTAGGTGGCCTTCGAGGACGCGCCCCTCGGCATCAGGGACCGGCTGACCAAGGTCCTCCGAGCCGAGGACGGACATCTCGGCGAGCCGGCATCGGTGGTCCGCGACGCGCGGGCCCTGCTCCGCTCCGACACTCCCAACGGCGACGACATCTCCTGGATGTTCGACCAGATCTCGGCCGCCGCCCCGCGCCGGCCGCAGGAGGCGCTGATCTGGGCGCGCATCACCCAGGAGGCCTGCCGGCGGCGCAGCCAGGTGCTGGGGCGCATCAGCGGGCGGCGCGAGCAGCGCGACCTGCGGCGCTGGCTGGCCAGCGCGCAGATCTTCGAGGGGCGCCTGCTGCTGGCGCTGGACTCGGCCTCGGCAGCGCTGGCCGTGCTCGAGGAGGTGCTGGCCGGGGGCGAGGTCGACGACAACCAGCGCACTCGCGCCGAGTTCTATGTGGTCCGGGCGCGCAGCGTCCTCGGCGACCCGGATGCCGCCGAGGTGCTGGGGGCGAGGCTGGCCGAGGCGCTGGTGGCCCGGGGCAACACCGCGCTCGCCGCCGAGACCCTCGACGCCGTGGGCGCCGCCTACCACCGGGCCGGCCGCCACGATGACGCCGGCCGGCTGCTCGCCCAGGCCATGGAGCTGGCCGAGGGCTCGGGGAGCCGCGAGGAGGTGGGCCGCATCGCCCTCGCCTCCGCCCAGGTGGCCGCAGCCCGCGGGGACCATCGCGCGGCGGACGCGCACCTCGACCTGGCGCGGTCGGCGGCGGCGCAGATCGGGGAGCCGGCCCAGTCGGGGCGGGTCGAGGAGGCGGCGGCCACCATCCTGGCCACGCAGGACCGCCTCGACGACGCCATCCGCATGGCCGAGCGGGCCATTCTCCACTTCAACCGCGGCGGCGAGGACACGCTGGCACTTCGCGCCCAGCTGCTCCGTGCCCGGCTCCTGCGGTTGCACGGGGAGCCGGAGAAGGCGGCGGTGCTGCTCGGCGCGGTGGCGGCCAGGGTGACGGCGTCGCAGAATTTCGAGCTGGTGGCGGCCCTCGAGGTGGAGCAGGCCGCCACCCACTGATCGGCTCACCCGCCGGGCGGCGGGCCGCCTCCGCGCCAGTAGGTTCGGGTGGCGTTCTCGCGGTGGAGCATGCCGGCATCGACGAGGTGGCGGCGCAACGCGGCGTGGTCGGCGTGGAAGCGGGTCAGCACCTCGGTCACCTCGGCCTCGGCGTAGTAGCGACCGGGAAGGAACTCGTCGACCAGGATCCGCAGGATGGCGTCGCGGCGCGGTCCGGCGCCGGGGATGCGGGTGAGTGTCGAGCCGCGGAGATAGCGGGCGGCCACCGCCGCGTCGGCGGCGCCGACACCGGACAACAGAGAGCGATCAGGCGGCAGCACCACGGTCAAGGTCTCGCTGAGCGATCGCAGCGCCTGCTCGTGAAGCCGGTACCAGCCGTCCCCATCGATCACCAGGCCGCCGGCGCAGAGCCGGCCGAGCAGGCGCAGCGTGTCCCGCACCGTGCGCCCGGTCGCCTCCGAGATGGCGGCGGCGGAGCGCGGACCCAGGGCCAGCTGGCCCAGAACCGCCAGCCGGGCCGGGTCCGCCGCCAGGCGGCTGAACTCAACGGGGTCGAGCACGGGGCGGGCAGCATGCGATCCGGCCCTGCCCTGTCGGGGCACGGTGGATTCTGTCAGAGCCGACAGAAGACACCGCTGTGACGGTGGCCGCGCTATTCCGTGACCCGCTGATACACTCGGCGTGCGTCGAGCGGGGGGGCAATCCCGGAAGGCGCGACACATACCACGACTTCCAGGAGGGGGGGACCACCCTCGATGTGGGCCAATCGTTTTCGGCGCAGGTCTGTGGGCTCCGGCGGCGCCGTGGCGCCCGCCGGGCCGCCGGCGGCTGAGGCAGCTCCGCCGCCGGCCGCGACCTCGTGTCGGGGACTGTGGGCGCGTGGCTGGGTGGCCCGCGCCGCGCGCACTCGCCCCACCCTCTCAGTTCGGGCCGCCGGCGCTCTCCCGGGCCGCCTCCGGCTGGCCGCCTGGGCAGTCCGGGCTCGTCAGGGTGTCCTGGCCGGCCGGCCGCAGCTGCCCTGGCACCTGAGCCCGCGCCAGCGGCGCCTGCTGGGGACCAGGGGCAACTGGGCGGTCGCCACCGTCCTGGCGATCGCCACGCTGGCGCTGACCGCGTCGACGGGCCTGCCGCTCCGCCCGGTGGGGCTGGGCGACACCCTGGTCGCCGGCGTCGGCGGCGCGGGTCCCGACGGCACCAGGCCGCCGGGGCACCTGCTGGACGAGAACGTCGCCGCCACCGCGTCCCTGCCACCGCCTCCGCCGCTGACCATGTCGTCGACCGGCTTCACGGTGGACAACGTCCCGATGACGCTGGTCACGCCGATCCTGCCCACCGGCCAGATCGCCTCCACGGCCCCCGGCGACGGCTACCAGATCGCCAGCGCGATCAGCTACGCCCCCTACCGCGCCGTCGAGGTCGGCGCCATCCCCTACGGCTTCCGCAATCCCACCCTGTCGGCCATCCAGTCCACCCGCGGTGCCGGCGCCGCCCTCCGTGACGAGATCGCCGGTACCCGCGCGGCGGAGGCGCCGACGCTCAACCGACCGGTGACGGCGACGCTCTTCGGCATCCCGGTGACCGGTCTCCTCACCCGCGTCACCATGGATGTCGGCGGTGTGCCCACCAGCCGGCTGCGCGTCGACTGGGTCACCGAGGGCGGCAACCGGCTCTGGATCGTCCGCCTCACCGCCGATGACGTCACCGACGACGACGTCGCCTCCCTGTCGGCGCTGTTGCCCAGAGTGGTGCTGGCCAGCGCCGGGCTGGCCAACCCGACCACGGTGACCGGCAACGCGCCCGGCGGCATTCCCATCCGAGCGACCGACAACACCTTCTCGCTCGGCCTGGCGCCCTGGTGGCAGGGCAAGGAATGCGACGCCGCTCTCAACCCGCAGCACGTGGTGCTGGCGGCCTGGAACGGCCTGCTGGCCTGCGGTCCCAACAACGATCTGCGCAGCGCCGGATTCACCTCGGCAACCACGCCGAGCTGGAACTACGAGCTGGAGTGGGAGTGCGTCGAGCTCAGCAAGCGCTACCTCTGGCAGCGCTACGGCGTCCCCGACCAGAGCGGCGACGGCTTCAACACCGTGGACAACGAGGCGCGTGTGGCCCCCATGCTGACCCGCTACAGCCCTGACGGCATCCATGTCCCGCAGGCCGGTGACGTGGTCAGCTTCGGCACCACCTCGCCCGGCCACACCGCCGTGGTGATGGCGGCGACCGTCGACGTCAGCGGCAACGGGACCTACACCACCATCAACCAGAACACCGGCGGCCGCGCCGTCTACGTCTTCGACATCGTCCACTGGGTGCCGACCACCAGCTACCTGGGCAAGGCCACCGGCATCCTGCCGGTCAACAACTGGCTCCACGATCCGCGAAACCGGCCGGGCATCCTCGGCCCCGGTGGGCTCGGCCGCCTGCCCGACGGCGGCGCCTCGGGCACCCCGTCCACGCCGGTGCATCTCGCCGACGGCAGCTTCGTGAAGACGACCGACGGCAGGGAGTACACCCTGGCCGGCGGCGCCCCACTCCGGGTCATCGCCTGCGCCGGCCTTCCCGCCAGCTGCGGCTCGCCGCAGCCGGTCGCCGACCTCGCCTCGTTCCGGCCCTACCCCTACGACGGCACGCTGGTGACCGGTGGCGGCGGGGTGTGGCGTGTGGCGGGCGGTGCGCCACTTCGGATCGGCGATTGCCCCAAGGCGGCGGAGTGCGCCGTGGGGACACCGGTCGATCCACTGGTCGTGACCACCAGTCTCGACCACCTCAACCCCGTGCCCGCCGACGGCACACTGCTCCGGCTGCCCACGATGGCGGGCTACCGCGTGGCCGGCGGGGCCCCGCTGTGGATCGGCGACTGCACCAAATGCACGACGGCCGTCGACACGCCGGTGGCGACCATCTCCGGCCTCGACCACCTGAAGGCGGTGCCCGCCGACGGGACGCTGCTCAGCATCGGCGCCAACATCTGGCGCGTGGCCGGGGGCGCGGCGCTGGACCAGCTCTCCGTGTGCCCGGTCGCCGGCGGCTGCAGCGGTGCCGTCGCCGTGATCCCGGCGACCATCGCCAACCGCGACCACCTCCTCGCCGCGCCCAAGGACGGCACCGTGCTCTACGAATTCGGCACCAAGGGCAACTACTGGCTGGTGGCGGCAGGGAAGCGGACCCTCGTGGGCCCGTCGCCGGGCGCGGTGGCGGTGTCGCTGAAGTCGTTCGAGGGCATGCCGTTGGCCCCGCCGCCGCCTCCATCGCCGACCCCGACGCCCACGCCGACGCCCACGCCCACGCCGACGCCGGTGCCGACGCCCACGCCCACGCCCAAGCCGACGCCGGCGCCCACTCCGGCCCCGACGCCGGTGCCCACTCCGGTCCCGACGCCCGTGCCCACTCCGGTGCCGACGCCGGTGCCAACGCCGGTCCCGACGCCGAAGCCCTGTCCGCCCGCGCCTGCGCCCTGCCCCTAGCGAACGCATCCGCGGTCTCGCTGCCTCAGGCAGCCGCCCCGCTCCGGTCGCCGGCGTCGGTCAGACGCCGTGGGTGATGCCGCCCTGCGTGAAGGTCGGCCGCGTCCCCGGCCACAGGCGGCTGGCGGTCAGCTCGCTCGACGGCAGGAACTGCAGGAAGCGCGAGTCGCGGGCGCTGCGGTCGACGACCGACTTCTCCTTGACGCAGGAGTTGTACTGCTCGGCGGCCGCCTCCAGGGTGTTGGCGTTGAGCACCACCTCCTGGCCCCACTCCAGGGCCCAGTTCCGCACGCCGGGGATGCGGCTGTGCTCGGGGGTGAGCAGCTCGGCGGCGATGACGTTCTCGCTGCTCGCCCAGATGCCCGAGGCGGTGTTGAGAACCAGCGACTGGTTGCCGACGGTGTGGCCCGGGGTGGAGAGCAGGGCGACGCCGGGGCCGAGCAGCACGTCGCCCTCGACGGCCAGGATGGCGTCCTGGCGCAGGTCGGTGTAGGTCGCCGGCTGGTACCAGGGGCGTTGCAGCGGGTGGAGGTCCTCGATGGCCTCGAGCTCGGCGTGCTGGACCACCAACCGGGCGTTGGGGAACACCGGCTCCACCGGGCGCGCCGGCGAGATGTCGGCCGCCGGGTGCTCGGTGCCAATCCAGCGGCGGACGTCCTGGGTGTGGAGGTGGTCGAAGACCAGGTAGTCGATGGAGCCGGGACGGATGCCCAGAGTGCGCAGACGCTCCAGCACGGTGGCATGGCGCCGCACCAGCAGCGGCTCCAGGCGGCTCGGCGTCCGCCCCGCGAGGGCGGCGAAGAAGGGGGTGTTGGCTCCCAGCTCGTGATCGCTGGGCTCGAAGAGCAGGGTGCGGGTGCGGCCGTTGTCGCGCCAGCGGATGACGACGAGGCGGTTGGTCAGGGCCAGGAAGGGTGAGGGCGTGCCGGCCGCGCGCCAGAGGCCGAACCGGGTGGGATAGGGGAGCGTGACCAGGTCGTGGGTGGAGACCGAGTCGGGCATGCCGGTGGTCGGAAACCAGGCGCGGAACTCGGCGGCCGCACGGCGCACGAGGTGGAGGTGGCGGCCGGTGGTGGTGGCTCTGTCGGCGGCCGCGAAATGCTCGATCGGCCGCGGTCGGAACGGGGCGGCCGGAGCTGCGATCAGATTGCACATCGGCCCTGCTGGCGCCGTGGGATCGACGGTGGTCACGCGGGCATCTCCGTGGGGGTGCCGCGAGGACGCTGCCCGCGCTGGGGAGCATGCCTCCGCAGGGGCGACAGGGTAGCTGTGTCGATGGCCGGCAAGCGCGATCGCGCTGACGATTGCGACAGCGGCGCTCCGGGCGCCGGGGGACCGAGGCGCACAATGCCGCGACGTATGGATCAGGGCCAGTCGGGCGGCGACCGCGACCCCGCCGGCGCGGACGCCCGACCGGCGCCGCTGCGGCGTCCCGGGCTCATGCCCGACTCCGGCGCCGAGGTGCCGCCGGAGGCGCCGGGACTGCGCCCACCCGTGCTCTCGCCGCCCAGCTACTCGCCGCCGCCCGGCTACCCGCCGCCCAGCTACCCGCCGCCTCCGGGCTACCCGCCGCCCGGCTACCCGCCGCCTCCGGGCTACCCGCCCCCCGGTTACCCCCCGCCGCCCGGCTACCCGCCACCTCCGGCCTATGGGGCAGCCCCCGGTTACCCGCCGCCGCCCGGCTACCAGCCGCCCCCCGGTTACTCGCGGAGCGGCCCCTGGGCCGCGGGCGCTCCCGGCGAGGGTGCGCCGCGCGGCGCGCCCTATCCGGGCTGGACCGCCGGCGGACCGCAGATCACCGGCAGTGGCAGGTATCGACCGCAGAGCATCCCGGAGCTGGTCGATGCCGCTTTCACGCTCTTCCGTCGCAACTTTCTGCTCATCGTCGCCATCGCCGCGGCGGTCGAGATCCCGGCCGCCATCCTCACCTTCATCATCAGTCGCGCGCTGGACTACGGCGGCCACCTCGACGACCTCAACGCCGTCAACCAGGCGTTCTCCTCCAACCGCGGGCTGACGCCCGCCGAGCAGTCGCGCTTCACCTCCGACCTGACGCTGCTGCTCCTCGACGTGGTCCTGCTGGTGGTCGTCAACTACATCGTGGTGCAGCTCCTCGGCCGGGCGGCCACCGCCCAGGCGGTCAGCAATCGCTACCTCGACCGGGCCGCCGGCGTGGCGATGTCGTTCCGGGCCGCCATCCGTGCCGCCGGACGCCTGGCGGGCGCCGTCGTCATCCAGCTGGTGTTCTTCGGCGGCCTGACGGCGCTGCTCGTCGCCATGGCGGTGGCGGCGGGGCCGGACGGCTTGGGGGTGGTGGCCTTCGTCGGCCTTGCGGCTGCCGTTCCGGCGGTCTTCGTCTACGTCCGCTGGTACCTGGCCTCGCAGGCGATCGTGCTCGAGGGCGCGGGACCGATCACCGGACTGCGACGGAGCTGGGCGCTGACCCGCGGCTTCTTCTGGCGCAGCTTCTGGCTCTACGCCCTGCTGTTCCTGATCACCGGCATCATCACGGCAGCCCTGGGTGCGGTGGTCGGCCTGGTCGTCCCCGGGAACTCCTCGTCCACCGGTCAGCTGGCCGCCCACTCGGCGCTCAACGCCGTCATCGGCATCCTGGTGGCGCCGCTGACCTTGATCGGGTCGACCCTCTACTACTACGACCTGCGCATCCGGCGCGAGGCCTTCGACCTCCAGTTGCTCGCCGAGACCCTGTGAGGGCGAGGCTGGGGCGCCTGGTCGCCGCTCTGGGGATCGCGCTGGTGCTGGCGGTGCCCGCAGTGGGCGCGGCGCCGGCGCCGGGCGGCGGTGACAACCCCGCCGTGCAGTTCGCCGCCGACGTGCGTGCCGCCCGCGACGCCCTACCCGCCGACCCGGTGGGCGCCCGCGCCGCGCTTGACCGAGCGGCCGCGCTGGCCCGCGACCCGTCCATCCTCGACCCGGCGCGGACCGCCCTCGACGGGGGCGACACCGCCAGGGCGCGGTCGCGACTCGACGACATCGTCGGCGTCCTCTCCCTGCCTGCCAACGCCACGCCGGGCGACATCTCCGACGCCCGGGGGCGCCTCGCCGCCGTCTACGCCCGGCCGCCGCTGGACCGGCTGGATCGGCCCAACTCCTCCGGGGGGTGGTCCAACCCGTTCACCTGGTTCTACGACCGGCTCGCCGACCTGCTCAACGGGGCCGACCGCTCCCTGGGCACCCCGGGCAAGATCGCACTGGGCACGGCAGCCATGGCGTTGGTGCTCCTGGTCGTGCTCCGGCGGCTGCGGACGGTGAGCGCCGGCCGCCTGCTCCGCGCCGCTCCCGACGACCCCGGCGACGCCTCGGCCGACGCCGAGGAGGAGTGGCGCGCGGCCGACGAGGCGGCCCGGCGCGGCGACCTTCGCGAGGCGGTCCGGCGCGCCTTCCGCAGCGCCCTGCTGGCCATCGCCCTGGCCGGCCGCGTGCCCGTCGACGCCGCCTGGACGACGCGCGAGCTGCTCGCCGCCGCCTCCGCCGACGCCGACGTGCTGGCCGCACTGGCGCCGGCTGCGGCCGCCTTCGACCTGGCCTGGTACGGCGGCCGCCTCGTCGGGCCGGCGGACTGGGAGGCCCAGCGGCAGCGCTGCGCCACGCTGCGCCGGCTGGCCGGCCGCGGCAGCGCGGCGGGGGCGCCGGCCCTGGAGCGGGCGGCGCCGTGAGGGGCCGCACCCCCGTGCTGGTCATTGGCCTGCTGCTGGCCCTGCTGGTGGTCGGGGCCCTCGCCGCCGCCTCCACCGCCGGCCCGGCGGGCGACGCGGCGGGCAACCCGTCGTCGCGCAACGCCGGTCGCGACGGCACCCTGGCCCTCTACAGCTGGCTCGGCGACCTGGGTTTCGACGTCCACCGCGCCACCGGCGATCTCGATCTCGGCGCCACCGATGTGCTCTTCTCGGTGGCGCCGTCGGAGTCCTTCACCGACAGCGAGATCGCCCGCGTTGACACCTTCCTGCGCGGTGGCGGCGAGCTGGTGCTGGCGGTCGATCCCTCCAGCCTGAGCGCCGCGCAGCCCATGCTCGACCATCTGGGGCTGGCGGTCGACCACGCCACCGGCCCCGGCAGCGCCTCGCCGACCGCGCCCCTGGAGCCCGCCGGGGCGGTGAGCCGGGTGCGCTTCGAGGACGGCTCGCTCGACCTCGGCCGGGCGGGCGTCCCGCTGATGCGACTTCCCGAGGGCGCCGTGGCGCTGGCCGGGTTCAGCGTGGGCGGCGGTCGCGTCTACGTGCTGGGCAGCCCCTACCCGCTGGGCAACGAGGGGCTGCGGCCATCGCGGCCGATGTCCGACGGCGTCCTGGCGCCCACCCTGACCGACGCCGACGCCCTGGTGCTGGCGCTGCTGGAGCGGTCGCGGCCCTCAGACGGCAGGGTGGTCCACATCGCCGTCGACGAGGTCCACCACGGCGAAGGGTCGAATGGTGGCCTGAGCGCCATCCTGGTGTCGCCGATCGGCCTGGCCATGCTGCTGGCGCTGCTCATCGTGCTGGCCTGGCTGGTGACCAGCGGGCGGCGGCTGGGCCGCGCCGTACCCGCCGGCGATCCCACGGCGGTGCCCTCCGCGGCCACCTTCGTGCGCGCCATGGCTCAGCTCTACGAACGCAGCGCCCAGCGGGGCGCCGTCGCCGACCGCTACGCGGAGGAGCTCAAGGGCAGGGTGTCGGCCGCCAGCGGGGTCGACCCGCACCTCGAGGACGCGCGTTTCGTGGCCGCGCTCGCCGGCCACGGCCAGGGGCGTGCCGACGAGGTGGGCAGGGTCCTCGCCGCCGCCCGGCAGCTGGCGGCGGGCGCTCCCGGCGACCAGGCGCTGCTCGACCTGGCCCGGCGCGTCGACCAGGTGGAACAGCGCTGGTCGGCGGGCATGCCGGTATGACGTCGCAGGGCGCCGCCGGCGGCACGGTCGGCGACAATCGCGCGCTCATGCCCACCGCCGCCGACCTCCGCGTGGCCGTCCATACCGCGCTCAGCAAGGCCCTGGTGGGCCAGGGCCACGTCATCGACGCCCTCCTGATGGCGCTGCTCACCGGTGGGCACGTGCTTCTCGAGGGGGTGCCCGGGACGGGCAAGACACTGTCCGCCCGCGCCCTGGCGCTGGCCTGCGACGCCCGCTTCACCCGGGTGCAGTTCACCCCGGACCTGCTGCCCAGCGACATCCTGGGCACCACCGTCTACCGCGCCGACACCGCGCAGTTCGAGTTCCGGCCGGGGCCGATCTTCGGCGACACCCTGCTGGCCGACGAGATCAACCGCAGCCCGGCCAAGACCCAGGCGGCGCTGCTCGAGGCCATGGAGGAGCGCCAGGTCACCGTCGACGGCCGCCGCATGCCGCTGGGAGACCGTTTCCTGGTGGTGGCAACCCAGAACCCGGTCGAGTTCGAGGGCACCTACCCGCTGCCGGAGGCGCAGCTCGACCGCTTCTTCGTCAAGGTGGAGGTCCCGGTGCTCGGCCAGGAGGCCGAGGCCGAGCTGCTCCGCCGCGTCGACGCGGGCTTCCGCTCCACCGACCTGGAATCGGCGGGGATCGTCCCCGTCGTGACCGCCGGCACGCTGGCGGCGGCGCGCGAGGAGACCCGTCGAGTGCGCGTCGACGGCAGCATCATCGGTTACATCACCCAGGTGGTGGCGGCCACGCGGACCTCGGCCGACGTCGCCCTGGGGGCCAGTCCCAGGGGGAGCATCGCCCTGCTCATGGGCGCCAAGGCGCTGGCCGCCATCAGCGGTCGTGACTACGTCGTCCCCGAGGACGTCAAGGACATCGCCGTGCCTGTGCTCCGCCACCGCCTGGTCCGCCGTGCCGAGGCGGAGATCGCGGGGGTCAGCGAGGCGGCAGCGGTGGAACGGGCGCTGGCCACCGTGCCGGTGCCGAGGTGAGTTGACCGGGCGCGGAGCGCTGGTCCTGGTCCTGGCGCTGGTCCCGCTGGTGATCAGCAACCGGGCCGGCGCCCTGTTCTGGCCCGCCGTCGCGGTGGTGGCCGCGGCTCTCGCGGTGGTCGTCGCCGACCGCTTCGCCGCTCCCGGGGCGGGCATGCTCCACGTCTCGCGCCAGCACCGCCGCACCTTCGCCCAGCGGCGGCCCAACGAGGTCACGCTGACCCTCGCGCTGGAGGGCGGCCGGGCGTCCGGCTACGCCGCCAGCATCCGGGACGAGCATCCGCCCGAGGTCCCCGCTTCGGTGGAGGTGCAGCACCTGCGTCTGAGCCGCGTGCCGCAGACCCTGACCTACACCCTGACGCCGCCGACCCGCGGCGAGCGTGCCTTCGGACGCACGGTGGTGCGCACCGTCGGCCCGCTGGGTCTGGCCACCCGGCAGAGCTCGCTCGGCGAGCCCGACGCGGTCCGTGTCGAACCCGACCTCAGCACCATCGCCGCCTACGAGGCGCTGGCCCGTCGTGGCCAGCTGGCCGAACTGGGGCTGCGGACCATCCGCCGGGCGGGCGAGGGCACGGAGTTCGAGCGCATCCGCGACGCCGTCCCCGACGACCCGCTGCGCAGCATCAACTGGCGGGCGACGGCGCGCACCGGGCGCCTGATGGCGGTGGACCTGATCCCGGAGCGGGCGCAGCCGGTCATCGTCTGCGTCGACCACGGACGGCTCATGGGGGTCGGCGCCGGCCCCATGACCAAGCTGGACCACAGCATCACCGCCGCCCTGCTGCTCCTCTGGGTGGCGCTGCGCACGGGTGACCGGGCCGGGCTGCTGACCTTCGCCGACCGGGTCTCGGGGTTCGTCACGCCGCAGCCCGGCCGGCTGCAGATGCGCCCGCTCCTGGAGGCGCTGCGTCCGCTGCAGGCGACCACGGTGGAGGCCGACTACGACGACGCCTTCGCCCACCTGAGCCGCCGCTGGACGCGGCGGGCGCTGATCATCATCTTCACCGACGTGCTCGACCCCGACCAGGGTCGCAGCCTCGTGGCGCAGTGCATCCATCTGCGCCGCCGCCACGTTCCGCTGGTGGTCACCGTCCGCGACCCTGCGGTCGACGAGGCCGCCCGGGCGCAGCCGCAGACCGCCGAGGACGTCTACGCGCGCGCCGTGGCGGCAGGCCTGCTGGCGGACCGCTCCGACACCCTGCGCCTGCTGCGGCGGGCCGGGATCGACACCCTGGATGCCGATGCGCGCTCGCTGTCGCCGCGGCTGGTCAACCGCTACCTGGAACTCAAGCGCCGGGCCCGGTTGTAGCGGAGTTCAGGCCCGGCGGATGGCGAGGGTGGAGCAGGCCTTGTCGTGGATGGCCTGCTTGCGGCCGTCGAAGGCCACCAGGACGATGTCGGCGATCGCACCGAAGGGCACGAAGCTGATCGCCAGCGCCACTCCGAACCGGCCGGCGGCGAGCGCGTACCCCATCTGGCTCCCGTCGGATTCCCGGACCACCCAGACGCCCACGGCGCGCATGCCGATGGTGCCACCGATCCGGCCCGGGATGAAGATGTGCAACGCGAGGAAGCCGAGGACGCCGGCGATGACGATCAGCACGACGCCGACCGTCCCCGCTGTGGTGGCGGTCCCCGAGCCGAGGAAGGCGCCGCCGATGATGGCCAGGACGAAGATGAAGCCCAGGGCGATGACCACGTCGATGACAACGGCGGCGGCGCGGATCCAGAAGCCGGCGTAGAGGAGGCCGGGCGCGGGGCCGGTGGTGCGGCCATACGCGGGGGCCGGGTACCCGGTCGGGCTCAGGTAGGCGCCGGCGGGCGGGTAGCCGGGTGGGGGGGGATACGCGGGGGCCGGGTAGCCGGTCGGGTTCAGGTAGGCGCCGGCGGGGGGGTAGCCGGGAGGCGGGGGATATCCCGGCGGCATCGGCGGGTAGCCGGGAGGTGGCGGGAATCCGGGCGCGGCGTTCACGGGCGCAGGCGGATACCCGGGTGGTGGCGGATGGTCCGGTGCCTGCCCCGGGAACCTGGGCGCATCGGGCGGCGGCTCGGCGCGGGGACGCAGGCCAGGAGGGCCCGGATACATCGGCGGCGGCGCGTCGATCCCAGGACGCGGCGTCAACCCCGCGGAGCCGGGGATGTCCTGCGGCACCGGGGCGTCGTCGGTCATCGGCAGCCGGCCGGACCGCCTCGTGGCGGCGCCTGGATCAGTTCTTCAGCCTGAACGGCGGGTACTCGTCCGTCAGCCCGTACACGAAGCCGAATACGCGCGAGTACCACCGCAGGGTGCCGCCGGCGAAGTCGTAGTAGAAGCCCAGCGCCTTGCCGGTGAAGAGCACCACCAAACCGTTGATCAGCAGTGCGAGGCTGACCACGATCCCGACGAACATCAGGGCGATGAAGTGCGGGATGACCATGATGAAGCGGGCCAGGCCGCCGATGATCGGAATCGCGTAGAAGCGGCTGTTCGACGGTGGGATCTCGATCAGCACGTTGATCGGATAGGCACCGGGGGGGCCACCGGCGAGGTTGAGGCCGCCGCCTGCTCCACCGGTCGCGATCATGCCGGAGTTCGGGTCCCAGCCCGGAGGCGGTGCGCTGGGGGGCGGTGGATAGTCCATCGGTCCCTGCATCGGCGGCGGCGGTGGATAGCCCCCCAGCCCCTGCATCGGAGGCGGCGGATAGCCGCCCGGCCCCTGCATCGGCGGCGGCGGATAGCCCCCCGGCCCTGGTCCATACCCTGGCGGAGGTGGCGGCGGAGCCCCGTACTGCCCCTGTGGCGGGGCGTCGGGCGGCGGCGGCTGGCCGGGCCGGAACGTCTGGGTCGACATGGGCCCGGGCGCCGGGGACGTCGCCCCACCGCCGCCAAAACCGAAGGCGGGTCCGCCGTCCTGCGGCTGGTCCTGGGGGTGGGGAGTCTGGTCGGTCACCGTCTGCCTCCTGGTGCAACCTGGCTGCGCGGCAGTCTACAGGCTGCCGGAGCGCCGGCCGACAGATTCCGGAACGGTGCCGACCAGGCTCAGACGGGGCGGCCGGCGGGCACCTCGGCCTGATCGGGCATGGCCTCGAGCGCCGCGATCACCGCCCGCGTGATCTGGGTCGGGGTCGAGGCTCCCGCGGTCACGCCGACACGCCGGACACCGGCGAACCACTCCGGGCGCAGGTCGGCGGCGGTGTCGACCAGGCAGGCCCGCTTGCCCGCCCGCTCCTCGACCACCTGCACCAGCCGCCTGGAGTTGCTCGAGCGCGTGCTGCCCACCACCACCACGCAGTCGACGTCGGTGGCGGCGAGCACCGCCGCCTCCTGGCGCTCCTGGGTGGCCCGGCAGATCTCGTTGTGCACCTCGATGTCCGGGAAGCGCTCGACCAGCCGGTCGATCACCTTGCCCGTGTCCCACATGGAGAGCGTGGTCTGACAGGTGACCGCCAGGCGCGTGCCCACCGGGAACTCCAGCCGGTCGGCCTCCTCGAGGCTCTCCACCAGGGTGGTCTGCTCCGGTGCCACTCCCATCACACCGGCCGGCTCCGGGTGGCCACGCTTGCCGATGTAGATGATGTGGACGCCGCCGGCGGCGAGCCGGCGGACCAGGTCGTGGGTGCGGGTCACATCGCTGCAGGTGGCGTCGACGACGGTGAGGCCGCGCGCAGTGGCCTCGGCGACGACCGCCGGGCTGATGCCGTGCGCGGTGAAGATGACAGTGCCGCCCTCGATCTGACGCAGCCCCTCGGCGCGGTCGTCACTGGCCACCAGGCGGACGCCGTGCTCCTCGAGCTCGCGGGTCACATGCTCGTTGTGGACCAGGTATCCGAGCATCGTCACCGGCTCGGCCGCCCCGCGCTCGTCGCCCACGCGCTTGGCCATCCGGATGGCCTCGACGACGCCATGGCAGTAGCCACGCGGGGTGATGCGCACGACCTCCATCTCGACCCAGTCTACGGAGGTGGCGTCGGTGGCACGGCTCCTGCGATGCCCGCGGTCGCCGCCGCCAGGGACGCACGGGTGCGCTCCAGCGATGCCTGCGGTGGGTCTCGCCGCCGGCGGCCACTCAGCCCCAGCCAGGCGTAGAGGGCGATTCCCGTGACCGCGCCGACGGCGTACTTGACCGCCTCCGGGGCCGAGCTCGGCGACAGGTAGCCCTCGATGGTGCCGCAGACCACCAGCAGCGAGGCGATCCCGACCACCATCACCACGGCGTCCTTCGACACCGCCGCCAGGGCGTCGGTCCGGCTGTGCAGACCGGGCCGCAGCACCGCGTCGGCCACCTTCAGCCCGGTGGCGCCGGCGAGCACGAAGATGCTCAGCTCGACGATGCCGTGGGGGGCGATGAATGACCAGAAGGTCAGGTCCAGGCCGTCGCGGTGCTCGGCAGCCGCCAGGGTGCCAAGGGTCCAGCCGTTGAAGAGCAGGCTGATCACCGTCGGCACCCCCAGCAGGGCGCCGCCGGCAAAGAGGATGAGCGCCACCCGGAAGTTGTTGCCGAAGATGCCGGCCGCCTGGAGGAAGCCGGTGTCGGTGCCGGTCGGGATCTCGCCGCGGGCCATCTTGTCGAACAGCGAGGTGCTCGGCACCAGGCTGCTGGCGATGTCCGGGCGCAGGAAGACGGCCAGCCAGCCGCCGGCGACGCCGGCCAGCAGGAGCAGCGCGCTGACCCCGACGTAGCCGGCGTTGGCCCGGAAGGCGCGCGGGATGCCCCGCCGGTAGAAGTCACCGATGCCCGACGGCCGCAGCGGCTCGCCGCGGTGGACCAGCGGATGGGCGCGCGCCACCAGCGCGTTGAGGTACTCGGTGATCCCCTCGCCGGGGAAGTCGCGCCGGGCGATGGCGAGATCGCTGGCGGTGCGCCGGTAGAGCGAGCCGAAGCGCTCCAGCGCGGCCACCGGCTGGTCGCGCAGGGCTCCCCCCCTGGCCTTGCGGACGGCCAGGTCGAGCTCCTCCCACCCCGGGCGGCGGCGCTGTGCGAACTCGTCGGGGGTCACGGCCACGCCCGAGCCGCGAGCTGGAGGTAGAGGCGCTCGATGAAGAGCTCGGGCGGCCAGGTCCGCTCCGGTGCGTCGGGCGCCAGCTCCAGGCGCTCGTAGAGCCGGGACGCCATGGTCGCGGCCAGGGTGTGGCGCTGTTCGGGCGTCAGCCCGGCCCGCCCCAGGAAGGCGCGCAGGGTGGCCAGCTCGCGATCGCCCAGCCGGGAGCTGTTGTCGATGGCCGGCCCGGCGTCCGGGGTGCGCAGAACCACCGGCGAGGGCGGCGGACCCGGCTGGGCGGCGCGCCGCTCGCGAATCACCACCGTGCCGCCGGCGAAGTCGCCGAAGCGGCGCGAGCGCGACGACACGAACATCGGGATGATGCCGAAGGGCAGGTCGACGATGCGGATGATGCCGCGCACCAGCGCCTCACGGAAGCCCGCGGCGGAGCCGTCGACGCGGATGACGCGCAGCCCCAGGGCCACCTTGCCGGGGGTCCGTCCACCGCTGGCGGTCTCCGCCACCACGAAGTAGCCGACCAGGCCGATGAAGTCGACGAAGGCGATGAGCAGGCCGAGTGCCGTCGCCGAGCTGGTGGCGCCGATGCCGGCGACGAGCAGGTCGGCGCAGAACAGGATGAGCGACAGCAGCAGTCCGTCGAGCAGGAAGGCGAGGACGCGACTGGCGATGCCGGCCACGTCGAAGCCAAGCTCGACGTTCTCGCTGGTGCGGAGCGCCAGGGTGTCGCGTTGCACCCGGCCATGGTGCCGCAGCGCGACCGGCGGTGAGCCTCCCGTCACCCAGGCGCGAGGGCGGCTGCGCTCATTCCAGGATGGCGATGACCTGATCCTGCTGGACCAGGTCCCCCTCCTTGACCAGGATCTCGGTGACTGTGCCGGCGGCCGGAGCGGTCACGGGGATCTCCATCTTCATCGACTCCAGGATGAGCAGCGTGTCGTCCTCGTCCACGGTGTCGCCGACCTTGGCCTCGATCTTCCAGACGCTGCCCACCAGCGGGGCCGTGACCCTGTGCGCCATCGGCGCCGCACCTCCTGAACAACCGCGAGGGCAGCCGCTGACCCCGGGTCGCATGGTAGCTGTCGAACGTGGGCCTGGTTCGCCTCAGACCGGCGGGACCCCGTGCTTGCGCCAGGGGCGCTCGAGCTTCTTGGTGGCGGCGGCGTCGAGCGCGTCGTTGATGACCCGGCGGGTGTCGGCGGGGTCGATGATGTCGTCGACCATGGCCCAGCTGGCGGCGATGTAGGGGTCGATGCTCTTGCGCACCTCACCGACCAGCTCCGCGCGGGTGCGTTCGGGGTCGTCGCTGGCCTCGATGACCTTGTTGAAGAGGATGTTGACGGCGCCGTCGGGGCCCATCACCGAGATCTCGGCGGTCGGCCAGGCCACCAGCGTGTCCGGCTGGTAGCCGCGACCGCACATCACGAAGTAGCCGGCGCCGTAGGCCTTGCGGAGCACCACGGTGACCTTGGGCACGGTGGCCTCGCTGACCGCGTAGAGCATCTTGGCGCCGTGGCGGATGATCCCCTGCCGCTCGACGTCGGAGCCGACGATGAAGCCGGGCACGTCCTGGAGGAACAGCAGCGGGATGTTGAAGGCGTCGCAGAAGGTGATGAAGCGGGCCGCCTTGTCGGCGCTGTCGATGTCGAGCACGCCGCCCTTGACCATCGGCTGGTTGGCGACGATGCCGACGGAGCGGCCGTCGAACCGGCCCAGCGCCGTCACCAGGTTGCGGGCCCAGGTGGGCTTGATCTCCAGGAATTTCCCGTCGTCGACCAGCCGCTTGATCACCTTGCGGATGTCATAGGCGGTGCGCGGGTTGGCCGAGACGATCTTGCCGATGTCCTCGAGCCGGCGGTCCCGGGGGTCCTCGGTGGGCACCGCGGGCGTGAGCTCGCGGTTGTTGGAGGGGATGTAGGACAGGAACTGACGGACCAGCGCGATGCAGGCCTCGTCGTCCTCCACCTCGATGTCGCCGACGCCGCTCTGGTAGCAGTGCACCTGGCTGCCGCCCATGTCGTGGTCGGTCACCTCCTCTCCGGTCGCGGCCTTGACCAGGCGGGCGCCGCCCAGCGACATGCTGCTGGTGCCCTTGACCATGGGGACGAAGTCGGCCAGGCCCGGGATGTAGGCAGTTCCTGCCGAGCATGGCCCCATCATGGCGGCGATCTGCGGCACCACGCCGCTCATCTGCACCTGCTCGTAGAAGAGCTGGCCGCTGCCGGCGAAGGTGCTGCCCGCCGCCTCCTGGATGCGCGCCCCGGCGGAGTCCAGCAGCCAGATCATGGGGTGGCCGTTGAGCAGCGCCTTGTGGCGCAGCCGCCCGACCTTCTGCTCACCGATCATCCCCATGCTGCCGGCCATGACGGTGAAGTCGTAGGCGGCGCAGTAGACCCGGCGCCCGTCGACCAGCCCCTCGCCGGTGATGCAGCCGTCCGCCGGGGTCCTGTCGGGCTGGGTGTCGGTGACGTGCATGGAGTGCTGGTGCGCCAGGCGGCCGAACTCGACGAAGGTGCCGGGGTCGAAGAGCCGCTCGAGGCGCTCGCGGGCGGTCAGCTTGTGGCGGGAGTGCTGCCTGGCGATGGCGGCCTCGCCGCCCATGCCGAGGTTGCGCGCCTGGCGGGCGCGCAGGTCGGCGGTCAGGCCCTCAAGGGTGGGCGGCGCGGGGGCGGCCGGCGGCGTCGGGGCAGGTTCGGTCATTGGTCTCCGGTGGGACGCCGTCAGCGCCCGCTGAAGTCGGGGGCGCGCTTCTCCAGGAAGGCCAGGACGCCCTCCTTGCTGTCCTCGCTCAGCGCCACCAGGGTGAGTTGCGACTGGAGGTGGCGAAGCGCGGTCTCGAGATCCAGTCCCTCGACGTCGTGGAAGGCGTCACGCCCCAGGCGCATGATCAGGCTGCTCTTGCCGGCCAGCCGCGCCGCCAGCTCGCGGGCGGTGCCGACCACCTCGGCCTGCGGCACGACGCGGTTGACGACGCCCCACTGGTGCGCCGTCGCCGCGCTGATGCGCTCGCCGGTCATGTACAGCTCCATGGCGCGCTTGCGCGGCAGGTTTCTGCCGATGATGGCCATGATCATCATGGGCCAGAGTCCGACATTGATCTCCGGCGTGCCGAACGTGGCCGTGTCGGCGGCGACCACCAGATCGCAGGCCAGGGCCAGCCCGAAGCCACCGGCGAGCGCGTGGCCGTTGACGGCGGCGATCACCGGTTTGCCCAGCCTCTCGATGGTGACGAAGAGGTCGACGAAGAGGCCGCGGGCCCCGTGCTTCTCCAGCTCGGTGGCGTCGGCGTGGATCCCGCTCAGGTCGGCGCCGGCGCAGAAGGCCCTGTCGCCGGCGCCGGTGACGATGACCACCCTGACCGCGGGGTCGTCTCCGGCCGCCTCCATGGCGGCACGGAGTTCGCGCAGCGTGGTGTCGCCGAGCGGGTTGCGCTTCTCGGGGCGGTTGAGGGTCACCGTGGCGATCCCGTCGCCCACCTCGTAGAGGACCTCGGTCAGCTCCACCGTCACCTCCTGGACCTGCGATGCGACAGCGCGGCGTCCCGCGCCGCCGGCCTCAACCCGGGAGGGCCGGCACGGGCAGGGTACGGGTCGCGGCAGGGGCCGCCGCCGCGCCGGCGACGGCCCCGCAGGCCGAGTTCAGGGCACGGCGTCCACCAGTGCGCCCGCGGCGGCGGCTGCCATGTCCGCCTCGGGGTGCCCCCCGGCATCGTCGCCGTCGGCATCGCCGAGAGCGCGGTCGAGCGGCTTGACGTGGTCGGCGACGATCTCTGTACTCCAGCGCCGCAGGCCTTCGGCACCGGTGTACTCCCGGGTGCGAAGCCTGCCCTCGACATACACCTTGCGGCCCCTGGAGCAGGTGACCGCGCAGCGCTCGGCGAGGTCGCCGAAGGCCACCAGCGCGTGGTACTCGGAGCGCCGCTGCCACTCGCCGCTCCCGTCCAACCAGCTGCTGTTGGTGGCGAGCCGCATCCGCGTCACGGTGGTGGTGGCGCCGCCGACCGTCTCCGCGTCGCGGGTGAGGTTGCCGATGAGGATGACCTTATTAACCATGATTCGAGTCCTCCGATGATGGGTGGTGATGAACCGGCGACCGCCGGCCGGGCAGGTCGCCGCGGGCACGCGGGTCAGGGGAGCTGCACGTCGATACGCGGGTCCTCCGCGACGCCGGCACGGCGCACCTCGAAGTGCAGGTGCGGTCCGGTCGAGTTGCCGGTCGAGCCCAGGGCGCCGATCACCTCGCCGCCGAGCACGGTGTCGCCGTCCACCACGGCGGCGCTGCTGAGGTGGCCGTACAGGGTGAGCAGTCCGCCGGCATGGGTCAGCTCCACGCGCAGCCCGTAGCCGCCCTGAGTGCGCACGACGTGGACGTGCCCTGGAAGCGCGGCCCGCACCGGCGTGCCCAGCGCTGCCGCCAGGTCGATGCCCCCATGGAAGTGGCCTCCCGGGCACCGCGAGTCCACCGGCTCGGCGGCGAAGTCGGTGCAGCCGAACAGCTGGCTGATCACGGCTCCGGCCACCGGCCGGATCATGGCCGTCGATCCCGCCGCGGTCCCCGTCGGTGCCTGCGGGTCGGCATCACCGTCGGTGAGCCGTGGGCCGATGTCGAGAGCCTCGCCGTCGAAGGTGGCCGACACGGCCAGCCGGCCGGACGCCGGTACCGAGCCGATCGCGGCGCCGGCGCTGACCCGATTGCCTGCCGCCGCCGGCGATGCCAGCTCGCCGTAGTCGACGACCAGGCCGGCGGCGTCGCCGTCGCCCACCAGGCGCACGGCGGCTCCGGCGCGCGCCTCCAGTCGTCCGGAGCCGAGCGCCAGCACCGGCGTCCCCGCAGGTGCTGCGACCAGCACCGAACCGTCCGCACGGTTCGTGACCGTGGCTCCGCGGTCGTCCCCCAGCAGCCGCCCCAGCGGATCGGCGCCGACGGTGAGCATCCCGCCGCCGGCGGCGCCTCCCAGCGCGAGCACGATCGCTGCCGCCAGCCCGGCGACGCGCAGCGCGGTCATGCGTGGCTGCCGCGGGTGGTCGTGGCCGTCGTCTTGCGGTGGGCGGCGTGGTGCGGGAGGAGGGCCTTGCGCAGCGCCTTCTCCGCGTGCTTGCCGAGTGTCTCCGCCTTGGTCTCGAGGTGCGCTGCCTCGTTGAGCGCGCCGGGGACCTTGAGCATCAGGAACAGGGTCACCAGCGCCTCGAAGGTCTGGACGATGCCGCCGCCGCCCTCCTGGGCGACCACCGACGCGACCCGCAGGACGATCAGCTGCACCGGCTGCATGAAGACCGTGACCAGGAACAGGCGCAGCCACGTCCTGGCGTAGCCGCGCGTGTCCGGGATGGCGGTGCAGAGGCCGGCGAGCGGCGCCATCACCACCATCACCCCGAGCAGCGCGTGCCGCAGCACGTAGGCCAGCATGAGGATGACCAGGGCCACGACCGTGATCACGGCGAAGACGGCGTGGAAGAGGTCCTGTGTGGCGGTCATGTGCGCGGTGGCGGCGGCGCTGATCGACGGTGACCACGGCATGCCGTCGACACGGAGCTGGTCGCCGAGGCCGAGCGCGACCTGGCAGAGGGCGTTGTCCAGGTCGATGGCCATTTGCGTGAAGAGCAGCGAGAAGTGCATCAGCACCACCGCCAGCAGGACGCGCGGAAGCAGGACTCGCAGGCTGTAACGCGCGCGGTAGGACTGGTGCTCCCACATCGCCCGGAAGGAGGCGAAGGTCAGCACCGCCGCCACCAGGATGTCCGCCGCCAGCGCCAGCCCGAGATTGAGCCGGCGAAGCCCGGGGTTCTCCGTGAACGGCCGGGGTGCCGGGCCGCTGGTGTCGACGGTCGAGAACAGGTGGGTGGCCAGGACCTGCTCGATGTCGTGGCGGGCGCCGTCGACGAAGCGCGCAATGGCCTCGGCGAGCATCTTGACGAAGGCCTCGCCGGGATGGCGCAGGGTATCCACCCGGCGCGAGAAGGGTCTCGCCGCCCTGGTCGAGGCCTACTCCAACCTCACCGACTTCGTGATCTCCAAGGTCGAGAGCCGCCAGGCGGTGGCGGTATGAGCAAGCGCACCCAGGCACTGGCGGCAATGGAACTGGAAGGGCCGGCGGCTTCGCTGGTCGCCGACCGGGTGGGGAGACGCCCCGGCCGGCTCTCGCTGGACCGCATGCGGCCGAACCCCGATCAGCCCCGGCGGAGCCTGGATGCTACCGCGGTGCTTCAGCTCGCCGCCGACATTCAGAGCCGGGGGCTGCTCCAGCCGATCGTCGTTGGTCCCCCTGACGCCGACGGGATCCACACCATCATCGCCGGGGAGCGCCGCTGGCGCGCCTGCCGCAAGGCCGATCTCGAGGTTGCCGAGGTTGTCATCGACTATGGCCTGACCAGCCCCGATGACATGTTCGACTCGGCGCTCGCCGAGAATATTCAGCGGGAGGACCTGAGCCGACCCGACCTGGCGGCGGCGATGCTCCGGGTGCGGCAGCGCACCGGCGCCACCGACGAGCAGCTGGCGGAGCGTTATAGCAAGTCGCTGGAGTGGATCCGCCACGTGCTCGCGTTCGCCGCCCTGCCGGTCGAGTCCCAAGATTTCATGGAGGCCCATCGGATCCCGACCGCACTGGCCCGGGCGATCCGGCCGCTGCCAGAGGCCAACCAGCTCGAGGTGCTGCGGGCGCTGGAACCGCTGGACAACCGGCAGCAGCAGATCGCCCGGGTGGGCCAGGTCAAGGATCTTCTCCGCGAAGGGGTGGCGGTCACCGAGGCACTCTCGGCGGTGGCGCTGCCCGGTCGACCTGGGCCCGCGAACGGATCCGTGGCGTCTCCGCCAACGCGGCGCCCGCGCGGCCTCTCCAGCCCGTTCGAATGGAACGGGGATTCGCTCTACGTCAACATCCGGGCGCTCGCCCAGCTCCGGGTGGCACCGTCGCGCGAGGGGATGTTTGAGCGCTGGGTGGATGCGCTTGTCGATGACCTCAGCCGGGTGCGGGAGCTCTGCGCCGGTGTTCCCGAGGGCGACACGGTCTGGAACTCCGTGCGCGAGTCACTCCGGCCGCTCCTGAACGAGGATTGAATCACCGCCACGCATACCGCGTCGTCGAGTGTGCCCTGCGCCGCCCCAGGAATGCCCCGAGAAATCCAGCGCAGCGAGGGAGCGGAGCCGACCCGAGGGCGGAGGCGAGCGAGCCTTCGGGAGGTTCGCTACAACCACTACGGCTGGTCGAACCGGCGTGGGTCCTAGTGGCCATCGCCGCGGCTACCCTCCCGGGGCGCCAGCGGCCTGCGGCCGCCCTTGTGGTCGGCTCCAGCCCGAGCCGCACACATGTTCCCCCTTTAGGCGTACCCTCCCGGCGGTGAATACGGCTCCAGCCGTGAAGGATGTAATGGCGGCCTTGGTCGGAGCTGCCGCGGCTTTGGCGGGCCTCGGTTTGGTCTTCCTTGGGGTCGTCATCTCAACGATCCAATCCTTCCCCGAGGACACGCCGCCCAACGTGCTCGCTCCCTACAGGACCGGCGGACGCCTCACGCTCTAGGACAGCAGCCGGCGGAAGAGGCCGGCGCGCTCCTGGCGGGAGGGCTCGTCCAGCGTCAGCGACTCGCCGTCGGTGCGGAGCACGTCGCGGCTCACCGGGTTGAGCGCCTCGCGGACGGCGCGGGTCACGCGCTGGCGGAAGAGGCCGGCGCCGTCGGCCGACGCCGGGATAGCGAGCACCAGCTCGCGGTCGGGATGAGCCAGGAGCACATCGCCCCCGGCGCGGCCGGCCGCGGCGCGGAGCACCTCGGGCACCAGCAGGATGCTGCCCATGAACAGCACGTCGCCCTTGAGCGACCAGCCGTCGCGCGGAATCCGCTCGGCGGTCCGGATGCGCTCCGCGTAGCCGGCGAAGCGCGCCGCCGTGTTGCGGTGGGCGGCGGCGGACACGGCCGCGGCGCCGGCAACCTCCCACTCCTGACGGGGCAGGCCCTGCATGATCGAGTTGGGCAGCGACTCGGCGACGAAGGCAACCAGATTGCCGGCCACGGGGCGGGTGAGCAGGTCGGCGCTGCGCGTGTGCTCGCGCAGGTAGTCATCGGTGCGAACGCACCACATCAGACGGCCCAGGCTCACCGGCGCCGGTGCCGCCGGCGTCAGGCTCGACTCCGCCTGGCGGACGAAGTCGGCGATCAGCGAGGAGGTGCGCCCCGGCTCGCGCCTGCAGGCGGTCCAGAGCGGGGTGAGCGCCAGGCGCGCGTCGAGGCCCGGACCCGTGGCCCGAAGGCCGAAGCGGCCGGGGTCCGGCTCGACGCTGACCTCGGGGTAGCGCGCGCGCAGCTGGACGCGGAGGCGCTCGGTGAACGCCTCCTGGTCGGCGACGTCGGAGCGATCGGCCATGCCTCAGTCTGCCCGATCCGCCGCGGGCCACACGCCTGCCGGCATCCCCCGGACCGCGGTGGGGACGATCCGTTGACCTCCTCTTCCTATCATCGGCCTATCATCGGCCGGTGAGCAGGAGCCAGCCGGGACCACCCGCGCCCCGGCGCGGCACCGGCGGCGCCGCGCGGCCGGGCCGCCCAGCCGCCCGGCGCCCGGCGCGGCCCCCGGCGCGCCGCCCGTCCAGCACTCCACCGCGCGGCGGCCGGGGGGCGGCACGCCGGCCGGCCCCGGTGCCGGTGGCCCAGCCGTGGTGGCAGCGACCCTGGCTGGCGCCCGCGGCGGTGGTGGTCATCGGCGTGGTGGTGCTCGGCATCGCCCTGATCAGCCGCGGCTCGACCAACTCCTCCATCCGTACCCAGCCGGCGTCGGCCTCGCTGACCGCGGCGATCACGTCCATCCCGGACGCGACGCTGGTGACGGTGGGTGACGGCGGTCTCACCCCGGTGATCCACAAGGTCACGGGCCAACCCGCCCTCACCGCCGGCGGCAAGCCGCAGGTGCTCTACGTCGGCGCCGACTGGTGCCCCTTCTGCGCCGCCGAGCGCTGGAGCCTGGTGGTGGCCCTGAGCCGCTTCGGCACTGTGGGCAACCTCTACACGACGGCGTCGTCGACCTCCGACACCGACCCCGACACGCACACCCTCAGCCTGGCCCACCTGACCTACTCGAGCCAGTACCTGGACGTGGCCGCCGTCGAGACCCAGGACCGCGACCAGAACACCCTGCAGACCCCGACCGACGCCCAGACCAGGCTGATGACCGTCCTGGACGCGCCCCCGTACACCTCGACCGCGGGCGGCATCCCCTTCATCGACATCGGCAACCAGTACGTGCAGATCAGCAGCGGCTACTCGCCCGGCCTGCTCCAGGGCCTCGACTGGGATCAGATCGCCGCCGCCATGAAGGACCCGGCGAGCCCCGTGGCCAGGGCCATCCTCGGGCACGCCAACCTGCTCACCGCCGCCATCTGCAAGGCCACCGGCGACCAGCCGCCGGCGGTGTGCACGCAGTCCCCCGTCACCGAGCTCAAGCTCAAGCTCCCCACCGCCGCACCGTGAGCCCAACCGCCGCCGAGGCGCCGCCGGCGGCGCCCCCAGGAGCGGCGCCCAGCCTGGCGCGGCTGGCGGCCCCCCTGGCGCTGGTGGCGATGGCGCTGGCCGGCCTGGGGATCTCGGTCTATCTCACCACCGTCCACTACGCCGGGGCACCGCTGGCCTGCTCCACCACCGGGGTGGTGGACTGCTCCGCGGTCCTCACCAGCCAGTACTCGGTCGTGCCCGGCACGTCCATCCCGGTGACCGTTCCCGGCCTGCTCTGGTTCGCCGTCAGCGGCGGCCTGGCGCTGGCGGCGGCGCGCGACGAGGTCCGGGGCCGGCAGCCGTCGACCCGGCTGGCGGCCGCCGCCGTGCTCTGGTCGCTGGCGGCGCTGGCCGCGGTGCTCTGGCTGGTCTTCGCCGAGGTGGCGCGCCTGCACCGCATCTGCGAGTGGTGCACCGGCGTGCACCTGCTGGTGGGAGCAGGCTTCATCGTCTCCCTGCTGCGCCTCCAGCGCATCGCCGCCGGTGCGCCGGCCGGCCGGCGGGGCGGCCTGGCGCGCTGACACCGCCCCGGCCGGCGGGCGTACCCTGCAGCGCCGATGAATGCACCGGAGCCGCGTCCCGAAAGACCCCAGATCCAGCCCGCCTACCTCGGCGGCAAGGAGCACGACACCGACACCGTCACCTGGTCGAGCGTGCAGGAGCGCCTGGCCGCGGCCCGAAACTACTGGATCGCGTCGGTGCGCGCCGGTGGCCGCCCGCACGCCATGCCGGTGTGGGCGGTGGTCATCGACGGCGACATTCACTTCTCCACCGACGCCGGGTCCGTCAAGGGCCGCAATCTTGGCGCCCGCCCCGATTGTGTGGTGCATCTCGAGAGCGGCGACGACGTGGTCATCGTCGACGGCCGTGCCGAGCGCGTCACCGATGCCGAGGCGCTGCGGCGATTCGTCGACGCCTACCGGCTCAAGTACGACATCACCGTCGACACCGCCGATCCGGCCTTCAGCGTCTTCGCGGTGCGGCCGCGCAGCGTGCTCGGCTGGGTCGAGAAGGACTTCCCGGGGACGGCGACGCGCTGGCGGTTGGAGGGGTGAGCACGCCGCTGCTGGTCCTCATCATCGTGGTCGCCGTCGGCGCCGTGCTGGGCCCGGCCCTGGCCCTGCTGGCGCTGCGCCGCTCCCCGCCGCAGAAGCCGCCCGAGGGCGGCTGGAAGAAGTGGAAGGACGACGAGTGACGGCAGCGGCATGATCGGTCTGGACGAGCAGGGCCGTCCCGAACCCCCGCTCGCGGCCGGCGAGGCTGCCACCCTTCTGGGCTTTCTTGACTACCAGCGCGCCACCCTGGCGTGGAAGTGCGGCGGACTGGACGCCGCCGGCCTGAGGGCCGTCGTCGGCGCCTCCTCCATGACCCTCGGCGGATTGCTCAAGCACCTGGCCCTGGTGGAGGACGGCTGGTTCTCACACTGGCTGCACGGGCGGGACCGGCGACCCCCGTGGGACACGGTGGACTGGAAGGCGGACCGCGACTGGGAATGGCACTCGGCAGCCGATGACACCCCCGAGCAACTCCGGGCGCTCTGGGAGGAGGCCGTGGACCGTTCGCGCGCCCGGGTCGCCGAGGCCCTGGCCGGCGGCGGCCTCGATCAGCCGGCGCGGCGCACCTGGCCCAGCGGTGAGGCGCCCAGCCTGCGCTGGATCGTGGTGCACATGATCGAGGAGTACGCCCGGCACAACGGCCACGCCGACCTCCTCCGGGAGTCCGTGGACGGGCTCACCGGGGAGTAGATTGCTGCGGCCATCAGCACCTTCATCACGCGACTCGACGAAGGACTGGGGCCGCTCCGCGTTGCCGTCAAGGACCTCATCGACGTGGCCGGGGTGCCGACCACGGCGGGCTGCCGGGCGGTGGCCGAGATGGCGACGCCGGCGGCCCGCGATGCCCTGTGCATGAGCGGGATCCGGGCGGCGATGCGCGCCGGCCGCGCCCGTCTGGTGGGCAAGACCAACCTGCACGAGCTCGCCTACGGCGTCACCGGGATCAATGCGTGGTTCGGGACGCCGCGCAATCCGCTCGACCCCAGGCGCGTACCGGGAGGGTCGTCGAGCGGCTCCGCCGTGGCCGTCGCCACCGGTGAGGCGGACGTGGCGCTGGGCACGGACACCGGCGGCTCGGTGCGCATCCCGGCGGCATGCTGCGGCATCGTGGGGCTCAAGACGACCTGGGGGCGGATCCCGACGCGGGGCGTCTGGCCGCTGGCGCCGAGCCTGGACACCGTCGGTCCCATGGCCCGCGACGTCGCCGGCGTGATCGAGGGCATGCGCCTGCTCGAGCCGGGCTTCCAGCCGGACGCCGAGTCGCCGAGCCGGGTGGGACGCCTGCGCCTCGAGTCCACCAGTGCCGTCGAGTCGGCAGTCGACACCGCACTGGCGGCGGCGGGCTTCGAGGTCGTCGACATCGATGCCGGCGGCTGGCGCTCGGCGGCGCGCCACGCGGTCGCCATCCTCGACGCCGAGGCATGGGAGAGCGATGGCTGGCTGCTCGCCGAGCATCGGGAACGGCTCGGCGACGACATCGTCGCCCGGATCGAGGGCGACGCCGCCGTCGGTGCCGGCCGGCTGGCCGCCGCACGGGCGGAGCAGGGCCGTTGGGAGGGGCTGCTGGCGACGATCTGGGGCAGGGTGGACCTGCTCGCGCTGCCGACCC
>JRHI01000560.1_pt1 | contig 39029 bp, 44 predicted proteins | sample 215371 | NCBI WGS metagenome assembly JRHI01 (sample SAMN02929681, study PRJNA255918) | sediment metagenome | biome: cave system; feature: Ice Cave; material: Sediment; isolation source: sediment from deep within a dark volcanic ice cave with no known source of... ... | reverse complement strand
ATGGTCTGCAGCTCGCCACGAGCCAGCATCGGCTTGAGGATCGACGCGGCGTCGATCGCGCCCTCCGCGGCGCCGGCCCCGACCAGGGTGTGCATCTCGTCGATGAACAGGATGATGTCCCCGCGAGTACGGATCTCCTTGAGCACCTTCTTCAGGCGCTCCTCGAAGTCACCGCGATACCGGGAACCGGCCACCAGCGAGCCCAGGTCCAGGGTGTAGAGCTGCTTGTCCTTCAGGGTCTCGGGCACCTCGCCCTTGACGATGTTCTGCGCGAGGCCCTCGACCACGGCGGTCTTGCCCACGCCTGCCTCACCGATGAGCACCGGGTTGTTCTTGGTGCGCCGGGACAGCACTTGCATGACCCGCTCGATCTCCTTGCCGCGCCCGATCACCGGGTCCAGCTTGCCCTCGCGGGCGCTGGCGGTGAGGTTGCGACCGAACTGGTCGAGTACCAGCGACGACGACGGGGTGCCCTCACCGCGCCCTGAGCCGGACTCCGCGGGCTCCTTGCCCTGGTAGCCCGACAGCAGCTGCAGCACCTGCTGGCGCACCCGGTTGAGGTCGGCGCCGAGCTTGACCAGCACCTGCGCGGCTACACCCTCGCCTTCGCGGATCAGCCCGAGCAGGATGTGTTCGGTGCCAATATAGTTGTGGCCGAGCTGCAGCGCCTCGCGCAGCGACAGCTCCAGCACCTTCTTGGCTCGCGGGGTGAACGGGATGTGCCCCGACGGCGCCTGCTGGCCCTGGCCGATGATCTCCTCGACCTGCTGGCGCACCCCTTCCAGGGCGATGCCCAACGATTCGAGGGCCTTGGCTGCTACGCCCTCACCCTCGTGGATCAGACCCAGCAGGATGTGCTCGGTGCCGATGTAGTTGTGGTTGAGCATCCTGGCCTCTTCTTGAGCCAGCACAACCACCCGCCGCGCGCGGTCGGTGAACCTTTCAAACATGGTGCACTCCTGACTGCCGCGCCATCGCGGCGCGGCCGGTACTGGGTCAGACAGTCCGTACCGTCACTGTAGCTGGCAGACGGTCCTGCTCGCTCTCGAACTGCTGCCCGACTCTCGCTGGAACGTGTCACCACCGGCCAGGATTCCGCTGGGCAGCCTTGTCCGCTCTAGGTGAACGCCGACCCGTTCGGGGTGAGCGAGACCCGCTCGGGTGGTCTCGGGATAGCAGAGGGTGCCTACAGGGATCCAGGCTGCTAGGTTTGCTCCGCATTAGGTAAGGCAACCCTGCTCCCGGTTCGTACTGGGTTCCGGGAAGGCCGCTGGGGAGCGCTACCGCGAGGTGCCGTCGGAGAACCACGACCGCAGAGGAGAGCTGTGCCGCACGCCATGGTGCCGGTGGGGGAGCCACCAGCAACGGTGTCGCCAGCAACGGTGCAGCCGCGCTACGCGCATCCACTGGCCGCGCATCCACTGGCCGGGTCGGTCGCGACGGCGGATCGCGCGGTGAAGTTGTTGTCCTTCCGGACATCCGACCGGATGCCAGACCTGCCCAGCGCCCAATGGATCAGGTGTGACCACGCCCTGTCCGATCCGGACTTCTTCCCCCAGTGGCGGCTGCAGGTCGCCCGACAGCTAGCTGACCAGCAGCCGCACGCCCCGGGACAGACACCGGAGACGACAGCGGTCCCGGACAAGACCACTGGCGGCTACGTGCTGCAGTGGTATCTGGTCGTCCCGAGCTACCTCGGCGCGGCGCTGTTCCACAGCGCCCGGCGGGTGCCCTCACTGTCGCCGCGGCAGCTCAGCTTCCGGCTCGGTCCGCCGGCGGTGGCCGAGGTGGCGCTGCACCCGGGACGATTCTGGTGCCTGCCCGATGATCCCGACGCGAGGCACCCCGACGCCGTGCCGGTGGCTGACGAGACAGCTCTAGGGGCGATACTGCGCCGTCAGGTAATCGCGCACGCCGCCCATTTTCTCACGGTCTACGGCCCGATGGTGCGTTTCGGGTCCCGCACCCAGTGGGCGGCCGTGACCGACGTGCTCGACAGCGCCCTGCTCCTGGCGGGGCGCTCGTTCGGGGCACCGCAGGCCGGTGCCGCCGATGCGCGGCTGGTGCTCGCCGATGGCGAGAAACCGCTCACCTCAACGTCAACAATCCGCGAGTTGACTGATGACCGCGGCCGTACCCACTGGACCCGGCTGCGTGGTTCATGCTGCTTTCTCTATGCCATGCCCGGGGTCGAGCGTCCCTGCGCCAGCTGCCCGCGAATCAACGACGCCGAACGGGCGTGTATTTTCGGCACACTTGATCGGGCCTGAGATCGTCGCAGGCCGTATCTTCTTGATCTGTGAAACCCGAGCAGACCCCGCACGCGCAGCCCGCGTGCCCGCTGCCGGCAGTGGTGGTCAAGCCGGTCAGCGTCGGCGACGTGGCGAAGCTGCAGACCCAGATCACTCGGGTGCGCCTGGAGCTGGGGTGGAGGGCACCGCTGTGGCTCCAGACCACCGTCGAGGACCCTGGTGGCGGTCAGGCCGCGGCTGCCCTGGCCGCGGGCGCTGATCTGGTGCTCGCCTGCGGCGGGGACGGCACGGTCCGCCACGTGGCGGGAGTACTCGCCGGCTCGGGCACCCCGATGGGTTTGATTCCTACCGGCACCGCCAACCTGCTGGCCCGCAACCTCGCCATTGCCCGCCACAACACATCCCGAGCCACCAGGATTGCGTTGTCCGGCAAGAACCGCGCGGTCGACGTCGGTCGGGTATTCATCGACGACCGCGCCGAGGAACACGTGTTCATGGTGATGGCCGGGATGGGCTTCGACGCGGCAATCATGGCCGGTGCGCGCCACGATTTGAAGACCCGGTGGGGCTCGCTGGCATATGTCGCCTCCGGGATGCGCTCGCTGACGGGTCTGCGGGCAGACATCACCCTCGCCGTGGACGGCCGGCTCGAGCTGCCGCGGCAAGTCCGCGCGGTAGTGGTCGGCAACTGCGGCAAGCTTATCGGCGGCCTGGTGTTGATGCCCGCGGCCAAAGTCGATGACGGGCTGCTGGATGTGGTGACCATCGGGCCACGGGGAATCATCGGATGGCTCGCGGTGACCGCACGGGTGCTGGCCCGCCGCCGCCAGGGCCACCGGATAGTGCAGCACTGGCAAGGCCGCATCGTCATCATCAGCTCGGACACCCCTCAGCAAGCGCAACTCGACGGCGATCCGGTGGGCGAGGTGCGAGGCATGCGGATGAGCGTCGACCGGGCCGCCCTGCTGGTGCGTTCGTGATGCCCGATCGCGGCCAGTTGCGTAGATTGATGAACCGCTGCCAGGGGCACCGCGTTTACTGTGATGCGGGTAATTCTGCCCCTGAGTTATTCATGCTTCGACGGAGGGAGCCGTCCGATGGTGAGTCTGGTGAAGGGTTTCGCAGGCAAGCCTGCGCATGCGCCGCTGACCGACATCGGTATCGGCGCCTATACCGCTGGCGTCGCGATGCTCGTGGCCGGCGCGGCCGGGTTCCAGCAAGCCGCGATGGCCACCGCATCCGTGATCACAATCGGGGTCGGGCTGATCGCCGCCATACCGACCATCATCACCGGCCTGGTGGACTTGTTCGGTATTCCGGCGGATGCGCCCGCGCGCACGCTAGGCTGGTGGCACCTGACCCTCATGGCCAGTGCCACTGGCATGTTCGCTTGGACGTTCAAGTTGCAGTTGGCTGGGTACACCAGCGGGAAGATCATCACGTTGGCTTTGACCATCGGTGTCATCTCCTGGGTGTTACTCGTCGCCGGTGGCTACCTCGGCGGCGCGCTCACCTTCGTTTACGGAGTCCGGGTACTCAAGCGCCCCCAAGCAGCCATGGCTGACGCACTCATTCCCGGCCGGGCCGACCATGGGGCGGACTTTAAAGACTAACCGGGGCCGCACAGGAGAACACTTGGCCGGTTACACAACACACCGGTACCGCCCTACCCAGGCGGCACCGGTGCATACGGGGCTTAGTTCCCCTTGTGGTAAGCCTCCAACACCTCAGCCGGGATGCGGCCGCGGTCTGAGACGTTATAACCGTTCTTGCGGGCCCACTCGCGGATCGCGGCGTTCTGCTCGCGGTCCACCGATGCACGGGCACCACTACCAGCCCGGCGGACCGGACCTGCAACCTTGCGACCCCTGCCTGGACCGCCCGCCTTGCGGGCGCTGCCGACATAGTCAGCCAGTGAGTCACGCAGCTTCCCCGCGTTACCCGCCGACAGATCAATTTCGTAAGACACGCCGTCGATACCAAACTCAACGGTCTCTTCGGCGGTACCCCCGTCGAGGTCATCGACCAAGGTTACGGTGACCTTCTGCGCCATGCGTGTCGTCCTCCCTCAGGGACGTGGTGGACGGAGCCATCGCGCGACGACTCCACAACGACAACGAGTAGGTTAGCCCATTTCCGGACAGATTGCGAAATTACCTGTCACCGGAGTCCGCTATTGTGGTCGTACCAGCGGAAACAGGATGGTCTCGCGGATACCCGAACCTGTGAGCGCCATGAGCAGCCGGTCGATCCCCATTCCCATGCCGCCACTTGGCGGCATTCCGTACTCCATCGCGGTCAGGAAGTCCTCGTCCAGCGGCATCGCCTCGTCATCACCAGCCGCCGTGAGCGCGGCCTGGGACTCGAAACGCTCCCGTTGCGCGACCGGATCGATCAGCTCTGAGTAGGCAGTGGCGGACTCGACGGACCGGATGTAGAGATCCCATTTCTCGGCCAGACCCACAGCGTTGCGGTGCTCTCGAGTCAGCGGGGCGGTGTCCACCGGAAAGTCCTTCACGAAGGTCGGCGCGTGCAGCTCGGGCACGACGAGGTGCTCGAACAACTCCTCGACCAGCTTTCCGGGTAGCCACGCAGGATTGCACGTAAGGCCTACTCGCTCGGCGTGGCCGAGCAACTCCGCGCGGCCCGTCAGCGGACTGATCTCCTCGCCAAGGGCCTTCGAGACTGCACCGAACAGGCTGACCTGCGCCCATTGGCCGCCGATGTCGTACTCGCTGCCGTCGGCGAGTCGAAGTGTTGTGGATCCGAACACGTCGCGGGCCACCGTCTGGTACAGCGTGCGGGTCAGCTGCGCCATGCCCTCGTAGTCGGTGTAGGCCTGGTACACCTCGAGCATGGTGAACTCCGGCGAGTGCGTAGAGTCCGCGCCCTCGTTGCGGAACACCCGGTTGAGCTCGAAGACGCGCTCCATCCCGCCAACCACGCAACGCTTGAGGTAAAGCTCCGGGGCGATCCGCAGGTACAGGTCGGTGTCGAGAGCGTTGGAGTGCGTCACAAACGGCCGTGCCGCGGCACCGCCATGCACGATCTGCAGCATCGGTGTCTCAACCTCGACGAAGTCGAGAGAATGCAGCATCGCACGGACCGATCGAACCGTGTCGGCCCGCACCCGGGCGGTCCGCCGGGCTGCATCGCGAACGATGAGATCGAGATAACGCTGGCGGACGCGGGTTTCCTCGGCCAGTTCCTTGTGCGCAGTCGGCAGAGGCCGTAACGCCTTGGCCGCCATCTGCCATTGCGTGGCTTGCACGGACAGCTCCCCGCGACGCGACGTGACCACCTCGCCGGTCACGGACACGTGATCCCCGAGGTCGACATCAGCCTTCCACGCGGCCAGTCCGTCGGCGCCCACATTGGCCAGGCTGAGCATTGCCTGCAACTCGGTCCCGTCGCCCTCGCGCAACGTTACAAAGCAGAGCTTGCCGGCGGTACGCAGGAAGATAACCCGACCGGTCACGGCGACGTGTTCACCGGTGACCGCGTCCGGCGGCAGCCCGACGTACGCGTCGCGGATCTCCTTCAGGGTTCGGGTACGCGGCACTGCAACGGGGTATGGGTGCGGCCCGGAAGCGAGCATCCGCTCCCGCTTGTGCCTGCGCACCCGCATCTGGTCAGGCAGGTCGTCGTCTGTATGGGTCAGCTCCGTGCTCACGCCGACAACATAGTGATCCGCTCAGCCAGCCCGCGCAGCGCGTCGTACCCCCGCCAATTGGAACCTTTCCGCAGTTCCAAGGCCAAGCTGACTGCCTATTGGAACCTTATGGCTGTTGTCTCGCTGTGACGGGCGGATGGAGATCAGCTGATGTTGCGTTCGAAGACCATTCGCAATCCACGCAGGGTGAGGTGCGGGGCGTGATGGGTGATGGTCTGGGACTCGGCGATCAGCAGCGGGGCCAGGCCGCCGGTGGCGACCACCACCACGCCGGCCTCGGCTCCGGGGGCCAGCTCCGCGGCGATTCGCTGCACCAACCCGTCCACTTGCCCGGCGAAACCGAACAGCAACCCGGACTGCAAGGCTTCCACGGTGCTCTTGCCGATCACCGATCGTGGTCGGACGAGCTGAACCTTCAGCAGCTGCGCCGCCCGGCTGGCGAGCGCATCGATGGAGATCTCGATGCCTGGAGCCAGCGCGCCGCCGAGGAACTCGCCCCGCTCGCTGATCACGTCGAAGTTGGTGGAGGTGCCGAAGTCCACCACGATCGCCGGGCCGCCATAGAGGGTATAGGCAGCCAGCGTGTTGACGATCCGGTCGGCACCCAGCTCGCGGGGGTTGTCGTAATGCAACGGCACGCCGGTGCGTACCCCGGGCTCGACGATCACCCGCGGCAGCTGCGGCCAGTACTGGTCCACCATCACTTTCAGCTCACGCAGCAGCGCAGGCACGGTGGACAGGGCGGCGATGCCAGTGATCTTGCTGGAGTAGCTACCGAGCAGTCCGCGGACGGTCAGCGCCATCTCGTCGGCGGTCATCCTGGCGTTGGTGTGCATCCGCCAGTCGTGCAGCAGCGCGGCGTCCTCGCCATCGGCCCCCCGATTGACGGCGAACAAGCCCAGGACGATGTTGGTGTTGCCGATGTCTACGGTGAGCAGCACTCGGTCGTCCCCGTCAGGCGCACGGGGCGTGCGCCGGATTGCTGCCCTCGTGCACGATTCGATTGCCGTCGTCGACGAAGACCACCCGGGGCAGGTAGTGCCGGGACTCGGCCTCGTCCATCGTGGCGTAGGCGATAAGGATCACCAGGTCGCCGGGCGCGACCAGGTGCGCGGCGGCACCGTTGATCCCGACCACCCCGCTGCCCCGCGCACCGGGGATGACATAGGTCTCCAGCCGGGCGCCGTTGGTCACGTCCACGATGGCCACCCGCTCGCCGGGGAGCAGGTCAGCGGCGTCCATGAGGTCCTCGTCGACGGTCACCGACCCCACGTAATGCAGATCCGACTGGGTGACGGTGGCCCGGTGGATCTTGGACTTCAGCATCGTCCGGAACATCACGGCACTCCTCGTCCGTTCGAGCCGGCACTCAGCTGCAGGCCGACGTTGTCGATCAACCGGGTGGTGCCGACGGTAGCCGCCAGCAACAGCCGGGCCGGTCCTTGTGCCGGGGGCGGCCCGAGCTGGGGGTTACGCAGAGCCAGGTAGTCCAGTGCGACGGCGGGTTTCCTGGCCAATACCTCACCGGCTGCTGCGAGCACCGCGTCATGACCCTGCCCGCCAGCCTTCGCGCCGGCGCTCAGGGCCGCCGACAACGCGACCGCAGCACCCCGTGCCTCGGCATCCAGGTAAATGTTGCGCGACGATAGCGCGAGCCCGTCAGCGTCTCGCGCGGTGGGCACTCCGAGGACCTGCACACCCATCTGCAGGTCGGCCACCATCCGCTGCACGAGCACCAGCTGCTGGTAGTCCTTCTCGCCGAACAACGCCCGATCCGGAGCGACGATCCCGAACAGCGTGGCCACGACCGTGAGCACCGCCGCGAAGTGACCCGCTCGGCTGGCGCCCTCCAGCTGCGCACCCAGCGCACCGGGTGACACGGTGGTGTCCCCGGTAGTGTCCCCGCCGGGTGGGGACATCGTTGCCACGCTGGGCGCGAAGACCAGCTCCACGCCCTCCTCCCGGCACATCGCGAGGTCGGCGTCGAAGCTGCGGGGGTAGCGGTCCAGGTCGTGGCGGGAGCCGAACTGCAGGGGGTTGAGGTAGATCGACACCACCGTGTGGCCGCCCGGAATGGCCCGGGCGGCTCGAATCAGCGCCCGGTGGCCGGCGTGCAACGCTCCCATCGTCGGGACCAGCACGACCGGATGCCCGGCTAAGCGCAGCGAGCGAGTCACCGCGGACAGCGCAGCGGGATCTTCGTGGACGGTCAGTTCACTGCGCAGCCGGCTGGTCACCGTCGTACCTGCAGGGTTTCCCGGATCTGGATGGCGACCGCCGGAGCCAGCAGCCCGGCCGCCTCGGCTCGGTCGGCTGTCCGCATCGCCTGCGCCCGGTAGGACTCGAGCAGCTGCGGCGTGGAGTCCGCGAGCACCCGCAGGTGCAGCCGTACTGTGTCGAGGTCGCCGCGGGTCACCGGGCCGGTCAAAGCGCGGTCGCCGTGGCGCAGCGTGTTGTCCAGCGCGGCCTCCAGCAGCGGGCCCAGCAGCCGTTCGGCGGGCACCACACCGGCCCCCTCCAGCGCCTCCACCGCGTCGCGCACCAGGGTGGCCAGATGGTTGGCTCCGTGGGTCAGCGCCGCGTGATACAGCGGTCGGGCCTCCGGCGGGACGCACACCGGCTCGGCGCCCATCTCCAGCACAAGCGCCTCGCCGACGCTCCAGCCGGTCTCGTCGGCGACCGTGACGCCGACACAGGCCGCCGCCAGCCGCGCGACGTCCTCCGCGCTTCCGGTGAAGGTCATCGCGGGATGCAGCGCGAGCGGGAGCACCCCGAGCGCGGCCGCCGGCGCCAGGACGTCCACCCCCCGAGCACCACTGGTGTGCACGACGATTTGACCGGCCCGAAACGCCCCGGTCGTGGCGAGCCCGGACACCAGGCCAGGCAGCACGTCGTCGGGGACGGCGATCAGCACCAGATCGGACCGCCGCACGACGTCGTCGGGCGCCAGCACCGGCGCATCGGGCAGCAGCTTCGCGGCGCGGCGCAAGGATGCTCGGGAGACTGCGCTCACGCCCACCACCACGTGCCCGGCACCGGCGACAGCGGCGCCGAGCACTGACCCCACCCGGCCGGCGGAGACCACGCCCACGGCCAGTCGGGCCGGACGGCCGGCTGCTCTGCTCGACGCGCCGCTGGGCGCGGGCGTACCCGACCGTGGCATCGTCGGCATTGCCGTCCTCCAGATGTTCCAGTCCCGCGCTGGCCGCGGGTACCGGACTGCCGCAGATTAACCCCGCTGGAGCTATTCGCGCCGGTCCGGGTGAGCAGCTTCACTCAACGGGTAGTCTCGCGGGTAATTCGGGATCCGCTGGGCCCGCTGCCGAGCGGCCAGCAGCGCATCCAACGCCTCTTGATGCCACAGCTCGGTGTCGGCACCGGGATACCTCCGGTCTTGCGAGAAAGCGAGTTCGGTGACGGCATGCTGGTAGTCGCGCACCGCGTCGCCGGCGGCTTCGCCCGCTTGGCGGCACACCGCGGCAGACCATCCCCGCCGACCGGCCTGGCTGGCCAGCAGCGGGACCTCGCTGGGGGCGATCCATCCCGCGCCGGCGAATCCCGGCAACGCCGCAGAGATCACCCGTTGTTCCCGACGGCGCTGCCAGAGGACCAGCGCGACCAACCCGCCGAACAGCGGCACCATGATTACCCCGTAAAAGGTGGGGAGAAAGCCGAAACCAGCAGATGCGTTCCACAGCGAGTGCAGCCCCACGGCTGCCAAGTACCCGAGGAAGGGCAGCAGCGCCCACCGGGTCCGGTCGCGGCGGCGAACCGCCAGCCCCACGGCGATCCCGGTCATCGCGGTGAACACCGGATGCGCGAATGGGGCGAGCACGCCGCGCATCAAGAACACGATGGCCACCCCGCCGCCGTCGCCGACCAGCCCGTCGATGGCGAACGCGCGACCGAAGTAGAGAACGTTCTCGGTGAACGCGAAGCCGGTGGCGACCAGCCCCGCGTAGACGATGCCGTCCACCACGCCGTCGAACTCGCGGCGACGCATCCACAGCAGACCGACCAGGAACGTGCCCTTGAAGGCCTCCTCGACGACCGGGGCGGAAATCACCGCCCCGACGAGGTCACCACCTCCCGCGCCGAGCACCTGCTCCCCGAACGCTGTCGCGGAGTCGTTGACCGTTGCCGCGCCGAGCACCGAGATCCCCGCACCCCACAGGAACGCGGCGAGCAGCAGCCGCGGCGGCTCGGGCTCCCAGCGGTCCACCCACAAGAAGACCGCCACGACCGGCAACACTGGCAGGACCGCCGCCATCGCGCCGACCAGCACAGCAAGACCACCAACATTGGTGCTGATGAGGCCGAGCGCGACAAGAAAGGGGACGGCCAGCACAACCATGCCCAGCGCAGCCAGCAGCACCTGCCCGGAATGAGCACGAATGCCCGGCGAGCTCTGGCCGGCCGCTCCGAACCCAGTCATGGCCTCGAAGCCTAGGTCAGGCTGATGCAGCCGTGCCGTCCTTGTGAGTGCGCCTGCGCCGGGGGGTCGAAGCCGGCCCGTGGGCGGCCAGCAGATCCTGCACTGTCCGTTGCGTTTGCGCCGCGCCGCCGCCATTGTTGGATGAGCCGTTGTTGTTCGGTCCGGACCGTTCCCAGCTTGGAACACCGTGGCGGCCCTGACCATAGGAGTTCGGCGCTTCTGGGCGGACGGGACCGAAACGGAACCCGGGGCCAGCCAGGCTGTCCCTGGAGGTAGCGCCACCCCGAGCGGTGGGCATAGCGGCGGGGGTATCCACCGAAGCGATCGCCGGCGTCGACGTGGTGGCCGCTGCCGCCCGCTGCGCCAGATTTCCTCCGATGGCCGCAAGCTCGGCCCGCAACTGCCCGATCTCACGCTGCTGCGATAGCTGTGCCTGCTCGCGAAGCGCGCGCTCGACGGCCAGCGCGTGTTCTCGCCGGGCAACCACCTCGCGTTGGAGCTCGAGCTGGTAGACCGCCCGCAACTGATCGGCGTGCTCGGCTCGCGAGCTGACCTCGCGCCGCGCCCGCGCCGTGGTGAAGGCTGCGAGCAGCGCCGCCCACAGCGCCGCGACAACGCCCAGCCTCAGCAGGCGGGCATCCTGAGTGCCCAGGGCTAGCACGGCCGCGGCCGACGCGGCCATGACCACCGTGCTCATCATCAGGACCCGAGCGCTGCCAGGCAGCGACGCAGGCTCGGCGGTCCCAGACATGGCGGATACCGTACCGGCTCACCGGGGCAGTTGTAGACCCTCAGGCGGTGACAGGCAGCTATCGTGCGATAACAGGGAGACGCGGGCGGATCAGTCGTCCTCCGGTTCCGGATCGTCGGGGCCCTGCGGGGTCCGGCAGCAGTACTCCAGCCACAGCGCAGCCCCCACCAGAGCCCCCGCGCAGACCACCCCGATCGAAGCGGCGACGGTGTCCGAGGCGGCGGATTGCAGGAGCGACCGCTGTGGCAGCACGTAGCCGAGAACTCCGAGCCAGGCTCCCGCCGTGAGGGCGCCGGCCAGCGAGGACGCCTTGGCCAGCACGAGGGCCTTCGCCGCGGTGAGCACCTGCACCGGCCGGGCTCCGGGACGCCGGCGGATCCGCGCCCGCAGCGTATTGCCCAGCACCACCTCGGCGATCGCAAAGACGAGCAGCGTGGTTCCGGCCGGCTGCGGCAACGTGGGCACGTCGCTATAGGACAGCTGCAGCAGCAGGTTCACCAACACCGCCGCGATCACGCCGGCGGCGACCAGATCACGGGCCCGGGTGAAGGTCACGCGCACCCCCCTTCACAGTGAGCGCAGCACCAGGTCGTCGCGGCGCCGCACGCTACGCCGCTCGGCGGCCGGCAACGCGGCAACCAGGTCGGCCACCGTGCCATGGCAGGCGAGCACCGCATGGGGTGCGACATCGAGCCAGGGCACCAGCACGAAGGCCCGCTGGTGCGCCCTGGGGTGCGGCAGCGTCAGTTGGGGATCATCCCGCCGAGTCTGCTCCACGTCGATCACATCGACGTCCAGGGTCCGCGGTCCCCACCGGACTCCGCGGGTGCGCTGTGCGGCGGTCTCACAAGCCTGCCCGCGGCGTAGCCACTCCGGCGCGCTGGCGGTCGGGTCCTCGACCAGCAAGATGGCGTTGAGGAACTCATCCTGCGCCACGCCCCCCCACGGCTCAGTGGCGTACACCGGTGACAACCCGAGTACCCAACCACCCAAACGCTCAACACACCCGCGCAAGTACCCCAACCGATCCCCCACGTTAGATCCGATCGACAACACCCCCGTACTCACCGCACGCTGCCCTCGACCGCGTTCTGGATGCAGAACGCGCCAAAACGGCCTCGAATCAGCGCGTTCTGCATCCTTCAACGCCCTTGGCGTGGGGTGCGGGAGAGGTGAGTGGTTACGGAGATGTCCGCGAAGGGGAGGGGGATGGGGGCTTGGGGTTTGTGGACGGTGACTTCTACGGCCTCGACGCGCTGGTCGGTGAGCAGGTCGGTGGCGATTCTCGCGGCCACCGTCTCGATCAGGTTGCAGGGCTGCCCACTGATGATTCGGGCGGCCCGCTGGGCCAGCGCGCCGTAGTCCAGCGTCGCGGACAGCTGATCAGTGGCCGCGGCGGGTCCGAGGTCGAGCCAGATCGTCGCGTCGACGACGAACTCCTGCCCGTGCGCTCGCTCGTGCTCGTGCACCCCGTGGTGGCCATGCATCCGCAACCCGGTCAGGGTGATCCGGTCACCGCTGATTCGCCCGCTTTCTTTGGGGCTCATTGCGGTCCCGCACCCGGTGCGAGGGTCGCGGCGGCGCCGAGTCGCCAGGCCGCAGCGACAGCGACGGCGTCGCGAGACGCTGCGGCGTCGTGCACCCGTACCCCCCAGGCGCCGGCTGCCGCGGCCAGCGCGGACACCGCTGCGGTGGCGGTGTCCCGGCCGTCGCAGCGACGTGCGGCACCGGTCCCCCCGGCCAGCAGGGTGCCCAGAAATCGTTTGCGGGAGGACCCGACAAGGACCGGGAACCCCAGCTCGGTCAGCGCCTCGAGGTGGCCCAGCAGCGCCCAGTTGTGCGCCGCTGTCTTGGCGAAGCCGAGCCCGGGATCCAGCACCAGCGCGCCGGGGTCGACCCCGGCGATCACCGCGGCGTCCACCCGGGCCACCAACTCGGCGCGTACCTCGGCGACCACGTCGGAATAGCTGGCCAGCTCGTCCATCCGGTCGCTGTGCCCGCGCCAGTGCATGAGAATCCACGGCACCCGGCAGCGGGCCATCTCCGGCGCCATCGCCGGATCAGCCAGGCCCCCTGAGACGTCATTGACCATGATCGCGCCCGCTTCCAGGGCAGCCTCAGCTACCGCCGCTCGGGTGGTGTCCACGCTGCAGGGCACGCCACTGGCGGCCAGCTCCCGCAGCACAGGTACCACCCGGGCGATCTCGGTGGGTGCATCGACGCGCTGGGCCCCCGGGCGGGTGGACTCGCCCCCGACGTCGACCAGATCGGCGCCCGCAGCGTGCAGCGCCAGGCCATGCGCCACCGCGTCATCGCGGTCGCAGTACCGGCCACCGTCGCTGAAGGAGTCGGGGGTGACGTTGAGAATGCCGATCACCGCGCAGCGGCCGGGAGCGGGCAGCGCCGGGTGCACGATCACCTCCGGATCAGAGCCAGCGCCTCGGCGCGGGACGAGGCGCTGGTCTTGAACAGCCCCCGGACAGCCGACGTCGTGGTGGTCGAGCCGGGCTTGCGGACGCCGCGCATCGCCATGCACAAATGCTGAGCCTCGATCACCACGATCGCCCCCCGCGGTTGCAGCCGGCGCACCAGCGCGTCGGCGATCTGCGAGGTGAGCCGCTCCTGCACCTGAGGGCGCCTCGCATAGAGGTCGACCAACCGGGCGAGCTTGGACAGCCCGGTGACCCGGCCGGCCGTGTTCGGGATGTAGCCGACGTGTGCCATGCCGTGAAAGGGCACCAGATGGTGCTCGCAATGGCTGTACATCGGGATGTCCTTGACCAGCACGAGCTCGTCGTGCCCTTCGTCGAAGGTCCGCTCCAGCACCGTGTCGGGGTCGACGAACAGGCCTGCGAACATCTCCTGGTAGGCCCGCGCGACCCGAGCCGGGGTCTCGCGCAACCCCTCCCGGTCCGGGTCCTCACCGCAGGCGATCAGTAGTTCACGCACCGCCGCCTCGGCCCGGGCATGGTCGAACATTCGGTGGGTGGCCACGTCGGAAAGCGTCAGCGGTGCCCGTCCTCGCCGAACCAGGGCGTCGAATGGTCATCGGGGGGCGGCTCCTGCGGTGGGCGGGCGCCAGGTGGTGCGGGCCGCCAGGACGGCGCGGGCGGTTCGGTGGCTGGGCGCCACCCCGGCGGTGCGCCATAGGTTGGCGGACCCGAGCTCGGCGGGCTGCCGGGCCCCTGCGGCCCGTTGCCGCTGCCGGGCCCCTGCGGATTTTCCGACCCGCGTGGCGGCAGCGGATAGGACTTGGTGAACGACGGGAATCCCACCTGCGTCGAACCCGGAGTCGGCTGCCCGGGGGCCGGATATCCGGTGCCGCCACCGTTGATTGAACCCGCTGGGTAGCCCGGGTGCGGCCCCGCCCCATTGGGACCGGGGTGACCGGGTGGGCCGTGCGGGGGACCGCCTGGCAGGTCATCCCCGCCTGGCGCCACGCCCACCGGGGTGGGAGTCCGTTCCGGCGGCGGCCACGGCTCGCCACGCTCCTTGGCCAGCTCACCGGCGGTCTTGATCGGCGGCTTGTCCGAAGGAGTACGGCCACCGAAGTCGTTGAACGCCGTGATCCGCGGTCGCTTGTCCACCCGACTGAAGACGCGCTGAAGGTCCTTACGGTGCAGCGTCTCCCGGTCCAGCAGCTCAACCACGAGTTCATCGAGGACGTCACGATAGGTGTTGAGGATGTCCCAAGCCTCGGTGTGCGCCGCTTCGATGAGCGCCCGCACTTCCTCGTCGATCTCGTGCGCGACTTCGAGGGAGTAGTCCGGCTGGCGTCCCGCGGAGCGACCGAGGAACGGATCACCCTGCTCCTGGCCGTACTTCACCGCACCCAGGCGCGCGCTCATCCCGTATTCGGTGACCATCGCCCGGGCGATCTTGGTAGCCTGCTCGATATCCGAGGATGCCCCGGTGGTCGGCTCGTGGAACACCAGCTCTTCCGCCGAGCGCCCACCCAGGGCGAAGACGAGCCGGGCGATCATCTCCGACCGGGTCATCATCTGCTTGTCGTCCTCGGGCACCACCAGCGCGTGCCCGCCGGTTCGTCCCCGGGGCAGGATCGTCAGCTTGTACACTGGGTCAAGGTCGGGCATCGCCCAAGCAGCCAGCGCGTGCCCACCCTCGTGGTAAGCGGTGATCTTCTTCTCTCGCTCGGAGATGATCCGGTTCTTACGCCGCGGACCGCCGATCACCCGGTCGACCGCCTCCTCCAGCGCGGCACCGTTGATCAGCTTGCCGCCTTCCCTGGCGGTGAGCAGCGCGGACTCGTTGATGACGTTGGCCAGATCCGCCCCGGAGAAGCCGACCGTGCGCTTGGCCAGACCCTGGAAGTCGACATCGGTATCGAACGGCTTGCCCTTGGAGTGCACCTCGAGGATGGCCCGGCGTCCTTGGATGTCCGGCGCGGAGACCGGAATCTGCCGATCGAAGCGTCCGGGGCGCAGCAACGCGGGGTCCAGAATGTCCGGGCGGTTGGTCGCGGCGATGAGGATGATGCCGCCCCGGGCGTCGAAGCCGTCCATCTCGACGAGAAGCTGGTTGAGGGTCTGCTCGCGCTCATCGTGCCCGCCGCCGAGGCCCGCGCCACGCTGCCGGCCCACCGCGTCGATCTCGTCGACGAAGATGATGCATGGGGAGTTCTGCTTGGCTTGCTCGAACAGGTCCCGCACTCGCGACGCACCGACCCCGACGAACATCTCGACGAAGTCCGAGCCGGAGATCGAGTAGAACGGCACCGCGGCCTCGCCGGCCACCGCGCGGGCCAACAGGGTCTTGCCGGTTCCGGGTGGGCCGTAGAGGAGGACCCCCTTGGGGATCTTGGCGCCGAGCGCCTGGTACCGGCTCGGGTTGGCGAGGAAATCCTTGATCTCCTCAAGCTCCTCGACGGCCTCGTCGGCACCTGCGACGTCGGAGAACGTCGTCTTCGGCATGTCCTTGCTCAGCTGTTTGGCTTTGGACTTACCGAAGTTGAGTACCCGGTTGCCGCCGCCTTGGACGTTGTTCATCATCCACATCAGCAGCAGGAGCAACAGGCCGAGCGGGATGAGGTAGATCAGCACCTGGAACAGCAGGGACTGCTGGGTCACCTTGGTGTCCCAGCCGTCCGGAATCGGCGACTCGCGCAATGCCTGGGTGATCTGGTCGGTGCTCTGCTCGGGGTATTGGGTGAGCACCTTGGTGCCGCGGATGCCCGGGACCGGGTGGTCCAACGTCAGCCGCAGCCGCTGTTCCTTGTCCTCGAGCGTCGCCTGCTTGACGTTGTGCGCGCTGAGCTGCTGCAACGCCTGCGAGGTGGTGGCCTGACTGTATCCTCGGGTGTCGTCGAGGAGGAAGCCAAAGGCGTAGTAGAGCAGCAACCCGGCTACCACCCACAACAGCGGGTTGCGAAGTATTTTCTTGCGGTCCATGCGGCTACGGCCCCTCGGTGGCCTCGACCCTCCTGAGCTGACTGTGCTGTCCTTTGATAGTGCCTCTCCACCATCGAGGACAGCAGAGCACTCCCGTTGGCACCACCCTACCTGGCGGGCCCGGCCGCCGGTTGGCGGATGAACCGGAGGTGGCGGTCCAGGCGACGGTGCAAGCCCTCCCTGGTTGGTATTGGCGTCCCGGCTTACACCACAAATGAGTGGTCGGGGAACCGCTAGTCGGCGTAGACCTTCGGCGCGAGGGTCCCGATGTACGGCAGGTCGCGGTAGCGCTCGCCGTAGTCCAAGCCGTACCCGACGACGAACTCTTGAGGGATATCGAAACCGATATAGCGCACCGACACATCAACCTGAACCGCGTCGGGCTTGCGCAGCAGCGTGCACACCTCCAACGTGGCAGGTCGACGCGTCGCCAGGTTCCGCAACAACCACGACAGCGTCAACCCGGAGTCGAGGATATCCTCCACGATGAGTACGTTGCGGCCGGCGATGTCGCGGTCGAGGTCTTTGAGGATCCGCACCACTCCCGACGATGAGGTCGCCGAACCGTAGGAGGCCACCGCCATGAACTCCAGCTGCACCGGGATGGGCAGCGCGCGGGCGAGGTCGGTCATGAACATCACCGCGCCCTTGAGCACACCGACGAGCAGCAGGTCGCCCTCGTCTTGTTGGGCCCGGTAGTCGGCGGCGACCTGGTGCGCGAGCTCCGCCGTGCGGTGCCGGATCTGCTCTTCGGTGACCAGCACCGAGGCGATATCGCCCGGATACAGGTCATCATCCGGATCGTGAGAAGTGGCATCGACGGTGGTGTCATCCACAGCAGTGTCATCGACAGCAGTGTCATCGACAGACATGCAGCCTCCCGTGTGCGCGAACCAGCTCGACATCGCCAGGCAACCGCAACGCGCCCTGGCCCGACCATCGGCCGATGAGATCGTCGGCCGCCCGCAGGTGGCCGTCGGTCAGCTCGGCCACCCCGGTGTCGAGCAGCCAGCGACGCAGCACCCGGCGGCGCAGCGCGGCCGGCGCGTAGGCAAGAGCCGCGACGTCGAGGTCGGCGTCCCGCAGAGCTGCTGCCAGCAACCCGAGCGCCTGCCCGTCGAGCACGTCGAGATCCTCCTGTAGTTGCCCGGCGGTGCGGGCCAGAGCCTGCGCCACCCCGCCGTCGAGCACATCCTCCAGCAGTGGCAGCACCTCGGTGCGCAGCCGGACCCGCCGGAACCGGGGTTGCGCATTGTGCGGATCGGTCCACGGGACGAGCCCCAGCGCGGCACAAGCCGCGGTGGTGACCGCCCGGCGCACCCCGAGCAACGGCCGACCCCAGGGTGGGTCAAGCTCCCGCATCCCCGCGACCGACCGGGGTCCTGAGCCTCGCCCCAGCCCGAGCAACACCGTCTCAGCCTGGTCATCCAAGGTGTGGCCGAGCAGTACCAGGGCCCCGGCCGGCGCGGCTTCGCGCAACACGGCGTACCGGGCCCTGCGGGCCGCCGCTTCCGGGCCCCCCGGACCGTCCACGGTGGTCTGCAGTACCCGCACCGCGGTGGCGCCGAGCCCGCGTAGCACCTGCGCGGCGGTCTGCGCCACCTGCGCCGACCCAGACTGCAGCTGGTGGTCGACGACCAGGCCGTGCACCACCAAGCCCAGCCGCCCGGCACTGTGCACCGTCGCGGCGGCCAGCGCCAGCGAATCGGCACCGCCGGAGCAGGCCACTGCGATGGTATCCCCAGGGTTGTGGGTGGCCAGGAACCGGCGAACCGCGGCGCGCACCTCGCACACCGCTGGGTCGGGCGGTCTCATGCGGGCCGGGCTCAGGCTGGGGCCATGCGATACAGCCACGCCGCCGGATCGATGATCTCGGCGCGGGTGGGCAACGTTTCCGGTGAGGTCCACACCGCATTGAACCCGTCCATGCCGACAGCATCCACAACGTGGCGGGTGAACGCCGCGCCCTCGGCGTACTGACGCAGCTTGGCGTCCATGCCCAGCACTGCCCGCAGCACCCGCTCGATGATGCTGCCGCCCTGGCGGCGGGCGGTGAACCGCTGGCGGATCAGCCGTACCGAGGGCACCACTGACGGTCCGACCGCGTCCATGACGTGGTCGGCGTGCCCTTCCAGCAGGGTGGCCAAGGCGAGCAGGCGGTCCAGCACCGCGCGCTGCTCGGGGTCCTGGAGCATGCTCAGCACGCCCAGGGCGTCCGGCGCCTCCCCGCGCCGGACCCCGCGCAGCGCCGTGGGCAGCCTGCCGATCATCTTGGCAACGGTGTCCGGGTCTTCGGTGGAAGCTACGAAGGACTGCACCTGGCTGGAGAAATACTCCCGCAGCCACGGCACGGCATTGAACTGCAACCGGTGGGTGGCCTCATGCAGGCAGACCCACATCTGGAACTCATCGGCCGGTACGTCCAACGTCTGGCCGACGGTGACCACGTTCGGGGCCACCAGCAGTAGCCGCCCCGGATGTTCCGATGGGCCACCGAACGGGTCGTACTGACCGAGCACCCGGGAAGCCAGGAACGCCAACGCCACGCCCACCTGCATGCCGGTGGTGGTGGACAGCACGCGCCGGGCCCGCCCCTCCGGGATCCGGTAGTCGGCCAGCAACCGGCACAGGCCCTCGGCCGCCGCGTCCACCCATCCGGGTCGGTCGACCACCTCGGCGGGCCGCGGGGACCGGCCATCGTCGAGCCCGGTCAGCTTCCGCACGTGCTCCTCAGCGGTCACCGACATGGCCCGCATCTGGCGCACGGCCGTGGCGGCCTCATCGACGGGCAGCGCAGGACCGGCTGGTAGCAGGCGTTGCGCGGTGACTGCGGCCACCGCCCAGTCGATCGGGGCGCCGGCCGGACCCGTCCGGGGCGCCTGCGGGGTGTCGAGCGCGGGGTGTCCCATACCCACGACGGTACGGAACTAGTGGCAACCACACGAGCGTAGCCCCGCTGCCAGCGCGTCGAGCCGTGGCCGGACCGACACCGGGTTGGGCCCATTGGACAGCAGCGCGAACACCAACATCCTGCCGTCGGCGTCCAGCACGGTGCCCGCCAGGCTGTTGACGCCGGTCAAGGTGCCGGTCTTGGCCCGCACCCAGCCCCGGCCGCCGACCGCCGGGCCGTGGTAGCGATCGGCCAGCGTGCCGCTGCCGCCGGCCACCGGCAGCCCCACCAGGAGCGCTCGCAGCGCGACGGTCCGCTGCTCGTCGGTGTTGCTGTGATCAGGGTTACTGTGATCAGGTGCGGCCGCCGCGCCCAGCAGCTCGGTGAGCAGCGTCGCCGGGACGGCGTCGTTGATCGACAGCCCGCTACCGTCGACCATGGCGGCGCCGCTGACGTCGAAGCCGCGGCCGCGCAGCACGGTGAGCACCGCCTGGGAAGCCCCGGAGAACGAGGGTTGCGCCCCGGTCGCGCGGGCCACCTCCCGGGCCAGCGCCTCGGCGAGCACGTTGTCCGATTCGGTCAGCGCGGTGGCGACCAGGTCCTGCACCGGCGGCGACGACACCTCACCGAGCACGGCCGCGTCGGTCGGGGCGTAGCCGACCGTGACGGTGTCAGGGTCGGCGCCCAGCCGGCGAGCCAGTTCCGCCGCCGCGGCGGTGGCGGGCTTGGCGGCTCGCGGGGAGACCTCCTGGGTGGGATCCGCGCGGCCGCCGTCGAGCATGATCGGTTCGATCGGCGCGATGTACCCGCCGGCCACGTCGGCGGGGAACCAGCCCGGCGCGAACGCGTCGCCGACATAGCGGCTCACATCGACCAGGACGCGACTCACCGGGCCGTGCACCCGCACCTGGTCGACCAGGTCGTCCAGCCGGGCGGCCCCCGGGTAGCCGGTCGCCGTGCCGGGCCCCGCCGCGGACAGGGTGGGGTCCCCGCCGCCGACCAACACGACGGTGCCGGGCTCCGCACCGGCCAGCACGGTGGTGCGCAACCGGGACTGATGGTCCAGCGTGAGCAGCGCGGCCGACGCGGTGAGCAACTTCGCGGTTGATCCGGGCATCAGCGCTGCCCCTGGGTCCTGCTGCCAGAGCACTGTGCCGGTCGCCGGGTCGAGCACCTGACCGGACAGCGTGCCCAGCCCGCCCGCCGCGATCAGCGGGCCGAGCACGGCGCCGACCCCGCCGGGGCTCGGCACTGGACCATTGCCGGTCGCCGGGCGCAGCGCTGGACGCACTACCACCGGCGGGGGTGGTGGCGCTGTCGCCGCGACCCGGTCAGCCAGCCCTGTCGCGCCCAACGTGGTGACGCCGAGCCCGACACCGATCCCGGCGACCACCGCGAACAGCAGGACGGCGACGACCACCGCGATCCGCTTTCCACGTCGGTCCGGCAGGTGCAGCCCAGCACCGATCCGGCCACCGAATCCCGGCACCGGCCTCTCCCCTCATCGCGGTTCCCAGAGCAAACTAGAGGGCCACCAGGTCTTAGCTGCGCTCAGTGTCCCGAACTCAACAGCAGAGCTGTTGGACCGCTCACGAACAGCTCTGCTGTTGAGTTCGGGAGCTGTAGAGCTGTCGCGAGCGGCGGAAGGGAACGAGTGCAGTGGAGTTCGACGTCACCATCGAGATCCCGAAGGGTCAGCGCAACAAGTACGAGATGGACCACAAGACCGGCCGCATCCGTCTGGACCGCACGCTGTTCACGGCCACCCAGTACCCGGCCGACTACGGCTTCATCGAGGACAGCCTCGGCGAGGACGGCGACCCGCTGGACGCGCTGGTACTGGTGCAGGAATCCACCTTCCCGGGCTGCCTGATCCGCTGCCGGGCCGTGGGCATGTTCCGGATGCGCGACGAGAAAGGGGGTGACGACAAGGTGCTCTGCGTGCCCAGCGCGGATCCCCGCATGGAGCACCTGCGTGACATCGACAATCTCGACGAGTTCTACAAGCTGGAGATCCAGCACTTCTTCGAGGTCTACAAAGCGCTGGAACCCGGCAAGAGCGTCGAGGGCGCCCACTGGGTAGGGGTCACGGACGCAGAGCAGGAGATCCGCGCTTCCTGGCAGCGGGCCCTCGATGCCAGCGGCCTGCAGCCCGATCCAGGGGCCTGACGGGTCAGCCCTGGGGGAGCCGACCGGCGCACCAGTTCCGCTCGTAACCGGCGGTGAAGCGGTCGATCAGATCGGCGAACTGCTCCCGTTCGGCGGGCTGCCACGATCCGATGATTGCCTCGATCCGATCGTCGCGGCGCTGCCGGGCCCGCTCGAGCAAGGCCGTCCCGGCGTCGGTGATGGCAAGGAGCGACGCACGCCCGTCAGCCGGATCGGCACGCCGCTCCAGCAACCCCATTTCGACGAGATGGGCGCCCTGCCTGCTGACCGTGGAGGGGTCGGAGTGCACCGCGGCGGCGAGCATGGTGACCCGCGACGGTCCAAGGCAGACCAACGTGTGGAGCAGCATGAACGACGGCCGGTCAAGGTCTTCGCCACGGGCGACGGCGGCGCGCTCGATGAGCCGGATGAGCTGGGCCAGGCCGGTGCCGATCCGGCTCGCGACCCTGATGTCATCAGCCACCCGGGGACCAGCCATCGAGCCCCCCTCACTGCGTGCCGCACACATGTGCTGTCGAGATCAAGCATTCCCCGCGATTGTCGCACCGGCAAGGATGTTCACCGAGAGGTGGCGCTGCGCCTCTGGCCGACTCCGCTGCGCTACCGGTGGACTGCCGCGGTTGGCCAGTGTTGTATCCGGGTAACCGCGGTTTACCCGCCACTGTCGGGAGGCACCGATGACCGCCGCAAGCCACGTAACGCCCGGTGCGGTGCGCAGCCTGATCCCCGCCCGGATCGACCGGTTGCCCTGGTCGTCGTTTCACACCCGGATGGTGGTCGCGCTCGGCGTGGCGTGGGTCCTCGACGGCCTCGAGATCCAGGTCGCGACCGCCGTCGGCGCCGTGCTCAACCAGCGCGACACGCTCAATCTGTCCTCGACCGAGGTCGGGCTGATCGCGACGGTGTACCTGGTCGGCGAAGTCGTCGGCGCGCTGGTGTTCGGGCGGATGTCGGACAAGCTGGGACGCCGAAACCTGTTCATGATCACGTTGGGTGTGTACCTGGTGGGCAGCGGCCTTACCGCGCTGACCCTGGGCAGCGGCACCGGCTGGGTCGTCTTCCTGTATGCAACCCGTTTCATCGCCGGTACGGGCATCGGCGGGGAGTACGCGGCAATCAACTCCGCGATCGACGAGCTGATCCCGGCGCGCTACCGCGGGAGGGTGGATATCGCGGTCAACGGCACGTATTGGGCGGGCGCGGTACTGGGCACGTTGGGCACATTCATCCTGCTGAACGTGTTGAGCCCCAGCATCGGGTGGCGGATCGGTTTCCTTATCGGCCCCGTGCTGGGTCTGGTGATTCTAGTGGTCAGGCGGAATCTGCCGGAAAGTCCCCGATGGCAGGTCATGAACGGTCGCGAGCAGGCCGCCGAGAAGTCCATCTCCTACATCGAGCACGAAGTGGAGCTGTCCGGCAAGGCGCTGCCGCCGGTGGACCAGAGCAAGGCAATGGACCTGCAGCCCGCCGACCAGATCGGTTACCTAGCTTTGACCCGGGTACTGTTTCGGGAGTATCCGAGCCGGGCCGTGCTCGGCGCGTCTCTGATGATCAGTCATTCCTGTACAACGCGATCTTCTTCACCTCTGCCCTGGTGCTGGGCAAGTTCTATGGGGTGTCCTCGACGTCGGTGCCGCTATTCCTTATCGCCTTCGCCGTCGGGAACTTGGCCGGTCCGCTGACCATCGGGCACCTCTTCGATACGATCGGTCGCAAGACCATGATTGCCGGCACGTACATCACCTCCGGCATCCTGCTCGCCGTCAGCGCGTTCCTGTTCAATGCCGGGTTGCTCACCGCCACGACCCAGACCATCGCCTGGTGCGTGATCTTCTTCGTCGCCTCACCCGGTGCCAGCGCCGCGTACTTGACGGTCAGCGAGATCTTTCCGCTCGAGGTGCGAGCGAAGGCGATCGCGGTGTTCTTCGCCATCGCGCAGTCCTTCGGCGCGCTCGGTCCGGTCATCTACGGGACGCTCATCGGCGACGGTAGCCAACCGTTCAAGCTGTTCTTGGGTTACCTGCTCGGCGCCGCGGTGATGATCGCCGGTGGACTCGTCGCGGTGGTCTTCGGGGTGGCGGCCGAAGGCCGATCCCTGGAGGACGTCGCCCCGCCGCTGGCGGCGACCGGTCGCGGCCGCACGGGCTCCACCCGGGCCGAAGGAGCGGCCTCGCCGCTGTCTACCTGAATAGGTATCAGGCCAACCACAACACCAGCGCAACCGCCATAATGATCATTGTGATCGCGAGCAGCAGCACGGCGGACAGCATGCGTGCCGGGTTGGATTCACCTGGCCGCACACCCAGGTCACCGACGGGGTCTGCGGTAAGAGCGCCATTGCCCCCGGTCCGCGGCCGGGGGAAGCCGTTGTCCTCGCGGCCGGCCGCGGGGGTGAGGTGCTGGGTCATGACACAGACGCTACGGAGCAGCTGGTTACCGCATGGCCTGAGCTGGGTTAGCCGCAGGTAAAAACTTCGGTGCTGCGACTGACACCGGGCCGCGCGTACCCGGCCCCGGTCGGATGCCAGTAGTCGCGGAGGGCCAGATCCGGCTACGGGCGAAGGCGCTGCCGTCCGTACATTGCCGAGGGCTGCGACGTCGTCAGGCTGGTCACAGACAGCGACCAACGGCGGGGTACGGATCGTGCGCCGCGACGAGGGCAGTCACGAGCTGGCGGTGTCCGGCGATCTGGTCGTGGACGCCACCAGCCGGGGCTCCGCACGCCAGTCTGGCTGGAGCAACTCGGCTGTCCCCACCCAAGGCGGACCGGGTAAAGATCGGGATCGGTCACGCGGCCCGCAGTTACCGGCTGCGTCCCGGCGCCTTGCGTGACGACACGCGAATCGTCACCGCAGCCACTCAAACTAGTCCCTGTCCGCGCGTTCTCGCTCTTCGAGTAAGCGCCTGAGAATGCGCCCGGATGGCGACTTCGGAATCTCGTCGACGATCTCGACGGCGCGAATGCGCTTGTACGGGGCCACCTGCTCGGCGACGAATTGGATGATGCCGCCGGGGTCGAGCTCGGCACCAGCTGGCACTACCAATGCCTTGGGCAGCTCGCCGGCCTCCTTATCGGCGACGCCGATCACGGCGCAGTCGGCAACCTGGGGGTGCGCGATCAGGATGGCCTCGAGCTCGGCGGGGGCGACCTGGTAGCCCTTGTACTTGATCATTTCCTTGATCCGGCCGGCGGTCGTGAACCAGCCCTCTTCGTCCACGACCGCAATGTCTCCGCTGTGCAGCCAGCCGTCTTGATCGATCATCGCTGCGGTCGCCTGTGCGTTGTTCAGAGCGGGTTTGCCGTCGTGCATCGCCCGCCAGCGGCCAGAACGCCATGAAACGCCACCGCATACTCGGGAACGTTCGGCAAGCAGATGCAAAATGTGTCACCCGGGGCAAAGCCATGCGCCGCCAACCCCGCCGCAAGGCTGCGCACCAAGCGGTCCAGTTCGGCGTAACTCAGAGTGCGACCCGAGGGCCCGTCGATCAAGGCGGGCTTGTCGCCCAGGCCCTTCGCGCGCGCGAGGACGAAGCTCGCGAGATCGGCAGCCGGTATGTCGGCCTCGCGGGTGCCCTCTCCATAGATCATGCTCGCTCCTCTTACTAGCGCGCTGAGGGCAACCGAACGATAGGGGGACCGGCAGTCGAAACTCGCCGTATGCGGGAGTGCAGCTGATACTCATGGTGCTCGCGCTGCTGGGAGGCGTCCAGTGCGCCGGACAGGGTGACCGTCACCGCCGTGGCTGATAGGTCACAACGTGAACCGCACCTGACGGACCCTCCGTCGTCCTCCGCCGAGGGTCGCCGACGGCGGCGCCTCAAACCGGCTGCGCGCAGCTCGCCGCAGGGCGCTTCGTGACTGACTCCGGCTGCTGATCGGTGGGTGGCTGCCCATGGAACGCCGAAACGCTGGGACCTGGATGTCACCGAGGCGAAGCTGGCCGCAATACCGGTCGTTGAGCAAGGCAATGACAAGCCCGCCGCGTAAGATAACCAAGCGCACTTGGAAGTATCTCCTAGCGCTCATCGTGCCCGTCATCGCGGCGAGCTCCGGTCCCATCGTCGGCACACCGACCGCGGCAGCGGCGGCCCGCTCGCAGACGAACAGCAGCCAGGCCTTCGCTCGAAGCGTCACAACGCCCGGCGCAGAGTACTCAGCCTCCGCGAGGCAGGCACTCAAGCTGGTCAACCAGCAGCGCGCCGAGGCCGGATGCGCCTCCTTGCCGCTCGTTTCGAAACTGCAGTTCCCAGCCGAACGACAAAGCCGAGACCAGGCCGCTCGCGACAAACTCGGTCATGACGGGGCTAACGGCAGCACGGTCAACAGCCGGCTAAGCGGGTTGGGCTATTCCCGGTGGGCTGAGAACGTCGCCCAGTTCCAGAGTGCCCAAGCAGCGGTGAACTTCTGGTCGACCAGCCCAGGACATCGCGCCACCATGCGCAATTGTGCGTTCAGGGAGACCGGCCTGGCGGTGGCTCGGAGTAATTCTGGAAAGCTCTATTGGACGCAGACCTTCGGCGGCTAGTGTAGTGTCTTGCGAATGAGTTTACAGTGCATTATGCTGTGAGTTATGAGTCGAGCAGCGGCGCCGTTGGCGATATCCGATGGGCAGCGAGAAGTCTTAGAATCCTTGGCCAGGTCGCAGAGCGCGGCACACCGTGTGGTGCAACGGGCTCGCGTGTTGTTGTTGGCCGCTGATGGTGTATCGAATTCGCAGATCAGCGAGGCGGTCGGGGTATCGCGTCCGACGGTGCTGGCGTGGCGTAATCAGTTCGAGAAAGAAGGGCTGACAGAATTCGGTGTGGTAGCCAAAGGGGGGCCCTAAACCTCGATCAGCGAGGAGAAGGTCGCCGAGATCGTGGAGCTGACGCTGCACTCGAAACCGGAGGGCGAGACGCACTGGTCGTGCCGGTCGATCACCCAACAGATCGGGGTGAGTCCGGCGACGGTGCAGCGGATCTGGTCGGCGCGGGGACTCAAGCCGCACCTGGTCAAGACGTTCAAACTCTCCAACGACCGCAATCTCGAGGACAAGCTCATCGACGTGGTAGGCCTGTATCGGGGGTCGCCTCGACGGGCTTGACCAGCGAGTGCGGTGGATCGACGCCCGTGCCGACTCGTTCGAGACCGGGCTGCACCAAGCAGCCTTCGTCGGGTCGTGCGCCATGTGCGGGCAGGTGGCGAAGTGCCGCGGAGAAGTCAAGACCGCGGCGCGGTGGTTCCGGCAGTCCCTCGCTGGTAGCGCGGACACCGGCAGCTGGGCGTTCACGCTCCTCGTGGACCTTCCCGGGGTGCTCGGGATGGCCGGTGACGCGACCTCCGCACGCCAAGCCCTCATCGAGATGATCCCCTTTGCGGAGCATCACGGATTCGTTTACCTGAAACCGGAGATACTTCTCGCCAGGGCCTGGGTGGTCGCCGCCGAGGGTTCGACCAGCAAGGCCGTCGCGCAAACCCATCAAGCCGCTGAGGTGGCCGCGGCCCAGGGCCAACCCGCCGTGGAGGTGTCCGCGCTGCACACTGCGGTCTGTTTCGGTGACCGCACGGTGACCGACCGGCTCGCCGAGCTGGCCACCCGAGTCGACGGGCCCCGCGCCCCCGCCGCAGCCGCGCACGCCGCCGCCCTGGCCGCCGACGACGGCGCGGCACTGCACTCCGCCTCGGTTCAACTCGAAGAAATCGGCGCCCTGCTGCTGGCCGCCGACGCCGCCGCCGCACACACCCGCCATAACAGGCGCGGCTCCGCCCAAGCCGCCAGCACCCGCGCCCACCGGTTGACGCAGGCATGTGAAGGTGCCGCACCCCCCTTGGCCGCCGTCGCCGCCACCTCTACCGCGCCTGCGCCAAACTCGCGCCACCGACCGCACTGAACTCGCCGCCTGCTACGCAGCGATTGAGGATCCTTGGGCTAGCGATGGTTCAGATGTAGCCGCGGAGCTGTTCCGCAGTGGCTACTGCCTCGACCGCGGTGGCGAACGCGGCGAGCCGCAGCGACACGTTGTCACGGACGGATCGCTCGTGCACCCGCCGCCACGCAGTCGACATGGTCTTTCGAAGCTCGTCGTTGACTCGCGATTCGTCCCACCGGAATTGTTGGAGGTTCTGGGTCCACTCGAAGTAGGACACGGTCACCCCGCCCGCATTGGCGAGGATGTCGGGGATCACGGTGACTCCGCGGTCAGTGAGGACCTGATCAGCGCCGAAGCTGACCGGGTGGTTGGCGGCCTCGAGGAGCACCGAGGCGCGCACCGCCGTGGCATTGGTTTCGTTCACGACACGGCTCAACGCCGCTGGCACGAGCACATCGACGTCCAGTTCGAGGAGCTCGGCGTTGCTGATCGGCTCGGTGCCGGGGCTGACCGCCACCGTGCCGGCGTGCCGGGCGTGCTCCTGCACCGCGAGGATGCTGAGGCCACGCCCGTCGTACACCCCGCCGCCGACGTCGGAGACAGCGACGACCTTGCAGCCCAGGCCGCCCACCAGCCGCGCGAACCAGGAGCCGACGTTGCCGAACCCTTGGACGGCGACCGTCGCTCCTTCGAGATCGAGCTGAAGGCTTCGCGCGGCCTCCGCCAGGCAGTACACCAGTCCACGCCCGGTGGCAGCGGCCCGCCCCAGGCAGCCGCCGAGCTCAACGGGCTTTCCCGTCACGATCGCCGGGGAGTAGCCGTGCCGGGCGGAGTAGGCATCCATGATCCACGCCATTGTCTGGGCATCGGTGTTCACATCCGGCGCGGGGATATCGCGTTTCTCCCCGATGACGTGGTCGATCATCCGCAGGTAGCCGCGGGTCAGCTTTTGCAACTCGGCCCGGCTCATCGTCAGCGGATCACAGATAACGCCGCCCTTGGCGCCACCGAACGGGACGTCGACCACCGCGGTCTTCCAGGTCATCAGTGCGGCCAGAGCCCGCACCTCGTCGAGATCCGCCGCCGGATGGTAACGGATGCCACCCTTGAACGGGCCGCGGGCACCGTTGTGCTGGACCCGATAGCCGGTGAAGACCCGACCTGAGCCGTCGTCCATTCGGAGGGGAATCTGCACCCGAAGCTCCCGATAGGAGCTTCCCAACACCGCCCGCAGATCATCACCCAGGTGCAGATGATCCGCCGCCTGATCAAAAAAGCGGTTCACCGCCTGGAACGGGCTCAACTCGCCGGCCCCGGGTTCCGCACTCGCGCCAGCGTGACGCTCGTGACCCGGACGTACCTCCTCGATCACGCGCTGACCCCTTCCCCGCCGCTGCGGCTGGCGACCAGCCTCGGGCTTTCAGCGTAGTCGATCATGCGGGCATACGCGCGCACCTGATTCGAGTAGTCGATTAATCGCATCGCCGCCACGCACCACTCGTACTTTTGCGGTCGTACCCCTGGAAGCCCGGGCCGACCTGAGCTCCGACGCCGAAGCTCTGCTGGGATTGGAAACGAGACGATGGCGAAGAAACACGCATTGCGCCTCATCGCATTGATGATCAGCTGCGCAGGTCTGACCGCTCCGTAGCTGCCTGCTCCACGGCGCAAGCCGATTCCACGGCCGGGGGTGGCGGCGACGATCCGCCAAGAAGAAGCAGCCTGGCTCAAGGCCATCGGGGCCGGGTAGATCGACGACACCGTTTCCTACTACGGCGATGGAGCAGTCCTGCTGGCACCGAACACTCGGATCGCCCGGACCAAGGAGTAGATTCGGCAGACCTGGATGCAGGTATTCGCTTCCGTTCCTGCTGGGACGACCTTCGCTAGCGAGACCACCAAGGTGGAAGTGGCCCGCTCCGGCGACTTGGCCTACTCCACGGGAACATACGCGTTCGCCAACCCCCCGATCGACAAGGGGAAGTTCGTCGACGTCTGGAAGAAGCAGGCCGATGGGTCGTGGAAGGCAGTGATCGACATTTTCAACTCTGACCTACCGGTCACCCCGCCAGCGAAGTGATCGGCCTTCGGCGCGGGCTTGAGCGTTCAATTACCACGCCCAGACTGCCGCAGAAATGCCGCTGAAGATCAGGGTCGCACTCATCGCCAGTAGCGCCCAGGCCACCGCCCCACCGCTGGGATCATCGGCACGGTCCAGCTCCGGCAGATCGGACGCGACGTGCTCCGGTTCAATCATCGTTCCTCCTCGTCGGCCTCGTTGACGTGAGCCGCGCAGGCTTGCCTTGATGCATTGATTGATATCACACTGACGGGCGCCGCAGTTAGCGAAGAACGATAATCTCAGGAACCCAGGAAAGTCGCCGTACCGGGGTGAACAAGAGGTTGCAGGCCGGGTGAACAAGGGGTTTCCTATTCACCGAGAACGCCCGGAGGGAGATCGCAGCGCAGCAGCTCCTGATGGACACGCCAGAATTCCTGCCACGCGTTATAGAGGTCGTTTTGTGCTGCCTCGAGTGCCTCGTCAGGCGCGGGCGCGGCAACCCATCGGCCGCGGACCGGCTCGACCACCGTTAACGCTTCCAGAGCGTGCGAGGTATTGCGCAGGCGCTGGTGGGCTCGATGAAGTTGCTCCCGTTGCTCCTTCGAGAGTTCCGCTGGCTGGCGGCCTACCTCCACGTCGCACCCTCCGAGCTCCGGTAGCTGTTGGGGCTGTAACCCTAACGCAGCAACGACCGGGGCCGACGAAGGCTAGCCGAGCGGTGGCCTAGCCGTAATCGAGTGTCGCTCCGAGCACTCGCCGCAGGTGCATGAGGGAGAACTCCTGCACTGCATCCGCCGGGTGCCCCGGACCTTCGAAGGTGCCGGTGGCGTGGACAGCCACCGTCACCGGAAAATCGCGGTTGCGCAGGTCCGCCGCGGTGTGCAGGACGCAGATGTCGGTACATACCCCGCAGATCCGCACGGAGTCGATGCCGAAGCGGTGCAGGTGACCCTGCATCTCGGTCTCGAACAGCGCCGAGTACCGCCGCTTGCGCAACAGCAGAACATCGTCCCGGGCCAGCAGCGGGAGCAGCTCATCGACCAGATCGGCCTCGTGGGTGCCACGGACGCAGTGTTCGGGAAACACGGCGAACTCCGCGTCGTCGATCTCGTGAGTATCGGCGGTGAACAGCACCCGGTGCCCAGCGGCGAGAGCCTCGTCTACCTCCCGGAGCACCGCTGGGAGCACGGCCAAGCACCGGTCGCTGGCCAGGTTGCCGTCCCGGAGGAACCCGTTCTGCATGTCCACGACGACGAGAAGCTCAGCCACCGCTATCACCTCTTCGAACGTAGGTCAACTCGTACACTCAGGTTGATAAGCCTACGTTGACTATCCATGAGCGATGGTGCGACGTTGCCTGCCGATCTGGTTCGGGCCGGATGTGACCTGCGGGTGGTGTTGGGTCGGATCGTGCGCCGGCTGCGCCAAGGCCATGCGGCCGGCGACCTGACGTTGTCGGAGATCTCGGTGCTGTCCCGTCTGGACCGGGACGGCCCCGCGACTCCGGGGGCACTCGCGGAGGAGGAGCGGGTGCGCCCGCAAGCGATGGGCGCGACCCTGGCCGCTCTGGAGCAGCGCCAACTCGTCGAGCGCCGGGCGCATCCCGACGACGGCCGTTGCGTCGTGATGTCGGTGACCGCGGCCGGCCAGACGATCCTGGTAGACCGCCGCTGCGTGAACACCCAGCGGGTGGCCCGCGCGCTGGACGAGTTCAGCCTGGCCGAGCAGCGCCAGCTGGTCGTCGCGATACCGCTGTTGGAGAAGTTGGCGCAGCGGCTGTGAGCCCGACGGCAACCGCATCCGATCGCTACAAATGGGTGGCGCTGTCCAATACCACCTTGGGTGTGCTGATGGCTGCGCTGGACGGCTCGATCGTCATCATCGCGCTACCGGCGATTTTTCGCGGTATCGGGCTGGATCCGTTGGCGCCGGGGAACATCAGCTACCTGCTGTGGATGATCCTGGGATACCTGCTGACCTCGGCAGTGCTGGTGGCGACGTTCGGACGGCTGGGCGACATCTTCGGCCGGGTGCCGATGTACAACCTGGGTTTCCTGGTGTTCAGCGTCGCGTCGCTGGCCCTGTCGGTCGATCCGTTCACCGGGGCGGATGGCGCTCTGTGGCTGATCGGGTTCCGGGTCGTGCAAGCCGTCGGCGGCGCGATGCTCACCGCGAACTCCGCGGCGATCCTCACCGATGCGTTCCCGATCGAGCAGCGCGGCATGGCGCTGGGCGTCAACCAGATCACTGCGCTGGCCGGGCAGTTCATCGGCCTGCTCGCCGGCGGTCTGCTGGCCGTGATCAACTGGCGTGCGGTGTTCTGGATCAACGTGCCGATCGGGATCGTCGGCACCCTGTGGTCGTATCGCAGCCTGCGGGAGATCGGGTCCCGCCGACCGGCCCGGATCGATTGGCTGGGCAACCTGACCTTCACCGCGGGTACGGGTGTGCTGCTGGCCTCGATCACCGTCGGTATCCAGCCCTACGGTGGGTACCCCACCGGGTGGACCAGTCCGTGGGTGCTGGGCGGCCTGGCGGCCGGGATCGGGCTGCTGGTGGTGTTCTGCATCGTCGAGACCCGCATCGCCGAACCGATGTTCCACCTCGCGCTGTTCCGGGTCCGCGCGTTCGCTGCGGGCAACCTGGCCGCCCTGCTCACCGCGATCGCCCGCGGCGGCCTGCAGTTCATGCTCATCATCTGGTTGCAGGGCATCTGGCTACCGCTGCACGGCTTCGACTATGCCGACACCCCGTTGTGGGCCGGGATCTTCATGCTGCCGCTGACGGCAGGCTTCCTGCTGGCGGGGCCGCTGTCCGGCCATCTGTCTGACCGGTTCGGCACCCGGGCGCTGGCCACCGGTGGGCTGGTCCTGGTGACCGGGTCGTTTGTGGGCCTGCTGGCGATACCGGTGAACTTCAGCTACCCGGAGTTCGCCGCGCTGCTCGTGATCAGCGGTATCGGTCAGGGCATGTTCTCGGCGCCGAACACCTCAGCGATCATGAGCAGCGTGCCCGCCAGCCAGCGCGGCGTGGCCTCCGGCATGCGCTCGACCTTCCAGAACGCCGGGACCTCGCTGTCGATCGGGGTGTTCTTCTCGCTGATGATCGCGGGCCTGGCGACGTCATTGCCGGCCACCCTCGCTGCAGGCCTGCAGGCACAGCGCGTGCCCGCCACGGTCGCCGCCGGGGTCGCCCAGCTGCCACCGGTGAGCAACCTGTTCGCCGCGTTCCTGGGCAGCAACCCGATCGGCCACCTGCTGGCACCCACCGGGGTGCTGGCCCAGTTGCCCGCAGGCAACGTCGCCACGCTCACCGGCACCCAGTTCTTCCCCGAGCTGATCTCCGGACCGTTCCACCACGGCCTGGTGGTGGTGTTCGCCGCAGCTGCGGCGATGGCCGCCGTCGCCGCGCTGGCGTCGCTGCTGCGCGGCACCCGGCACGTTCACGATTGCCCACAGTCCCAAGAAGGGAAGTCGCTATGCCCGACGCCATGACCGCCGAGGCGATCCGGCTCACCGGCCACGGTGGCGATGAGATCGAGGCCTACCTCGGCCGCCCGTTGGGCTCCACGCCGCATGGCGGCATCGTGGTGATCCACCACATGCCCGGCTACGACGATGCCACCAAGGCGATGGTCCGCTCCTTCGCGGCTGCGGGCTACTCAGCGCTGTGCCCGAACCTGCACTACCGCGAGGCGCCGGGCGCCAGCCCCACCGATGCCTCTGCCGCCGTCCGGGCGGGCGGCGGGGTGCCGGACGAACGGTTGGTCGGCGACGTCGAGGGCGCGGTGTACCACCTCAGGGCACTGGAGACGTCCAACGGAAAGATCGGAGTGATCGGGCACTGTTCCGGTGGCCGGCAAGCCTTTCTGGCGGCGTGCAGCCTGACCATCGACGCTGCCGTGGACTGCTACGGCGCCTTCGTCGTCAACGACCCTTCGCCCGGCATGCCGGCCGCGATCAAACCCGTCATCGGGTTGGCACCGAATCTGTCCTGCCCGCTGCTGGGCTTGTTCGGCGCCGAGGACACCCATCCTTCACCGGAGGAGACCGCCGCACTGAGCGCCGAGCTGGACGGGCTGGGCAAGCCGCACGAGTTCCACACCTATGACGGCGCTGGCCACGCATTCTTCGCAGTGGACCGGCCGACCTACCGCCCCGAGGCCGCCGTTGCCGGCTGGAAACGCATCTTCGAGTTCTTCGACCATCACCTCGCCACCTAAAACTCCGTCCCGTGAACTCTGTGAGTGTCGACAGCACCGACGTTCTCAGCGCCGGGAAGGTCCGTGCTGTCGAGTTCACGGCAGTGACCCCCCGATGCGGTCCGGCTGGCCGGTGTGTGGGTGCCGGGGTTGGGCAGCCGGCCGCTCAATGCAGCCAGTGCGCCGGCGACGGTGATCTGTACGGCCAGTACGGCGACGAACGCGTCGCGCACACCCCATCCGGGCTCCGCCGAAAGGGACAGGTAGAGGGTGCCCAGGGTGGCCACCCCCAGCGCCAGCGCGGTCTGCTGGGTGGTGGTCAGGACTCCGCCGCCGACACCCGCCCGGGCAGCGGGCACCTCGGCGAGCACGACCCGGAACAGCGGGCCCATGATCAGCCCCTGCCCGATGCCGGCGACGGCCGTACCCGGAGCCAACGAGACCAGGCCGAGGTGCGGCCAGTCGGCCAGCACCGCCGCGACGAGCATCGCCAGCCCGGCGCCTTGCACCAGCGCACCCGCCGTCAGCACCCGCCGCCCGTAGCGGGCAACCAGCCGCGCGGAGTACACCGATGCGACCAGGAACCCCAACATCATCGGCAGCAGCGCCAGCCCGGAGGCCAGCGCGCCGAAACCGAGACCGCGCTGCAGCATCACCGCGAAGACGAACATGAACCCGCCGAAGCCGGCGAAAAACGGTACGGCCAACCCCAGGCCGAGACGCATACCCGGCAGCCGTAGCAGCGACGGTGGCACCAGCGCGACGCCGCCGGCCCGTTCCACCCGGCGCTCGGTACGGACGAAGGTGATCGCCGCCACCGGGGCGGCAGCGAGCATCACCCACAACCAGACCGGCCAGCCCAGCGTGTGGCCCGCCATCAGCGGTACCAGCAGGCACAGCACGGGGGCGCCGAGCAGCGCCGTGCCGCGCAGGTCGGCCCGGGCCGGGTCGGTCGACCGGCTGGCCGGCAGCAGGCGGGCGCCCAGCACCAGCCCGACGAGCCCGACCGGGACGTTTACCAGGAAGATCAATCGCCAGCCGGTGCCGGCGACGTCGGCCGAGACCAGCAGACCGCCCATCAGCTGCCCCACTGTGCCGGCGACGCCGCCGGTGGCCGCGTACAGACCCAGCGCGCGGGACCGCTCGGCCCCGGCTACGGTGCTGGTCTGGATCGTGGCGAGCACCTGCGGCACCATCAGCGCCGCCGATGCCCCCTGCGCGACGCGCGCGGCGACCAGCATCCCGGCCGTCGGCGCAAGGCCGCACGCCAGCGAGGTGACGGTGAACGCCGCCATCCCGGCCAGGAACAGCGGCCGGCGGCCGAAGGCGTCGCCGAGGCGGCCGCCGAGCACCAACAGCATCGCGTACGCCAACCCGTAACCGGCCACGACGAGCTCCAGCGTGGCCTCCGAGGCGTGCAGCGTCGTCTGGATGGTGTGCAACGCGACGTTGACGATGAAGAAATCAGCCATCGGCAGGAAAGCGCCGATCAGGACGGTGCCCAGGCCGAGCGCGGACAGCCCGGCCGGGGTCTGCGGCTGCGGCGGTGCGCGCCGCGCGTCGAAGATGGTCGGTTCGCGGATCTGGTTGCTCATGGGCCTACTGTGATGCCGGGCCGAGCCAGGTACCAAGAGCGTAGTTATCCAGGTATCCGTGGCACCTGGCTAATACGCTAAGCCTCGGTCATGATGGATGGGTGCCGCCACCAGCCATCGCCGTACCGATCCCCGTATCAGCCGACGAGCTGCGCCGCCGTGAGCTGGCCGCGTTCCTGCGCAGCCGCCGGCAGCGGATCTCCCCGGAACAGGTGGGAATGCCGTCGGGCGGTCGACGCCGCACCCCCGGGCTGCGCCGCGAGGAGGTCGCGCAGCTCGCCGGAGTCGGCGTCACCTGGTACACCTGGCTGGAGCAGGGCCGCGACATCCGGGTATCCGACCAGGTACTCGAAGCGGTCGCGCGGACGCTGCTGTTCGACCCGCACGAACGCGCGCACCTGTTCACCCTCGCCGGCTTCCCGCCGCCGACGATGGAGCCGGAGTGCCGGTCGATGTTCCCCTCAGTCCAGGTCCTGCTCGACCAGCTCGAACCGTACCCCGCGTGCGTCACCAACGCCCGGTATGACCTGCTGGCCTACAACCGCACCTATGCCCACCTGGTCGAGGACCTGGATGCGCTGCCGTTCACCGACCGCAACAGCTTGTGGCTGATGATCACCCACCCGGCCTGGCACGCGGCGTTTCCCGACCGGGAGGACGCGGTGCGCCGGATGGTCGGCCAATACCGTGCCGCCATGGCCGAGTATGTCGCCGAGCCGGCCTGGAAGTGTCTGGTGGCACGGCTTCGAAAGGCCTCACCGGAGTTCGCTGAGCTTTGGGAGCGCCACGAGGTGAGCGCCCCGGAGAACCGCACCAAGCATGTCGTCAACCCGCGAGTCGGTCTACTGCGCCTCGACTACACCAACCTGTGGTTCGGCCAACGGCTCGGTACCCGGATGGTCACCTACACTCCAGCCGACGAGCAGAGCCACGTCCGGCTCGCCGCCCTGCACGACCTGATCACCACCAGACACGCCACCGCGGTGTGAGCACCGCTCGGGTTGGCACAGGCTACGAGGAGAGGAACCGCGACGGTGAGTCTGGCCCTGCTGGCCGCGGTGTTCGGCATCGTCTTCGTAGCCGAGCTGCCCGATAAGACCGCGCTTGCGAGTCTGGTACTGGGCACCCGCTACCGGCCCGGTTTCGTGTTCGTTGGGGTGGCGGCGGCCTTCGCACTGCATGTGATCATCGCGGTGGCCGCGGGCAGCGCCTTGAGCCTGGCGCCCTACCGGATCGTCGAAGCCATCGTGGCGGTGCTGTTCCTGGCTGGGGCGGTGCTGATGCTTCGTCGCGGCGGGGACGATCCCCATGCGTCAGGGAGCACGCCGTCAGGGCGTGAGCAGGCGCCGGGCTCGGCGTCCGGCGGCGACGAGCGGAGGCCACATGATTCGGCCGCCGTGCTGACCCGGGCCCGCGGCCGGCGTAGCTTCCGGCCATCCGGTTTCTGGAAGGTAGCGGCGACGAGCTTCGGGGTGCTGTTCGTTGCAGAGTTCGGTGATCTCACCCAGATCGTCACCGCTAACCTGGCCGCCAAGTACCACGATCCGGTCAGCGTTGGACTCGGCGCGACGCTGGGCCTGTGGGCGGTCGGCGGCCTGGCCGTCCTGGGCGGCCGGCAGTTGCTGCGCTGGATCCCGTTGGCGTGGATCGCCCGCGTCGCCGCGCTCGTGATGACCGTCCTGGGCGTGATCAGTGCGGTGCATGCCATCAGCGGCTGACCCCAGCGCAGCGGCTCAAATGTGCAGCGGTGCCGCCGTGCGCCAGGAGCCACCTCAAGGTCGCGTCCCTCGCGGGTGCGGCGGCGGAGTTACCCGTGAACTGCAAGCTGTCGCGGAGCTGTGGAGGATCGGGGCCGGACGAGGTCACGGACTGGCCAGCGAGCACCGGCGACCCATGTGTCGGCCTCTAGCGCGGGAGGCACCATCGAGACCGACACGGGGCGCTCACCGAGGTGAGCAGCGGCCTTAAGGCTTTACCGTCACGCAGGTCGACTCGAGGTACCCCATCAAGGTCTGGGTCGGGTTGTCGACGTTGTGTGCGTCCTTCAGATGTTGTGCTACCTGGGCCATCAGGTCATCCTTGTTGGCCGCGGTGAACTGGCTTCCGCACTCCTCGTGCCCGCATTGGAACTGCTGCATTGCTGTACTCCGTCCATCCGGCATCCGGTGACGACCGCCGTGATCGCGATCTACTTTTACCCACCTGGCGTTCGGATGGCGGGCCGGTCCGGTTCAGTTCCACGACCATAATTCGCACCTGCGCGACGACTCCGCTGGGACAAAACCGCTGATCAGGGGCGCAACCAGGGATCAAGGGTGGCTGACGCCATCACGGAGCGACGCTGATAGGCACCCTGAGTGAGTGGTCTCGCAACTCTTTGCTGGGCGCTGTCAGAACCTTGCGCCATACTCGCACGAATGCACCGCGCACCAGACGGCCGCGCGTCTAGAGCTGATCGTCGCCCACATCGACGCTGGCTACTGCTCATTACCGTCAGCGCGCTCGTCATCGCGGCGGCTGCCACGGCATTCGTGTTACGGAAGCAGCCAAGCGCCCGGTTGGTGCTGTCAACCTCCCAGGTCAGGATCGGCAGTACCTATTCAGCCACCGCCTCGGGGTTCTCGCCCAGGGAGGGCGTGCGATTCTCCTGGACCGGCCCGACCAAGGGCGTGATGGACGTCTTCCCCGCCGACTTAAGTGGCAGCGTGACACACGGCGGAATCCTGGAGAGGGACCCTCCGGGGCACTACACCATTATCGCCACAGGGCTGACATCGAGGCGGACCGCTTCGGCTGTGCTGCAGGTCCTCCTCCCCAGCACCCAACCCAGGCTGTCTACCAGGTGAGCTGGCGCCGACTATGGGAAGCCTGGCCGGTGCCGGCGCGACCATCTGCGCACAGCAGAACCAAAGCGCTTGCATCACGGCTATCATGGTTGATAGCATCACCGTTGTGCCGAATGTATTGATCCGCGACGTGCCCGACGACGACCTCGATCAGATCCGGTCGGCAGCGGCCGAGCGGGGTACGTCGCTGCAGAGCTATCTGCGCGACGCTGTTCACGCGCAGGCTGCCTACCTGCGCCGGCAGGCAGCGCTCGCCAGGACAGCAGAGCGCTTGGACGGTCGGCCCGAGGTGCCGGCTGATGAGCGGCGAGCAGTGCTCGACGCCATCGCGGACGGTCACTCCGAGCGCGCCGACCGGCTGATTGACCGGTCGGCGCCGTGATCGTAGACGCATCGCTCATCATCGACGCCGTCGCCGACCCAGGGCCACGAGGGATCGCAGCCCGCGACGCGTTGGCCGCCCAGCCGGCCGCCGAGCCACTCTGCGCGCCGGGGCACTTCGCAATCGAGATCATGTCCGGGCTTGCCGCAGCTGCGAACCGACCCAGCCATCCCTTCCAGACCGCGGATCTCCCGCAGGCGCTGCACGATGCAGAGTCGTTTGAGATCCTGATCGAAGCGACACCGTGGATCGACGTGCACCGCGCATGGAGGCTCGCGTCCGGGTCGCTGCGCTACGCCGACGCGATCTACGTCGCCGCCGCCGAGCGGCACAAAACCGCGCTGCTCACCGCCGACGCTCGGATCGAACGCTCCGGCGCACCGATCACATGCGAGATCATCACGGTCGACCGAGTAGGGGAGGGGAATCCCACCCACCGGGTCCGACCCAAGCAGCTCGAAGCGCAAGCCGGAGAACTTACTGGTCGATGGCGTAGACGACCTCGACCATGACGG
>JRHI01000559.1_pt1 | contig 39046 bp, 35 predicted proteins | sample 215371 | NCBI WGS metagenome assembly JRHI01 (sample SAMN02929681, study PRJNA255918) | sediment metagenome | biome: cave system; feature: Ice Cave; material: Sediment; isolation source: sediment from deep within a dark volcanic ice cave with no known source of... ... | reverse complement strand
GCTTGCGTAAAGGAGCAGATGAGCTATCGTGCTTAAGTACCACTGTAGTATTAGTGTATTTAGTCTAAAAGGTGAGGATCTCGCGAGATATCCCCGATCCCCTTATTATGAACAATACTATACACTAGAGAGCAATCATTCATCAGTACAAACGACACTTGACAATCCCAGCCGAAGAACCTACCATGTACCTACATACGGCTTTGGTCCGTGAGCGTATACCTTACCTTGTTGGAGCGCCTCGGGCAGTTGTAACTTAGCTGCCACTGAGAAGCAGACCAGCATGAATTACCTTCGACTTAATTTTCTCAAGCCATGAAAGGAGCAAACCATGGTAGACAAGCTTCACACGAAATATCTTCTGAGCGAAGACGAAATGCCACGTGCCTGGTACAACATTGCGCCCGACCTGCCCAGACCGCCCGAGGCAGTGCTGCACCCGGGCACCAAACAGCCCGTCACGCCCGACGACCTTGCTCCCCTCTTCCCGATGGCATTGATTATGCAGGAAGTGAGTGCCGAGCCGTACATCGAAATTCCAGAAGCGATTCGCCAGATTTATTTTCAATGGCGACCCAGTCCGCTTCACCGCGCTCACAGGTTAGAAAAGGCTCTGGATACTCCAGCTCGCATTTACTACAAGTACGAAGGTGTCAGCCCGGTGGGTAGCCACAAGTTAAACACCGCCGTCGCCCAGGTCTACTACAACAAACAAGAGGGCGTCAAAAAGATTTCGACCGAGACAGGTGCAGGACAATGGGGATCGGCCCTGGCGCTGGCAGGAGCCTATTTCGGCGTGGATATCGAAATCTTCATGGTCAAAATCAGCTACCAGCAGAAGCCGTATCGTCGCAATATGATGGAGACCTACGGAGGTATTATTCACGCCAGCCCCAGCGATCTCACCAACGCGGGACGCAGCATCCTGGCCAAAGACCCGAACAATCAGGGTAGCCTCGGCATTGCCATCAGCGAAGCGGTAGAGGTCGCTGCGACGAGCGGTGGGACGATCAAGTACTCACTGGGCAGCGTGCTCAATCACGTGTTGATGCACCAGACCATTATCGGCGAAGAGGCTCTAAAGCAGATGGCGTTGGCAGACGATTATCCGGATGTGGTGATTGGCTGCGCGGGTGGTGGCAGCAATATGGCGGGATTGATTTTCCCCTTTATTGGAGAAGCCCGCAAAAAGGGCCTGAAGACCCGCTTCCTGGCCGCGGAACCGATGGCCTGTCCCAGCCTGACCAAGGGTGTGTACGCCTACGACTTTGGCGATACTATCGGGATGACGCCGCTGGTCAAAATGCATACCCTCGGCCACGATTTTATCCCCCCAGGCATCCATGCTGGTGGGCTGCGCTACCACGGCATGTCTCCGCTGGTCTCGCTGCTCCATGATACGGGCATCCTTGAGGCCCAGGCCTTTCACCAGATCAGCGTCTTCGAGGCAGCAGTACAGTTCGCACGTACTGAGGGCATCATCCCCGCCCCTGAAAGCGGACATGCTATCCGTGCCGTAATCAATGAAGCTCTCGAGGCGAAAGAAGCAGGTCAGGAGCGTGTGATCCTCTTCAACCTCTCCGGCCATGGACACTTCGATATGGGCGCTTACGAGGCTTACTTCTCCGGTAAGCTGCAAGATTACGAGTATCCAGCTGAAGCCGTAGCTTCCGCGCAACAGAGGATGCCACAGGTGGTCTGATTCAATGGCCTATTAGGGAAGAGAACAAGGCGGGACATCCTTCGATGCCCCGCCTTGTTCTCTTCCCACTATCTTTTGCCTATCAGATCTTTAGGCGTATTTGGTACAACCGCTGATGCCGTTGACACCTCCACAGGCCCGCGCCGCTAGTTGCGGTGCAAACACCATCGCGGAGTACGCGTAGTTGAAATTGCCACCTAAAAATGTGTAGGTAAGCCCATTAACTCTCTGTATCCTGATTTCCAGAAAGGTCGGGCCGACCTTGCTAGTCACCCGTCCCCAGTTGGTTTTACAGGTGGGAGAATAGCGCAGTTCGACGTAAGAGTTGCTGAAGACTGCCGTTTGCACGGTGTAGGCCCCGGTCGCACAGCCCGCCGACACAGGATCTAGGCCATCGCATCCATCACCTGAGCAAGTGACTTGAGGATTGTTACGCTGGGTCTTCTGCGTTTGGCTCGCTTGCGCATGCGTATGCGCCGAGATCATACTTAATCCCATAAAGGCCGTCACCCCAAGCAGGGAGACCAGAAGAGCGGTTGAAAAAAGGAACAGTCGAATCCGTCGCATGAAATTTCCTCCTCTTTTTTAGGAACAGTTCAATAACTTATAGAACAAGTTATCAACCATGAATATCCAACAACTACGAGATGTTTCTATATATATGACGGCCTGAATGAAGAGATATAAAATTTCTGTAGCTACTCACTTGACAACGAAATCTACAACAGCAATCAGAACCAGGGCCGCGACGGGTTGCCAAGTTATGTAACTTTCAGCGTGGCACCCGTTGCCAACGGAAGGGTTTTTCATCAGCACACAAAGCACACTTGAAATCTACGGTCTGCTCAATTAAGACAGCTTTGAACGCAATTAGCACAAACAAAGAGCAGCAGCAAACCGGACATATCTGATTTACCACTGCTCTTTCTTTAATATCACGACGTCCTAATTCTGACGTAGCGGGGCAAAGCATCGCGCTTTCTTTCCCATTATGGCGGTATCTCCTTCATACCACGTGTTTCACTCGATAAAGTAGATTGCGGTGAAGGAAGTTGCCGCATCTTGAGATTCTGCTGCACCAGCCAACCATGCAAAACGAGGCTCACCGCTACCATCGTCAGGGAGATACCAAGCAGTGCAGGCAAGTGCACGGCGATGTCGGCAACAAAGAGCATGCTGAGAAAGAAGAAATGGAAGTAGAACGGCACGATCATCGGGATGAGGATATTCAAGGGGGCTTCTCTGGCGGATGGATGGGCCACTGATCTCATTACCCACAGGCCCCAGACTACGACAACCAACGCCCCAATGACGACGATCATGACCGGCAACCAGACGATTCCGCCATGCCTGTCATACTGCACCACCAGTTCGTCCAGGAGGGCGAGGATCACTACTGAGCCAAGGAGGGCGCCCAGCGCTGCCAGTGGTCCGCGCCACCCGGGCCGCACAGTGAGCGAGCGTACCCACCAGAGCAACGCCGAACACGAGCAGAGGACGATGAACCAGGCATAGAAGTTAGCGTAGGGAACGCCAAACCACTCCTGGTTGCTTGCATAGCTAAGCCAGTGCCACATGTTCAGACGGATGGCTACCGCGTCCATCGCCAGATCAATATTCAGACCCAGTAATCCAACAAGTGCTGGAGCCGCCCAGGAGGGGAAAGCGAGGCTATCGGCGAACGCCATAGTGCTGTAGAGGATGATGCCCCAGCCCACGGCAACGGCTAATGGTATGGGACCGAGCATGATGAGAAAATGTCCATACTGGTAAACATGCAGCTGCACGATGGTCAACGTCTCCAACGTGAGACCATAGAGCACTCCTATGCCAAGCTCGATCAGCCGCGCACGGCGCAATGGCCCCTGGTGCAGCGCGTGCCAGATGCACAGACCCAGACACGCATATCCCAGCACCTCGAACACGACGATGGGTAGTGATACTCCTAGCAACATCGTTTACTCCTGATGTGAGACTGTAACACTGAAGAGGCAATCGCGGCCACCATCGGGCGGTACCTCACGCTTCATCCAGGTAGCGAAGCATCTTGCCCCAGGGGCGCGGCGACCAGGGCTTCCCGCGTTTTGCCAGGTATTCGCGCGCCTTGCGCCGCCCCAGCATCATGAACCGGAAGATGTCCAGCGCCGACCCGGCGACCGGCATGCGGTCGGTATCCTGGCGCCCTGAGCCAGTGAGAAAGTCGCCCGGACGCAGGATAAGAACGTCTGCTTCCTCGTAGAGCTCGCCCTTGATCAGCAATTCGTGTTGCCCGCCCAGGTTGGCGTCGTGCCGATGGAAGAGCAGGCAGGCCAGTCCCTGGCGCCCAACTATGGCTGTGGGTGGCGTCGGAAAGAGGATCAGCTCGTGGGCATCATCGAACTCCACAACGCAGCGTACACTGTAGGGATAGCCAGAGTCCTCAACGACGGTCAACACGCCGCTGGGGTAGGTTCGGGCACAAGCAATCAGTGACTTATTCCACATAGCGGACCTCCAGTTCGGTGGGGATCCGGCTCATGTCGCCCCGAGGCCAGACCAGGATGCGCCGGGGTTGCACGAAAAGCGCCAGGCGCTGAAACTGGAAGGTGAACAACCCACGGGCCAGCGGGTTGCTCACAAAGCTGCGCGTGTTGGGCTGGCGGAGGATCGACTCTTTGAACATCGCGTAGGACCAGGGTGGATCGTCAACCAGCTCCGCGACGGTGGCGTCTCCTTGTACCAGCACCGCTGGAGGGTCGGGGAGCGGCGCGCCCGTGGGATCGGAAAAGAGCAGCGCCACCTGAGGGTGGCGGCGGGCGTTATAGGCCTTGACTGGGAAGGCGATTGAGGATGTGACGATGAGTCTACCCACGGGCGCATCATAAAAAGGCTCGGTGGGCCAGGTCAGCGGCTGCCCCTGTCGGTTCACCGTCGTGAACTCGCACGTGCGAAACTCACGAAACACAGCTTCGATCTCGGGTGGTAAGCGGAGCGTTCCCATAGATAGTCTCCTGTCTGCTTCTGTTCAAGAAGCGCAGCGGCAGATGGTGATCTATTCTTGAAATGCGACCTTGCAACGACGCTCTCTTAGGTCTCTTATCCAGACCGCCAACGCCACTATCGTGGCTACCTTCGGTCAGGCGGTCTGAAAGGAGTCGTCTACCTTTGGTCAGCAAGGTCGAAAGGTAGTACTACACAGAAAGCGAGTGCCCTTTTACAACGTTTCGGCGATGAAGCTCAATACCAACATACAGTGCGGCAAGTGCTACGAGCAAAAAGCCTAACCCGCCAACAAAGAGCCAGGTGCTCAGATTCGACTGCTTGAAGTCGCTCCAGGCGCATGCTGTCGCAATCAGGATCATCACTATTGAGAACGCTTGAGCTTCCAGTATAATACGCGCGGCACTCCAGCGCTGCTCAAGCGCAATGCCCAATCCGACCACGCCAGGAAGTGCAAACATTGCTCCTACGACACGAGCGGTAAGGGGGGTAAGCATCCAGGGCCATAGACCTATCATAAGAGCTGGTTGGAGGAAGAGCAGCAAGCTGACAGCAAGTGTAATCACACCGACAACACCTATGAACAGGCGTATCACTTGAGGGATGATCACCTCATTCGACTCAGCAGTGCCAGGATCTGTCGTCCGGTTACGTAACCAGACAGCAAAGACGAGAAAGGGCGTAGTGAAATAGAGTGCCACCCACGTGAAGAACGAGATATGACTGTGATTGAAACGATCCCAATGTAAGAGGGTCGCAATCCCCAGTAATGACGCAAAGGTCATCACCGGCAGAAAGCCCAGTTTCACCAGGTGCCATCGTTTCGCCAGAGCCGCACGCGTGAAGAAGTAGATACCTCCCAGGTAGGCAGCGGCTAACGTCATTGGAGTCATAGAGGGTTTGATCGTCCAGGCAAACAGTTTATCTGTATCGTTAGGCCAAACGTACAGTAGTATGGAGGCAACGACGAGAAAAGGAATGATCAGAACGGCAAGCCAGCGTACCTCTGGCAAGATGCGATCATCACGTACCATACCTGCTGACATAGAGAAACCTTTTTTTTCGTTTCCTTCTTTCATGCTGAGACCTCCTCATCTTGGGAAGTAGTGCAGAAAAAGTACTAACTTAAGATCATTATAGCTCATTAATATATAGGATGTCACGGTTCAACTTCTCAACACGTTAGATTGCTGGAATGTGGTTGGTATGAAAAGAGTTAATCACCCTGGCTTCTTATCGGTGCCTCATCACTTCATTGGGTGCGGTTGTATTCATGGAATTGGGAATTAACTTCCCTGGCTCAAAGTATATATTTGATGCCCTATGAAAATGATGCGCAATATTACTCATTTTTGTGGATAGAAGCGGCAATGGGTGATGGCAAGAGATAGTATCTCACTTGCTGAGCTGATATTCGCTTTCGGCTTCGCCTCTTTTAGCAGAACAAGTGAGGACGAGCCAGAAGAGAAGCTTCAGAAGCCATTGTAGGAGATTTTTATGCCTACTTGGGAGCCATTCTTATCGCACCGTCCAAACGAATCACCTCCCCATTGAGCATCTCGTTCTCAACAATATGTTTCGCCAGGGCAGCATACTCTTCGGGACGACCCAAACGCGACGGGAATGGAACCTGTTGTCCAAGCGAGAGGCGGGCAAGTTCAGGCAAGCCAGCCAACAATGGAGTATCAAAAATACCAGGGGCTATCGTCATGACGCGAATGCCATAGCGCGCAAGCTCACGCGCAATGGGTAAAGTCATGCCAACGATACCTCCCTTGGATGCAGAGTAGGCCGCCTGGCCAATCTGACCATCGAAAGCAGCCACTGACGCTGTGTTAATAATCACACCGCGCTCGCCGCCTTCATTTGGCTCATTCGTAGCCATGGCAGCCGAAGCCAGGCGAATGATATTGAATGTGCCTATCAGGTTTACCTGGATCACCTTCGTGAAAGATGCCAGGCTGCTCGGCCCATTCTTACCTAAAACCTTTTCAGCTACACCGATTCCTGCGCAGTTAATCGTCACGTGCAGGCCCCCAAAGGTGTCAACCGCCGCCTTTACCGCTGCCTGCGCCGATTCTTCATCGGTCACGTTCGTCTTTACAAACAATACTGCATCGCCAAGTTCCGCGGCCAGCGCGGTTCCTACTTCATTATTCAAATCGGCAATCACTACCCTTGCCCCAGCCTGGCTTAACAATCTTACACACGCAGCTCCCAGGCCCGAAGCGCCGCCCGTTACCAGAACGCCCTTGTTCTCAAGTTGCATAAATGTTCCCTTTCATGCTGTAGTCTCAGCGCAAAAGTCGCCACAATTCACAATCCTAGTAGCACTATATCTTCTCAGGGGAAGAATGTCACGGGTGAGAACAGAATACGCTATAATCAAAACATAGTGAATCAGCAATAGGAGGAGACATCACAGCAATGTTGGCAATTACAAATGGCACTATCATTGACGGTCTCGGTAGCGACCCGCGCACCGGAATGACCCTGCTCGTTGAAAATGAACGCATTACGGCACTTGGTCGCCAGCGTGAGGTAACGATCCCGCGTGGCGCACAAGTGATTGACGCCATGGGCGGCAGTATTTTACCTGGCCTGATCGATACACATGTCCACTTTACCATGGAATATCCCGATGTACTGCGCGGCCTGCTCACCCCACCCTCGCTGCGCTTGCTTCTGGCTATTCCACGCATGAAAGCAACTCTTGAAGCCGGAGTCACAACCGTACGCGACGCCGCAGGTGCCCCTGCCGGTTTAAAGATGGCAGTAGAGCGCGGCATTATTGCTGGCCCACGCATGCAAGTCGCCATCAGCTTGATCTCCCAAACAGGTGGGCATGGCGACGGCTTCTATCCCTGTTGCGCTGATATTGGTTTCTTTGGTGGTAGCTTTACTGATATCCCCAATGGCGTTGCTGATGGTGTTGAAGAGGTTCGTAAGGCGGTGCGCGAGGTGCTTCGTGCTGGCGCTGACTGGATTAAACTGGCAACCACCGGTGGCGTCCTCTCCACCTCTGATGCTCCTACTTCATCACAATTCACCGTCGATGAGATCGCCACGGCGGTCTACGAGGCTGCTGCCCAGGAGAAACGCTGTATGGCGCATGCTCAGGGCTCACAGGGCATCAAAAATGCCTTGCTGGCAGGCGTTGTCTCCATCGAGCACGGCGTTTACCTGAACGAGGAGCTCATTGATATGATGCTCAGACAGGGTGCCTATCTCGTCCCAACCTTAATCGCCCCATTGTCGGTAATCGAGTTCTCACAAGGGCATCCCGACCTGCTTCCCCCTATGATGGCCCTGAAAGCTGTCAGCGTGGTGGAGGCGCATCAAAAGAGTTTCCGCATGGCAGTGGAGGCTGGAGTAAAAATTGCCATGGGCACGGATTCGGGCGTTGGTCGCCATGGTGAAAACGGCAAAGAACTGCAGTTGATGGTCAAAAATGGTATGACCCCCATGCAGGCTATCCAGGCAAGCACAGTTGAGGCCGCCCAACTCCTGCACCTGAAAGATGAACTTGGCACGCTCGAAGTCGGTAAACTCGCTGATGTGATTATAGTGGATGGGGATGTGCTGAACGATATCGCTTGCATCGCCAATCCCGCCAACGTAAAACTTGTGCTCAAAGCTGGACTGGCAGCAAAGAATATGCTCGAGGTGCCTGTACCTATGCTCGCAGGACTGGCATAGTCCACGTAATAATCCTACCATGAGCAGGAATGTGAGACTACAGGCGTCTCACATTCCTGCTCATGATTGCCACGTTTTCGCGAGATATCCATAGTGCTCTCTCGGCCTGAGGATTAATTATTGCTAATTGTTGCATTGTGTGCCCCCTCGCTAGCATTTTGTTTTGCCAACAAATAGGACTATAATAGAACTGTGATCACAAAACACGAGCGTTTACACGCCCTCGAAAATCAAATACAGCGCCTGAACATGCGCATAGAGACGCTAAACCAGCGTAGCAATCGCCTTTCATGGGTTCGCTTGACCATCTTCCTGGTAGGCCTCTTCCTGAGTATCATTATGTTTTTTATGGGAGGATGGCTCTGGTCTCTCGCTATCGCTGCTATTACCCTGATTGTTTTTAGTATCGCTGTGTACTATCATCGTCAGATCGAACGCAGCATTACCAGGCACAAAATATGGCGTCAGATCAAAACCACGCATGTAGCGCGTATGCAACTTGATTGGGCAAACATCCCCCCTATAAGCACAAGATCACCAATAGCGAATCACCCATTTGAAACAGACCTTGATATCACCGGCGAGCGCTCGCTGCACCAACTTATCACTACGGCTGTATCATTCGAGGGTAAACAACGCGTCCGCGAGTGGCTGCTGCATACATCGCCAGACATACAAACTATTCGCAAGAGACAGGCACTGCTTCAGGAGTTGACGCCCCTTTCTCGTTTCCGCGATAAACTTAGCTTGAAATCCCTGCTCGCTTCAACGAATGTCGCTGAACACCTGGAAGGAAAACGCCTATTGAACTGGCTCAAACAGCAGGAAACATATCAGCAGTCTCGCTTCACTATCATCGTCGCAAGCGTTTTATCTGTTCTCACGATCGCCCTTCTGCTCCTAAACAGCTTCGCGCTCATTGGACCTCAGTACTGGATAATCGCTGTCCTATTCTCCTTTGGCTGGTTCTCGGCGAAACGAAAAGAACGAGGCGATCTCTTTGAGGATAGCTATTTTTTGCATGACGCTTTCGCGCAACTCAGCACAATCTTTGAGTACCTGGAAACCTACCCCTATGGCAACAAACAAGCATTGAAAAAGCTGTGCGAGCCCTTTTTTATCAACCCCTCAAGCCGTCCTTCTGTGCTCCTAAAACGGCTCGCGCGCATTGCTTCAGCCGCGACACTGTCAAAGAATCAATTCCTCTGGCTCATGGTAAATGCCCTCATACCCTGGGATGTCTACGTGGCCATGCGTTTAAATCGCTACAAATCGCAGGTCGCTGCAGTGTTACCGAGTTGGCTTGATGCCTGGTTTGAGCTTGAAGCTCTCAATTCACTTGCCAGTTTCTCCTACCTGAACCCGGAGTACGTTCTACCAGAGGTATATGAGGAGCAGGACAACTCCTGCCTTTTTCGCGCGCGCGACCTTGGGCATCCATTAATTGTAGCTGAGAAAAAAGTCATCAATGATTTTGCCATGAACAAACTGGGCCAGGTGATCATTATCACAGGCTCAAACATGTCGGGGAAAAGTACATTTTTGCGCACGTTAGGCATCAACCTCTGCCTGGCCTATGCCGGTGGACCGGTCAACGCCAGTTCCTTGCAGGCGTCACTCTTCAAGATCTTCACCTGTATCAAAGTCAGCGATTCTGTGACCGATGGCTATTCCTATTTCTATGCCGAAGTGAAACGCCTCAAAGCTCTGTTAGATGAGCTAAAACATGGCGATGACCTGCCCCTTTTCTTTCTCATTGACGAGATCTTTAAGGGTACGAATAACCGCGAGCGGCTGATCGGCAGCCGCGCCTATATCCAGGCACTGGTTGGACAAAATTGCCTCGGAGTCATATCAACACATGACCTGGAGTTAGTGCACCTGGCTGATGTACTAGCTGAAATCAACAACTATCACTTTAAAGAGGATGTCATTGATGGCCAGATGGTCTTTGATTACATACTTCGTCCAGATCCTTGCCCGACAACCAATGCGCTAAAAATTATGCAGATGGAGGGTTTACCGATTGAAGCACCGGTATCAGGATCCCTTTCATCACATACTGATCGCTGAGTATATCTCGCTAAAAAAGCGACTGGGTACCGTTGCAAGCAGTCGGGTATGGGAAAACCCATTCTTGCGCGCCAGTTCTTCCCAGGTCCCATACGAAAAGGGATACGGTACCCACATATTGCCCCGATCCGCATTATATTCGACGACAAGCAAACGCCCACCCGGTTTTAGATAGCTGCGCACTAACTGCAACATGGCATCCTTTTGACGCAAGAAATGAAGCGAGTTGGCCATCACTACCCCATCGAGCGCAGGCAGAGCAAGCCTCTGCGTAAAATCGGCATTGATGTAGTGAACTGTGGTGCCAGGAAAGTTGCTGTGTATAGCTTTCTCTTGTTCTTTGAGCGCGCCCCTGTCTTTGTCCACCGAATAGATAGAACCCGTTGGACCGATTAAATCAGCCAGGGCTAGCGTAAAGGCTCCTGCTCCAGAGCCAAAGTCGGCCCATACTCCACCTGTTTCTGCTATACCCTTCTCTAAAAGCCTGACATGATCTTGATGATTCATACGATATAACCTCACAAAGCCTGGTTGCTCTAAAGCAGAGGCACAGGATAGTCGCGCCTCTTCGTAGACTGTTACAAACTCTCTCGTTAAGACGTGAAGCAAGTGTATTATATCGATAGAGCGTTCGTCGTTCATAGATGCATGTACACGACCTAATAGGACTGTTTTCTGAAAAGCTAGAAATCTCATTCAATCTCGTTTACAATAGAGGGAGAAGCCTTTTAATAACTCATTTTATTCTTAATTACCGGAGATTACTGACTATGCCCAATGACCTTTTGACACTTCCTGAGCTTCAGGTGGAGACGCAAGAGCTTTTACGGCTTCGTGCCAAACTACTCCCTCCGTACAGAGTTGTGCTATTCGACGATGACTACAATGAAATGACGTATGTTGTCTTCGTATTACTTCACTCTATCAACCATCTCTCTCAAATAGAGGCCGAACGTATTATGCTCACTGCGCATCTTACAGGTAGCGCTATCGTCGCAGTCTGCCCCAGAGAGATTGCTGAATTTTACCAGGAGCGATTGCTTAGTTACGGACTGACGGCGACGATTGAGCCAGAGTAAGCAATAGCAAGACGGCTAACCACAAGGAGTATGGTAGCACTTTATACTATCATACTCTTTACTTCTTGTGGCTGTGATAATAATGCATAATACTCTACCTTCTTTGTACAATTCGGACATTGACGCCAGCAATTTTAAGTTATAGAATCATAGTAATTACCTGTGTGGAACGCATTGAAAATGATCTGCTGAAAATGCTGAAAACTATAAAATGCTAGAATGATGCTGTTTTATCATACTCCACCAGGAGGGGAGACATTATGGTTCACTTATGGCGCTCAAAAGCCAAAGATGAGACAGAAACAAGTAAGTCTGCTCCAGGGGTTGGAGCAATCGGCGATATTGCCGTCATTGTCGAGGGCAAAAAGCTCGATAACGAATTGGTACGTTTAGCCTGTCTTATGGCGAAAAAAGCCAAACGCAAAGTACACCTGGTTCACATAATCGAAGTTCCACGTACACTACCTCTCAAGGCCGTTCTCACAAAAGAATCTGAATATGCTGATAAACTACTCACCGAGGCGCTGGCTATCGCAGAAGAAGCCGGCTGCGAAGCTGTCGCTGAAGTAGTTCAGGCGCGTGATGCCGGGCCTGCTATTGTGGATGAAGCGCGAGATCATGCCTGTGCACTGATTTTGCTCGGGTTTGTACGTGATACTCATAAAATACAAAACGACCTGGGAAAGACGATTCCTTACGTACTGACGAATGCGACATGCCGCGTGTGGGTTGTACAAGATCCATCTAAAGATAAAGATAAAGACGGACACCATGAGAAATTGTAGTTGCCAGTTGACATAGCATCTAATGCTACGCTGCTAATAGATGCCAGATATATATGCATAACTGATATGCCTCATCCCTGCTTGGCAAGCTTGAGGGATCAATTTTCGTCCCCATAAAGTTCATTCCAAACATGATTAAGTATGTTATAATTATAACATACTGATTGATGCTGTGCGTTATATTGCCCAATACCTATGTTTCTGCGTTGCTTAATTGGGAGGGATTGTACTGATGACTACAGATTCTCGTTCCGCTGGCACTCCAGCGCATACACACAAAGATTATTATAATGCGCTTCACCAGGCTGCATTGACTATCTCATCCAGCCTTGAGCTTGAGCAGGTTTTACAAAGCGTAGTCATGAGTATTACTGAAGCTATGCAGGTAAAGGGGTGTGTTCTGCGCTTACTTGATCCTCGCACCGGTCAACTGCAGTTGAGGGCGGGATATGGGCTGAGCGGCGGCTACCTGTCAAAGGGTCCCGTCGAGGTGGGCCATAGCCCTCTTGATAGCGAGGCTCTCTGCGGGAAGCCCGTCATCATACCCGACGTCAGCGCGGATAGCCGTTTTCAGTACCAGGATGCGGCCAGGCGCGAGGGCATTGTTTCGGTCCTCTGCGTGCCGCTGGAAGTACATGGGAATGCCATTGGGGTATTGCGCGTCTATACGAGTGAAAAATGCATATTTCACGAGGATGACATTCAATTCCTCACGGTCCTTGCCAGCCTTGCCGCGCTAGCGATCGAGAATGCCAGCCTCTACGATAACCTCAAGCGTTCCTACGATGGCGTAATGGATGTCCTCTGGGGCGTGAACCTGAGTGCTATCAACTAAATAGCCTGGCAGCGTGATCCCTATTGGCGCAAACGTAAGCCTCCTCGCCAGGGCAGGGGCGCGCAGGGCAGGGGCAGCAGGGCTTGCCCCTGCCCTGGTGGAGATGCTGAGGGGCGCGCTTATGGGGCGCTTGCCCCTGCCCTTTTTTTCACCTGACAAGCGTATTTGTGAGATATGGCGAGGTAAAAGCGGTACGCTCTCCGCTCTTTTTACCTGGCACCGGAAAGAGGCGCGCCGAGAGCGGCTTGTTTAAACGTAAAGCTAGCGTGGCTACATCAAGCAGCAGATAGGCGACCTCTTCCGTTGTAATATCCCCTGCAAGTGGTAGGGTATCCAGTCCTGTGCCGCAAACCGCTGAATAGAGGAGCAGCTGATGAACATTCACATATCCCTCTTCCCATCTTCGACCCAGGGCCGCATCTTCTAACACAGGCATCATCAATCCACAATAGCCACAGGTGGGCAATCCCGTATTCTTCAATGCAGCGGTGAGCGCAGCAGAGACGGCCACCGTTCCCGCTGACCCTACAGGTCCATAGCCGCAAAGCTCCATGGCTGCGGTAATACTCTCCTCTCCTAAAGGAGCAGGCGAAAGATCGATGCCGCCAAAAGTCAAATTATGTGCGGAGGCTAGTTTCTGTGCCAGCTCTACAATTGGCCCCGCATGCTCAATAATCGCAGCCTTTACTCCCTCGCTGACTTGCAAAAGATTCAATGGACTGCTGCTGCCATCCTTGCGTAAAGCCTGTAGTGCTGTCGCGACAATACCGGCCCCCTGTAGCCCGATAGAGAGACTAGCAGGACCACTATGATATGCCGATGGAAAGAATGGGCTGCCCGCTTCAACACAGGCCAGCATGGCAAAACGGAAATTGCCAAATCCCTCCTGCGTCTCAGCCGCTAATCGCTTCATCACGCGCGCCGTTGGCAGAGCAGCCGCCGCTCGCAAGCCATGTAATGGTGTAGCCAGCTGAACCGTAGCATTGAGCGCGCTTGTGGAGGCCAGCAGGTCTGCAATCAGGTCGATCCTCTCCAACGGAAAATCTGGACGTGCCGCGTATGCGGTCCCTACAGAGCAAAAGCTCAGTCCGAGGTCATCCAGTATACGCTGAAGCTCCCGCGTATAGTTGAGTATGTCGGTCGCTGACCAGTTCGCCAGGTCATCAAAGATCGGCCGGGTCGAAAGCCGCACTGTCTGCACTTCATACCCCGCTGCCATAAACTGTGTGCTCGCATCTTGCAGTGCAGTTGCAGCTCGTTTGATAGCCAGCAGAGTGAGAGGATGAGCCTCGGCGATACCAAGTGTAATCGTACGAATAGGAGGATTGGGCATAGAAGATACCTCGTTTCTGCGCATGTTCTAAAGTTCACCCATTATAACACGAGTGTTTCAGCGATTCTTCTGCGATTCTGCAAATTCCCTCTTGACGAATATCTGTTCTTCCCATACACTTCGAGCAACAGTTGCGGCAGAATGGAGAATGCTTGATGACCTTAATGACAGCCCCTGAAATTGGTCAACTAGAGGGGGCGGAACGTGAATGTTTTCTCTGCGTGCTTGATCCACGATCTCCCTGTGCCACCAGGCGGCTCGAGGGTCGCATGATAACAGCTTATGAGCGCGTCATCGACGGTGAGAAGACGCCTATCGTTATACTTGAGACAGGAACAGCTCGTGTTGAGGTCCGTTTTATACAGAACTACTACGGTAAGTTTGTCAAAGAGCTGCTGGAACGAGGTAAGAGCATAAAAAATCTGGCCTTACGCCTCTACCACCTCCCCACACCTCCCATCATCACTGAATATAAAAATCTACCGTGGCACATCTATCAGACCAACTCATATACCCTCGCAGTGTTGGAGCCCGATATCTTACTCAATATCACCGATCTTAACCACGCGGAATATTGTTCGCGCCAATACCTGCTAAACGCTCTTGTTCCCTCGCCAATTTCACCTGCTACCATTCGTGGGAACCTGGTCCATCACTGCTTCAAAGAACTACTCAAAGAACATGACCGGGGCGAATTGATGAATGGCTCCTTCAAAGGAAAAGAGGCGCCGTTAGCTACTCTGAAACGCCATTTTGAACAGGCTCTGGAGCAGCATAGCCTTGACCTGGCTTTAGCGAATGTGTCGCTTGAAGCTATGCGCGCTGAAGTTGCACCTCACCTGGAGAGCCTTGCCACCTGGTACCAGAAGCAGAGCACGACATTGTGGGACGTTCTCACCACAGCTAGTAAAAATGACACTGCGCAGGTAGATACTCAGCACAGCGAGAATATGGTACGCGCTGAAACATTCTTGCTCGCTCCTGAGATCGGCCTGCGCGGGCGGCTCGATCTGTTGTGGCAGCAAACGAACCGGCAAAGCTTACTTGAATTGAAAACCGGTGGAGGCACAAACCTGCCCAAATCCAGCCATCGCTGGCAAGTGCAGGGCTACCATGCTTTGTTGGCTGTACGACGCGATCCCCGCATGAAGAAGGCCCGTGGCACCTTACTCTACAGCGGCACGCCGGGAGAGGCTCAGGCCTTCGGCATTGAACCGACCATTAGAGACATTCAGCGCGTCAACGAAACACGCAACATTCTCATGCTGAGCCACGTTACAGGCATACCTTCTGCTCCGCCGGGACCATCACGTTGTAGTAAGTGCGCCATGTTGACGCAGTGTGAACAGGTATCGTCCTTGCTCAGCTGGCAACCTCCAGAACCTGATCCAGATGTGACACACCAGAATGGAAAGGTAGCATCACCTGAAAGCAGCGCTCATCCACACTACGAACAATCGCCTACCCATACCCAATTGCCTCAAACATACAATAACGAAGAACAGGAATTCTTTGCAAAACACTACCAGTTGCTGCGCTTAGAGGGGCGCGAGGGTGAGCAACAACAGGCCCTCCTCTGGAAAACGCCTGTGGCGGAACGCATTGAACGCGGAACGGCCATCGCTAATTTAGTGCCACTGGGCAAAGCAGAACCAACGGGTCAAGGTGAATGGGAGCAAGAATTTCTCTGCTATAACGCATCAGAGTTACGTGAAGGCGATGAAATATTGCTCAGTGATGGAGACCCGATAACCGGTGAAGTAGTGACCGGCAATATCAAACGTATCAGCGCGGAGCAAGTGCGCGTCTGGATCCCGGAACGCATCGCCCACCCCAGGCTGATCGATCGTTACGGCTCTAACATTGTCCATGTGCGCACGGTGCAAAACCTGCTGCGCTGGTTGCAGGCTGACACCCATTTGCGCGCACTCGTGGCAGGCAAAGTGCGACCACAATTTCATCTCGGAAATGTTTCGCCGCGCCATGATTTTAACGCACAACAAAACCTGGCGGTCGAGCGAGCACTACAGATGCAGGATTACCTGCTGGTGCAGGGTCCTCCTGGCACTGGTAAGACAAGCGTCATTGCCGAGATTGTGAAACGGCTCTGCCAGCAAGGGCAGCGTGTCATGCTCGCGGCGTACACGAATCAGGCCGTCGATAACATGCTCAAACGCCTCGACGCCGAAGGCTTTCATGAGTATGTACGCCTCGGACACGACCGCAATGTGCATACCGATGTGCAGAAAAGGCTCTTGAAACACCTGATAACAGAGAACAATCAACCGCTGGCTGTCCGTGCGCTGTTATTCAAAACACCGATGATAGCTTCGACGATGGCAACATGGTCATCTGATAAATATTCCCCTCCCCCATCTGGTGAAACAGCAAGCGGCAACGATGGCTCTCCGCTACACTTTGATGTCGCCATCATCGATGAGGCCAGCCAGATCACTATACCCGCCATTTTAGGCGCGCTGCGGCTGGTAAAACGCTTCATTCTTGTTGGCGACGAAAAACAGTTACCCCCGCTAGTACTGAGCAAAGAAGCAGCCGAAAAAGGGCTTGCTACCTCCCTCTTTAGCTATCTCAAACGATGTGACGATGACTATATGAACAGCGGGAGCGAAGCCGAAAGTGCGTGCGTCTCACTGCGCGTGCAGTACCGTATGAATCGCTGGATATCAAACTTCTCTTCTAAAGTATTCTACGAGGACACCCTGGAAGCGGCCCCAACAGTTGCGAAGCGTGTACTGACATTTCTACCTGTTGCCGCAGCGCCTTTGACTGAGGCACCTGCTATCAAACAAGCTATTCAACCTGCATATCCACTGGTATTCCTGGATATTCGTGACCACGGCGAGAGCGCCGGGCAAACTGGGCAAAAGAGTAGCAACGCTGAAGCACGCGCAGTACGCGCTATCGTCCAGGGGTTACTTGCGCGAGGTATCGCCCAAAAAGATATTGGCATCATCTCACCGTATCGCGCGCAGGTTGCTACTATACGTCGCCACCTTTACAGCGATCACGTGACGACCGGATGGTCCGCGCTCACTCAGGACTCACCTATGAGTATCGATACCGTAGATAGGTTTCAGGGTGGTGAACGCCTGGTGATTATTATGTCGTTCGCAACTTCACAAACGCCCGGACCTGAAAGCCCCCTCCGTGACTTTTTGACGAACCCATCTCGTTTGAACGTGGCACTTACCCGTGCCCAACGTAAACTTATCGTGGTGGGAAGTGCTCCTGCGCTTGAAGGGCTGCCCTATTTTCAACGGTTACTGTCGTATTGCAGGAGCATGAATACGGTGATTGCTTATAGCGAGTAACCACTCTGTGGCATCCGTTATTGAATGCAAAGATGAAATCCTTCAAGATGCCCTGCAATTTATACCTGCCATACGTTGGCACCCTTGCTAGAGGTAGCTACCTGTTCGTGCAAAGAGGGTAAAGAATCCAGGTAATTGGATACCTCGAGCAAAGAAAAACAAGAAGACTCGAACATTCTTTGCGAGCCTTTGTGCAGCTCTTGCAGTATATACTCTGTCGCGTGTTTCAAGCTCTTGGAGATACGAAACGCACCTTCAACCTCATTGAAGTGCTCGCGAAATTGCTCGATGCCCAGACCTGTGAGCACCAGCACAGAAGCTACGCCTGCCGTAATACCTGCCCGTATATCAGTCATGCTATCCCCGATAAATAGTGCATCACTTAAATCAATGCCTAACTCGTCACGGGCTTGCAGCAACATACCTGGCCGAGGTTTGCGACAGGCACAATTCTCATCTTTGCCATGAGGACAATAGTAGACCTTCTCTATCACGCCACCAAACTCGGCAACGTCTGCAATCATACGGCGATGAATCTCTTCCAGCGTTTCTATCGACACATGTCCCCGCGCAACCCCGGCTTGATTTGTACAAACGATAATGCGGTGACCTGCATGTGTTAATTTCCCAATCGCCTCTCGTGAACCTTTTAGGAAATGGAATTCATGCCAGTTTTTTACATAGTCTGCCCGATTTTCATTAATCACCCCATCCCGATCAAGAAAAATAGTAGACACTTAGACACCTCAATCAATGTTTTTTCGGAAGTAGAGGAGAGATCACTCAGTTATTATTTTCGATCGTATCTTTTCCTACCATATATTCCGACCATGTGTCAGGTATATCACTCGTGTGTTAACCTGTAGTTGAGAAGAGGGTATGACCTGGTTAAGGTTCACGTGATACGGTGTTGAAAATCATCACCACAGGCGTCTCTAAGAGTCAGCAGAAACGATTTGCGCCCTTACAGGAAAGAGCCAGAAAGCCCCCATCTTTCTAAGCGGGGGATGAATGGCTCAAACTCTTGCATAGTTTGTTAGTACGTGGCATACTACAAACATGGACTATATACATGAGCAACACCACGTACACCTCATCGTGTACCATATCATCTGGTGTCCCAAGCGGAGGCGCAAGGTACTTGTTGGGCCTGTAGCGGCACGATTGACACAGATCATCAAGGAGGTAGCAGAGGAACATGATTGGGAAGTCATTCGCCTGGCTATTCAGCCCGATCATGTGCATCTGTTCATCCGCTCCAATCCAACTACGACGCCCTACGATATCCCCCGCTTCATGAAGGGGCGTTCTTCTCGTTTGTTGAGAGAGGARTTTCCCCACCTGTTAAAATTGCCCACGCTGTGGACACGTTCATCTTTTCTCTCAACTGCTGGCAATGTCAGCGCAGAAACCATTCAGAAGTATATCGAAAGGCAGAGCAAAACCTGATGTTGATCTACGAGTACAAAGTGGATGCTTCCAAGAAACAGTATGCTGCTATCGATGAAGCCATTCGCGTGGTGCAGTTCATCCGTAACAAGTGTCTCCGTCTGTGGATGGATGAGCGTGGCATCAACAAGAATGACTTGCAATGCTACTGTGCCACTCTTGCCAAAGAATATCCCTTTGCTGCTCGTCTCAATTCCCAAGCCCGTCAAGCCAGTGCTGACCGTGCCTGGTTCGCTATCTCTCGCTTCTTTGAGAACTGCAAGACGAAGAAACCAGGCAGGAAGGGGTATCCCCGTTTTCAGCATGACAATCGTTCGGTGGACTACAAGGCGACGGGATGGAAGTTGGATGGTAGGCACATCACCTTCACCGATGGCGGCGGCATCGGGAGCTTGCGCCTCGTGGGCAATCCCAAGCAGCACATTGAAACATTTCCCAGGAAGCAGATCAAACGAGTACGGATTGTCCATCGTGCCGATGGGTACTATTGCCAGTTCTCAGTACAGGCTGAACGCACGATTGAGCACGTCTCGACTGGCAGCGTGGTCGGTATCGATATGGGGGTAAAGGTCTACTACACCGACTCCAACGGGAACACGGTTGAAAACCCACGTCACTACCGCAAGGCAGAGAAGCGGCTCAAACGCTTGCATCGGCAGGTATCCCGCAAACAGAAGAAGAGCAAAAACCGTAAGAAGGCCAGGCAACATCTGGCAAAAGCGTATCTGAAAGTGCAACGGCAGCGTGAAGACTTTGCCCGCAAAACGGCAAGCACGCTCGTCTCATCTCACGATTTGATTGCCTATGAACACTTGCAGATACGGAACATGGTCAAGAACCACAAGCTTGCTAAGAGTATCCATGACGCCGCCTGGGGACAATTCCTCAACTGGGTGAAGTCCTATGGCGTGATGCATGAGATACAGGTGGTGGCTGTTCCTCCGCAGTACACGAGCCAGGACTGCTCTGGCTGTGGTGCGCGTGTGCAGAAAACCCTCTCGACCCGGACACATGTGTGTCCTTTCTGTGCACTTGTTCTGGATCGAGATGAGAATGCCGCGATCAACATCTTGGAAAAGGCATTAGACGGTACCCTGGGGCACAGGGAAACCCACGGGGCGTACCCGTGAAACGCTTGGGGAAAGGGAGCCTCTACCTCTCAGTTGCGAGACTGATGGGCAAGTACCCTCGATGAACCAAGAACCCCCCGTCATTTATGCGGGGGAGTGTCAGAATAGCAATACGTCTTCCATCAAGAGACCATGCAGCATCGTACCCTCCTTCTACATCGAGGGTTGAGATAACGTTCTTGGCGACCAAGTCCCATACTAACAACTGACCGTACCTGTTGATAGAAGCAACCTGCTTACTATGAGGCGACCATTTTAGGGCACCAATTTCCGGCGGACTGCTATAGGTTAAAAAAGTAGTCCCTGTTATGGGTTCCCATATATGCACCACTCCATTTTCGTCGCCAGAGGCGATATATTGATTGTTAGGTGACCAAGCCAGGGCAGATACTGTCGATTTGTGATGACGGTAGATAAAAAAGGTAGTCCCTATTTGTGCTTTCGGAATCATTATTGATTGAGAGGCTTGTTCTAAAGCCGTAGCAAAGGCCTGGGTACTGGTAAAGCGTTGACTGGGATCTTTGGCTAGTGCTGTCATTACCACCTGCTCCACAGTCGGTGAAATCGACGGAAGTTTTTCATGCAAGGGGGATGGAGGGACACTGGTATGCTGGTAACCCAGCGCGACAGCATCTCCATTGAATGGACGTTTGCCACATAAGCATTCATACACCAGAATGCCTAGAGCGTACTGATCACTCGCCGGAGAAGCATTGCCGCTCCATTGTTCAGGTGCCATATAGGCGGGAGTTCCAGCAGATTGTCGTTTCCCTGATCCTTCTGGCAGAGTATCCTGCCTGGTGTAAGAGGGAATAGCAATCCCGAAATCACCAACCCAAATCTCCTGCTTTGGGCCGAATAAAATATTATCTGGTTTGATGTCGCGATGGACGATCCCACGCTGATGAGCATAGGAAAGAGCATCAGCAATTTGCAGAACGTAGGTCACAATGCTGTGGAGTCGCAATGGGAGCGGTTGAGCCTGGAGAGAACCATTGGGAGCATATGCCATGACCAAATAGGGAATATCACCCTTGATGCCAAAATCCAGAATCTTCACGATGTGGGGATGATCAAGTACAGCAGCATGAACATCGTTGAGGAATATCCTATCTTCGATCTGAACTTTCCAAACTTTAACGGCTGCCTTTATTCGATCAACAACATGCTCGCCCTCATATACATCGGCGTAGGCACCGCGATCACTCACAAGGCGCTTGAGCTGATAGTCGCCGAAACGTTGTCCAAGACGGTCAACCATGGGCTGTTCCTTTCTCGAAACTATCCCTTGATGCACTTCAATTTCTCTTTGACTTGTTCCCGGCTGACTTGGGTATATCTCGCCGTGGTCTGGATGGCTGGGGTTCCCTTTTTCGTCACATGCCCCAGATAATAGGCTACCTCTTCCAGTGTCCAGCCAGCTTCCCGAGCACGATGTGCGAAATCATGGCGCAAATCGTGGAACGAGAGATCAGCAATCTTCTCCCATTGATCTTTATTTGCTTGTTGTCTGAGAGTACGGAACCAATGATGAATGCCCGCTTCTGTCAGTCGCTGGTTTCGTTGAGAGGTAAAGACGTAAGGGCTCTCTGGATCACGCCCACCGTGCTGAAGGTACTCGAAGAGTGGACGACGAGCCTGGTTGAGCAGGTCGATATCGCGGAGTTTACCGCCTTTGTATCCGATATGTATCCACCCGATTTTTGGTCCCACATGAGCATGCTCTCGCAAAAGATGGGCAACATCACTCACGCGACAGCCTGCCCAGTAGCCAAGGGCAAACAGTGATTCACCCCGATAGTGTGCCGTTGGCCTGCACCGCACGAGCGATTTGCGCAGCTACACCGGCGATGCCCTTGGCTTGCTCACCGGACGTGCACGCGCCTATGGATACTTTCACACCAAGCGGTTTCTCGCTCATCTGGCCAACAGAGGTGGTGCAGAGCGTTTCACTGATGCGTTGGGAAAATGGACCGCCCATCTCTGGCAGGAGACATCGGAGGAACCCCCGTGTTTCTACATCGATGGCCATCGTAAGCCCGTCTATACCGCTCACTTGATCCCGCGAGGACTCATTGGGCGTTCCGGCAAAATCCTGGGATGTCGTGCGCTGGTGCTGCTTCACGATGAACAGGGACATCCTCGCCTTGCCACCACGACCCGTGGAGACGAGCACGTAACAATTGGACTGCCCCAGATTCTGCGGCGCTATGAACAGATAAATGAGCAAACGATGCAGGCACGAGTGATTGTGGATCGTGAGGGAATGGCCGCACCCTTCCTACGCGATCTTCAGGCGGGTGGCACCACGGTGGTCACCCTTTTGCGAACAGATTAGTACCAAGACCTCAGTTCTTTTACCGAGGTCGGACCTTTTGTACCACTGGAGTACAATCGAGAGGGAAAGATGGTGCGAGAGGTGGCTCCTGCCTGTTTTGCTCTCCCCTTGCCCGATCAGCCGGGGCAAATACTTCCATTGAGGGTAGCTCTCATTCGTGATTGGCGCAAGCCCGTCGCCCGTCAGATGACCGAGGAAGAAGAAGAGCAGGCAAGCGAGCGGGAATGGAAGAAGCCCAGCGTGTGGCATGCTGATTGGAAGGCCGAACCGACACCTGCTCCTTCTACCATCGCCAAACTGATTCCGATTGTCACGACGGCCTCGAGTGCTGATGCGGTCGAACTGGCCCAAACCTACACGCGACGCTGGCCAGTGCAGGAGAATGTCATCAAGGATTTTTTACTGCCGTTGGGTTTGGATAGCAATCATGGATATGGCAAGACTCCCACCGTGAACTCGGAAGTGGCGAAGAAACGCGCAGCTTTCGAGAAGCGACTCCGCAATGTGGAGCAGTGGGCCGTCAAAGCCCTCGAGCGTTCTCGAAAAGCTGGCAGGCTTTATGATCGGCTGTGGAAGCAAACGAAGATGTATGGCGATGAGCGGTATCGAGAGCTCAATGACCATCAAGATGCCTTGCGCGAACAAGGGATGGAATACGGTGAGCGGCGTGCACAGATCAAGCAGGAGAAAGCACTCATCGACTCCGAGCTGGAGCAGCGATGGCAGCGCGTGTGGCGCGCCTACGACAAGAGCAGCCAGGAAAGTAAGCAAGCGGAACGCTCTGCCCAAGAACAGTGTGATCTCCTGCGAGCCTTAGAGGACCTGGCAGCGGCCGAGCGGATCATGTATGAGTTGGATAACCGCAAAGATCAGATCATGACGGTCTTCAAGCTGGCTCTGGCCAATGCGGTGATGTGGGCACGGGATCAGTATTTTCCGGAAAGCTACGCTCATGCCACCTGGGGTCGGCTGGCTCCCTTCTTTCATCTTGCTGGAATGGTCACTTCAAATCAGCACGCGGTCTCTGTGGAATTACGTCCTTTCAATGATCGGCGATACAACGGTGATCTGAGTGTCTTCTGTCAACGCGTCAATGAGAAGCAACCGCGTTTACCCGATGGTCGTCTACTCCAATTTTCGGTGAAGGACCTTGCTCGTCCCATTCTACATGGGCAGAAACAACTTCTTGCCTGATACCCTGATATACACCTGTCATTCAGCGGGTTCCCCCTGGCAGCTCAACGCTTTGTAGCCACCGCAAAGCAATGGCTATTGCGCTAGAGAAAGGTCGGCCTGCATGCCATGCCTCCGCGCGCCCCGTTCCAAACTGTAGAGAAATTGAGGATGCTCACCATACGCGTCACGACTATTACCTCGCAAAATCTGGTTATGTATCAGCTTAAAACCCTGTGCAACCTCGCTGGTTGACAAAAAATGAGGATAGGCGGATCGTTCATCAGCGACCAAAGAGCAGTACGACAACGCAACTGCTCAATCCGAGGAGGATTACCAGCACATCATAGGCGTGCCAGCGAAACCTGGCGATAGTGGTGCGAGGAGTAGCGCTGAAGCCCCGCGATTCCAGGGCTTGAGCAAGTTGATCCACAAAATGAAAAATCTCGCGCAGCAGTGGTATGAGGAGCGCGACGTATGTCCTGATATGCTTCCAGAACGGAGTGAAGAGGATGCCGCGCGCCTCCTGCGCATCACGCACATCCTGGTACGTAGATGCCACCAGGGGAACAAAGCGCAGTCCGGCGCTTATCACAAATGCTATGCGCAGCGGTAATCCCCATTGTTGCAGCGCATCCGCCAGTTGTTTAGGGGGAGCTACTGCGAAAAGCGCAGCAGCCCACGCGACGAGGCCAATCACCCGCGCAACCGCTCCTGCCACCAATAGCGGCCCGCCTTCCCACCAGCTTGCAGCGATCACCAGCACGAGGAAAATAAGCAGAGCGCGAAATGCTGCGAGCAGTTCTTTGCTCGCGCCGCTCAGCAGCGCCAGGGATAGCGCGATGGCAGCCTCACTTACAAGCCAGAGTATTTTACCTGTTGCCAACAGACCAATCAGTCCCGCCAGAAAGGTCAGCAGGGCCGCGCGCGGATCGAGGATAGCTTGCACCCGTAAAATGCCTGCTCGTGGCGGCAGATTCGTATTCCGCATAGATTTGCTTCTCCATCAATACTGTAACTTTACACGCGCTTTTCTCCCAAGAGCCGCTCATGCAGCCAATAATCTAGCTGGTAAGAGGCGCTCGGCTCCAGCGCAGCCTCTACCAGGAGCGCCTCATTCATCATGATGCGCGCAGGAGTATCATCTGCTAACAGCCGACCGGCCACCAGCACAAGCCAGCGCGAAGCAATGGCAGTGGCAAACTCGAGGTCGTGAGTAACGATCACCACCACTGCTCCAGCAGCAGCCAGTTCGCGCAATACGCGGGTTACTGTTGCATGCGCACCGGCATCTAATCCGGCACCAGGTTCATCGAGTGCGACAACCTGTGGGCGGGATGCCAGCGCTGCAGCCAGCGCTACCCTGCGCTGCTGTCCCAGGCTCAATGAATAGGGTGAATGGTTGAGAAATGCACCGAGGCCGAGCGATTCAATCAGCTGGGCTTGCCAATTGCTTGTTGTTTCCTCGATCCCCAGGGCGCGTGGACCCGCCCTTACCTCCTCAGCAACCGTGGCGCAAAAGAAGAGGCGTTCGGGACGTTGAGGGGCGTAGCCAACGACTCGCGCCAGTTCGGCAACGGGTCGTTGTCCTACACGCTTCCCACACACACGCACATCTCCCCTCTGTGGGCGCACCAGCCCGTTCAGTGTGCGGAGCAGGGTGCTTTTCCCGGCGCCATTTGGACCCACCAGCGCAACGATTTCACCAGGCCAGATCATACTACTGACCTCGTGGAGTGCATTCCCTGTCCATGCAACGGTACTCGTTGTATGCAGCCAGCTTTTTGCGTGAGCAGGAGAGTATGCATAGGTAACGTTGTTCCACTCGACCAGGGGAGGATGCCCGGCTGCTTCGTGTTCTGGGGAAACGCCTGGTTCTGGCTCCGCTTGCATCGTCAGGCGCGAACGGATATCTTTCAGAGCCTCGACAGGCAGATGCTCGATGCGTTGTCTGGCCTCTTTGCGGGTGAGCGGCAGTTGAGAAGTTGCAGATAGGTCAACATCCTCAGGCAACGCGGGCAGGATGCGTTCTTTCCACCAGCGTACTACAGGCGGAGGCGCTACTCCCAGGTCCGGCCTGCGTAACAGGGTTGTGACGATCTCGGTTGGAGATGCTTGAGAGGTGATCGTTCCGTCTGCCATGAGGGCGAAGCGGGTCGCGCTCTCCGCATAGAAATCTAGCTGGTGATCGATGACGACCAGCCCGGTTCCCTGCGCGTGCGCTTCTTGCAAGGCAGCGTAGATGCGCCGGCGCGCGCGCGCGTCGAGCATAGTCACTGGCTCATCCAGCACAAGCAGTTGTGGAGCGAGCGCGAGAAACGCGGCCAGCAGGATGAGCTGCTGCTGGCCGCCACTCAGCAGGTGTGGCGCGCGGTGCAGCAGCTCAGTGATGCCCATGCTCGTGGCGATGCGCTCGATACGAGCGCGTATCTCTTTTGATGGCAGTCCCAGACTCTGCAATCCGAAGGCCAGTTCGCGCTCTACAGTTAGCTCGAAGAGCTGCGCAACAGGGTCCTGAAAGAGGCAGCCCACGCGGCGAAAGGTCGTACTCATTGGAACCTCAGCCGGGTCTATCCCGCACACGTGCAGTGTTCCTGCGATCTGGCCGCCGTAGAAATGCGGCACAGTGCCGTTGAGCGCGCGAGCAAGGGTGGATTTGCCAGAGCCAGAAGCCCCGGTCAGCAGGAGCCACGCTCCCTGGTCGAGATGCATGTCCAGATCGTGTATTGCCCAGGGGGCATCACGATGGTAGCGATACCCGAATTGCCGGGCAGCGACGAGCGGTGGCGAACCGCCCATTATTGTTCCCCACCTTTGTAGGCGGTGAAGCGAGGTCGCACGCCTGCTGCCCAGAGCGCGACAACTGCCAGGCAGGCTGTAAGAGACCCGCTAATAGCGGCTAACAAGAAAGGCACGATATAGAGAGTGAAAACAATGGCATGATGCAGCACGACAGGCGCAACAACGGCACCATCGCCAATCGCCCCCAGCATACCGGTACCAATGATTTCTCCCACCGCCGCGGCCAGCAGCGCGACCAGCATACGCCTGGGGAACATAGCCCTGCTTTCATCGACACGAGCGCCAATCATCACACCCCGATAGGCCAGCGCAGCCAGCAGCGCGCCAATCATACTGCCCAGGTAGGCTAAGGGTGTTCCCAGACCTGTGGCATTGCGGATCAAGGAGATAATCAACGCCGTGAGTACTGTGTACACCGGTCCCAGGAATACCGCTCCAAGCACGTTCAGAAGACTTTGCACCGGGAAGACTTTGGCCCCCAGCACCGGGATGCTAAAAGGGGAAAGCGCCACGCCGATAGCGACAAACAGGGCTGCTGTAGCTACACGTATGGCCTGCATAGCAGCCGGACTAACTCGATAGTTTCGGAGCGGTGTTGGATTCTGCATATGTCTCATCCCTTCGCGCTGCCAGCGCACTCTGTAAAACAATAGACAAGCGACGTGCGGCAGAGGCGACATCTTCAGCGCCGACTACGGTAGTAATCACCGCTACGCCCATGACTCCGGCTCGTATCACCTCTCCCACGTTCTTGGCGCTGATACCGCCAATAGCGACCAGTGGCGTCGAGGTGCGGGCCGCTAACTCACGCAGCAGGCGCAGACCTATGGGTGGCCCAGCGTCTGCTTTGGCGCGTGTTGCGTAGATTGGTCCGATGCTGAGGTAGTCGGCCCCGGCTGCAATTGCGGCCTGCACCTCTTCCGTATTTCCTGCCGAGATACCCAGAATACGATGCGGCCCTAAAAGTCGCCTGGCAAGATGGACAGGCATATCGTCATCCTGACCGAGGTGAGCGCCGTCTGCATCTATAGCCAGCGCGACATCGATGCGGTCATTCACAATCAACAGAGCGCCACGCTCATATGTTAACTGGCGTAACGCCAGGCCATCCTCAACGAGTATACGGGTGCTGGCCGTCTTGTCACGCAACTGGATGACGGTCGCGCCTCCATCAAGGGCAGCCGAGGCGATGGTGCGTTTGTCACGTCCACGCGACCACACGCTATCGGTAAGGACGTGCAACGCCAGGCGCGCGGCCAGGTCTCTTTGCATATCTTCCTGTGCGTGGTGTCTGGCGAACTCCGGGGGTGTAGACATTACATGAAACTCACTTTCTGACCACGAGCAAGCATGGGTTCATCTAAAGCAGCAACGACATCGAGCAAGTGCGCGCGAAAGGTGCCAGGGCCATTTGCTCTCTGCGCGGCGAGTTCACCCGCCAGTCCCATGCTTATCAAGCCAGCAATGGCGGCAGACCAGCGGTCTGGCTCGATGGCAAGGAACGCGGCGATGAGGCTCGTCGCCATACAGCCGCTCCCGGTGATCGCAGCCAGGAGGGGATGCCCATTATCGACATAGGCCAGGCGTTCACCGTCAATGATGAGATCGCGCGCGCCAGTGATGGCTACGGCGCAGCTAAATTCGCGTGTGGCGCGGCGAGCAATCACCTCGCGGTCGCCAGCGACCCCCATGGACTCAACCCCGCGCGTCTCACCGCCAATTCCTACCAGCGCTGCCAACTCGGCGGCATTCCCTCGCACCACAGCAATACGCAATTCGTGGAGCAGGCGCAGGGCAGTCTGGGTGCGCAGGCGAGTGGCTCCCGCGCCCACCGGATCGAGCACAATGGGGATACCACGCTGATTGGCGCGTTTGCCAGCTCGCAGCATCGACTTGATTCTGGCAGTATCGAGCGTCCCAATGTTGAGGACCAACGCCGAAGCCAGATCGACCATCTCCTCAACTTCTTCAATGGCATGCGCCATGACGGGTAGGGCGCCAATCGCGAGCGTAATGTTGGCCGTATCATTCATCACCACCATGTTGGTGATGTGATGGATGAGCGGCTTCCGCTCGCGAATACGCTTGAGCAGGAACGCTACCCGCTTCTCCTCACCTTGTTCCATAATCGACAGCTCCTCACCTGGCTCTCACAAGAGAGCCGGGTCACACCACCCAATTTATGTTTGCTGCTCCCACTGCCAGAAATGCGCGGTGGGGCCATGCCCGTGTCCTATGCCGGGTGCGTGACGAATCGCTTCAGTCACGTAGTGCTTGGAGCGAGCGACGGCTTCCTCCACGGGCAGTCCACGCGCTAAGAAGGCGGCGATGGCGGCGGAGAAGGTGCAGCCGGTGCCATGCGTATGGGGTGTTTCAATGCGCTCGGCACGGAACTCGATACAGTGGTCGCCGTCAAAGTAAACATCTACCGACTCAGAAGCACGATGACCCCCCTTCACAACGACGTGCCGCGGGCCCAGTGCATGAATAGTACGCGCTGCTGCCCGCATGTCGTTGAGCGTCTCAATCCGCTGCCCTGTCAGCACTTCTGCTTCGGGCAGATTGGGCGTCACCACCTCGGCCAGTGGTAAAAGCACGGTGCGAAGTGTTGTGACGGCCTCGGGTTGTAACAAGCAAGCGCCGCCTTTGGCTCTCATCACCGGATCAACGACCACGCGCAAGCCCCACTTGCGGATGCGACCGGCAACCGCTTCTATAATGGCAGGATTGGAGAGCATGCCAGTCTTGACAACGTCAGTGCCAATGTCCTCGAGTACCGCGTCAATCTGGGCCTCGACCAGCGCGGGCGGCAGGTCCAGTGCAGCGCGCACGCCCTCGGTATTCTGCGCTGTGATAGCGGTCAGGGCGGAGAGTCCATAGACCCCGAGTGCGGCAAAGGTTTTGAGATCGGCCTGAATGCCCGCGCCTCCACCTGAGTCAGAACCCGCGATGGTAAGCGCGCGCGGCAGATGAACGTCACCAGGCAAGGTATGCTCTCTCTGGTTCACCATGACGGCCACTCCTCCAATCGCCAGGCCATCTCCCAGAAAAGCCACTCGTAGCGCGTACTGGTCAGGAAAATTTCGTGCAGACGCGCTTCGTCGCCAGGGCTGAGGGCAGCCGCTCGTGCATCGAGTCGCTCGCGTATCCACATGCCTACAGCATCGAAGTCTGGAGAGGTATAGGTATTCAGCCAGTTCGCATAAGGATGTTCGGAAGATGGCAGCGTTTCTCTGACCAGATAGTGACCAACATCAGCATAGATCCAGGCGCACGGGAGAATGGCAGTGAATAGTTCAGCAAGGGTGCCGGTGGCGGCGATGTGTAGTAAGTGACGAGTGTATGCGTAGGTGGTCGGAGCCATAGGGGTGGTAGCCATCTCTTCTGGCGTAAGCCCAAATCGTTCGCCATAGGAATGGTGCAGTTCGGCCTCGACAAGTAGGGTATTCAACAGAAACTTGCCAGATTGCTCCACTTCATCGTGGTTGTTGGTTTTGGTTGCGGCGTAGGCAAACGTTTTCGTTAGCTCGTTCAGGAAGCGCGCGTCCTGGCGAATGTAGAACTCGAAGTTGGCACGAGGCAAGGAACCATTGCCCAGCGCAACGACGAAGGGATGGGCAAGGTGGCGATTCCAGAGTGGACGCACGCTCTCACGTAATCGCTCGCTTAGCCCTGGTTGCAAAACCTTCGCAGGCAGATTGGATAGTCTATTCTCTTTTGTAGTACTCATGAGCGTCTCCATTATTGGATAGTCTGCTTATCGGCTAGCTGGCTGAAGTAGGGACGAGCCAGGATGTAGTAGAGCAATGCGCTGACGACTGCCCCGACGATGCCGCTGATATCGATGCCGCCCAGCACATGCGCTATCGGACCTTGCCAGGGTTGGGCCATCCAGGGCAGGGTGGCCGATCCAATGAAGGGAATGGTGACAACCACACCCACCAACCATGCTATGAAGGCACGCCAGAACACCCCGCCCCGATACCAATAACGCCCCTGCTTACCGCGAGTCAGCTCGTCCACGGCGTAGTGCCCGCGCCGGAAGACGAAAAAGTCAACCAGCAACACAGTCGCCCATGCCGGCACCCAGAGGTAGGTCAGGAGCAGGAAGTCAATATACACTCCCAGGAAGTTCGAGACAAGCGCGGAATACGTCGGGGCCTGGGTGAAGTGCGAGAACAGCCCGATCCAGTACACTCCTAGCGCGCCAATGATGCCACAAAGCAGGGCCGACCACCAGCGCCTCAGCGGTATATCCATGGCCTGTGCGACCAGCCCAGCCGTATAGACATCGAAGTAGTTGGCCCAGATTTCACCCAGCACCACAAAGAGCAGGAACGGTATCGTCAGCCAGTGTGGTGTGGCGGCGGTAATCACGCTCAGGAGGTCTGGATTGCCCGGGTTGATCGTGGAGAACAGCACCCCCAGGATGCCCAGCAGCGCCGTGGGCAGTCCAATGCCAAGACCCGCCCACCAGGCAATGCCGCGTGTTGTAGCTGTGCGTGGAAGATAACGCGAGTAGTCCGAGGCGAAAGGAATCCACGAGGCAACCAGCGCATAGATGAAGCTTCCACCCACAACCATAGCTGCGAAGCGGGGCGTGCCATGCACCGTTGTTGGCAAACTCCAATGGATCTGGGGGAACAAGACGATGAAGAGCAGTACACAGAATGCCATGAAGGCCATCGCGCCGTACTTCTCGAACACATGCACGGTCTGGTGGCCATAGACAGCCACGATCACCGAGGCAATCAGCACCAGGGTAATGGCAATCAGTGCCACCTCCGGCGTTTTGGGAATGCCTACTATGCCAGCGAGTTGCACCAGCGCCCAACCACCGATCACGCAATCGATGGCGAACCAGCCGACGGCCATAAGCCAGGTGAAAAACGCGCTGAGATAGGAACCTCGATGCCCAAAGACCGCGCGTGAGAAAATCATTTGCGGAGTTCCTGTCCGCGCCCCGGTCGCACTGATCAGGCCATGAAGTAGCGCTGCTAGTGCGGCTCCGATGCTTATGGCAATGGTGCTATCGCCCAGCCCCAGTTGTCCCTGACTCAGCCCTAGCGCGAGCGGCGCGCCGATCACCAGCGCGCCCGTAAGCAGCGATACATAGTTTGCCATTGCGCCAGTCCATACGAACGCAAGCTCACGCGCCGTACCATGCCGCTCTGTTTCAGGTACCGACTCCATACCACGCTGTTCAATCTTGAGAAAATCATCGGACTCGACGCCGCGTACCTTGAGAATGCTCGCTTCTTCCTGCTGCATGATCTCTCCTCCTCTTTTCGTCACTCTCTGGAACCTCTAGCGCATTCAGCATTCTCGAGCAATAAAAATAGGGGTACCAGCACATGCCAGCGCCCCTGAGATGTAGACTTCTTCAACGTATGTTGCTTGCTGTCCATCCCTGCGCTGGCATTATCCAGATCAGGTTCTATCGGTCGGTGGCGATCAAGTAGGCCACCTTCTCAGCCCGGCTTTCCCGAGCTCCCGTTGTCATTCTTAAAGAAAATGTCAAGAACATCATCTTATGTAAAGGTTATAGCATACGATGCATTTCTGCGTCAAGGGAGCAACTCGTCCATTCGGCCTTTTCAACCACAAAATCCAGATTTGCCTCGGTCCTTCAAGATATGGTATGATAGAAGCATCAGAATTGAATAGTGCTATGTCTTCGGGGCAAGGTGAGGGAAGGCACATAAGTTGCATTCCCAATTCCTGATCGGCGGTAAAGCCCGCGAGCCACTCTCTCAAGAGGGGCATGATCTGGGGAAGTTCCAGGGCCGACGGTACAGTCCGGATGGGAGAAGACAAGAAAAATACCCTGTTCGTGAGCAAGCATGATGCGCAGATATAATGCGCTGTGTAGCAACTTGCTCATCTACGCATAGCGTGATGAACAGGCTCTCAGTCGTTTTTCCGTTTTCTCCTCATCCTTTGCTTTCTTGCCTCTCCAGCCTCGCTCCATCCCGAAGACATAGGCCATGCAGGTCATTAACGGAGCAACTTTATATGGATGAGAGAGAGGCGATGCACCAGGCGATTGCTTGCGCGCGCAGCGTCGAAGGCCGTACCAGTCCTCGCCCTCCTGTCGGCGCCATCGTGGTACGCGACGGCGAGATCGTAGGAAGAGGCGCTACCGCGCCTCCCTATGGACCACATGCCGAAATACAGGCCCTGGCCCAGGCAGGCGCAGCGGCACAGGACGCGATTCTGTACGTGACGCTTGAGCCGTGCTGTATTCATGTTCACACTCCGCCATGTACCGGGGCGATTATTGCCGCAGGCGTTCAGCGTGTCGTCATAGGAGCTCTGGACCCCAATCCTCGCGTGCTAACATGTGGTATAGAGCGGCTGCGCGCTGCTGGAATTGAAATCTCGCTGCTGGAACATACCCAGGAGGCCCGTGAAGCAACTGAACTTATCCACCCGTTCGAGACCTACATCACAAAAGGGCGTTCCTATGTCACAGCAAAATGGGCAATGACTCTTGATGGTAAGCTCGCTTCGTCTACGGGTGACTCTTACTGGATCAGCGGGCCGGACGCCAGGGCGTGGGTACATGATATGCGAGACCGCGTTGATGCAGTTCTCGTCGGGGCAAATACCGCGCGTGTTGATAATCCCCGGTTAACCGTTCGTATTGCTCCTGAAAAGCGTGTGTGGGAGCGGACGCCTCGACCACAGCCGCCGCTACGCGTGGCGCTTACCACATCCGGGCAACTGCCCGCGAGCCTTTCGCTGCTCCAACCAGAGCTTGCCGGAGGAACGTGCATTCTTGTCGGGGAGAGCTGCCCACGTGAGCAGTGCCAACGTCTTGCTGATTTTGGTGTTGATGTCGTTCCCGTTGCCATCGGCGCAGATGGTCACATCGACTTACCAGCCGCGTTGCAGGCGCTGGCACAGCGAGGTATCATGCATGTCCTGATCGAGGGCGGAGCGAAGGTGCTGGGCAGCGCGTTTGACCAGCGCTGCATCGATCATGTGGCAGTCTTTATCGCTCCCAGGCTCATCGGAGGAAGTGAAGCTCCTTCGCCCATAGAGGGCAGAGGCCTGCCGACAATGGCACATGCGCATCAGTTGCAGCATGTGCGCACGAGTGTCCTGGATGGCGATGTGCTTGTAGAGGGAGATGTGCTCTACCTGGACGGTGATCTTACAAACCCATATCTATTCACTAAAAATAGAGGAGAGCTATGAACACTACACCTGGTGAAGTACCCCATGGCTGAAGCCAGGGGCTTCTACAGGGATTGCTCCCTGTTGGCCTCTTCCAGGCCGTTGTTCGTTGCAACCACACCGAGCGGCTTGTGGGTTCTAGACTCAGTGTATCGGCTGGCACACAAACAGTTGGTACGTTACTGCTTTTACCCAGGGGAACGATTTACCCTGGAACGCCCAAACAGTATTCGGTTGTCAGTGTGCGAAGAACTATAGAGAGGATACTACATGTTAGAACACATGTCAAGCGACAAAACGAGTACCAGACCTCTGCCTGCGGGCAGCGCGCCTTCTCTCCCCATGGCTCAAGCCAGGGGTTTTACGGCGCGATCTGAAAACGCTGGACGCAGTATCACCCTCGCCGAGGCTGTGCGTGAGGTACAGGCAGGGCAAATGGTACTTATCTGCGATGATGAGAACCGTGAACACGAGGCCGATCTCTGTATGGCCGCGCAGTTCGCCACACCAGAGGCCATCAACTTTATGGCTCACTCGGCGTGCGGTCTCATCTGCGTGGCGCTTGCAGGTGAGCGGCTCGATGCCTTGCGCATCCCCCTTGCTGAGAGAGGTGGCAATCCTTTGCAGGCAACCGCCTTCACTGCTTCGGTCGATGCCCTTCATGGTACGACCACAGGCATCTCAGCACGCGACCGGGCGATGACGATCCGCACACTCGTTGATCCCACAACTCGTCCCGAAGACCTGGTGTACCCCGGACACGTCTTCCCGCTGCGCGCGCGCCCAGGTGGAACCTTGGAGAGACGCGGGCATACCGAGACAGCGGTCGACCTTATGCGTATCGCTGGTTTGGAGCCAGGCGCGGTCATCTGCGAGGTGCTAGACGCCAGTGGAGAAGCTGCGCGTGGGCAGGCACTGCTCGATCTTGCGCATACTTGGAATCTGGGCATACTCACTGTCGATGCAATTGCTCGTTATCGGCAAGCACATGCGGTAAGTTGCATCAGCGAGACGCAGCTCCCCACGCCTGAAGCGACGTTCCGGCTGCACCACTACCGGGAGATCGAGACAGGCCAGGACTATCTCGCGCTTATCCTGGGTGACCTGCAAGAGCAGCAGGAGCAGCCACCACTGCTGCGTCTCCATTCGGCCTGCATGACCGGCGATCTCTTTGGTTCGCAGCGCTGTGACTGCCAGGCTCAGATGCAGACAGCGTTGCATGCCATTGCTGAAGAGGGAAGAGGGCTGATGCTCTACCTGCCTCAGGAAGGACGAGGCATTGGGCTTGCAGGAAAGCTCCAGGCCTATCGCTTACAGGAGCAGGGGTACGATACGATTGAAGCCAATGAGCTGCTCGGCTATCCCGTTGACGCCCGTACCTACACTCATGCAGTAGAGATTCTGCGTGACCTGGGCATTCGCGCCGCTCGCCTTCTAACAAACAATCCCACGAAAACACAGGCGTTGCGAGAGGGCGGCATTGCCGTGGAGCGTGTCCCACTCGAAATACCTCCGACCGGAGAGAATATGCGCTACCTTCAGACAAAGCGCCAGCAGCTTGGACATTTGTTGACATCGCTGCACGGGACAAACAAGGCGGCACTACCCTGGAGAGAAGAGGACTCACATGATGCAGATCACTACACAGCCACCCGCGCCTGAACTGGACGGCACAGGACTGACGATCGGGATCGTGGTTGCGCGCTACAACTGGCACATTACCGGCGTAATGCTCCAGCTTGCGCAAGAGGAATTGCGAGGTGTGGGCGTCGCATTAGAAGATATACACGTGGTCACTACACCCGGTTCCTACGAACTTGCGACAACTGCCAGGGCCATGCTTACGGGAGGCGCCTACGATGCCCTCATCTGTTTCGGGTGTGTGATGAAGGGAGAGACGCGCCATGATGTTGTGGTAAGCGATGCAGCAGCACAGGGCATTCAGCGGGTCGCGCTCGATACAGGCATTCCCATCATTTTCGGGGTGATGTGTGTCGAAAATCAGCAACAGGCAGAAGAACGTATTCCACGCGGCAAAGAGTGCGCCGAAGCCGCCGTGGAGATGGCGCGAACAATTCAGACGCTTAAAACGGGCAAAGCAAAGAGAGGAGAAAACTGATGTTCACAGGCATTGTTGAAGAGGTAGGCACACTGACACAGCGTGAGCCGACAGGTCTCATCATCCAGGCCCAACAGGTCCTTGAAGGCGTCGAAGTGAAGGACAGCATTGCAGTAGATGGCGCTTGCCTCACCATTACAGAGCGGGGAGAGGATTGGTTTCGCGTCGATACGATGCCGGAAACGCTTCGATGCACCCGATTGGGATGCTTGCAACGAGGCGATGCCGTCAATGTCGAGCGTTCCCTTTCCGTGAACGGTCGTCTGGGCGGCCACATAGTCCAGGGGCATATCGAGGCAACTGCTCACGTCATAACAGTCAGGGCAGAGAGCATGGCGCAATATGTCGAGATAGAGCTGCCAAAACAACTGCGTCCCTATGTCGTTTCGAAGGGCTTTATCGCGGTAAACGGGGTGAGCCTCACGGTGATCGAAAGCATGCATGATCGCTTCTCCATCGCTCTTATTCCCTACACACAGGAGCATACCAACCTGGGTCGCTTGCAGGTTGGTACGTTGCTCAATCTTGAGACAGACATCCTGGGAAGGTATGTTGTGCAGTTCTTACGACTGAAGGAGTGACTGCGAACCGCGTTGGGAAGCGGGCCAAGTCCGTCTGTAACAGCAAACACTGGAGAAAAGCTTCCTATGGTAGGAGCTATTGCCAGGCAGAGCATCATGAGCAGCGATCCTGGAGGATTCGTGATAGGGTACCGCGACGGCTGGTGAGCCACCTGAACCAGGCAGCGGCTCACCAGCCGTCGCAACACTCATCATCTTCTATGACGAAAATGAGAGGATACACACTGAACAACTTTAGAAGCCGCCTGTTCCATTGGGTGTCCCAAGTCCGGTTGGCCCATCGTAGCCGGTCGTGGCATTGCACATGATGGTGCCACAACTCCCGTTGCTGCCCGTCGTCACATCATGCGAGTTGCTACTCGTGAACTTTGTGTAGGGAACCTGCTGGGCATTGGCATAGCTGGAGGCACCACCGGCTAATGCAAAGACGCTGGCAATGAGCGGGGAGGAGAGGCTCGTGCCACCGACCTGGAACCAGCCTGCCTGCCCCTGGTACCTCGTCGAGTCGTAGACGGCAGCCCCCGTATTGGGGTCTGCGTCAGCGGAGACATCGGCGACACCCCGCTTAGTTCCACAACCGGTCTGACTCCAGTCGCTCACGGCTGTCTGCCAGGAGTTAGCGGTCTCGTAGGCGCTGCAGCCGCTACCGGCGCTGCTCCAGGCGCTCTCACTGCTGTAGGTGTTACTGCTCGTGAGGTTAAGGGTGGTACCGCCCACAGCTACAACATAAGGTGAGGCCGCCGGGTATTCCACGCCATAGCCGCCGTCACCGGAGGAGGCGGTCACGGCGATACCCGAGTGGTTATAACTGCTGTCGTAGGTAGTCTCCCCCGATGACTCGGAGCCACCATAACTGTTCGAGATCTCTGTGGCCCCCAGTTTCGCAGCCTCATTCACAGCAGCAGCCAGGTTCGAGTTACTATTGCTCGTTGCCTCAACCAGCAGAATCTTGCACGTCTGGCAGATCGCGTGCGCCATCTCTACGTCCAGCGAAATCTCCAGCGCCCACCCAGCATTGGTCTTGGGGTAGCTGGTGCCACCAGTCTGATTGACCTTGGTGAAGCAACCGTTGGCCGTGGTGCATGGAGGCAACCCGTATTGAGCATCATAGGTACCCAGATCAGACTCGATCGTCGGATCGTTGTAGGCATCCACGATGCCGATGGTCTGGCCGCCGAAGCTGCTGGGGGTGGAGCAGACCGCCTGCGCGCTCGTTCCCCCGACACTACACGGCAAGTTATAACCGCCGTGGAACTGGACGGGGCCATAGCTACCAGCAGGAGGTGAGCTACTTGCCAGGGGCCTGCCCTGACTGTCGGTCACGACATCGGCGTGACAGCGCGCTGAGCCAGCGACAGCGCCCGGGCAGACCGGGATGGAGTGGTGAGCAGCCGCAGCATGGGAACTGGCGGCAAATAGGCTGGGTGACGCAACGACGCTGACGAGCATACACAGGACAACGAGGCAGAGGGAAAAGGTAAAGCGCTTCAACTTTTTCTCCCTATACGGCGACGAGCTTCGCCGCACTAAAGTAAGCTAAACAACTACACATCAGTGTGAACAATCTACCAGGCCAAAATACAAGTTACTTGGAGAACGAGCCTGCGGATAGTGGCAGGCCGGGCGACGCACTGACCTGCATCGATCTAGCCAATGCTCTTCCCTAAAGCATACATTGTAGCTATATTAAATGCAAGTCAGCAATATTGTTATGACTTTGCAATATTCAGGTATGTGCAGCGCGTCGCCGACTTGAAGCGCTTCTGCGGGCAGTTGGCGCTAATATCGAGCCAATATCGATCCAGCCCTGGTTCGTGCGTGACCTACTCCGTCAGGTGCGGGAACGCCTCATCCATAAACCGGGCCATGGGCTGTTCTCCTTGCGTGTCGTGAATTTCGTGCGATACAGGTGCTGATAGCGGCAGCGTCCTCGCATCCAAAGATTGCTTCGCTTCCCAGAAGGGACCTTCTCTGATGTACTTTGTCGCTCCTGCGTCCGTCGCTGGCTCACCAGAGTTCATAGAACTGATCTGTGCCCAAGGTGGGAATGAGCGCACGGGCCAATTTAGTCACGGGTCCCGTTTACCCCAGTTCCAACCAGCCGTCGATACTCCCCAGGTAGCACATCCGCTCCGCGCCGAACAGCCGCCGGGTCGGATCAAGGAGCAAGAAGCGCAACACCGGCGTGTAGTGGGCGTGGCGCTCCTCCACGGTCTGCAACCGCTCGGCGAGGCCTGGGGTCGACAGGTTGACCATATGCAGCTCGCTGAGCAGAGTGTCGTAATCGGGACCGACTTGCTCGTAGATCTCGATCCGGTCGTGCTTGACAGTGACCCGGTAGCGGCGCGACTCGGGATGCTGCTGCACCGCCGCCTCAATGGCCGCCACCTCCTCTGGCTGGATCAGTGAGGGGCGGTCTTTGACCAGGGAGACCACACCGTTGACGCTCTCGCTG
>JRHI01000558.1_pt1 | contig 39096 bp, 28 predicted proteins | sample 215371 | NCBI WGS metagenome assembly JRHI01 (sample SAMN02929681, study PRJNA255918) | sediment metagenome | biome: cave system; feature: Ice Cave; material: Sediment; isolation source: sediment from deep within a dark volcanic ice cave with no known source of... ... | reverse complement strand
GCCTGGACCTCCACAAGGCTCCTGGACGTATGACGACTATGCCGCTCTTCCAGATGATGGAAATCGTTATGAAATTGTGAATGGAGTGCTTGTGATGGCACCTACGCCTACTCCAGAGCATCAAGATATCGTTGGGGAAATTTTTTCTGCTCTGCGAACGCACATCAAACTTGCTGGGCTTGGACGCGTATTCACAGCTCCTATTGACGTAGACTTGGGACCAAAGAATGTCTACCAGCCTGATTTGGTCGTCATCCTGAACGCTCATTTAGATAGAATAGCAGAGAAGAAAATCATTGGCGCGCCCGACCTGGTGATTGAGGTAACCTCTCCAAGTACTGCGGCCTATGACCGGCTCACCAAGTATGAGAAGTATGCTCAGGCTGGTATTACCGAGTATTGGATCGTCAAGCCGAAGCCTCGTACCGTTGAGGTGCTGGTATTGGAGTCAGGTGAATATCGTTCGCTGGGCATTTTTCGTGGCGAACAAACGCTGCCGTCACGGATCGTGCCTGATCTGCCTGGAGGTGTTGAGCGGTTTTTTGCGTGAAATCAATACATATCTGACATGGCAGAGAGCAAGTTTCAACTGGAGTGAGGGAATCCCTCACTCCAGTTGAAACTTGCTCTACTTATTTCACCCCTCGTCTACCTCATCCAGGTAAACCTTCCCACTTTGCGCCAGTGCGGCAGGGGCGCGTATATTCAGGAAGATCACTACAATCAGGCCAAGCACAAACCACGCGGCACAGATAGGGCCAGCTAGATTGTATGGAGCTGCTGGTGCGGGCACAAACTGCGCGATAATGGGGAAGACCAGGATCACCAGCGGCACCACAGGCAGGATAACATGGCGTAGAATATTAAACTCTGCGCGGTGCTCGCGCCTGTAGAAGAACGGTACCGCCAGGCAGATCGCCATGTACACCACCAGAATGAGGATGGTAATGATTGTTCCCAGCAGTCCGAAGGCCACCGCCGGCCCATAGTAGATGCCAGGCAACAGTGTAAATACGACACCTACAATCATGGTAAAGATGATCGCGATGTCCGGCGTGCGGAAGCGCCCATTGATATGCGCCAGCGGACCGGGCAGTGTATCAGTGCGTCCCATCGCGTAGAGCACGCGCGAGGCCGCGTTGACGCCAGCATTGGCATTCGCTAACGCACTATTGAGTATGGCGAAAATGGCGACGAAGCTGAACAGGCCCCAGACGCGGTTGGCCATTGTCCCCCATGGATTCGGATCACTGGGATACGTGGAAATTTTGCCAAAACCCCAACCGACGACCCCTGCGTACGAGCAGAATACATAGAAGACACCTATCGAAACAACCGCCAGCAGGATAGCGCGCGGCACCGTCCTCCGTGGATGCAGCGCCTCCTCCGCCAGTGGCGCCGACGACTCAAAACCGGCAAAGGCCAGGAAGGCGAAGATCATACCGTGTAAAATGCCCTGCCAGCCACCCAGACCGGTCTCGAGGCTGGATGCAGGGTTAAAGGTCGCGGCTGTGTTGCCTTTGCCAGCGGTGGTGATCAGCCAGATGGAAAGCAGTACAAACACTCCGATTTCGATGGCACCGAGGATGACGCTGGCATCCGCCGAAATCTTGACGCCAAAGTACGTAAGACCAAAAACGATGACGGCAAAAACCATTGCCCAGATCGCCCAGCCTGCCGCCCCAAACGACAGGTGAAAGTATTGCTGGGCAGCCGAATCCATCACTGGCCCTAACACTAGTAATTGGAGTGGCACAATCAGGAGATACGTCAGGCTGAATAACCATCCCGTCATCCAACCTGCCTGCGGACCAAGACCTCTACTGACATAGGTAAAGTACCCACCCGCCGATGGCAGGTGCTTTGCCAGGGAACCAATGTTGAGGGCGATCAGTGTACAGATGATAAGAGCGATAAGGACGGCAAGTGGTAAAGCTCCACCTGCGAAAGGAATCGCGGCCCCAAGGCTGAATGCCACGGCTGAAGCTGGCGCCATGGTCGTGATGGATTGGAAGAGTACGCCGGGAAGGCCAATCGCGTTTGCACGCAGTTTCGTTTGTTCCGCCGAAGAGGAGGACCGAATTGACATACGCTTACTCCTTCTCTACCTGAGATGATAGAAAAAGTCATTTACCAGGCACACCATATCCACAACTGTTACATAAGCTGATCTTGTGCACCTTGTCTTAATGATAAGCATTTTCAGAAGAAAAGCAAGGGAGGCTTGTTTTTGTTAGAAGCCTCGCAACCTTCGATCGCTCGCCAATTATTTATTACGTGGAATGGGTAGATTGTGGCCGCGCCACTAACGATAGGTAAGTTCCGTCTGTCAATTATATGTACCGTCTTTTTGGTTATACCTGTCCAGTAAGGAACCGGTTGACATATTTAGATTAGTTTTGGAAGGCACCAGGATCACACGGCGCGGAACGACCTCCGTAGCGCGGCTGCGCGTGGGAAGACTGAATGCAGGCTCAAGTGAAACCTTTTTCAGCGCAACAGGTGTATTACTGGTAGGTACCTGCTCCGGCTCAGGTGTATCAGGTTGTACTCCTGGCAGTCTCTCAACAGGTACATCGACATGCAGCTTATAAGCATAGAAGGCAATAGCGAAAGCTGTCAAAAGCCCAAAGAGAACGATACCCAATGTCGCGCCGAGAGGCAACATAGGAGTACCGCTCACAGGCTGCTTTGCAACGCTCGCTGGTTTATTGATCTCTTGCGTTTGCCCCCTATTGACTGCCGTCATAGACAGGTTCAGAGAAGATATATATTGTAACCAGGGCGTGAGCTTACGTAACCTGGCATTATTCGCAGCAACGATGCTGGGATTAACCGTCGGCTTCGGTTTGGGCTTAGAAACAGGTGGAGGTGACGGTGGCGGCGCAATCCCGCGATAATTATACATCAGCGCGATGACTTTCCCTGCCCATAATGGGTAGCTGGTGGTGCCAACGTAGGGACGGGCAATCACATACACCGTGCTCAAACCGCGATTCACATAACCGTTTCTGAGCAAGTTAAACCAGTAAACGATAGCTGCCGAATAAGACGGGTAAATGGTATAGCCGTCGAAGGCCGAGGGATACCCGACGCTCCCACGCACGCTCCCTGGGTTGCGGTCTGCCAATCCAACCCCCGCGGCGCTATCATTGGTCTCGGTCCACCAGACAGCGAGGGCGAAGGCATCATCGATGTTTGTCTGACGCGAAGCTTGTTCCACGAGTTTGCCCGTGCCCACCATCGGACTGCCAAGGCGGGCAAAGATAGCATCGATCGTTGCCGCCGACAATGTTGGCGGCCCCACGACACTGACATCACCCGCGGCATGGGTGACTACATGAGGCCCCTCTGCTTGTTGAGCCTCCCAGAGCAGCGCGACCCCACCGCCAACAATCACAATGATCGTACTCACTACAAACAACTGAAATAGTCGCAGCAAAGCACGTTGCTGGCTAGTTATTGGATACATTGAACGCCGCTCACTCGTCATAAATATTTTCAGCACTGGCCATTTTAGAAATAAACGCCATATTACGTCAAATAAGTAGAGGAATAGATACTCAGCATTGAACATCTTTTTCGCCTACACCGATTGTACCATGATTATGTAAACGACCTGCCAAAAGTAGGTTTATAATAGGTAGTATCTCCCATAAACAGTATGCTATACTGGTATTCGCAACGTTTTTGAGAGGGACGGAGGGTCACCATAAACCTACAGCAGGATCCAAGAAATACACAGACCGGTCGCTTAGACCCGCGCACGCTTTTGATGAAGCGTTTTATGATTCTGCGCACAATTGGGCAGGGAGGCATGGGAGCGGTTTATAAGGCACAAGACATGAAACGCAAGTCTATCTGTGCGATCAAAGAGATGAGCCTCTCAATGGTTCCCCCTGCAGAGCGTGAACAGGCCGTCCACAACTTCAAAACTGAGGCTCAGATGCTGTCGAGCCTGAAACATCCAAATCTACCCAGTGTCTCGGGCTATTTTGCCGAGGGGCCGCGCCACTTCCTGGTAATGGAATATATCGAAGGGCTGACGCTCGATGAGTACCTGTCGCGCAACGATGCACCTTTCTCCGAGGCTCGTGTCCTGGGGTGGGCCAGGCAATTATGTGACGTTTTGACGTACCTGCACAGCCAGCAACCGCCGATCATTTTCCGCGATATGAAGCCGGGCAACATCATGCTCATGCGCGATGGTCGTGTCAAACTCATTGACTTCGGTATCGCCCGCTTCTTTCGTCACTCTAGCTCACAAGATACACAGTTACTTGGCACGCCGGGCTACGCGCCCCCCGAACAATATGGCAAGGCCCAGACCGATGAGCGTTCAGATGTCTACTCGCTCGCGATGACACTATTCCAGCTCATGACCAATACGCTCTCGGAAAAGGGCTTTGGCTTGAAGGATGTCCACACCCTCCATTCCGCTATTTCACTTCCTGTAGCGCGCGCGCTGGAAAAAGCCACCTCACTTGCGCCTGAAGACCGCTTTCAGAATGGCGAAACCTTCCGCCGCGCGCTGTTCAGTGAAAACACGTTTATGTTTGAAAATGGCGAACAGGCTACCACCGCGGAGGAACTGGCTGAACTCTGTGCTCGTTTCTCAGATGAAGCAGCTGATTACTTATTCAACGGCGAAATTGAAGTTTGGCTGCAAAAAATTGGCAATGCAAGTCTGGCGCGCATTACCAGGGACATCCTCTATCAGCAGCCCGATCCCTACGATGCGGTCGACCAGTTCTTACAGGCTGTCTTAGGCCCAAATGTCCACATTCGCACAAGTTCAGGGAAGCAGTCAACCGTTACTAAAAGCAGCCGCACGGGCATACCTGTCGTTCCGGCGCCCAATCAAGCAGCGAACCAGTCGCGGACTTCGCGCAGGCCAATACCCACAAACAGCGTACCCGCTATCATAGTACAACCGTATACGCTAAACTTTGGAGAAGTATATCCTGGCCTCTCTGAACCACTAACATTGACTATCACCGATGAGAAAGGTACTCACGGCACCATTGCCCCGAACGAACCATGGATTCAGCTCGATGAGACAAGTTTTGACGGCATCAATACCCACGTCAATGTGAGGGTCAATACCTTGCGCCTGCCTGGCTCGACGCATTATACAGGAACTATTGTGGTGATGCCTGATGAGGAGGACGTGGAACAGGACATTGTGGTCAAAGTAGAAGTGGATGTGTTGGGCAACCTCGACATGTATCCCGAATTCATCATGAACGGGCAGAACAATCAGCTAGCAGCAAAGCAAACTCTGCCGAATGAGGAGGACGACGAAGTAGTGGTTCCTGCTTCCGGCGGAATGTCCATGGACTCTCAAGAGGCTGCCCCTCCACCGTTATCACCGAAGAACAAAGCACACTACGAGGAGTACAAAGCCAAGTATGGTGAGCCAGTCACTAACAGAAGCGTAGGCACGGCGGAAAGCAGCTGGAATCCGTTACAGGCATCTCCTCTGCAAAAATTATGGCAGCAACGCTGCTTAACCATTTTTGCCGCCCTGATGCTCGCCAGCTTATTTTATACTCTGGTCGCGAAAATGACCTCCCAGGCGCCTCTTTCATTGCTCCCCCCCAATCCGTGGTTTATCGTTGTTCTCTCAGGTATTGGGCCAGCAGCAGCCCTGGGAGCCTTGCTGCTCAATTGGAATCGCACCTGGAGCTTCGGGGATACCATCAATCGTATGTGCACCGGCATAAGTACCGCATTTCTCGCGCTCAGCTTCTGCGAACTCATCTGGCAACTCCTGTTTCACGCGCACGCACCCACACTACAACTCTTCGCGATGTTGCTAGTAGCGGTCTTTGGCGGCGTTCTCGGTATAAATGCACGGGTAAGCGACAGGATCATCAACGGAACGTTCTGGTTAGTAGAGCGCGCGCGCTGGCTGATAATCGTAGCGGCAATTATGTTCGGAGGCATACTAGGTTTTCTCCTGTCGGTTGGTTTCACCCTGGGCATCTTCACCTTCTTTGGCATCCTGACAGGAAGTTTAATAGCGCTGGCGCTTGTCATGCGTGTTGACAGACTTATATACAACAGTAACGATGAAAGATAACACAAGCAAATTAATTGTCGTGCTCGGCCCAACCGCCTCCGGCAAAAGTTCGCTGGGCATCTCCCTCGCGCAACGTTTTCATGGTGAGGTCGTCTCAGCCGATTCGCGCCAGGTCTATCGCGGCCTTGATATTGGGACGGCCAAGGTGACAGCAGAGGAACAGACCATTGTTCCACACCACCTGCTGGATATCGCCGACGTTAAGGAGACCTATACTGTCTCGCAGTTTCAGCGGCAGGCCATCGTCGCGATCAATGCCATCGCCGCTCGCGGTTCACAGCCCTTTCTCGTCGGCGGCTCGCCGCACTACATTCAAGTCGTAGTGGACAACCTGGACATTCCCGCAATTCCACCGCAGCCCGCTCTGCGCGCAGAACTCGAGGCCCGATCGCTGGTCGATCTGCTTGCCCAGCTTGAAGAACTAGACCCGCAGAGCGCTGCTGTCATCGATCGCAACAATCCCCGCCGCGTCATTCGCGCCCTGGAGGTCTGCCTGGCCTCCGGCAAGCCTTTCTCCGAACAGCGCAAGATAGCCGCCCCCCTCTATAACAGCTTGCTACTGGGTCTCCACTGGCCGCGTCCCGAACTATACCAACGCATTGATCAACGCGTCGACGAACGCATGCAGCAGGGCATGGTGCAGGAAGTGCGCGACCTCCTCGCTCGCGGTGTCAGTCATGAACGCTTAGAGGCCCTGGGATTAGAATATCGCTTTATCGGTCGCTGGCTGCGCGGCGAGTTCCCTGGCGAACACATCATGGTCGAGCGCCTCAAATTCGCCATACACGATTTCACGCGCCGCCAGCTGACCTGGTTTCGCAAAGATAGCAGAATTGTCTGGATCGCAGGCACCCACCCGGAGCACGCAGAAAAGCTGGTGCAAGCATTTGTTGGTTCATGTTAATCTCTATCCCCCCTCCACAGCCGCTACATCTCCACTCCCACCGAAGCCGGCTCAGCCTCTATAATTTCCCCATCCTCTTTTTCATCCTCACCCTTGCTCTCTTTCTCCGCCTCACTCCCATTTATCGCTAGCGCTGGAAATGACGCTACCACCGGTAAATTGCTCTCAACGACAACACCGTTATCCATGTAGATATGGTAGGGAAACATGGCCGGATCGAAAGCGCTGCTGTGCGAGACGAAGAGTACCTGCTCAAAGTGCTGGCCCAGGATTTCGCCTGTCACAACATTGACCAGTGCCTGGGTGCGGCTGCGATCAAATGAACTCAGAGGCTCATCTAATACCACAAAGCCAGGTGCAGCCACTAATTCGCGCGGAAGGGCGGCAATAGCGAAGGCCAGGCGCAGAGCCAGCGACAACTGGTCCGTGACCCCACCGGAGAGTGCCGACCTGGGCACATATTCGCCCGCCGCGGTATCCCATACTCTCAGTTGGAACGGGCCTCCACTGGTAGTCCCCTCTTCTTCATCCGTTCTCAAGCGCACATCGTGATAGCGTCCACTGGTTAGTAGGGGTAGGAGTTGTTGCATGTAGTACTCGGTACGCGGCAGCATCTTGCGCATCAATCGCTCTGACATGGATTTCAATAGCAAGCTGCCGTATTTCTTGGTCTCGTAGTCACGTTCCTGCTGCTGCTTCCGTGTCCGCGCCTGCTCCAGGTCAAGCCTGTCTCCTGTTTGCAATTGCGTGCTAAGTGACAATTCTTGCCGCTCTAGTGCCTGCAGTTCCTGCTCTAGCGACTCGCGTTCCTCTTCCAGGCGCGCGCGGTCCAGCGTAGTATACTCTCCGACGAGAGGCCAGATAGACACAATATCGGTGAAGTTGTAACTTTTAGTTGGAGGGCGATTGCGCTGGACAAGCATAATTGTAATACGTTCATGCGCCTCTTCGATCTCCTGGCGACACAGCTCGATCTTCGCTTTCGAAGCTCTCTCCTGTACCTGTATCTTCTCCAGTCCTTGTAGGAGACCGCTCTCGTCAGCATGGATAATCTCTTGCGCGCAGCGTTGGCGCAGCATCACAAGTGTCTCCGCGAAGGGGTTAGCTGGCACTATCCAGCTGCCAAGGGAGCCGCTGTACTTGGCAAGGCGATTATAATGGTCGGCCAGTGAGTCCTGCCGTTCTTTCAGTACAATGGCATAATGATCGTGGCGACTTTGTAGCTCAACGCGATTCCCAAGGCTTATATGCAGAGTCTCTAGCTGTTTGCGTGCCGCGATTTCCGCGTTGTTGATAGCGGTCTGCCCAAAGGAGACGCCCAGGGGTTTGACACGCTGGCGTAGTGAGTCCTGCAAATTTTGCAAGGCGCTGCGTAATGTAAGCTGCTGCTTCCGTGCACGTTCAACCTGCTCAACAACATTCACCCCCTGGTAATGTTGACCTCGCTCCGTAAGCGCACGCTTGCTCGCCAGCAGAATACCAAGCGACTCCTTCTGTTCCTTGAGCTTTGCTTTGAGATCACTTACGAGTTCGAGCTTACTATCCAGCGTGACGATCTCTCGCTCAGTAGCCTTGATGGCATCTGCGATAGCCATTTCCAGGTCGTCTACCGTGGTGGTGGATTCTTTGACAGAGGAAACCGCGGCAACTGAGGTATCGAAAGTGGGAATGGATAGTCCCTCCTGACCCGCCAGCGTCGTTATTTCGTTCTGCCTGTCCTGGATGGCGATGCGATCAGATCGTAATTGCGCGTCCATGTCGTCCCAACCCTCGTTTTTACGCTGGTCCTCCAAACGTTGACGCTCTTTGCGCAGTACCGCTACCGCATCCTTTGTCACATTGACCTGGTTATACAAGGCAACGGCAGCATTCTGCTTCTCAGTCAAATGCTGCTGTATACTTTCGAGACTCTCACCCTTATCCTGTATCTGCTGCAGGAGTTGCTGGGCTTCTTCGCGCGAACGTGGCACGCTACCTCCAAGCGAGCGGATCTCGTGCTCAACCTGTGCCAGCGCATCGCGTTTACCACTCGTGCGCATCGCTGTTTCGCGTGCCGCAACCATCATGCCAACCTGGCTGATGGCGTCCTGCATGTGTCTGTTGGCTATCTGTTCCTCGTTATGCACCTTGTTATATTTATACATGCTAAAGCCCGCACCCGCTAATAGCAAGAGCACGAATAGCCCTAATGCAGAGGCCAGGATAGCCTGCTGTGAAAAAATCAAGAGCGCGACAATTCCCAAGACTACACCAAGAACGCCGCTTCCTATGGAGATCATCAACCACCTATTCGCGGCACGGCGGGCTTCTAAAGCCGCATTTGTCAGTCGCTCCTGGTGCTGGTGGGCAGCCATGACATGGTGCTCCGCCTCCGCCAACCCCTGTGATAACCCTTTCAAGTGCTGCCATTCTTTGAGTTGACGCCCGATATTGAACTGCTGCAATTGCTTTTCTAGCGCATCTACCTTTTGCTGCGCTTGCCAAGCCTCGGTCTCGACCAGCTTTAGTTCTTGTTCCTTTTCCTCTAAGTCTTTCCGCGCCTTTGCCAATTGTACGGTATTCTCTTCCACCAACCCCTGCTGCATGACGCGCCGAGTATACTTTTCTTCGGCTTGTTCAAGTGCCCTCAGCCGCTCGCTCAATCCACGCAAACGCCGCAAACGCGCCTCCAATGGTGGACGACCAATACGCCGTTCTTCTAATTGGTTGAGCGACTGCCGTCCCTGTTCCATTTGCACGCCTAGATTGCTAATCTGCGCATCCAGTTCGTCATTATCCTTTTGCAGTCCCTCGTAGCTTTTGAGTTCCTTTTCCAGTTCCTTGATAGTGTTTACCGCGCTCAGCAGGTCATTCGACAGGCGCTCCAATGTGCCAAATGAACGAGTCAGATCAACCAGATCTTTGACGCGTTTCTCCAGCGCAGGGAGCTCTTCGTGCTCCCTGCGGTCGAGTTCTGCTATCTCCCGCTCCAATTCAGGCAATTCGCGCCGTGCCTCAGCTATCTCATCATATGCGGTGATAATCTCACCAAGGGTAGCATCTGCTTTGTTTAGTTGCTGTATACGACTCTGGCGTGCCTTCAGTTCGGCACGCTTCTCGCGCAGTTGTTCGAGAAAAAGCTCTTGCTCCGCGATATCCGTCTCTTGCTGGCTGATCTCCGTCAAGTCCTCGGAGACGGACACGGCATCGAGCGCCGCCTCAAGTTCACCCAACCGCTGGCTTAATTCAGGAATGCGGGCCTGCACCTCGGCCAGTTTCAGCCGTTCGGTACTTTCGTGCAGCATCCGTTCATCGTTTGGCGTCAATTTGAACTGCTCTGTCAAACGCATCAGCTTTTCAAGGCCCAGCAGCTTGCGCAGCGTCGCCTCTCGTTCACTTCCCGGCAGGTTCTCCACCCGATGCAAACTTTTTTGTTCGATATAACAGGAGTTGCGCAGGGTTTCGCCGTCCATGCATCCTAACTCGGTGATGATTCGTTCGTTGGCGCTCCCCAGACGTGTTATTGGCTCCTCTTCAGGCATCCCTACCTTGTGCACGTACAGGGTCACCTGCTGTCCCTTTCCCCGCTCGATGATGCGGTTGATGATCAGTTCCGTCGCACCAATAGAGAGGGTAAGTGTGACACTTGCTTGTGACGAGCCATAGAGTACCAGCTCATCAACAGAACTTTTGCTGCGGTCCGAGGTGATAGCTGTACCATAGAGAGCAAAATAAATGCTCTCCAAAAGGGCAGATTTGCCTGCTTCATTCGGACCCTGAATGAGGATACTGCCGCGCTGCGGGAAGTGCAGGTTGATCTCCCGCAGGAGCCTGAAACGTTCAACAGTGAGATGTTTGAGTATAATCATAAGCTACCGCCTTTTTACCTCGTCCATAGCCGCCAGAAGATCTTCTCTAGTTGAGCGCAAAGCTTTTTTCTCCCGTTCATCACGCGCGGCATCGATCCATTCGTCTACTAAGGCCATCAGTTCCTCACGAGGGGAGAAACGCTCGCCTGTTTCCGCTGATATGGCTTCCAGTTCAGGCAAGATTTCCAGGCTGCTATCGTCGATAGCGAGGGCAAAACAATGTTCTTCGCCATAGCGCCGAATCTGGTTCAGATCCAATTGATGGTACTGACCCCGTGTCAGTTGACCTTCAAGGAACAGCTGTACCATCGTCTCCTCATTGCAGAGGGGCTGCAGCCGCTCAAGTATACTTTCGGTGATAGAGGCAGTAGTGCTCGCTTCATCCGGCCAGAGTTCACTGGTCTTTAGAAGCAATCGCTTCAACCTCAGGGAATCGACCGCGACATGCTTACACCAACGCATGCCGTTGGCGGCAAGCCCCAGAAAGACGAAACCTGGTTCCTGCTCAGTATCACTGAAGTCGATACGCTGTGTAGCTCCGGCTACGACAATCTCGCACTGACCACTACGCAAATGTTGGTAACCATGGTGATAGCCAGCCAGGATATAGCGAAACAATGATTGTTCATTCATACTACTGCGGCTAACCTCAGCACGTGTATCCAATAGAGACGTTCCTGTGGTCATGCCTTCGAGGGGTGCATGTAAAAGGAGGATAGCTACTGCGGCGCGCTCAATATCACCCTGTTCATGGATGCGCGTTAATGGATTGCCTTCCTGTCCCGCCAGCACTCCAAGGCCGCAGATACCGACTAAAACATCACGCACCTTGATCATGACGGGCTCAAGTTCAGCAGGATTGGGGGGGAAATAATGCATGACACCCAGGTGCGCGTAGCTGAGTTGCGGAGCTTGAGCAACCTCTCCCAGTAGAGAGTGCGTCTCAGCCGGTGTATCGTGAACGCCTCCAAGGGCAAAGACACGCACACCCGCCTGCCGCAACTGTGCCAGCCGCGCTGAAACAAAACTGCGATCCCGTTCATCTGGAGTGGTTGAATCAAACAAATCCCCTGCCTGCACAAACAGATCAACCCCCTGACCCACTGCGAAATCGGTTGCCTGCTGAAAGGCGCGGCGCAATCGCAGCTGGCGCTCTTCGCGTTTGCGCGGGTGCTGTCCAAAAGCACTATAGCCAAGGTGGTTATCAGAGGTAAATACGACGGTGATTGTATCATTAGAACCCTGTTGCTGCTCGAAGGACCCTGCTTCTGCCTGGATACCTCCCACATTATTCTCTGTCATTCGACGACGCGGCTCACGAACCTTCTCCAGTGCCGCTCCTCCTTCCAATTATTTTTGGGCTCCCTCTCTTTGGAGGGAGCCTGATAATTCAGGCAATAGTATCTGTATCAAATCGAGTCTATCACAAACAAAGACGATTAAAAACCAAACCCCATAGAAAAAGGACTATTTGGGGGATAGCAAGCAAAAAAACTGACGAAATATCCAAAAGTACCGAAAGGAACTGAAGCGTAGACACCGTGCATCTAACCTATTAAGATAGTATGTGTTTGCGTCATTTTTAAACTCAGCCGACCGAAACGCTTAACCTATTTAGCACGTCTAATAAGATAGAGGGACATTTCTTTTGAATGTATTCTACCTTATATAAGCAATAAACGGACACATTGCACGTCCTTAGAGGGGAGAGGAAGAGGGGTGGCAGTAACACAGTACAATAGAGAAGGAGAATCGCGCGGCATCCTCATTTCCTTTGTACAAAGTATTCAGGAACGAGATATCGTCACCTACGAGCACTCGAGAAGAGTGGCAACTTATGCTCAACGCCTGGCCCGTTACCTGGGCTGGAGTCGGCGCGAGGCATACGACCTTGCCCTGGCCGCGCTCGTACATGACCTCGGCAAGACGTGGATCGCCAATGATATTCTCAACAAGTCAGAAGCACTCTCAGATGACGAACGCCGCACCATGGAACGACACCCCGTGATAGGCGCACGCATACTCATCGGCTGCGATGTGCACCCTTTTTACGTTGAGACTGTCCTGCACCACCATGAGGCATGGGATGGTCGCGGCTATCCCAATGGTCTGCACGGAGAAGAAATTCCCTTAAGCGCACGCATTTTGACTGTGGCCGATGTCTATGATGCCTTAACGTCTCAGCGTCCATATAAAGTAGCATTCTCAGACGATGCCGCTCGTGAGCGCCTGCTCATGGGGGCCGCCACCACTTTTGACCCAACTATTGTGCGAGCCTTCCTCCATCTGCTGGATACATACCCGAATTTCACGTTGCCGCAGCGTGTCTGCGCTCTACCCCAAAGTACCCGCCCCAGTCAACAATTCCCCTTTTTGACAGACTTTTAAAAGGACCATCATGCAATTAAGCGAACAAACACTGCTCCGTTTACACGTTGAAGCCGTCTGGGGCGTACAACTTCCTGCCATTTTACAAAGTGACTGCTCGCTTTCGCACGAAAGCAAGCAGCCATCCTGGAAGCTCTGTGCCGCCGCAATCACCAGTGGCCACGTCACTATTTGGAGACCGGACGTACGCGCAGCAGAGCGCGAAGCATTACTTGCTCGTGCGCACGAGGCGCTGGCCTTGCCGCCAACCGTAGCTGCCGCATGGGATATCAGCCGCGAGGTTGCTCTTCACCAGGTGGCATCACCAACCATGGATATGACAATTGTCCAGCAACTCGCGCGTCCTCTTACTTCGCGCGATCGCTCACTGCTGAGAGCTTTTCAACCTAATTCTGAGCAGTACTACCTCCATGCGGACCGCCATCCGCTCATCGGCGTTATCATCGAAGGACGTTTGCTCAGCCTGGCCCATAGCTCACGTCGCACCTCTGAGGCATGTGAACTCGGCATTAATACCTTACCAGCGGCACGTCGCAGAGGATACGCGCTCGCAGCAACCATCCTCTGGGCAGCAAGTGTAACCCAGGAAGGACTTATTCCTATCTATAGCGCACTTATCAAAAATCAGGCGTCCCTCAGCTTAGCCCCTGCCGCCGGATATCGCATCTTCGCCCACATAGCAACTATCAAATGATAGCAGCAGCAACAAAGTTACAAAATCTTTCCCAAAAAGTTTCGCGTGCGCTCATTCTCTGCATGGTCAAAAATTTTCTCGGGCGTTCCCTCCTCCACGATAACCGACTTATCCATAAAAATCACGTGGCTGCACACCTCACGGGCGAAGCCCATCTCATGCGTGACAACCACCATCGTCATACCCTCTTCGGCCAACTGCTTCATGACTTTGAGTACCTCACCGACAAGCTCAGGATCAAGAGCAGAGGTAGCTTCATCAAAAAGCATGATTTTAGGGTTCATTGCCAGTGCGCGCGCAATCGCCACGCGCTGCTGTTGACCACCCGAAAGTTTATGGGGATAGGCATTCGCCTTCTCCGCGAGACCAACTTTAGCCAGCAAAGCATGAGCACGCTCGGTAACCTCGCCCTTTGGCTGGCGCAGTACATGAATGGGCGCTTCGATCACGTTTTCCAGTGCCGTCATATGTGGGAAGAGGTTGAAGCGCTGAAAGACAAAACCGACTTGTGAACGGATACGGGCAATGTTGGCCTCGCGGTCCTCGACAAATCTACCATTACTCTCGCGATAGCCCATCAATTCACCGTCAATATAGATACGCCCATCGTCTATCTTCTCCAGGTGATTGATGCAGCGCAGCAGCGTGGTTTTACCAGAGCCGCTGGGGCCTATCACCACGACAACCTGCCCGCGTTTAACGGAGAGATCAACACCATTTAGAACGGTGAGATCGCCGAAGCGTTTGACAATCTTCTCGGCTCGAACCATCTCCCTGCTATCGGCAATTTCCTGTTGGTGTACACTCATCGCGTTTTTTCCTCCAATCCCCTTACATTTATCGTCCACTGGCTAGCGTACCTGCTCCGTCAGAACGAGGTGAGCCGAAGCCCAGCATACGTGATGCCCAACCCTTCTGGTTAAGTTCGGCTTTTAACGTACGATTGGGATCAAGACGGTTCTCGATCCAGCTCTGGATATAGCCCCAAAGAGTAGTCAAGAGCAGGTAGAAGACGGTGGCCACAATCAGGAGTTCAAAGATAACAAAATTCTGCGAACCATAGACCTCAGCAGTACCTGTGAGTTCGAGCAAACCAATTACAGAGGCAATGGAGGTGGTCTTGAGCATGTTATTGAATTCGTTGCCCAGAGGAGGGATAATCACACGCGCTGCCTGTGGTAGGATTATGCGACGCATTGCCAGTGCGAACCGCATTCCGAGCGATTTGGCCGATTCCATCTGCCCGGTGTCTACAGAAGTAATACCCGCACGTACGATTTCCGCCATGTAGGCTCCTTCATTCAGGGAGAAGGCGACCAGGATAACGGCAAAGTCAGGAAGGAGAAAATTGGGATTATTGATGATTCTTGGTAGCCCATCCCAAAGTAGGAGCACCTGCACCAGTAGCGGACTTCCGCGAAAAAACCAGATATAGGCGCGTGCTGGCCAGTTCAAGTAGGGGAAACGCGACATACGCATCAAAGCCAGGAAAAGCCCTAGAATGACACCAATTAACTGGGCAACGACAGAGATCCAGAGCGTTCGCCAGGCGGCAATTAGAAATAAATGGTTAGGGTCGCTGAAGAGAAAATGCCAGACAGTATCCCATTGAAACACAGAGAGACCCTCCTTATTAAAGTGTTCCGAGTTTTCCTGCCCAAAAATGAAGGAGAACCCGGAACACAAAAGCTGCCTTTAGGCGAAAAGTGTACGCCGATCAGCCATAGCGATTGCCTCGTTAGTCAACCCCCACTTGTTAATGAGCTGTTTATACGTACCGTCAGCCTTCAGCTTATCGAAAGCACTCTTCACTGCGTTGAACATCTTGGTGTCGCCCTTACGAATGACGATGCCCTCAAGTCCTGCATTGATAACTGCACCACCAACAGCAAATTGACCAGGGTGCTGCTTGTTGAAGTAGTCTGTCACGGGAGAGTCTTGATAGGTAGCTACCACGCGCTGATTGGCGAGCAGCTGGATGACAGCCGTTTGATCCTGCAAGACGACCATTTTAATTTCGGGTTTATTGGCTTTTTTACAGGCATCGCTGGCCGTCTGTAAGTCCGTCTGCTCAATGGTGCCGGTCTGAACGCCAACGTTCTGTCCGCACAGGTCTGCCGGTTTCGTAATATTTTTAGGATTGCCAGCCAGCACTAACAAGGACTCACCAGCATTGAAGTACGGCACAAAATCAACCTTCTTCTGCCGCTCTGGGGTAACGCTGACAGCAGAAATCACCACGTCAAAGCGCTTGTTCGACAGGTCATCGATGATGGTATCAAATTTCGTGGTGACAACATTCACTTGTAAACCCATAGTCTTCGCTACGGCCGTGATCAGGTCCACATCGAAACCAACTGCTTTATTGGTGGCAGTGTCAATATATTCCTGCGGTGGATAGGTCGTGTCACTGCCAACGGTTAATACGCCTGACACTCTCAAGTCTGGCGCCGTACTAGAAGTTGTGCCAGTGGTCGAGGTTGTAGAACCGCAGGCTGCAAGCAGTAGTGTGAGCACTACAAGCACGCCCACCATCAACATACCTATCGGTGTATGCCGTCCTGGCTTTTTAACAGTAAATAACACTTGAATTACCTCCTCTGATCAAAGAACAAATATTGGTGAAATAGTAAGAGTAGTGTAGCACAGTACTGAAACATGGTACAAGAACATGCGATACATTCTATCCCTTTTGTGTAATTACGTTTATTATCAGACTTGTATCACCAAAGCAAAAACGTGTATAGACCTTTTTTGTCACAATTGCCTGACAATGCAGAAAATACTGACTCTTCTATCATGGTAGTTACACTTGAAAGGAAAGAAGGGTAATTGCAAAAGATTCCTCTACAATACACATTACTTTACGGCGTGGTCTGATAACACGCAGAGAATTTAACAGAAGCAACTAAGGCCTTTGACGGTTATTATGGCACTTCTACACATTTTTCCACCGAGTTGTCCACAATCATTGTGGATAACTTTGTATGTTAGTGACCTTTTCCCCCTTCCCTAAGTTATCCACAAAAAGTGGGGATAACTTATCCACATCTTCCACAATCTGGATGCTCTCTCTGAGTTATCCACAAAAAGTGGGGATAACTTATCCACATCTTCCACAAAACCTATCTTGGGTAATCTTTTGTCGAGGTTCAGAATGTCGCCAAGCATTTCTTTCTCTTGGCGCTAGATAGGAGGTTTAATAATACATGGAAGATGAAAAAAGCGAATAAAGTGGATAAACTGGCAAAAAATGTGGATAACCCTCCAATATTGTGTAAAAGTTTTGCAGCTTTCTAATAACCCAAATTACCTATGCCACTTTATCCATAAGCAGTTGGGATAAACAATGTACGCCTTTTACAACGCGAGTGGAAGCTCCTAGTTATCCACATAGAGTGGGGATAAGTTATCCACATTGTTCTAGAGATGTGGATAACTTATCCCCACTCTATGTGGATATCTCAGGTGACTCTTTCCACTGTTATCCCCACCCATCCTTTTTTATCCACATCCTATCCACCGGCCTCGCCGACGAAATAATGTTGTTCACATCGCCCAAACTGGCTTCAGAGGCTGATATCCATAGTAAGAATTCAAAGAAAGGAACATACATTGCCGACTTATCCACATATCCACAGTCCCTACTACTACGGTATTATATTTTTATTTTAAAATAAAGATACTAATAGTAATATAGGGACTGTGGATATGTGGATAACTTTTCTCGTATCCTCAAGCCCTGCTTGTTCGTCGTAACAGATAGTACAATCGGGATACAAATATCCACAAGTTTATACATTTGTTAATAGTAGCGCGACTTTCTAGAATATCGTCCGTTATATGTGGTGTAGGACAAACTGAACTACCTATCCCATTGACTAATTTGCTGAGGAACCCGGTGCTATGTCTATTATCGAGACAATCAAGGCAAAAATTGATGTGGTAGAAGAGATCGGTTTGGTTGTGGCCCTGCAGAGATCGGGAAAGTCCCTTAAGGGTCTTTGCCCCTTTCATAACGAGCGTACTCCCTCGTTTTACGTGTTTGCGGAGACACAGACCTGGCATTGTTTCGGTTGTAATGAAGGCGGAGATGTTTTCTCCTTCGTACAGAAGCAACAAGGCCTGGAATTTCGTGAGACGCTGCAGTACCTGTCTGAAAAGGCAGGCGTTCCAGTCGATGACTATGGCGGTCAAGATCCAGAGGCTGCGCGCGAAACAAATGCTCTCAAAGAGCGCCTGCGCAAACTCAATGAGGACGCGCTGTTATGGTTTCATCAAATGCTGGTGCGCTCGAAAGAGGCAACGGAGGCTCGCGCTTACGTCCAGAGTCGCGGCATCTCGGCTGATTCGGTGGTCACCTTTAGTCTCGGCTATGCTCCTGAGCAGTGGGATGGCCTGGCGCATTTCCTGTTGGGACGAGGCTATACAGAGCGCGAGCTGGTTAATGGTGGACTTGCGCGAGACCGTGATGGAGGACTGGGTGGCAATGGCGACAATAGTGGCGGGATCTATGATTACTTTCGGCGCCGCCTGATTTTTCCCATACGGGATATTCGTGGACGGGTGATCGGCTTTGGTGGTCGTGCTTTTGGAGAAAACCAGCCAAAGTATCTGAACTCGCCTCAGACGCTCTTGTTTGAGAAGAATAGTGTGTTGTACGCCCTGGATATGGCCAGGGAAGCTATTAAACTCGCAAAACAAGTGGTGATTGTTGAGGGGTACGTGGATGCGGTTATTGCTCACCAACATGGGACAAAGCAGACCGTAGCCTGTATCGGCAGCGCGATTACAGAAAAGCACATTCAACAACTGAAAAAACTGACCAGGCAAGTGACACTGGCCCTTGACCCCGATGCAGCCGGTGCGAGCGCCACCGAACATGGCATTCAGGAGGCCCTAAAAACCTTTGATCGCATCGTTGTTCCTGTACCATTGGCGGCATCAAATCCAGTTACGGGCAGACGCAAGCACCACGAACCGCGCGGTATGATCCGCCTGGAAGAGCAGGTAGATGCTGAGATCAATGTCCTGCAGTTGCCACCCGGTGAAGATCCGGACGAGGTGATTAGAGCGAACGCTTCTCTCTGGGACTACGCCGTGTCTCATCCGGTTCCGCTAGTGGATTACTACTTTAAAGTAAAAACAGTAGACCTCAATCTGCGAGAGCCAGGCGGTAAAACTGAGGCGGCCAAACGTCTGCTTCCGGTTATAGGTGTGATCAGTGATCGCGTCAAAAGAGATGCCTATATGCGGAAATTGTCTGGTATGATCAGCATCGATGAGCGTACTCTCTATGACGAGTTGCAGAACATCTTAAAGGGGCAGAGAACATCAAGTGTTATCGCACAATTCTCCGCACCGATGGGACAGCAACAGGTGAGCAGAAGAAATAGTGGAGCTTCTCAAGCATCCTTAACAGAGCCTCCCAGCGAAGCCAGAGGAGTACCCAGAGGGGGTACGCAGGATGCTCAAGATGGTAAACCACAGCTTGCGCTGGGGCTTGACAAACGGAAGAGCGATACGTTACAATGGGAGGACTACCTGATTGGGCTACTCTTGCACAACCCTGGGTTAAGTCTGCATGTTTGTGGTATAATAGCTGATGGAGACTTTGCTGGGACTGACACGCGAGAGTTGTACCACATTCTCAACTCTGTTTTTCAACGTGGCTCTTCCTCCTTACATGAACCCTTAGAACAATTAGTGCCTTCTGCGTTGCTGACAACAGTTACGAGAGCGCGGAAACGTATTGAGTCTGGTACTCCTTTAGATGGAGCGGGACAGATAAAATTTGCTGTCCAATGTGCCACCAGGCTCAAACGAATACGATTGCTACAATTGAATAAAGAATTACAGTATGTTCTGCGAGAAGCACAAGATACTGGCGATGTTGCAGAAGTGCAACAATTGCAAAGGCAACTGCTGGCTATTCATCAGCAGTTGCGCACAATTGACTCGGCAACGCATTTGCAGGGGTGACGAAATCCTTCGCGTTCGATGTGTGTCGGTTTGGTTGGTTATAATCTTTTGTGGAGTCTAGTGGAATCATCTTTACCACATTGGATCAGAAAACGGGATTTATCAATTTATTCATTTATTACCCTGGACCTGTTTTCTGAAGGGGGATGCCATAATGGTGAATAGGGAACAAGAAGTGATTGATCGGGTACAAAATGATCGTGTTGTACACACGGAACCTTTAAAAGAGATGTTCAACATCGAACCTTTTGAAGAGTCCTTAATGCGTAATACGGAAAATGTCACGGAAAATGTCTTTGATATCGATGCGGTAGGTCATCATACTCAGGCCACCGAGAGCGGCAGTCTTGTAACTCCCGCCGGTGAGCAAGAGTCGTTTGACCTGTTTTCTAAACTGCAGGACGAAGAGTCTATGGACGCCCTGGATTCAACGAAAGAGCCACCAGCAGACTGGGAGCCTGGCCCGGAAGATGAGGTAGATATCATGGCTAATGCTAAGTGGGACGATCTGCACGATGGCTTTGGAATCGTGGTTGCTGACCTGGAAAGTAGCCTGGACGATCCTGTGCGGATGTATCTCCGCGAAATTGGCCGCGTCCCCTTGCTTTCCGCCGAGGAAGAGGTTAAGCTGGCACAACGCATGGAGCGCGGGAAGGCTGAGTGTCTAAAGGCCGTGCCAAACCGTCGTTATGTTGATGACGGGGATGAAGCCCAGCGTCGCTTGACCGAGGCAAACTTGCGCCTGGTGGTCAGCGTTGCGAAAAAGTATATTGGTCGTGGTATGAGCCTGCTGGATCTGATCCAGGAGGGCAATATTGGCTTGATTCGTGCCGTTGAGAAATTCGACTACACAAAGGGTTACAAGTTTAGTACGTATGCAACCTGGTGGATTCGCCAGGCTATCACGCGCGCTATCGCCGACCAGGCGCGCACGATTCGTATCCCCGTTCATATGGTGGAGACGATCAACCGCTTGATCCGCATTAGTCGCCGCCTGCTACAGGACCTCGGGCGTGAACCCACGTCCGAAGAGATCGCTGAACAGATGGAGATTAGCGCGGAAAAAGTACGCGAGATCATCAAGGTTAGCCAGGAGCCTGTCAGCCTTGAGACTCCCATCGGTGAAGAGGACGATAGCCACCTGGGCGACTTTATCGAGGACCACACTGCCCTGGCTCCTGCTGACGCGGCCAGCCATCAACTGCTCAAAGAGCAGGTGGAGGATGTCCTCGATAGCTTGACCGAGCGCGAGCGTAAAGTGCTCCAGTTGCGTTTCGGCCTCGATGACGGTCGCAGCCGCACCCTGGAAGAAGTTGGCAAAGAGTTTCACGTCACCCGTGAGCGTATTCGCCAAATTGAAGCCAAGGCTCTGCGCAAACTGCGCCATCCCAGCCGCAGCCGCAAGCTGAAAGACTACCTGGATTAGCTGCTAGTAGCATGAAAAAGAAGCCGCCTGGCAATCCGTAATGATGGGTTGGGCGGCTTCTTCTTCATGCTATCTGCTCGTCTTTTTCCAAACGAGGGAATAGCGCCACAACAGGTGTCTTCTCACCTTCGCTCCTGGTAGGACAAATCGGCAGATGTGACGCAGTTGCGCGAGTGTCAGATACGCATCATATTGTCCATGCTCAGCCCATGCTTCCTGGATTTCTTGTGGTTCCTTGATGCGACCTGTCTTCAGGTATTTCAAGAGGATGTTTACAGGGATAGCCGCCAACATGGTGAAGATATCGGAGGGGCGTGCTTGATAGAGGTCAAGCACAATGAGCGTCCCGTCCACTGTCAACGCCATTTTCATTTTGCTGAGGGTATCTTCCATCGGCACGTGATGGAGGGTGGCAATGGAGACAATGCAATCGAACTGCTCAGGAGGAAACTCCAGAGATAGCACGTCTGCCACCTGAAAGTCGATGTTTGCGTATGATGCTGAGCGCTCTTGCGCAAGACGGATCATCTGTGGAGACAGGTCGAGAGCTAGCACATGCTCCACACGACATGCTAAGAGACGGGCAAATGCCCCCGTACCACATCCTATTTCGAGTGCATTCCGGCTATGCGGCGGAACCTGCTTCAGAATGAAGCGATGGTAGTGACTATTGTGGTCCCACCCCTCCCGCGACAGCAGTGCTAAGCGGTCAAAATCTGCTTGAATGCGAGCAACGTCAACGTTATCTCTCATGGTTGAAGATCATCTTGGGATCGTAATTTGCCACATTGCTGCAACACGAAGGCAAATGCGTCGGCTCGCTCTTCGTACACTTGCTGCCTGGTCGATCCCATACCATGGCCTGCCTGGAAATCGACGCGCAGGAGCACAGGTTTCTCCGAAGCGGTTGCAGCCTGTAGCCGCGCGCCCATTTTCGCTGGTTGCCAGACTACAACACGGGGATCATTGAAGCCGCCCGTGAGCAGCACCGCCGGATAATGTATGCCATCCTTGACTCTTGCGTAGGAATCCATGATTGATAGGCCTTTGAAACCATCTTCAGAGGTGACGCTGCCAAACTCCTGGATGTTAGGTGGGCCATTTTCGGTCAACTCGAAGCGCAGCGCGTTCGTTACAGGCACAAACATCAGCATAACTGCCCACAAATCGGGACGGCGTACCAGTGCACCACCGGTAGGAATTCCCCCGGCGCTTCCACCTTCTCCCGCCAGGCATTCAGGGCGCGTATACCCCTGTTTGACAAGATACTCCCCACAGGCAATGAAATCATCTATGGTAGTGTGCTTGTTGAGCATCTGCCCAGCTTTGTGCCATCCCTCACCGTACTCGCCACCGCCACGCATATGGGCAACGGCAAAGACTCCGCCACGCTCGTACCAGGCAAGCATCGAGGGATCAAAGAAGGCTTTGATGGAAATACCATAAGAACCATAGCCCAACAGAAGCGCAGGATTGGTGCCATCCAGTCTCAGACCTTTGGCATGAATAATAGAAAGAGGAATCTGCACACCATCCTGTGCCGGCGCAAATACCTCGCTCACTTCTAGCTTGCTCACGTCAATTGGTGATGGGAGAATCCAGCCAGTATCTGTGACGCTCCCACGATTGGCGTCGCAGCGATACAGCCGTGGTGATACTAACCAGGAAGAGAGGTAAAGCAATACCTCAGGGTTCGCGGCCTCATTCGTCCAGCCTATGATTGTCCCCTCAAAAGGCAGGGGAAGCTGCTCAGGCTTGCCACCGCTCAACTTAATACGCCGTAGCCGTCCTATTCCACCATCAAGATCGCGCGTGAGCAGGTAATCCCCGGCAATCCGTATCTCCTCGATGACAGCCCTGCTTTCTGGCACCACTATTGGAGCACGTGCAATGTCAGGATTCTTAAGTGAGGTCGCAATCACTTTATAACGCGCTGCATCCTTGTGCGTCATGAAATAGATGGTATTCCCAATCCATGCATAGCCGGTCACTTCATCCTCAAGATCAACGATCTTCGTCCAAGGACAGTCAGCCGGGTCAGCCAGCGCAGAACGTGGGGCCGCATACAACGTCAACTCGTTGCGATCCCCGTGCCTGATCTCGCCGATCATCCACTCACTGGTTGTTGTGGTGAACACCAGTGGGGTATCATCGCGTGTAATCTCTACGTGTGGGTTGATGCCTCGCCCAAAGACAACCGGATCCTTGTCGGGATCGTCGCCCAGACGATGCAGATAGGTACAACCATCTTTGTAATGATCGGTCAACGGCGCATCAGGGGCGCGCTGGGGAAAGCGGTGGTAGAGGAAGGAGCGATGATCCTCTAGCCAGTTGACCGTTGTGAGATCAGTACGGCTGATGGCAAAATCAAGCGTCTTGCCACTCTCTGCCTCCAGCACATAGAGCGTGCTATCCTCCGAACCGCCCTGTGAGAGGCCATAGGCAACATGCCGACCATCGCGTGCGGGAAAGTACCAATCGATGGACGTCTGCACTGCACCTTCCAGCATATTGGGATCGAAGAGGGTTTTCTCCTCCCCATTTACGGCAAAACGCACCACCAGCCGGGCAAGCTTCTCGCCAGGATCACGCCGGTAGTAAAAGACATTTCCTCCGGCAATGCTAAAAGAGAAAAAGCTGGTGCTGGCATTGTCCAATTCTTTGATGCGCGCCAGCAAAGTTTCCCGCTCAGGCAACGCATCCAAATATGCCCTGCTGTAGGCTGCCTGCTCCTTAATCCAGGACTCCATCTCCTCACTTTCCCAGTCTTCCATCCAGCGATAGGGATCTTCGATAGTCGTGCCAAAGTAGGTATCACGCACCACTTCAACTCGAGCGACAGGTTGTTTCATGCCATACCTCTCTTTCGTTACGCTGATGATAACCAATCGGTCATGGGATCTGCTCCTCTTCTTCGTCTTCTGTACCGTCAGTTGAGTATATTTGAGTACATTGACCCCGTCAAGGAAACATAGAGGAGAAAACTCTGTCATAAACGGTTTTTGAAACGTTTCAGAAACGTTCTTTGCCTATACTAAAGATAGATCAGGTTTTGGACAATTATCCATACTGTAGAGCGAAAATTGACGCAAACTTTTTGTTCATTGAAAGGAAATGATATACGCAAACCTCCTTCCTTCTCGCTTCTCTACGGCTCGTTGAGTGGCGTCTCGCTCACCACTTTTGTCTCCTTCACCGATGGAACGAATGTAAACGTTGCGGGCTGGACCAGGATGTAAGTACATGAGATAGCTTGAGTCACTACCCACGACAAATCAAGTTATTGCGTGTAACAGTAGTCATGTAACATAAGAAGTGGCATCAAAGTGGACGCCACTTCTTATGTTACATGACTACTGTTACATTACTGCTGCTCAATTGTTTTGATTGTTTTTTGCACGATATCCACGAAATCGTGCTTAATGCTCGCTCCACCAACCAGTGCTCCGTCGATATCAGGATGTGCCATAAATTCGCTGATATTGGCAGAGGTAACACTGCCGCCATAGAGGATACGTAGAGCAACTCCTGCCTCGCCACTATACATGTTACAGTACAACTGTCGAATAAGCGAAATAACCTTCCCCGCTCCGTCTACTGTAGCCGCTTTGCCAGTACCGATAGCCCAGATCGGTTCGTAGGCAACCACAACCTGCGTTGCCTGCTGTGCCGAAAAGTTTGCCAGGCTCTGCTGCACCTGGCTGCGAATCACTTGCTCGGTCTGGCCTGCTTCGTACTGTTCCAGGTGTTCACCGATGCATATAATCGGACGCAGGCCATGATGCAGCGCTGTCTGCGCTTTTTTGTTCACCATCTCATCTGTTTCGCCAAAATAGGTGCGTCGTTCGGAGTGACCTAGAATCACAGTGCTGCACAGTTCGCTCACCATCGTTGGCGAGATCTCACCGGTGAAGGCCCCCTGCTCTTCATAGTACATATTCTGCGCACCCAACTCCACGCGTGCCAATGGATGCTCATCCAGCACCTGGTGCACAGCAGCTAACGAGATTGCTGGTGGACACAGAATGGACATGATGCGCTCGTACTGTTGCATCAACTTCCCGAGTTCAGGAATGACGTCCCTGGCAAAGTTTGCTGCCAGTTGCGGGCCATAGTTCATCTTCCAGTTGCCCGCGATGATAGCGGTACGTGTTGGTATAGTCATCTCTCTTTATCCTGCAATGCTGCTACGCCCGGTAGAACGCGTCCTTCCAGGAACTCCAGTGAAGCGCCCCCACCTGTTGAGACATGCGTCATCTTTGCAGCAGCCCCAGCCTGTTCGACTGCCGCTGCTGAATCGCCTCCGCCGATGATGGTAGTTGCGCCAGCTCTGCTGCGCTCGGCCAGGATCTCTATCATCGCGTTGGTTCCTCCGGCAAAGGCTGCCATCTCAGCAACTCCCAACGTGCCATTCCAGATAATTGTCTCCGCGCCCTCAAGTGCCTGGCGAAATGCAGCGATACTCTCAGGCCCGATGTCCATGATGCGCCATCCCTTGGGAACCTCGTTGTTGGCAACGACCTTATGAGTTGCATCTGCGGCAAAGCGATCAGCAATCACTACGTCGCTGGGCAACAGAAACTCTAAACCGCGCTGATGGGCTTTAGTGATCAGCTCGCATGCGATATCCACTTTGCCCTCTTCATACAGAGAGTCGCCAATCTCGTAGTCTTCGGCTTTGAGGAAGGTGTTCGCCATCCCACCGCCGATCAGCAGTATGTCGACCATGCTGATCAGTCGCTCCAATACCGCTATCTTGTCAGAGACTTTGGCTCCGCCGATAATTGCAGCGAAAGGTCGACGCGGATTCTCCAACGCTCCTCCCAGGAAATTTATCTCCTTCTCCATCAGGAAGCCGGCCACTCCTGGCAGGTAGTGTGTGACGCCTTCAGTCGAAGCATGGGCGCGATGCGCCGTTCCAAAGGCGTCGTTGACATACACCTCGCCAAGAGCGGCGAGTTGGCGAGCGAACGCTGGATCATTTTTTTCTTCTTCGTCATGAAAGCGCAGATTTTCCAGCAACAAAACCTGCGTCGGCAGTAAAGCTTTAGCTAGCGTTTCCACATTTGGCCCCACACAATCTGGCGCCATGAGTACAGGTTTATACAATAATTCACGCAGCCGCTCTGCCACCGGCGCCAAACGCATAGTCTCGACGACTTTCCCCTTTGGTCGCCCAAGGTGAGACATGAGTATAACGGCTGCTCCCTGACCAATTAAATACTGGATAGTAGGCAGTGCAGCCGTTATACGTGTATCGTCGGTAATATGCTGTTCTGCATCAAAAGGCACATTGAAGTCAACGCGCACAAGTACCCGTTTGCCCGCGACACCGATATCGCGGATAGTCTTTTTATTCATGGTGCTTACTCCTGACTAGAAGCCTTTTTGCGCGATGAAGTCAGCCAGATCGGCCACGCGGCAGGAGTAACCCCACTCGTTATCGTACCAGGCAATCACTTTGACCATGTTGCTTCCGGCTACCATCGTCGAGAGACCATCGATAATCGAGGAGCGTGAATCGCCTCGGAAATCTGTGGAGACTAACGGCTCATCCGAGAATCCAAGAATACCTTTGAGCGAACCAGCCGCTGCTTCCTTGAAGGCGTCGTTCACGGCCTCTTTCGTTGCCTCTTTGCGCACATCGGCGACGAAGTCAACAACGGAGACGGTAACCGTGGGCACGCGTAGAGACATGCCATCGAAGCGTCCCTTAAGTTCAGGAATGACAAGCGCCAGCGCGCGCGCTGCTCCAGTAGACGTGGGAATGATATTGGCGCCAGCAGTACGGGCGCGGCGTAAATCTTTATGCACCTGGTCCAGGATGCGCTGATCATTCGTATACGAGTGAATCGTGTTCATCAAGCCGCGTTCGATGCCAAAAGTATCGTTGAGCACTTTGGCAGCAGGGGCAAGACAGTTGGTGGTGCAAGAAGCATTTGAGATAATGTTGTGTTTGGCTGGATCATACATATGATCATTGACGCCAAGCACAATCGTCAAGTCTTCACCTTTGGCGGGAGCCGAGATAATCACTTTTTTTGCACCGCCACGTAGGTGAGCAGCAGCCTTCTCGGCATCGGTGAATAAACCTGTTGATTCTATCACCAGCTCTACCCCTAAATCGCCCCAGGGAATCTGTGCCGGGTCGCGTTGTGAAATAACTTTGATTTTGTGCCCGTTCACGATCAGCGAATCTTCCGTTGCCTCAACTTCTCCAGGAAAGCGGCCATAAGTGGAATCATATTTCAAGAGATGGGCATTGGTCTTGGTATCAGTCAGATCGTTGACAGCAACGACTTCGAGATCTCGTGGATGGCGTTCAAGCATTGCCTTCATAGTCTGGCGTCCAATGCGCCCGAAACCGTTAATGCCTATACGAGTTGTCATAGAAACTATTCTCCTTCTGCGCTAGAATTGATGCTATACATATGTGACAGAAGTGGAACAGGAGAATGTTTCACGTGAAACATTCTCCTGTTCCACTTCTGTAGCTTTTCTCGTAACAGCGTATCACCTGAGTTAAGAGATGGTCAAGGGAATCGAGGAATCTCTGGAACGGGGATCACGCCAATCGAGAAACGCACAAAATCGTCGCTATAGCCAAAACCAGAACCGGGCACCCCGGCGATGCCGGTTTTCTCAAAGAGGGAGAAGGCATCTTCACCTGGGCGCAACTGGCTCCAGTTATAGACAGTGGCGTCATGGTCAATGTAAATGTTCTCAAACAGATGCTGCTCTTCATTGATGCGCTTTAGTTGGGCAATAAAACGCTGCCGACGTAGACGATAGAACGCTCGTAACTTTTCGATGAGCCACGGACGAGCGCGTACCAGGCGCACATATGCCATAAAGCGTAACTGCCACTCAGACGGAAGCGAGGCCATACTATTTGACCAACCAGGAGAAATGGCAGTTGCAATATCGGGTCTGCCAACTGTAACCCAGCCAAAACGCTCACCCGTCAGGGTATGCGTCTTCGAGAAACTGCTCACCAGGATGCAATGTCGCAGCACATCGGGAGAGGTAAAAGTGGCCATGCGCGCCAGGTCTTCCTCAGGCTTTCCTGTCCCAATATAGGCAAGATCGGCCAGGATAAGCACTTCTCTCCCAGCTTCCTGATATCTGGAAACAACGTCGTGGATGGCGCTAAGTTCATCAGGTGAATAAGCAAACGTAGTAGGATTATTGGTAACTGTCAGGTAGATGATGCGGATGTGTGGTTCGTTTTCTAGTATCTCTTCGAGTTGTGATGCTGTAAGCTTAAAGTGATCTTCTGCCCGAGTCTGGTAGTTATGTAGGTGATATCCGTATGATCTTGCCTGCCATTCAGGGACATTAAAGCCTGGTTCAGGAAACAGAATGCCTACCTCTGTATGGCCCTGCTCCCGGTACATCTGGCTCAGTCCACACAATACCTTGTTGAGACTGTCCATCGCACCGAGACCAAGGTAGACCTGGTCTGTTGTAACTAAAAAACCCCAATGCTGCATCTCTTCCGCGAGCCAGCTGCGTAAAATGGGATTGCCAACGCTTAGAATATCATAGATCCGTAAGTCAAAACCTTCTGCTAATAGTAACCGCTCACACTCCATCATCTGATTTCGTAGCCAGAGGTACGTTTCTCCTATCGCTACATACCCGTGTATTTCCTCGTTTGGTAACGCTATCCCTAATTCATCCGCCAACATGCGATAGTCGCCATGGCCACCCGGCTCTCCCTCGCACTCCGTAATCAGGCGCAGGTTCACATCGCCGATGGTGCGATTCACTATCTCCGTCTGCATGATCCCTTCAGTGATGTTGAGCTCGCGACACTGCCTCTGCAGTTCGCCAACCATCCGCGCCATCACGCGAATAGGACCGGCACCTTGCTGAATAATGGGACGATAGTGGAGAAGCAATTGGTGGCGTAGCTGCCGGAGTATAGTGCGCTGTTCAGAAATCGATGGTAATCTTGTGGAAGAGTTGGGCGAAGCCACAGGAAGCTTGTGGGTAATCACCATGTTACTCCCTTCATCTGCGCCTTTCATGACGCATTCTCATTAGAGAAGAGCCAGTCTACATTGACTAGCTGTACCTAAAAGTGTAGCATATTGTGTACGTCAAAACAAGCTGATGAGCAGTCAAATGACCTTGCCCAATTGGTCAACTATACAAATGACGCTGATCAAGTAAGATTATAAATAAGTGTTGATGGAATGTTTCACGTGAAACATTGTGGAAAACCAGGTCTCTTTTCTTCCAACGCGTTAGCCAGCTCAAAATATCTGTTGAATGTTTCACGTGAAACATTCAACAGATATTACTCCAATTCATTAAATGTTCCCTCTTTAACTGCTCTGCTCATCGTCGCGATATCGGGCGCAAGTACACGATCATCATAGAGCATCGGCACAAGGGAACGCGCAATATCGTAAGCTCGCTGCACACCAACTCCCGGCTTCAACGGCTTACGGAACTCTAACATCTGCGCTGCACACAGCAATTCGATCGCGATAACCTGCTGTGTCTGCTCCAACACGCGCAACAGCTTGTTGGCGCTAGTCGCACCCATACTGACAAAATCTTCCATGCCGGCAGAGGTCGGGATAGAGTCAATGCTCGCCGGGTGCGCCAGAATTTTTATCTCATTAACCAGAGCCGCTGCGACATATTGCGCGATCATAAAACCTGAATTTAGCCCAGGATTGGGCGTCAGGAAAAGCGGCGCGCCGCCCTCGTCCCAGTCATTCGGTCCCAACAAGCTGTAGATACGCCGTTCGGAAAAACTTGCTAGTTGCGTCAGCGCGATTGCCAGCATATCTAGCGCCAGTGCCAGTGGCTGCCCATGAAAATTTCCACCGCTCAACACATCACCATCCTCTGGAAAAACAAGCGGATTGTCTGTTACAGCACCAAGCTCGCGCTCAAAAACAGTTGCGCAATAGTCGATAGCGTCACGAATAGCTCCAAACACCTGGGGTGCGCAGCGCAATGTATAAGGGTCCTGTACCCTCGAACAGTTTTGATGACTGGCATTAATTTCGCTATTGCTCACAAGCTTGCGTAATCGTTCAGCGCTGATCTGCTGACCAATCTGCCCTCTGCGTCGGTGAATACGGGCATCCAGGGGAATATGGCTTCCCAGCAGCCCCTCGATGCTCATCGCGCAGGCCACTTCCGCTGTGCGCAGGCAGGTCTGTGCGTCGGCCAATGCCAGAATAGCCACGGCTTCCATGAGATGTGTGCCGTTGATGAGCGCTAATCCTTCTTTTGCTTGTAGATGTAAGGGAATGAGCTTTGCTCGTTGTAGTGCCTCTATTCCGCTGTAACGCTTTCCATCATAGAAAGCCTCTCCCTCACCTATAAGAACAAGGCCGAGATGTGCCAGCGGTGCCAGGTCTCCACTGGCACCTACCGAACCCCTGGATGGTATGACTGGGTAGATATTTGCATTCAGCATGCCGAGCAGCGTCTCGACAACCTCGACGCGAACCCCTGAATTGCCGCGCGCCAGGCTTGCTGCTAACAACAACATAACGGCGCGTGTAACCTCTTCAGAGAGTGGTTCACCAACTCCCGCCGAGTGGCTGCGCAATAAATTATGTTGCAGCTCAACCAGCTGATCATGCTTAATGCGTACCCGGCTCAAATGTCCAAAGCCAGTCGTCACACCATATACCTTTTGCCCCTCCGCGGCAATCCTATCGATCACCGCGCGAGCGGCCTGTATTCCTGTAATCGCTTCACTACCTAATGACACATGCACAAAGTGACGAGCAACAGCAATCACATCTTCACTGCTTAAGGCCTGTCCCTCGATAATCACCTCTGTCGGTAACTGGCTCATATACTCTCGCTTCATCGTAGAAGTCTCCCTTTCTGGCTGCACTGCTCTAATATCATCAGCATTGTAACAGAAAAAAGACACAACAGTAAACGTTGCCTTTCTCCCTAATTCTCATTGTAAACGTACATTCCCTTTCATCCGCTCCGCGGAAAAGTCTCCTGGTCACAGACGTCAAATTCCACCAACAAACGTGTAATCTATAAAATCAGCAGCGAGAAAAAAGGAGAAACACATGTCAAAACTCACAAACAAAGATCGAGAACCTCCCCCCAGAAAGCGCATTCGCCTTCCCAAAAGAACGCAAAGAACCCCTCATAGATGCACGTCACGTCCAGGAAGCCATAGTCCGCTTTGACCAGGTGGAAAATGTCACGAACAAAGAACGGGACGAGGCATGGAAACGCATTAAAGCCGCCGCTAAAAAGTTCGATGTCGAACTACAAGAAAAAGACTGGCATGAACTTTTTACGCGCAACGGTCGTTCAATATCCAAAAACTAACTTCACCGTCTACTTACGACTCACTCGACGTATGCGCACATTCTCCACAATCTGCGCCAGCGGAGCTACAACCAACAAAATCAACGTAGCAACAAGCAAAGGAAGATTGACTACCTGAACAATAGGCGCGAGTCGTGGAGGCGCCAATAAAACCAGAAAATAGAGGCATTGTGCCAGTCCGGCATACTTTCCCCAGACTGTTGAGCCAAAGCGCACAGGGTGAGCGAAAAGAAAATAGCTCGCCAGGGCCGCAATCAGCGGCACACAGAAACGCAGCAGCATGACCAGTCCCAGCCAGAGAGGAAGAACAGTGTTCTGAATCAAAATAATAGCTAGAGCCAGGTACAAACAAAAATCCGCCTCACCATCGCCAATCTGCCCCAGCTTGCTCTGCGTCCCGGTAATCCGTGCCACCTGTCCATCCAGAATATCTGTCACCACCCCAGCCAGAAAAACAATCAGCGCTAGCCACGATGGAGTACCTACACCGCCAACGATCCTGGCCAGAAGATACGAGGCACCTACTCCCCTTAACCATGTCAGCGTATTGGCAATACCCACCGAAGACAACAATCTACCCGTCTGGCCCTGCCTGTTCAGCCCGAGATGCCAGAACAAATCGCTCTGCTGCCAGACCACACAAAACAAAAAACCTGGCAGGATGTATAACGTCCTCTCAGGTCCCTCAAAAAAGAAAGTAGCTAGAAGAATAGCGACAGCAAGTATGCTCACCAGAATCGTAACCAACGCCCACGAACGTTTCAAGCCCAAATTATCATTCGCCGTCTTGCACGACATCTCCCACGAACGCCAAAGGAAACACCACCACCCGAGCGGACTGAACCTCTCCTCTCGCAGCGTCGTCAGCAAATCAACTACAAACCGGTTTTCACTCTCCAGGTTTTGGCTCACATGAAATATCCTTAAGCAAAACAGAGAAAACGTTTCACGTGAAACATTCCCCCTTCAAACGACCATTCCAGGATAAAGCGTCTAAAATGTACGGGCAAGGCTTGCCCTTGCCCTGCGGGCGCTCCTGCCCTAAGGTCCCTAGCCTCACCAACGCATCCTCCCATCCCTAGCCTCACCAACGCATCCTCCCATCCCTACCGCTGCACCAAAACCGACTGAACCAAATTGATCCCAAAATGATAGCCAATTTCATGATAGTCATTGATTGACCAGAAGGCCAGTTCGCAGCGCTTGCCCACCTCAAGACTGCCAATTTGATCGTCTAGCCCCAGCGCCCGTGCTCCATTAATAGTTGCCGCTGTCAGCGCCTCTTCGAGTGACATACCCATTGATGACATCGCCAGCTCCAGGATCATCTGCATATTTTCACAATAGGATGTCCCCGGATTAAAATCAGTGGCCAGGGCGACATGTAGACCATGATCCAGGAAACGTCGTGCTGCTGGGTAGGGGCTGCGCAATGTGTAAGAGCAGCCAGGCAGCAGCGTTGCCACCACGCCAGCGTCGCGTAGAGCATCCAGGTCGGTATCACTGGCGTAATCAAGATGATCCGCTGAAACAGCCCCCAGTTCTGCCGCCAGCGCCGCGCCGCCAGAAGGGCTGAGTTGGTCCGCGTGAATTTTGAGTTGATAACCGAGTGCCTTTGCCTTTGTCAGGATACGCCTGCACTCCTCAGCCGTAAAAGCTTCGCGCTCGCAGAAAACATCACAGAAACGTGCCAGTCCTACGAAAGAAGGCAGCATCTCCTCAACAACCAGGTCGACATACTCCGTGCGGCGATCACGATACTCGGGAGGTACCACGTGGGCGCCCAGAAAAGTCGGCACTACTCGCACCTGACTGTGAGGGTGAGCGGAACTCCCCTCAAGCGCATTGAGATTGTTGATGATGCGCAGGCACGCTTCTTCTGTAACCTTATCTAGTCCATACCCTGTTTTGACCTCAACCGTCGTTGTCCCATACGTGCGTAGCACATCTATCCTTGCCTTTGCCAGTTCCAGTAGTAACTCCGTGTTCGCATGACGAGTCGCATTCATGGTCGCGAGGATGCCATGCCCCTGTGCAAGGAGCTCACCATAGCTCACGCCAGCACGCCGTAAATGAAATTCCTCCGCGCGATCTCCCGCGAATATCAGGTGGGTATGCGAGTCAACCAGCCCGGGAGTAACTACTGCTCCCTGAGCATCAACAATAGTAATGCCGTCCTTAGGAGTATGAGTATCGTGTTGGAACATAGGTTCAGTTTCATTGTCGTGGCCGATCCACACGATCTTCCCATCATGCACGGCCATCGTCGCATTAGTAATAACCTGTAATGGCCCGCTTGCTCCCGCCAGTGGCTGTTGCGCCACAGTAACCAGTTGACCAATATTGTGAATGACCATGTTCGCTTGAATCCGTGACTGTGCTGGATCTAGCATCATCGGCCCTTCCTCCTTAAAACGCTCTTTCTCTTAAACACGTTATAGCACAGTTGTAGGTTGTAGTCGAGCAACCTTGCGAATTTCACTCAGTTCGTAAATGAGCTTGCCCAATAGCCCAGGATTTGTTACACTGATGGGGTGCAGGAAAGGAGCACCATCCCTATGCGAGCAACCGATAATAGCAGCGTAAAATACGCCGCCGTTCTACGCCTCCTACAGGCATGGAAACATCTGCCAGAAAGCGACCTCTCGCGGATGCTGCGCCAATACTATCTCATAACCGACGATTATCGTGAAATGGAAGACCAGGGTCTGCTTACCATGACCTTTGTGGGAGATGAATATATCATCACATTTACTACCTTAGGGCGTCTCTGGCTAGAACAGTACAACACCGAGGAAAACACCAATGTCATATAACCAGGATGAAGAAGAAGTACTACCCTATAGCACGATTGGCACCGACGAAGCCCAAAAAATGATCGAGGCTGGAGCACACGTAATTGACGTACGGCAGCCAGATGAATGGTTTCGCGGCCACATCCCCGAAGCCCAATTGGTTCCGCTCAACGGCATCTATTCCTTCGGCCATGCCCTCAAAGATTTGAACCTTCCAGAGAACGAAGACGTAATATTCGTCTGCGCCAGCGGCCAACGCAGCGCCTCCGCCTCAGAAATTGCCCTGGTCGCCGGCCTGAATAAAGTATATAATTTGGCGAACGGGATGAACGGCTGGGTAGCGCGCCGCTACCCCATCGACCGCTAAAATGTAGGGGCAGGGCTTGCCCCTGCCCTGAGWGAGAATGGGATGAACGGCTGGGTAACCCGCCGCTACCCCATCGACCGCTAAAAGAGGAGTATCTCTATGCCCCTACTAGAAGGAAAAAAGGCCCTTATTTTTGGCATAGCTAACCATCGTTCGATCGGCTGGGCCATTGCGCAATCCCTTGCCGCCGAAGGCGCCCAGCTAGCTTTCTCGTACCAGGAACGTATGGAAAAGTATGTGCGCGAACTCGCTGCCAAAATTCCCGGTACCGAAGTGATGGAATGTGACGTCCAGAGCGATGAGCAGCTCGATACAGCCTTCGCAAGGGCAAGTGAAATCTTTAACGGTGAGCTTGACATCCTCATCCACTCCGTTGCTTACGCCCCTCCACGCGAGCTAGAGAACCCCTTCTACGATACGACCCGTGAAGGATTCCACACCGCACTCGATATTAGTGCCTATTCCCTTATTGCTATGGCAAAGCGCGCCGCTCCACTCATGCAGGCACGCGGTGGTGGCAGTATGCTAACCATGACCTACATGGCCAGCGAGCGCGTAGTGCCAAAGTATAACGTTATGGCCGTCGCTAAAGCCGCCCTGGAGTGCAGCGTGCGTTTCCTGGCCTACGAATTGGGAGAGCACAACATCCGAGTCAACGCTATCTCTGCCGGTCCACTCAATACCCTCGCAGCTCGCGGTGTCTCCGGTTTAACCCAATTCCGCGACCAGATGAACGTAGTAGCGCCTCTGCGCCGCAATATTGAACAGAGCGAGGTTGGTGACGCCGCGCTCTTCCTCTGCAGCCCGCTCGCCCGCGCTATCACAGGCGAAATAATGTTTGTCGACGCCGGTTACAATATCATGGGCTTTGGAGGCACAAAATAGCAGAATACATGCTACAGGCACTGCCAGCACCTGTAGCATGTATTCTGCTATTTTGTCAATTCTAATGCTCTAAGCGGCGGCTAGTAGGTGGCTCTGGCGCAGGCTCACCACAGATACTACAGTAACGTGCGTTGGAGCGATTCATATGTCCGCATGGCCATGGCCTCAGTGTACCAGAGACAACCGACTGCACCTGCGCTGATGATGGCTGAGCTGGCTGCTGGCTACCTGGCGGCGCACCAAATGCAGCCATGCCATCATTTTGTGATGCAGCCTGCCTCTGCGGCCCAGGGACTACCATCCTATTCGCATCAGGTCCCCTTTGAGCTACGGCGGGCCTCCCACTCTGGTCCTGTCCTACTCGTCCCGCTTGAGTCATACTGGCAGCAGTTGATTTCTTCCTCCGGCGGAAAAAAATCATAAAGAGCAGCAGGAGCAGGAGAATCAGCAGCGTTACACCACCAATTGTCAATGCATAGGCTACGAATACATTTGATGAGGCTGGGTGAGCAGGCGATGTCGTCGGTGATACATTCTCGGTTTTGGCTTGTTCCTTTGTATATGTCAGGTAGGGAGTGACCCCATTGAACTGGGGATATTTTGCTGCCAGTTGTTCAAAATCTTGCAGCGCTCTGTGCCAGTGGCCCTGAGCCGAAGATGCATAATCCGCTAAAGACTGGCTCCATGCCTTCTGAAACGCCCCAGGTGTTGTATTCAGGTTGAGTGATTGTACCAGTTCACGCGCGCTGCTACTTGCCTGCAAGAAACTAGTTCCTCCTGAAGAGCCGGAACTGACCAGGCCAAAGCTCACAATACCTACCATTGCTCCACTGCTATCCAATGCAGGACCGCCACTATCGCCATGTTCGACATTGCCACCAACTTGAATCACCTGCGCACCCGCATCAGTCGTTTTGATCGAACTGACACTGATTGTATTGATCGAAGCTGTAAGCAGATCTGTCGGCCTTTTGCTGACATCCCCATTGCCCGGAAAACCAATGATCGTTAGTTGATCTTGTTGTTGCACACTTCCTGAATCGCCGAGTTGTACGCTCGCCATATCATTCATATTGACGTGGATAATGGCCACATCTTTATCATTGAATGAACTTTCTTTTTCGATATGGTCAACCGCTGCATGTATCCGGAAGGGCAGACTCGAGAAATCCGCCGCTGATAGAGGCCCGGTATACGTTGTATTCAGATAGACCTCGCTCGTGGCCGGGTCATAATTCGGTGTCGATGCCAGTTGCCCGCCCTTGAGTTCCTGGTCTACTTGATCCACGCTCACTTGAGAACCTGACTTGGCATTCAAATTGATATATGTCGCCACATCCTTTGCCGCCGTATCGTCGAGATACTGGCTTAATGCCTGGTCATGCGGTGGATTAATCACATGGTCCGCCGTCAAAATGTCGCCATGAGCGGTTATAAACGTACCACTGCCTGATAATTGTAGTCCATAGCTGTTGCCCGTGCCCTGTGGAAAGGTCACGCTGCTTGTCCGAGAAAAATTCACCGTCAGGTGGCCGCCAAGCGTGGTGATAATGCGCACTACCGCTGGCTCGGCGGTATCCACTGCACGCACAGTGGGGTCTGCCACATTGCCACCAGGTTTGCCACTTGCGCTGCTGGCATACGTCGTTGCAGAAGTCGCTGTTGTGCCAATCATAAAGAGGCATACAAAGCCAATAACGAGCATCATACGGGAAAACCAGCCTGGTAGATTCGAACATGTGCCTGAAGATACTGATCTATACATAATTAACGTCTTGCCCTTAATTACAGAAGAAAAGCCCAGTTTGAAGTCTAATATCATCATATCATATACAAACGAGAATACGTACGATCCTTAAAATGGGTTGTACAGTCCCTTTTTTACTATATGAGGTGGTATAGGCTGCTTGTGGCGACGCCACCTCATATATTCTTTTTTGCGCTCACTTATTCACATAAGCCAACAACAGAATCACCACAATCACCAGTAGAAGCATCACCAGCACCACCATAAAACTGATCAAAACGCGATTCCGCTTTCGGTAACGAAGGCGTCTGCGTCTCGTCGGTACCTGAACTTGCTGTGTTGCAATCGGTGCCACTGGCTCTGGAGTATACGGCGGAAGAGGTGCCACGCGACTGCCCCGTCTCCTCATTGTCTGGGGCACAACTCCCCTCATCAACCTTCTTCTCCTTTGAGGAACTACCTGAGGTCCAGCCGATGGCGCAGTCAGTGGATCATTGGGAAGTACTAACCTTTCGCCTTGCAGAGGAGCCATGTGGGTAGCTTGTTCCGCCAAAACTCCATTCATCGGTGTGGTGCTATAAAGCGATGGAAATACCACATCCTCTTCTTTTTCTTCTATAACCTGGTCAGGAAATGTGAGAGCATGAATATAGGCTTCGGCCAACTCGTTCGCATTTTGGAAGCGGCGCTGCGGTTTTTTGTCTAATACCCGCAAAATGACATATTCAATCGCGCGTGGAATAGCAGGATTAACTTTTGAGGGTGGTACCGGTAAATCTCGCAGTTGCTTCCAATATACAGCAACCGGTGTCTCGCCACTAAAAGGTAATTCCCCGGTCACCATTTGATAGAGCAATATCCCTAACGCATACAGGTCGCTACTGGTAGTAGCGGGACCATCCGCCAGTTCCGGCGCCATATATTCTGGTGTGCCTAACAGATTGCCTATCTGTGTAATGGTGCTCCCTCCCTCAAGCGACTTGGCGAGTCCAAAATCTGCCAGGTAGATATAGTGATCATCGCGCATCAGAATATTCGACGGCTTGATATCGCGGTGGATAATTCCCTGGTTGTGGGCAAACTGCAGCGCTCCGGCAATCTGCTCGAGCAGCGCTCCAGACTCCTCAATGGTAAGCGGGTCACGCATTAACCGCTCGTGCAACGTGCCGTTTTCAATATAGGGCATAACCAGGTAGTGCCAGGGTTCCTGCTCTCCATAATCTAAAGCGGGCAGGATATGAGCATGATGCAAATTGCTGATTGCCTCAGCCTCACGATGAAAACGCTCGATATAGTCCGCGTGAGTACTGCTCACCAATTTGATAGCTACCTCGCGCTGCATCTGTTCGTCATAAGCAAGGTAGACCTCAGACATACCTCCCCAACCCAATCGCTCCTTGAGACGATAATGCCCTAAAGATGTTCCTGCTAATCCAGGCATAGTTCTTTCATTTCTTTTATCTCCCCGATGAATGTGGTCAATTATAGACGAGCGCTCTTCTCAGGAAAGTATAGACATCCATCCCGTGTAATGTCAACAACTGCGAGGCAACCACCACCCCGCCAACTAAAATGTAGGGGCAGGGCTAGCCCCACCTACTCCAACTAAATAATTCCGGGTTCTTGTTTGGCTTTCTTGGAGG